>Ga0315274_10000747_pt1 | contig 50469 bp, 65 predicted proteins | sample YL17G02_20_MG_FD_203700 | JGI IMG/M metagenome (GOLD analysis project Ga0315274, IMG submission 203700) | Sediment microbial communities from Yellowstone Lake, YNP, Wyoming, USA - YL17G02_20 | ecosystem: Environmental > Aquatic > Freshwater > Lake > Sediment | place: USA: Wyoming | collected... | reverse complement strand
CTGTTCCTGCTGGGGATTCTCGGTGGGCGCAAGGTTAGCAGCAATATCAAGATCAAGGAAGAGGAGAAGCGCCGTGAGGAAGATCGGAAACTCCGCGAAAATTACCAAGCGGCTCTTCACAATACGCAGGCAGCCCGCCGCAAGCTGGCCGAAGCCGAAGCCAAGGCCGCACTGGCCGCTCGTCCTCACACTGGCGATGCTGCTGCTGATCTGGCCAGCCGGCTCGAGCGCGGAGGCGCCGCCGGACTCGGTGCTGGTGCCGGAGTCGATGCTGGTGCGGGCGACGGCGGTAATCGACAGCCTTGACCTCATCATCGCGTACCGGGATGCGGCGCTCGCGGAGATGGACAGCAATCTTACCACCAATGAGAGGTTCTGGCGCGGACGGCTGGCGTCAGATGCTGCGTCCTACGAGCGGGTGCTGGCCGCCAGCAAGTCCAGTTCGTGGGATAGAATCAAGGACATCCTGTTGACCGCTGGCGCCGTGTACATGGGCGCGATAGCTACTAGATAACGCAAAAGGCCCCGTACCTAGTGATAAGTACGGGGCCTTCTTTTTGGGCGATAGAAGCTTACAGCCTAATGATGCGTCCGGCGATGGCGGCTTCCCTAGCAGCTTCCATGGAAGCGAACTCGTTGACCGTGGCCGTTGTGTTCCAGAAATTCATGGCCCGATTGGGAAGTCTCCTGTACGCCCGCAAGCGCAGCCCCAACCACCATCGCTTCACTGGGCACTTGCTGACGGCCCTTCTAAGCTCAAGGTTCGCGCCGGTAATGGACCAGTGCCCGTAGTACACCTTGCGGGCCGCAAATGAGGTCAACATGGTCATGTGCATGGCCGGATTTACATCGCTCAAAAGCTCGATGATGTACACGTCCAGCGGTTTGGCCACGTCGTCCTTCAAGTACTCCGGCACTTCGGCTGTCATGTGCGAAACTCTAGTCACAGCGTGAACTCCTTGGGGGCACGACCGGTCTTCAGCATGTTGGCGCTGGCACCCATAGTGGCCGTGTAGATGGCCGCGCGCTTGCCCCGCTGGTTGCCCTTGAACACCAGTTCGCCGCTGGAAAACTTGGCCATATGCACAAGGATTTCCTTGTTACCGCTGGCCAGATTCCGGGTCTTGGCGACCACATGGTTGGGTTCGACGTGCAGAATCACGAACTCCACCTTTAGGAGCGTGCTCCAAATCTGCCCTTCCTTAACCTCAACGCTTGACTTCTTCATTGTGCGCCCTTTCTACGGGTCTGGTGTAACGCTCCACCCAATTGGATGGCATGCTGGCTGCGCCTATCCCAGCCGACGGCGGATCTAGCCACAGTCTCTTTCCAAAATACGCGGTAACTCGTATCTGGTATGGAGAATACCTTTGCGGAACCAGTACCGAGTTAGTAGCCGTAGTGCCCAAGTGCCGCCACTCTCCACCCCAAAATCTGTACTCGACGGTGTAATACTCCGCGTTTCCGTACGCGGTATCTGGTATAGTCCACCGCCAATGGTCTTGTCTAGACGTAGGATTCCAGTCATCCCTACCCACCAGCACGATTCCGATGGACGAGTCCGCAGGTGCCGGGGGAATTGGTGCTGGTGCTCGGGACTTGGAGCATCCTATTACTATACTTGACACGATGATCAAGTTCAGTAGAATAGTCAACCACCAGCGCCTCATGCCAAGCTCCCAACCTTGATGTACACGTCTATCACGCTGATCAGTTCCAGTTCGACATCCGTGTCGTCTGGCAGCGTGACCTTGAATGTGTTGCCACCGTACTTTGTAAACAGCACCCGGTCGAGCACCTTGCACGCGTAGGTACGCAGTTCGTCCCGGTCGAAATCAGCACCAGAACCCACAGCCACAACAGTACCCTTCGGCAAACTCCTCTTGGCCTCGTCCGGAATAATGATACCGCCCTTGGAAACGTCGTCCGAGGGATCCCGCAGAATTGCGAATCGTTCCCCCAAGAACTCCAGCCCGAGCGCCTCGATTCCGGCGACGGTTCGAAGTACCAGCTCCTTGTGCTTACGATCCATCTTCGCCATCGGTTGCCCCCTTTCCTTCGGCAGACGCCTCGACGACTACCATTTTCATGCTTGTAAGATCGTACTGGTGCTTTCCGGCGGACAAGCTGTGCGCGTACGCGTCAGCAATTGCTTCCTTGATTTCCTGCACCTCGGCCAGCCCGGCAAATGGCGATGCCAGTATCATCTGGCGCTTGTTCGCGGCTCCATTGCCGGTTAGCAGGGCTTTGGATGTGGCTGGGTACATCTCCGTAAGCCACAACTGCTCAACCTGTGCCACGATCATCTGCGCCATGGCCTGCTCGATGTCCTCGAACAGCCGGATTTGCAGGATCAGGATGGCGGCGTTATGTTTGTAGATGGGCAACTCAATACACACCTCCAGCACCACGATTTCGTGCTCAATAATCCAGCCGCTGATGCAGTCCGCCACCGCCTGCGCCAGACTGGCCGACCGCAGCACCTGTGCCCCCGGGGCGTTCTCACGAGGCAGGCAATAGCACGCCCACGCAGTCACTTCCCGCGAATCCTCCCGGCGCAACACGACACCCGTCATGCCGAACCCGGGGTCTATACCCACAACCCATCGGGTTTTCATTGGAACTCCTTGGGGCCGGTGCCGTGGGAAGTATCGGACAACGTCAATTTCCTTCCCTCCGCGTGTGCTCTCCCGTTTCCGGGCATATTGTCCACCGCGTGAACCGGCACCGGCTCGTCTTCGTTTACAGGATTCTCCAGCTTGTGTATGACCATGCGGTCAAGATCGGAATGCAGGTAAAACATCTTGCGCACGGTGCCTTCCCGCTGCTTGATGATGTTGACCCGCAGAACCTTATTAAGTAATTCCTCGTCATTCTGATTAAGCCCGAGGATTATGTCGCTGTGCTTAACAACCTCCCACGACTCAGACACATCCTTCTGTGTCAGCACGTGTGAATCGCTGCCGGCCCTGTTTACTTGCCACGCCGTGATGATCCCAACGTCCAGATCCTGCGCCAGCATGCGGAGTTCTTTGCACGTCTGCCCGTATGCCAGCCGCTCCTCCCGGCGCTTGACGATGGGCGCCATGTGCTCCAGATAATCGACCATGATTACGTCGACCTTCTGGCCCTTCTGGCGCATCCGAGTCACCAGCGCCTTGATGTCGTCGGCGGTGATGCCCTTGTATGCCCAATCCTTGACCCAGATTTGGCCGGCTAGGAGCTTGCGGCTGGCAGCTACAGCCGCTCGGTTCATGATCAGTTCATCCGGCGTGAACCCCGTAAGCCATTGGTCGACACGGCGGATGCACTTCGGGACACTGATTTCGAGGGTGATGCCAAGCCCATTGCGGCCTTGGCGCACCGCCGACGCGAGTATAGCCCATAGATAGGAAGTCTTGCCGCGAGCAGGAGGTGCCAACAAAGTAAGAAGCTCACCTGCAGCGTACCCACCAGCGAGACAAGAATCAAGTTCAGACGATAGACCAGTAGGAACCAGACCTGACCGATAGTCATCCTCTCCCGGTAGATCTGCTCCGTCAAAATCAATGACTGACGTGTCGACGCCAGAAGAGAGGTCCACGGCGCGGTCAAGTAGAGCCTGCGCATGGTTGACATCGTAGGAATCACCGTCGGCCCTCGATGCGATATATCTTGCAGCTTGGAGCGATAGTTCCCGCGACGCAAAGCGCGCGACAGCTTGCCTAACGACATCGGCGTCCTCCTGCGGCATGGCCGCGAGTAATTGCACCTTCTCAAGAAGTTCTGGGCCACGGCCACGACCGCCGTAGGTGGCCATGATGTCAAGACCCAGCAATTCGTACGTCAGATCGCTGCCGGTCTGGGGGTGCAGCCGAACGAGCGCCATGTACAGGGCCCGCGTGTCCGCGTCGTTGAAGACATCCTCGGACAGCGCGCTGCCGAAGCTGGACCATCCATCCTTGGTTAGAAGGGCCGCTATCACCGCTGCCTGCAGCCTATCCATCAGTCGTCCCCATCCTTCCGGCGCGGGCGCCACTTGTACAGGGGGCAGTCCCTCGCGGTACACTTGCGAACTTCGGACGGCACGAACGCCACGCACTGCAGGCAGAACATGTTGATGGCAGCCACTCGGGACTTGCCGGCCATCATGGCCTTCCAGCGCGCCGCGTAGCGATGCGGCACCGAGTACACCGGCTTCATTTGATGACACCAGCGTAGTCGTGCCGCGTCAGCGGAACCAACGCCTTGGTCAGCATTTCATCCACGGCCGCATTGCCCCACTTGGCGCGAAGAGTAGGAAGCTCGTTGTAATTCACACGCTGGTACTCGCCGGTCTTCCACTCCTCCGTGAGCTTAATGGAGCACTGCCCCAAATGATGTAGGTACACGTCACGAGCAATTGCGACATCGCGCCCTGATTCGCGGATCTTCATGCACATGTCCAGATCCGAAACCCCGTTTTTGCCGATGGCTGGGTCGAACGTGCCTACCGCATCCAGCGTTGACCTGCGGAACAGCGCACAGAACGCTGGCGCATAGCGCACAGTTTCCAGCACCACGTTTCCGTCGTTGAACAGGGCGCACGTTCTGCCGCCCATATGCTGCTGAGTAGGTACCAGCATGCCGATGTTTGGGTAGTTGTATACGTGCTCCAGCATTGCATATAGCCACCCCGGCGTAACAAGCACGTCATTGTTTAAGACGCACACGTACTCGGCGTCACTAAACTCGATACCGGCATTGACCGCCGCCGTGAACCCGGAATTGCTATCCAGCCTCACAACGTCAAACGTACCGGGGAATCCGCCCTCGTACGCGGGGTCCGAGCCGTCGTCCACAATGATGATCCGAAACGGCACGTCGGTGTGCTGCTTAATGGACATGACACAGGCGCCGGTCAAGTTGTGGTTGTTCCACGCCGGGATCACAATGTCTACCATTACACCCACCCCAATCGTGACAGCAGATCCTCGGCCTGCGCGCGCAAGGATGCCAGTTCGCCGGGCTCGGCCGAAATTGTGGAGTGGAACTGCGCGCTGTTCAAATCCATTTCGGACGCGTCACCGCGCACACCTACGAAGCTGTCATTGACCATAGGGCTGGCCTTGACCACGCGCACGGTGTGGGCCCCCAGATCCTCCATGGCCTGCAACTCGTTCCTAAAACGCATGTTGTCAATGACGATGAACGGGGTGCTGAGGCGGTTGCCGAACAACGACGGCGTGTTGTAGCGCGTCTTGATTTCCTCGATCTGCCGGCACAGAAGATCCAGCCAATGGTCCTTGTCGATGTGCCGCCACGCCTGCTCATACGCCTGCATTAGGGCACGGATGGGGTCCGGCTTTTCGACGTACACCATCTTCTCCGGGAATCCCATCTTCACAATGTCCCGCTTGAGCGGGGCAGCTAGGGACAGCAGATGGAACTGGTGCTTGTCCCGCAAGTACTGTGCCAGCGTCGTCTTGCCGGCACCCATTCGGCCACCAAGTGCCAAGATGTTCAAGGCGCTACCTCCGGGGCTTGGTCGATTTGCACAAGCGGGTCTGGATACACAACGGCCGGCTCGAGCCCGCGCTGGCGCCTCTTGTCGGCGTCGTGGCACAGGTACACGAACGGGCACCGCAGCTTGCAGTCGTCAGAGCCCGGCGGGAATCCCGCAAGCGGGGGCACGCCCGTATTAACCTTGATACGGATCATGTGCAGCCGTTTTAGGATCGTATCCCACCGTTCTTGATCCCATTCCACAACCATTCCACCGGCACAGTCACCAGTCTTTGTATTGTGGATTCCAGTCTTGCACCCCGAACGGTCCTTCACCAGTAAGTAACCTTTGCGCATGTCGTAGATCGCCATGCACACGTGCATCTGGTCGATGTACCCGGCACTCGCGGAACTGGACATGATGCGCTCGGTAAGGGCTTCCTGCCCGCCGGCAATGAAGGCGTCCTGCATGTACTTGTACGGCCAGTACCCAACCGACTTGATCTCCAGCAGCATCCATTCGTCATCGACCTTGATCTCTCCGTCGATGCGGCCGGTCACGTCGAATGCCAGATCGTCGACGGCGAACGACTTGATGCGTGATGCTTGCTCCTTGATCTTGCCGGCCTCATCCACGTCCAGCCCCTGCAGCGGAACACCCCACTGGCTCATAAGCCAGCGCACCACGTCGTGCTGCATGTCCCCGTCGATGCCGTAGTCGTCATCGATTGCGTACCGGGGAGCCGGCGCATACCCTGACAGTCGGTAGTAGATCTTGCGCGCGCAGTCGTGGACCTCGCTGGCACGGAAGCGCTGGGGTGGCCGGGAGTGCCGTGACGCCTTGTCCCGGGCCACAGCATCCCGGTTTGCGTACATCTGTTTGATGGGATCCATGTATTCCTTTCGGCGTAATGGCAGCAAAGCTGGTGTTCAAGCCCCGGGAACTTCTCCTCCAGCAACGCATCCTCTTTCCCAGCGGGTGAATGAGCCCCGCGCGCCGTGTTTGCTGCCAATTCCTTTCACTCGCCCTTCTACCTACCTCGTGGCCCGCTCCTCCATGATTAAGACACGATCCACCCGCCCTCTGACCCTGCAGAGTACGCCTCGGTAGGGGGCCTGCCTTTTAGATCGTAATAGCCTCGTTCACGGTAGTCCAGTCGATCTCATCAGGATACGAGCGCAGGGCCGCCTTGCGCTGGCCATCGGCATCCTCGATTTTCAATTCGAGTGCAGCCAGCACATCCGTAATGAGCTTGCCAGACCCCGGCTTATCCCACGTCGGCATGACTACGTCCAGCGACGCCTTCTGGCCGGTGAGCATGGCAACGTACTTCGTGTTCATGCCGGAGCCATGGCGCGAGATCATGACATCCTGCCCCTTGTCCGGGTCGCAGAAGAAGTCGTCGCCGGCAGCCTGCTGCATGTTCAGGAAGCCATTCAACTGGTCGGCCGTCGTCTTGGACAGGCCAACAAGGAACGGACCCCTGTACGCCAGCTTCTGCTCCTCGTCCTTTTCCGCCAGATACGCCTGCACGTACCAGCGAGGATTCGCGTAGAGTTCCTTGCCGATCTTCTGGTCGGTCTTGTCCTTGCTCTTCTTCAGAAACTCCAGAAGCTGGCACAGGTAGCAGATCTCGCCTTCTTCGCCATGTTCGCGCAGGCATGCCAGCGCCATGCCCCCGCCTTCGGGATTCTTGAGCTTGAAGTGATTCAACACCTTCGTGAACAGGGAGCCGTCCTCGGTGGTAGGCGGCAGAATCCGAAGGCGCACTGCTGTGTCCGGCTTGATGTCAAGGAAGATGGACTTGGAGTCCGTCATCTTCTTGCTGGCCGACACGTTGAGATTGAAGACCGGACGACTGATACCTGCCATTTGGGGGGCTCCTTTACTTAGTCAAACGTAGACCGCGCGGCGCCGCTATTTTTGTGATGCAACTGATGCTACACACAGGTATGGTTAGATTGCCGCACGTGGAAACCACTTCTCCAGCATACACCCCCACATGGGGTACCAGCGTAATGGCTTCCGCACTGCGCGCTAACACCCAACCCACGGAATAGTGCGGGTTAGGGACCGGTACGCCTTCCAATTCGGAAGCTTTAACCCAGACAGAATCCCCTACCGAATAGGAATCTGTCCATTCTATCATCACCAGACTCAACGACTTCTTTGTTTCCACCACTTTGAACCCCCTTTCCAAAATTTGAAGCTCGGCAATTCTAGCATGCCTGCCGCTAGATGTCAACCGCTTTCTTCTCGCCCCAATTGGGGCCCACTTCGATGTCGGCACTCATGGGCACGGTCAGTTCGACCCCGTATTTCTTGGTCATTGGGTCTGACAGGCTGGCTTTCAGCAGCCGGCTAACCGCGCCAACTTCGCTTGGGTGCGTGTCCACGACAATGGAGTCATGCACCTGCAGGATGATCTTGCTCTTGAGGTCCAGCGCCTTCATCTTGTTGTGCAAGTCAACCATAGCCACAAACGCACAGCACGCTGCCGAGTTCTGGACAAGGAAATTCCACGCCTGTCTTTCGATCCGCCACCCCGGCCACGAATTCCAGATTTCCGGGGCCACGAATCGGCGCCGGTATCCGAACATCGACTGGACCAATAGGTCGCGCTTTACCGTGGCCTTGACTTGGTTAATCTTGAAGTCGAGTCCATTGAAGGCGGCGAAGTACGCGCGTATCAGGTCCAGCGCCTTGTTCTTGCTGATTCCCAGCTTCCGCGCCAGCGTGTTGGCGCCACCACCGTAGAGCACCAAGAACGTAAGCGACTTGCAGTTCTGGCGCTCGTGCTTGGTCACCGCACTCGTGAGCTTGTACAGCATCTTGGACGCCATCGACGTATGGATGTCCTCGCCGGACTCGATGGCGCCCAGCATGGCTTTGTCGCCGGAAATCATAGCCGCCAGCCGTATCTCGGCCTGAGCAAGGTCACCCTCCATGATGACCCCGCCCGGGAACCGAGACACGTACTGGCGCTTGATGTTCAAGTCTTCCGGAATAGGGTGCAAGTCGTCAGGATCAGGTTTGCGCGGGACGTTCTGCAGGTTCGGGCCCTGAGACGATAGGCGGTACGTCTCTGTCACGTCAGACCTAAACGATGTGTGCAGGTACATGCCATCGCCATGGTCTGCCAGCTTGGGCACGATGCCCTCTACGTACGTGCCGTGTAGCTTGGCAAGCCGGCGCCACAACAGGATCTTCCCAATCACGGGGTGCTTCTCAGATTCCCGCTCGAGGATTGCCTTCTCCGTGGAGAAGATCTCGTCCAGATCCGCGCCGACTTCGTGGCGACCCGCTTGGTAGCTCGTTCCGGAGAACTGGCGCTTGAGTTGGTACTTGCGGAGATCAAGATCGGGAATGGTCGCCACGAGCGCTTCGACAAGCTGGTCCGGGCTTGCTGGGTTGATCGGGCCCAAGACTTCGCAGATCTCACCCCGAAGCGCCGATAGCTGAACCTTGAACCGTCCATCAAGTCGACTGTTTTCTGCCATATCGATTCGGCAGCCGGCGGTTTCCATCTCCGCAAGCACGTGGTAGAGATCAGTGGACAGATGGAACGGAGCATCAAGACCCCGCCGGGCGTGGATGGCGCGCTGCTCCAGCGCAGCTGCAACCGACGCTTCACCGTCCGCCCCACAGTACGTGTACATTTCCTCGTCCGTGACATTTTCCCAGCCGCCTCTCTCGCCTACCAATGCTCGATGCGCCTTCGAGTAGTCACCAAGCCTCGGCAAATACCTGAACGTCAGGGACTTCAAGTCCTTGAAGGGATCCGTCTCATCGATCAGGTGCTGGGCGGTCGACGTGTCGTGCATGTTTGTCATCGTCACGCCGAACTTGTGAAGCCAACGATAGTCGAACTTGATATTCGAGCCGGCCTTCACAATCGACGGGCACTCAATGATGTCTACAAGCCACTTCGGCAGTCGGCTATCCGGTGTGGCCTGTACAATGGTGGCACGCCCTACCTTGTCGGATATTACACACATCCGAATCCGTGCGTCCTTGTCCCACGGCGATAACCCGGGATAGGTTTCAAGGTCAAGCCCTACAACCGGCTCCTCCTGCAGTGTAAGATTGCGGAAGTGTGGGGGGCACTGATCCCACGGCTGGGTGTCCGGCAGCAGCAGGCTGTAATCCCCCCACGTAGTCTCCACCATTCCGTTTACTGCGGCATGCACGTCAAACCTAAGCCACTGCCCGACCCCGGGCTTGGCGGCGGCGTGCTCCAGTGAATGCGTAACGTACACAGGGGCAACGAGTTCGTCGACTTTGTGAGCCGTGCGCAGCATCTCGTCCAAGACCTTGTTCCCGCGATTGAACACGGCCTTGACCGCCACCGGCCCGAAGCAGATTACCGCTTCCGGGTTGGCCGCAGTAATTGCCGCGATCAGGCGGGGCCGCTCTTCGCGGATGATCTTCATGCTGGCTTTGTCCGGCTGGCCGGCGCATGTAATATTCTCAACGGCCAATAGGATGTCCGCGTCCACGTCCGCGAATAGGGCGACTGATTCGAGGAGCTTGGCGTCTGCAGCGGATAGGCAATCGCCGCGTAAGGCGTACTCGCCCGGAACTCCGATTACGAATACGACCTTCTTGCTCACTTCTTGGCCTCCGATTCGAGGTGCCAGATTACCGCCAGCAAAACATCCGGCACAAACGGCGTATTAGCCACGACCGACACGTACTGGTTGCGCAGATCCCGAAGCAGATTGGCTATGACCGCCAACTGCTCCTTCTTAGTGGGCGGATTCACCGACTTGATGGCCACGCTCTTCACCGGGCCCGTTTCGTCCATCTTTTCCAACTGGCACACGCGGGGCCAGTACAGCGTCCTACCGGTCGACACGATGTACGACTCAGTAAAGCGCTTGGAAAACCCGTCAAAACACCCCTCGCGCGCATTGTACACGGATCCCACCAGCACATCCCGCGCCCGCGTGGACGGGGGAACTACAACCACAATCTTTCCAAGCTTCGTCTTCTTGTACCCGCCGGCCTGACTGGTCCAGCGCACGTTGTCGCCAACTGCGAATGCGGGCTTGGCAGGCTGCGCAGCAGCCAACTTCAAGTCCCCAAACGCGGGCCACTGCAGCTTGTTGCCTTCGCGCACCACGCAGCTTACGTCTGGTCTCTTCTCTCGCTCTGTATGCCCGTAATTGATCCCCTTACGGTCTTCTGCGCGATGCGCCCGAGCCTCTTCCACCACGCACTGCGGGCACTCTCTGGGCCCAACAACCGCCACAACCACTCCCTTGATCTTGCCGCGCAGCACCTTGTCCCCAACCTTGAAACTCATGACCACACCTCCAGAAGTTTGGCGCCCATGCTGGCCGGATCCTCGCCGGCCGGCAACTGGACCACCCTTGTTTCCCGCACTGACCGGAGCCTCATCTGCAGCCCCAACGCGTGCGCAAGGGCGTCGTTGTCGAGCATTATGCTGACGCGGCCGGTGGCCAGCGCCAGAAGTTCGAGTTCTAGGTACTTGGGCAGCGACTTGCCGCCCAGCGCCACGGCCGTGACCCCCGGCAGATGCTGCCAGACCGCAACCGCATCCAGCACACCCTCCACCAGCACCACGTCCGGGGACGGGCGCCAGTCTGGAAGCACGTACAACGGATGCCGGCCCGGAGCGCCTAGGTACTTGGGGCCTTCTTCCAGCGACGTGTAGGCCCGCGAGTTCCACCACACGATCTGACCCCGGTCGTCCCGGTAGGGAAACAGGATCCGCATGCGGTCAGTCATTTCAACGAGTCCCAGCCGGCGGGTGACTCCGCTCCCAACACCGCGTTTTAGCAAGTATCGGAGGGCACGTGGGCACAGGGGAGTCCAGTTTGGTAGCTGGATCTCGCGCCATGTAAGCTCCACCGGCTGGGGCTCGAGCATCGCCAGAATTGCGGCGCCTGCGCCCGTGCTGGGCAGGTCTACCGCCACCATGCCGCCGGAATTATGCTTGAAGCAGAACCACTTGCCTGTAGCCGGAGCCACGTACAGCTTCCAGCTGCCCGCCCCGCACTCCGGGCAGTTCTGGTAGCACATCTGCGTGCCAGACGGCCGGGACGCGCCGACGAAGTCCGACATGCGCCGGGGCTTGGTCATGTGTTATACCCAGTGAATACCTTAAACTCCGTGCGCGCCCTAAAGCAATCACAACACATACAAACATCTGAATGGCCCACAATCCAGCCTCCGTACAGCAGGTCATCCACTAGCTTTTCCTCTGCGCATCCCAGACACTCTCCAAACCCCGCGCCAGCCGGCCCCCCGACCCGCTTTCCGCCGCACTTGGGGCAGATTCCAGTGCAGGGCTCTTCCTGCTGGCGCCGCTCGGCCAATGTCATCAGCCGGTATGCAGGCTTGGCTGGCGTATACACAAACTGCGGCTTGAACACCGCATTGACCATTTCTTCTACCTTGTCCAGCCTCTTTGCGAACAAGTCCGAGTACAACAACTTCGGCGCGGGCCGATCAAGCCGCCGCAGCCTACGCACTTGGCTATGCAAGTACCCGGCATGCCCCGCCAGCGCCGCGATCAGTACGAACGCACAGATTACTGCAATCATGCCACCCTCCAAGCCCCATATTTCGAGCCCTCACTGGCCGCCGGAATCGACAAATGCCGATCCCCGACTTCTGACCACGGCACCACCCAAAACTGATCCTCGTACAGCACCACTAAAACGTCAATCATCCCCGGCCCATACGACGCCCGATCTGGCGTGTGGCGCCGCAAATCCACGCGAACATGGCCCGGACGCGACGGGTCAACCCGCCCGCACTTGATCTGGCCGCGAAGCAGCACGCCGTCCCCGCGATCAAAGACGGCATCAACTGGTCCATCTGACACCACAGGCACATAGATCTGCCATCCTTTCTGGAGGCACAGCAGCGTGAAGGACACCTCGGCTTGCTTGCCCCTGTTAGGGCTCATCGAGTCATCAATCCCAGCAGCTTGGCCGTGGCGTCGGCCGTGATCATCGCTCGGATCTTTGCTTCCGCGCGGCATAGCAGCGCATGGGCCGTCCCGGCATCCGGAATGTGGTGCATGTGGGCAGCAAATTTGCCATCTTTCTGCACGTAAACGAAGATGCCGTGGTCGATGGCGGCATAAAGCTCAAACGGAATCTCGCTGTCCGCAGCTTTCTCCGTGTGCCCGGTTTCCGGCGGCACGCACCGTTCGTCAGCTTCCTCGGCCTTGGCGCGTTCTTCAAGGCGCTTTTCGATCTCGTTCCGGCGCTCGGAATCTGGGCGCAAGATGTTGTCGTCAGCCATTTTAGGAACTTCCTTTCAGTTGCGCGGCTCGCACGGCCACGTCGTGTATCTGGCTGTTACCATACGGGGCATCGTCATCATCGTAGTCTTCATTTTCCAACGCTATTACCAGCCTACAAAGCACGCGCAATGCGTCAATTTCAGTGGCCGATTCATTGAACACGGATTGTACCCAATCTGGCCACGATAGCTTTTCGCGCTCCCGCAGGGCCACGTTGTATTCGCGCTCTGCTTCGGCGCAGGCACGATCATACGCGGCTTTAGCAGCCAAATCCTGCTTTGTAATTTCGTAAGACTTGTAGTCTTGTGATTCGTGGTTGAACATGCCCATTTCGTCACCAGAACTTCTTAACGAAATGCACGACCGCCCAAATGACGGCCACCCAGAAACCCGCCCAGAGCACGACGGAAACTAGGACGCCTACGCCGGCGCCCCAGAACACCGCGTTGTTTCTACGCATGACCTTTCCCCCTCGTCAGCAACAACTGTACACCATTTCGCCCAGCATGTCAACCACGCATTTTAGCGCGAGGGGCATGCGCGTCTAACTCTCTGGTGGCTTGGAGCTTACCACTTAGTTGCGCTCCCTCCACTTGGCCTCCTCCCGCGCCTCGGCCGTCTCCAATTCCTTAGCCAGCCGCTTCGCTGTTACTGGATCCACCAACTCCTCGAACAGAGACTTACAAAACAACCTCAAATCCTCGTCATTCGGCAAAAGCTTGCCATCTGGCCCATAGCATGTCGGCGCAAAGTCTTGCGGTTGCTGGCATTCCAGCATTGCTAGCACCAAGCCCCCATGCTCCGAAAGACCATCATGACCGCCGGTCATTTTCTCTATGGTCATAGAGCATTGGTCTATGGGGCTAGGAGCAAGCTCCTCGTTGCTGGCATCTGGTAGCATGGATCATAACCTTCTTGTTTTTTGTAGTGTAACTGTACTGATGTTAGCTAGTTTATCGTTTGTTTGTAACTTTGCTAACATCAGTATACTTAATTCTTGCAGACGTATGCCTTACGTACCACGTAACCCGGAGCAGCTAGGCTCCCCGGCTGTCCCGCAACGAATGCCACCTTCCAGTGCTTTCGTGGAAATACACCCACACAACCTCTGGCAACTGCGCCGTCGGAGGGGAGTAGACTCTGTACTTCTTGGCAAGTGGGAATAGCTCAGACATCCCACAGAAGATGCCAGTTTCTCCGTAGAATTTGAGTTCTTTGTCTTCAACGCGCACCAGTAACCCACCACGGCATCGGGCTAAGTCTGCTTCGCCGTTGTCGGTTCTATACGCAGTGAACTTCACGAACCACGCATCGGATTCCTGGGGCAGATTCTTGTAAGTAACATCTATCACGTACCCGACATCGTATGTCAGGTGTGATACTATTTCGCTGATATACATGCTGCGGTGGATACTAGCGTCACTAGCCATTTCCTGGGACTTAATTACGCCACGTATCACCTGAGCAACAACTGTATCGCGGGATTCCCCGTTCTGTCGAAACACGTGCAGCATGTGCGGCGCCGGAAAGATTGCGTCCGCCAGATGCACAGCAATGATGTTTTCTTCTCCACGGTGGTCACTCATCGGTTTGGTCCTTTCGTTGTAACACTATGAGTCCATTGTTGTTATGAAACTGGTGTTTCACACACCAATGGGATCCTTGCAGACGTATGCTTTCAGTATCCGCCTCATCCGCTTCTCCCGCAGCCCACCCCTCCCCATCGGCGGCGCGGCGCTCGATATCGTTTGTCATGCCCATTCCCACTTTCCGGATAGCCAACACATTAAGTGCAGCATGGTTCCTCCAAATTGCGCATGACCCTACCGATTGTCAGTCACTGTAGCGCTGTCGTAGGCGTAGCCCCGGCCCCCGTTGAGTGTCTGCGTAGCGTTGTCGTAGGCGCAGCCCAAGCCCCCGTTGACTGTCTGCGTAGCGTTGTCGTAGGCGGAGCCCCGGCCCCCGTTGATTGTCTGCGTAGCGTTGTCGTAGGCGCAGCCCAAGCCCCCGTTGATTGTCTGCGTAGCGTTGTTGTAGACGTTGCCACAGCCCCCGTTGATTGTCTGCGTAGCGTTGTCGTGGGCGCGGCCCTCGCCCCCGTTGACTGTCTGCGTAGCGTTGTCGTAGGCGGAGCCCCGGCCCCCGTTGATTGTCTGCGTAGCGTTGTTGTAGACGTTGCCACAGCCCCCGTTGATTGTCTGCGTAGCGTTGCCGTAGGCGTAGCCCGCGCCCCCGTTGACTGTCTGCGTAGCGTTGTCGTAGGCGGAGCCCCGGCCCCCGTTGATTGTCTGCGTAGCGTTGCCGTAGGCGCTGCCCCCGCCCCCGTTGATTGTCTGCCGGCATACCCCGACGGCAATACGCTCTTGGCCTATCTCAACAACCTGCTCACCTACACTCTTGATGTGGTCGGCAGCCCACGCCAGCAGGCCAACACGGGCGCGGGATTCAGCGGCAACTGGATCATTGGTATACCAGTCGGGCAGGATTGCGTCGTCGCAGTCAGTTTTAAACACCCACAATTCCAGCGGTAGTGAATAGTTCTCTCTAGGGGGCACAATCTCCACCGGCACGATGTTCGGACCCCGCGCGCCGTCTGCGTTGAGTTTGTGAATTTCGATGATTCGCTGGTGTCTGTCGCTGTCGGGATCGTGGAAACAGCCGTCCTTCGTCAGAATCATACTTGCAGGTTTACACATGGTTCCTCCTGATCTGGATAATCGTGGTCGCTGTCAGGGCACCAGTCCGCGTGGCCGCCGTTGTCGTCTCGGATCTCTCGTTCGCATAGGTCGCACCACGTTCCGAAGTTTGGCATACTAATCCACGTCCAGCACTGTAACATCCACAGTGATTCCGGTAACCATGCGCTTGGCAATGGCTGTCTTCAACTGCGCGCAAATGGCATCCACCCACGCCGGCCCCAGCGCGTCCAGTACGATGCCGCGAACCCTCGGCGCGATCTTGTCTTCGAAAGTTTCACGCACCTGCTTCTCGGCCTCGGCACGCAGCAGGTTTCCGATGGTCTTGCCAAGAATCGTTTCCCGCCCGTAGCTGTCAACTTTTGCCGTCAGGTGGGCACGAACGACATCACGAATCATGGCGTCTTTGCGCTCCGGAGAAAGGGCCTCGGCCAGAGCCACCGCGATTGCGTTTTGGATTTCGGCTTCGCCTATCTGGAGCTTGAGTTGAGAATCTGACATTGGTTTTCTGCCTCCTGTTTGGTGTTTGCGATGACGATCTTGTGCGCCCGCACGTACGGGCTTGTACTCTCTGGTTTCTTCCAGAGTGTGCTTGAATACGCGCCGTAATGAAAGTACGCTCCACGGGAGAGGCCGCTGGGCCGATACTTGCGCGGCGACCTGTCCGTATGCCCGACCACGGTCCATTCATTCGTCTCGCGCCACTGTACTAGCACCCAGCGCGGCTGCATGGAATCGGTAACATACTGCGGCAGAACATAGTTTGGCTTGCTGGCCATCCTAATTCTTCTCCATTCCGTGCCGTCTCGCCGCCGACACCATTGCCGGGTGGGCATGGCCGCGCTGTAGGTTGAAAATGCGGCGCCGTTCCTCGAACAGCTCCATACGGTCAGCCGCAGTTGTAAGACCTACCAATTTGCGCGCGCGTTTGGGGATTGACATCTTGGCGATGTTGTGCATTAGCGACTTGAGAGCATTCATAGTAGCACGTCCTTTGTCGAATGTCAACCGCTCTATGTTGTTGTGCTGCAACAGTCTGGTGGCTTGGAGCTGCGTGCCCGAAACCTAGTGATCCGGAAACACAACCGGCTTACTGGTAGACCAGCACAGTCCGCATGTTACACACGTCAGACCTTTGCTAATACCCGGGCACACAAACCCCGGCCCGCCTTCCGCATTTGCTGCCCACGGCACGTCGCCGGCGCCGCTTGTTCGGATCCTCCAACGACTGGTAAACTCTTTGGCGAACTCCCGCAGTATGGTCCGCATACCGCCATCCTTGTGCGCCGTGAATCCCCACACATACAGGTTACGATGCCGGCGCATTTGCTGGCGCCAGAACGTCATCTCCGTTAGGCCGCAGAAATCGCCCAGCACCTTGAGCCGTAGTGCGACTGGACCTTTGCCGCATTCATACGACAACTGCGCAGACACCGCATCGTACCAGCGCTGATCGATTCGGTACCGAATCGCAAACGGCATGTTGTTGCCGTAGCAATCGGCTCTGTGCTGGCACGTCAAGGGGCAGGTGGCCCGCTCCTCGTTCGTGCATGACAGCATGCGGAACCCTTTCCACTTGCCGATCAGGACACGCGGCCCGCCGATCTTACTGTTGGAGGAGCCCCGCTTCAAGGGCTTCTCGCCCGGGCGCACACTCCGAACCATCTTGGTATGAATGGTACGGCATTGGCTTAAGGCCGGATGGCCCGGCAATAGTTTCATATCACATCGATCCTAAATGTGAACGTCTCGCCGTTTGGTAGCAGCACCGTTAAATGATCGGACACGGTACGCATTTCAACAATGCCGATTGGATTGTCTGTAATATCGAACAGTTCCCGTTCATCCGCCCACTGTGCCAGCGCCAAGCGCAAAGCGCGTCTGACTGCCATCTCGCGCCAGTTCCGCGCTACTAAACGGTCATATTCAGAAGTGTGTATGTCGTGTGGTTCGCTCATGCTGCCGCACCCCATTTCTTGCGCGCCTGCTGCCGTTCGTAGTCTTGGTGCAATGCGCGCCCAAGACCGCACAGCGTGCTCCGCGTCAGCATCAGGTTGCCGTTGTACGCCCAAACTTCCCATTGCGGAAATTTTTCCCCGATCAGCCAGTGTCGGATCTCCGCTTGATGCCCGTACAGGCGCTTTGCCAAGCGCAGCACGTCGGCTTGGTTTCTGGGTGGCTTCATTGTCACGTCCCGTCCGTAATGGTACTGGCCAGCGCGATCAGCGCATGGCCGATTGCGATTGCTTCGCTTTTGTACAGCCAGATGTTGCCTTCGGTGTTGGGAATCACCACGACTGCTACCATCTCGTCGCAGTCCATGTCCCGCGTTGCCTCGATTGCGCCGCCGCACCCCGACACCAACGAGAAACTTCTCATGGTTGACGGGGCCGGCATGTCGTACTTGAACCTTACCTCGTCGCTCATGGGTTCGAATCCATGTTGTCGGCCATCTTCACCAGCGCGTCTGCGATTTCGCGCGCTTCGCTGGCATACAGGTGGATATACGCTTGCTCATCATTGATTCGAAGTGTTATCTGGTTCCGGATGCTTTTGCTGCGCGCTGCCGACACCGTGTTTCCGCAGCCCGAGCGCAGCGAAAATCCAACAACCGGCCGATCATCGTCGGAATAGATCAGTTTCACGCTTGCCATGACTTCCTTTCGTTGTTGAGGCGGGGCCACTAGGGCCGCCCACCCTTGGCTACAGCCGCCGGCACCGCCCATCGTGGCCCCGCCGTCTAGCGCCCCTCTGGCCGTTCGCCTTTGCAGGCCGCATAATTGCGGTGATCTGCAACGGTCATTGGAGCGCCAGTTGCTAAACGCCAGCACCCTGCAACAGGGCTGCCAGCACCTTGGTCTTGTTCGCAGCGCCCGCCCCAAGCCACGCCGACTTGAGCCGGCTGCTTTGGGTGCGCCCATGCGTATGATCCTCGAAGTGGGTGGCCCCGTTCAGGACGCCCCACGCGGTGCCCGGAGTGGCACCCGGTGCGTTGTAGTACGATCCCATGACCCGCTGCACCGCCCGATTGTCGCGGTCATACTGGTTGCCGTCCGGCTGGTAGACGCTCCTGTACAGCGCCACCACGTCCTGATGTGCCATCACGACCTTGGAAATGGCTTCGGCCTGTGCCGCGAATGCGTCCGTCTGTTCGCGGGCAATGCCCAGCACCAGCCGCGCTTCCCGCATCTGGCTGGCATCGAATCGCCGCGTGTGCCGCATTCGGAACTCCTGCCCGACACCGGCCAGCGCTGCGGTAAGCGTGTTCCAGCATACGACGCGAATCATCGTGTGCCGAATGATCAGCGACTTGCCCGGCTTGTGCGGGCAGCCCACCAGCAGGTAGCCTTTAGACTCGTCCGTCCCGCCCAGCTTGAACCCGGTGTTCAGGTTGGCCAAGCCCCAGACATACCGCCCATCGTCCAGTGAGCCGGCCGTCTCCATCGTCGCGTCTCCAGCTTCCACGAACTCGCGGAAGAACTCGAACGCTTCCCGATTCTGAACCGGCTTGTACTGGCGCCCACACGACGCGAGCACCTTGCCGTCAATCGATCTGACCAGCGCGTAGGTGTCGGGAACATCGATCAGGTGGCCCTCATTATTGAGGAACACGACAGGCTCCCGCATGACGGTCCAGTCCAGACCAGCGGCAACCAGCATTTGATCGGTGTCGGCATGGTCGGGCAATTCGTAGCCCAGACCGTGCCACGGCTTGGCACCGTAGTACGCCATCCGTTCGACCATATGTGCCATGATGTAGCACCTCCTTTCGAGCACCCGGTATGGGTGCAAGTCGTTTGTTACCGGGCACTTACACGGTGATCTTGTTCATCAGCGCCGACAACTCGTCGGTGTTGGTTGCTTCCGCCACCGCGCGCCGGTAGCTGGACCCGATGTCTTTAAGCTCGTCCTTGCGGTCTTGCAGCGCCGCCACGGCCTTTCCGACGTAGATGCCGGCGGGCAACATCGGACTCGGCAAGCACCTGAACGGCAAACTGACCTGCACCTGCACTCCCGCGTAATCGATTACCGGGTTGTCAGCCGACGGGCACGAATACGTGCTGGTCTTGAAGATGTCGGCATTCAGGCCGTAGACCTTGAGATTCTCCTTGATTTTGTTCATTTCGTTGACGGCGTTGTCGGCAGTTGTCTGCAAGGCGGCCAACCGGCGCACGTCCCGCTTGACTTCCGGATTGCTGGCAACGTATGCCTTGATCCCGGCGCCTACCGCGTTCAGGTAGTTGACGCTCGCTTCGTCGCGCGCGGTCTTGAGCGCATCCTCGATTGCTTTCTGATACATGCGCCGATGAACATTTGTGATCTTTGCCATGTTGAAGCACCTCCTTTCGAGCACTCGAAATGAGTGCAAGCTAATTTAGCTGTTTCGCATGGCGGCCATAATGGCCTCCACGTCCGATTCGTCCAGAGTAGGGCTGGTTAAGGGCGATTCGTACACCATGTTCGCCGCTTGCTGCGCGTCCCCAGCCCTTACTAGGTCCACGCGCTTCAGGATCTTTTCAGGGAATTTTGCAATACGCATGTAATGATCCCCGGCCAAGTCGATGACGGTAACTTGCTCCGGCGAACTGCAAGGTGCCTGCAAGCTGAAATTCGTGCGCACTCCGGATCGGCTAGTTTCATAGTACATTTGTCACCTCCCGCACCACGTTATAGGAATCTCTGCATCGTCTGGCGCGTCGATTATTACAACGCCGCCCTCGTCTGTCAATTCCAGTGTTGCGCCGTCGAACTGCGCGAATCGCCGGTCGCCCTGCTTGTGCATCGGCACCAGCATTGCTTCGGCCGTTCCGAACCACAATAGCGCTTTCATGGGGGCCTGTCAACCCCTTTCAGCCGGCACGACGCGCTCGATCCTAAACCAATGCCGGCCAATGACATAGCCAACATGGCGCGCCCCGTCTGGCCCGTCCACCATGATTTTGTCCGCATGCTGGCGCCCACAGATTGCCAGCAATTCCTTTCGCGCGTGCTCGGTTCGTAATCGCAGCGTGCCGGCCATGCGCCCGGTCATGTCGATTGCTTCAAGATGGCCCGTGCATCCGTCGCACGGTTTCCAGCTTTGCTTCATCGTGCAAACTCCCGCGCTTCGCGCCGCACCCAGTCGTGCGCTTGCTTGCGCGCCGTTCGTGATATTACACCCATGTACGACCGAATTTCCGCGTACTTCGTGGCCCGGTCCATGCCGGGCGCCGGGAGTCTTCGGGCGGCCCGCGCAAAGTCGGCCATGCGCTTTCGCACTGCCGGCTCCCGCGCGGTGCGCCACGTGCGCCCTTTGTACATTCCAGCTTGCACGGTTGCCGTCCTTTCGCTATTTAACGGCCGTGATAACCGAATCCACGATAGTTGCGCTGGCGTACCAGCTATGCGGTTTAGGATAGTGCGGCCCTTCAATACAGACCTTGCCGTCCGTTGCGCCGGGAAACATTCCGCCCGGCTGGAATACCGTCAGCTTGCGCCCTTCCTTGAAAGCGGCAATGAGCGCTTTCTTGGTCGGGAAATTAATTGTCGAGTACATGCCGCGTCCTTTTGTGCTTCGCTACCTGTACGGAAAAGCTGGCATGCTGGCAACCCAGTACGCCATTGCCGACCGAATCCCGATAACCCTTGACAGCGGCCCGTCAGTGCTTTTGTCGATCCTCCGCCAGTGCCGCGCTTTACGTGCGAGTCTCGCACGGTCGGCCGGCTTGCTTAGGTTCGGCCATGTATGCCGCATGGTGCCGTCCTTTGCAATCTCTGTGCCATGTCGGGACGTTTCCCGTTGTGGCACGTTGTTTCGTGTTGTTCCTTGGGCGCTGGTAACTTGCGACTAGCGCCCTTGCAGCTTGCAACCTACCATGTTCGGAACGGGCCGTACCATGTTCTGTGCGCAAACCGTCCGGTCGGGCAGTTGCCCTTGCGGGGCACACTGCGGACGCGGAAACGATAGGTCAAGGTACCGCGTACATGGTGCGGATTCGCGTCCATACAACGGCAGTCTTGGAGCAGCATGCTAGGATGCAAGCTATCCGGTGCCGTTTGCTGGCATGATCCAGCTTTGATTGCTTCGCTAAGCTTGTCGGTCATTGTGTCCGCCTCCCTTCGGTCTATGATGTTAGCAGCTTCTGTGCCATGCCTTGTTGCGGTTGTCGGTTCCTTGCCGTCCTGCATCCTACCTTTGAACCGCGCAACCTGTGATCTGGCGTCGTGCTTTCTGACTTCTAGCTTCCCGTCCTTGTCTGTGCCAGCCTGTGCCAGCTTCTGGAGTAGACCAAAGCAACCCGCGTGCCATACCCTATAAGGCACTACAAGCCACAATGCTAAACCATAGGGAACATTGAATTTGCACAATGCCCTGTCAAGCAGTGCAAAGCGCGAATTGATACTCCAATTCAGCATCCATGCACCCTTATTCTTACTTCTTGTTCCTTATTGCTACGTATACGACCTTGCATTATGCACAATGAATGCCAGCTATTGCACTATGCACGGCTTGGCACTTGGAACTTGCAGGTTGCACGGCTTGGGACGTGATGCTTGCAGTATGCAACTCCATACTGGGCATGATACTAACAATCAAAACAAGTAGCAAATTGCAAGCACCTAGCATGCTAATTGCAAGCTTCTAGCACCACGTTGCAATACGCCATGATCACGCGCGCGTCTATATACATCGAGAATCAGTATCAATGATTGCTTGATGCTGATTGCTAGTATCAGTGGGCCGGGATCCGGCGCGCTTGATGTTGATTGCTAGTCTCAAGTGCATGCGGCCGCGGCACTTGATGTTGATTGCTAGTATCAGTGGGCCCCCCGCATTGATTTTGATTGTCACCCCCACGAGGGACTTGGCACTAGCAGCTCGCCCATCCAACCTTCCAGACGAACGGGCCCCCTGCCCAAACAAGCCAGTACCAAGTTTGTCCTCTTTAGCTCCCAACCCCTAGCTCCAAGCACCCAAACGATTTCCGCCCGGCCCGCAGGGTTTGGGGCCCCCTGCGCCCTTGGTACTTGCAGAAAAACTTTTAGCACCTAACCCCAAGTGTGCCAGCAACTTGCGAGGCGGCTGGCATCCTTGCGCCCTTGGTGCTTGCAGAAAACGCTTGACAGCAAAAGTCCAAAAGGGTAGAATTGCCCAGTTCGCTAAGTTCGGGCGCACGGGCGAGTTCCCCGAAGGAGGTGGCACATGGAGAAGTTCTGGCTGGCAATCGCGGTGATTGACCTTTTTTGGTGGCTAAGGAAGTAAACGACAAGGGGTTACGGGTGCGTGGACACACAAGTATGTACCAAGTGCTACGAACGTAAACCACTGGATGCCTTCTACCGCGACAGATCCGGAATACGGACTGAATGTAAAAACTGTGGGCGATTGGCCCGTTTGGGGCGCCGACGGGCTAATCCAGCGGTTGTGTCAACTACGCACCGCAAGGAACGATACGGGTTGCCAGATGGCGAGTTCGAGCGCCTCCTAGACCTCCAAGACTCCAAATGCGGAATCTGTGGCAAGACCCACACAGAATGCGCCAAAGGTCTTCATCTCGACCATGACCATCAAACCGGTACTGTGCGCGGTCTTCTGTGCTTTTCATGCAACATCCATCTCGGGCGATATGGCGCCCGCAAAGGTTTCGAGGTGGAATCGCAGAACTGGCTTAATCGTTGCGGGGTTGGGTAGTGGCCACCCAACAGGCCCATAACCTGTCTAGGCGGGTTCGATTCCCGCCCCCGCATCCAGTGGGCCCCGGCGAGCCTGTCCTCAACGAATCGCCGGACCTCAGTAGACCCATAGCTCAGCTGGTAGAGCACTTGTCTGATACGCAGGCGGCCAGTAGTTCGAATCTACTTGGGTCTACCATCCCCCCGACCGACGGTTGGCCAGCGACGATACTGCGAAGTTTACTAGCAGGGGAGCTTTCCAAACGAGTCGGTTCTCCGGGTGTCTCTGGAACAACACATTAGCTCAAATAGAGTCCCGTATTGTTGACGGGCGATGTGGTCCATCGAATCCACATGTGCCAGCACACGGCACCTGGAGAAATTTACTAATGCCACGTGCTCCTAAGCGACCCCACGACGAAAAACCAAGTGCGTCCAGACGAACACCGTGGGTGGCGCCCAAGACGCGCCGCAAACTTCGCGGCAAGGCATTGTCCGCTGTCGACCGGGAAATTGTCCTACAGGCATTTGCGGTGTCCGGCAGCCGCAAAAAGGTTTGCGAAGTAGTCGGACTCTCGTACATGACCGTCTGCAAGATTGTCCAAGAAGCGCGCAAGGATACTTCGTTGGCCAAAGCGCGCGCCAACGCCGGCGAAGCACTCGCCGGCAAAATACACGACCGAGCGTTGCTGGCACTCGACAACCTGACCCCAGCCGATTTCAAGACTACCAGAATCGAACTGCACGACAAGGACGGCAACCTCACGGGCATCAAGGAAATCGGCCCGTCGCTGATGCAGAAGGTTACGGCGCTGGCCATCCTTGTCGACAAGGAAGCAGCCATTTCCCAGCACATCGCCACGCTACGTGAGGCGGCCGGCGGTAGTACTGGAATCCCACTTCCCAGCGACGTGCAGTCCACCATCGACGCCATTCGTACTCGCGTCTCTCGTCTCCGAATCCTCGATGTCCAGTTCGATCAGCAAGCACCAGATCTCGCGCAGCGGATTGTGGCCGCAACGGCCGCCCGGGATATCGTGGATGCGGAGGTGGAAGATGTCAGCGATCCCTTCCCCTTCGACCAATCTGGATGAGTTACAGGAACTACTCCTAGAACTTGACGCGCTTGAAACTACGTATCGAACTGCGAAAATAGCCTTTTATCGTCCACTTCGGCGTGCCAACAACCAGAACTTTCACGAGTCTGACGCCACTGCAGTGCAGGTCGTGCTCGGCTCCAATCGTTCAGGCAAATCGGTAGATGGCGCCGCCAAGGCAATTTCGCACGCTATTGGGTATAGGCCGTGGCTCCCAATCGATCACCCTAATCGGATTGTGCGGTTGACCAACGGCCAACCGATACCAGTTCCCAATGTTGGGCGTGTGCTGGCCCAGAACTACGAACAGGCCATCAAGCAGACAATCTGGCCCAAGTTTCAGGAATGGCTTCCGGCTGAGATGATCAAGCGCGTCTCGAAGAATGCGCGCGGCGTCCCGACCGAGATTGAACTGACCAATGGGTCGTTGATACACTTCCTGTCGGACGAGCAGGAAGACATGGCGCTCGAAGGTTCGAACGGCCACTGGGCATGGATCGACGAACCCTGCGGATACAAGAAGTACGTGGCGTTACGGCGCGGACTCATTGATTTCGGCGGACACCTGTGGATGACATTGACTCCACTGTCCCAGCCATGGATCAACGACATTCTGGTTGACCGCGCCAATGAAGGCGACGAGTCACTCAAGTTGTACCGATTCTCTGTGTGGGACAACGCCAAGGAAAATGGTGGATACCTCGAACGCAAAGACATCGAAGATTTCCTCAAGGACTTGCGCGAAGACGAACTCGAAGCCAGACTCCACGGCAATTTCCTGCATCTTGCAGGTCGGGTGTACAAGCAGTGGGAACCAATGCCGCCCTTCTGGGTACCTCCCTTTGATATCCCTAGAAACTGGCCTCGGGTATGTCTCATCGATCCCCACCCGCGAAAACCCATAGCGGTTCTCTGGCTGGCCATCAGTCCCGACGATCAAGTATTTGCGTATCGGGCTCTATTCGATAATAGGTTGCGCACTGTGCGCGATGTCGCTAAGAAGATTCTGGAGTTCGAAAAGCACGACGACTGGCAAGAACCTGTGGCGATGCGAGTCATCGACACCAGCGCGCAGCAGAACGAGCCCACGAGCGGTTTGTCAATCAGGATGCGGTTTGCGGAATTTGGCGTGCATACGTTGTTGGCCAAGAAACGCAACGCCGCAGCTGGCTACGACGCCATTCATGACGCGCTTAAGTGCGACAAGTACGAGTGGTCAGAACCCCAACTGGTCGTGTTCAACACGTGCCGGCCCATTAAACAGAACTTCCTGAACTTCATCCATAGCGAGTGGCAGTCGTCGAAGGCGCGCGATCTGCACGGCGAACGCGAAGACTACGTCAAGGCCAACGACGATTTCATCGACTTGTTCAGGTACTACTTCCAGTCTGGTATGTCCTATCGCACGCTGGTAGGTCTTGTGCGCCGGCAGTCCCAGAACGACCCAGAAGAACACGCCAACGGGCGGCAGATTGTTTTGCCGGGCACACACACCGGATACGATAGGAGCACGTGGAATGGCAGACGTACTTCGTAAGACTACACGTGCTCGTCTCAAGTTGACGCGCAATGATGCGATCCTGTACGATCAGGTTTATTACGACGACAACAAGGTGTACACCGAGTCTACCAGCCAACGCATTGTCTTGGCCACGCACATGACTGCTCCGCAGGAAATTGATCTCAAGGGCGTGACCTCGGCGCCGGGTGCCGAGAGTGGTGTGACGCTGTTCATGGAAATTGATCGTGCCGCCAAAGTTGCGGTGAACGACATTGCCGCCTTGTGGCCGATTGCGGAGAATGGATCGCTACTGCTGGTAGGCACCGTTACGCATTTGTACGTGCAAAACGAGTCTACTACGAATCTCGCTACCATGGAATTGGTGGTCACCGATTAATGATTAAACTCACCGAAGAGTTCAGCAAGGAACGCGGCCGACAGTTCCTGCGGTTGATCAGGCGAGACATCGATGACCGTGGTACAAGATTGGCCAAGATCCAATTAGCGCGCGCTTTGTACTACGGCGACAAGGCCCCAGTACAAGGACCATGGGTCGGTGCTTCTGACGTGCATCTGCCTGTCATTCTCGAGAAGATCGAGGGTGGTGTGCCCAAATGCGTAAACGCGTTCTGGGGCATGCAGCCCATCGTGCAGGTGGAGCGGGTTCCCGACGAGTTCATGCCAGAGGACACAGATGACACCGAACTGTTCTTTGACTGGTCACTGAACTCTGATATTGCTGACCTGTACCTAACTACTGAAAATTGGTTCCGTAATGCGTTTCTCGATGGCATCTCCCACGTCAAGATCTTCTGGCACCGCAAGTGGCGCCGGATCGTAGAGCCGTGGGGCATCAAGAAAATGTGGGATCTTGAGGAGATGGATCATACTGGCACTCCAGTGGACGCTCCTCGCCCCAAGACAGTACTGGACATTCTGACCGACATCTTCGGAGCGCCGGGCGCCAACAACTTGCAGAAGTCGTTGCTGGATTTCCGCCACGACCCCACGCCGGAAAAAACGCAGCAGTTGACGGATCTTGGAATGGATCCCAACTCGCCAGAACTTGCCATGGTGCTGGACGGGGATTCTGGAGTTGGCACTCGCTGGGACGTGTCCTTCCTCGAAAACCGTCGCAGTCTGTGGGCCACTGTTGAACTGGAATCCAGTGAGTTCGTGGACGAGGTGATCGCGCGCGTGTCGCGTCGGGTCATGGAATACGATGCTCCCAAGGTTGAGGTTGTCGAATACGAAGACCTGATTGTTCCGTTCCGTGCCCTCGACATCCAGTCTGCCAGTCGCGTGTCCCAGCAGTTCTGGCTTACCATCGAGGAAATCGAACGTCGTGTTGCAGCCGGTGAATGGGATCTGACCGAACAGGATCTGGAAACTCTTCGCGCTAACCGCACGGTGCGCCAAGAGGAACTGCCGGACAACCGTAATCTGGCACTGCAGAAAGACCGGATTACCGGAACAACTGGCAACGACCAGCGCGAAGAAACTATTGACTTGCCGGAAGGGTATACGCCCTACAACGAGAATAGGGTTCTGTGTTTCGAGGTCTACACCAGAGACCATTTCCCCGGCGAGACCGAGTCGACCGAAGTTATCTATCACATTCCGTACGCCCTGCAGAAGGTTGCCAGCGCCAGATATCTGGACGAGGAGTTTCCTCATGGGCGTCGACCGTATGCGACACTGAAATACCAGCCGATTTCTGGGCGCTGGGATGCCATTGGTCTTGGTGAGAATCTGGCCCCTCTGGCCATCGAGATCGACACCATCATCAATCACATCAACAATTCGCAGGAACTGATCAACAACCCGTTCTTCTTCTTCACGCCGGCTGCGATGTCAGTGACGCCGGAAGTGCTGAACGGTATCAAGCCGGGGCAAGGCGTCCCGGTCAGTGACATCAACGGGATCGTGTTCCCCAAGTTCCAGCAGGAACCTCTGGCCAACTTGTCCGCCCTTGATTCGTTGCTGTTGTTCGCTGATCGCGTAACGATGTCTCCGATGAACATGGGTTCGCCGCAGGTGCGGAATGCTCCGCGCACAGCGCGCGGCACGTTGGCCATGCTCTCCGAAGGAAACATCAAGACCGACGTGCTGATCACGCGCTGGCAGTTGACTGGTTGGACCGAGATGGTCCAGCAACTCTTCGGCCTGTACCAGAAGAGAATGCCGGACGAGAAGTGGTATTACGTGACTGGTTCGACCCAGAAACCAGTTCCCAAACGTACCACACCTGCGCAGATCCGAGGACGTTTCCAGTTCAAATTCGCTGGCAACAGTGTAAACACGAACCGAGAAGTTCTACGTGGCATCGCGCAGGTGCGATACTCTACGATCATGACGCATCCCGACTACGCGACGGATCCGCAAGTTCGTAGAAATGCGCTGGAAGATTTCCTGCGGCACTTTGGCGAAGGCACGGACATCAGTCGACTGATGCCAGCTATGCCCGGGCAGGGCGCCTACACGCATCCGCCAATGGATCAGAAGCAGGAAAATCAGGCACTGTCCCAAGGAATCATGCTGGAGGTTCTGCCTACTGACAACCATCCTGACCATCTCCGAATCATGGAGGAGTACGAAAAGACTCCCCAGTTCAACATGATGGCGCCGGAAGCTGTTGGCGTGTACGCCGTCCACAAGCGCGGGCATCTGCAGGGCATGCAGGCGGCTCTCGCGGCAGGCGGCCAGATGCAGCCGGGCATGGCGAATAATGTGCCAGCCGGCGACTTGGGCAATCTCGAAGGTGGGGTTCAGTAATGTCCGAAGTTCGTGATTTTCTGCAGTCCGAGGCGGGGCATGCCTTGATGCGGGAATTGACTGGGTTTGTCCAGCAACAGAACGTCGTGGTTGTGCATTCGGCTGCCAGTAAGAATCTCGAGGCTGTCAGGTATGACTCCGGGGTTTTAGCCGGAAGAGTTTCTCTAGTCAATTTCCTTAACGAGCACGAGTAGGAACAACATGGCCCTTCTCAAGAGTCTTCGCAGAAAAGCTAAAGGGTCCAGCGCTTTTCCAACCAATGATGACGAAACCATGGCCGAAGTACGCAAAGTACAGGCGTATAATTCAGCCATGCGAGGGGGTAAGAAAGCCGGATTGACCCCCATGGCCGCTGAGGGTAAAGAGAACAGCGGCGAGAGATTCCAGAACTCGATCATGCGTAAAAGGCGTAAGGGACACGCCTAGTTTCCCAAACACTCTCCGAGTTACGCCGCCGATGCGTCATTCGGACTAGGAGAGACCATGTCAGTGTTAGACAAAGCGATTGAAGGCGTATTGCCGGTCACGCCCCCGGCCGACCAGCCCACCGGTACTTCCCCTAGCCCGGGTGAAAAGGCCGACGGTAAGGGCCGTGGTCCAGATGAAGTTCGCGGCGAGTTGATTCGCAAGATGGACGAAGCCAATGCGAATCTTCGGGCCGAGATTGCTGGCCTCCGGGGTGTTGTCGAGGGAGCAGTTGCGGCACGTCCGGCGGCGCCGGCGGGCCCCAAGAACCTCGACGAAATGTCCATCGCGGAACTGCGTAACATGCGTGCGCAGATCCCGACGGATCAGCCGCAGACTCTCGTGGCATTGGACGAGTTGATTTCCAACCGTATGATGGACGAGCGTGTTGCGGCCAGCGTGGACAAGAAACTTGGATCGCAAAGGTTCAGTCAGCTCGAACGAGACGCCAACGAATCCGCAATGGCGCGTTGGCCGGAACTTCGGGACAAGACCTCCAAGTTGTATGCGGCGACGAACCGGCTGCTCAATGACATGGGCAATCTCGCGGAGACCGATCCTAGAGCCGTTCTGAATGCTGCAAACGAGGCTGGGTTGGATCTTGGTCTTACACCCAAGACCCACGGTCCTCGTCCGGTGTACGGCCGGGACGGCGGTCTGGCGCCCGGGCGCGACCAGTTCGCTCCGGGTCCGGGCGTTGCTGGAGCCAAGTTGTCCGCCGAGGAAGAGGCCGAGTTGGATAAGGTTTCACGCCGGCTGGGCGAAGCCATGCCCGGCGGCAAGTTTACTGCCGAACAGATGACACGCATTCGTGAGGGTAGGTTGGCCTACAAAACCAATGCGCATCTGCTGGCAAACGGCTAGGAGTTAGAACATGGCCAAAACCGAGACACCCCCCGCACTGCAGATGGTCGAACCGCCGGCGTCCGCCAGTGATTTGGACCTGCAGTCCCAGCTTGGGACTCTCCGTGACGAAATGCGCCAGCGGATTGCTGAGAAGATTGCCAAAGGCGAGTCTGTCGACGCCAGTGTGCAGATGCTCAAAGATCCGTTCACCAGTAGGAATCCGCACCAGATCAAAGCACATCCCCCGGGCAGGGTACTGTCGTGGAAGAATCCTCGGTACCGGCAGGAACGTGGATGGCGGGGCTGGTCCCCGGTTTCGTATGATGACGAAATCGGCCGGACCCTGTCCTTGTACATCGATGGTCCGCCCGCCAAGATGCAGGGTAGTGCCGTTCTGGACAATTACGTGCGGCGTGGTACTGATTCAGTGTTGTGCTGGATCCCCAAGGACGTGTGGCTGGCGAGGCAACTCGAACAGTCCAGACGTGCTCTCGAAGCGGAAGCGCGTGCGGCCATGCGTGGCCAGATCGCAATTCGCAGCGGAGTCATGCTGACAGGGGATGGTGGCGTCAAACAAAGTACTGGCCGCGACAAATCGCAGCGGGAAATTGACGGCGAACTTATGGGTTCGCGGGAGATGCTCTCGCAGGAGTAAGAAGTTTTCATGGCTAACAACGTGAATGCCCCCATGGGGCTTCGGCCGCTTAACGCGCCGAATGGTAATTCGCCGCGAGTTGGCGAGTACGTGGTGCCGGCTAACGCCGTCGTTATTTACGAGGGCGATATTGTCGCTCGTACGGAAACCGGAGTGACGGTCATGTCTGTGCTGAATAGTACCATTTTGGTACACAGCATCAGAGGCGTAGCTGCTCATCACTCCCCAGCTTCCACGGCCAAGCGCAATATTCTGGTCTATGATGACCCAGATCAAGTGTTTTTGCTGCAGGGTGATAGTGTTGGTACGGTACTGTACGATAACGACACTGAAATTCTGGCTGCTATTGGTCAGTATGTGACTCCCGCAGCATATGCTGCAGGTAGTGCGTATACCGGCCAGTCCGGCCTTATGCTGGACAGTAGCGCGGCGAATGTTCCTGTGCAGAAGACGACGGAATCTGCCGCGATCCTCCAGCTTGTTGGCGTGTATCCATCTGTCTCCAATGACGTTACTGGCCTGTATGCGAAGTACATGGTCAAGTTTGGCAGGATGACCCACATCGAAACCACTTCCGGCAGTCTGACTGTCTAATAATCTGGCTTAACAGCCTGAAAGGTAGGTACTGGTCATGAGTGCTGGTGCCATCATGCTGCGTGCCAGATTTGCGGACTTGTTTCAGTCGCGTCTGGCCTTCCTTGACGAGATCATGTCCGAGAACTTCAACGCCCCGGGGCTTTCGTACCCCTCGGTGTTCAATGTTCGTAACTCCAGCCGTGCGTACGAAGAGGTCACTGGCATCACCGGCTTTGGCGAGTTCGCCACCAAGACGGAGGCCGGCGGGATCCTCTACGATACCCTGCTGCAGGGCTTCGACAAGCGGTTCACGCACGTCACGTACTCCAAGGGCTTCCAGATCAGTTTCGAGGCCGCTGATGACGACATCGACGGCGCGATTACTAACGCGGGGCCCCCGTTGGCGCGTGCTGCGCATGTGTCCATCGAGCGGTACATCTGGTCTGTGATTAATGGTGGGTTTGCCACCACGACCACGCCCGATGCCGCGTACCTGTTCTCGGCCAGCCATGTGCTGGTTGGGGGCGGCACGGCCAGCAATCTCGTGTCCGGCGACCTCTCGATTGCCAACCTCGAGACTGCGATCAATCTGTTCGATACCATGGTGGATGACCGGTCCATGCCCATCGAGGGCAACCCGGCTGTTCTCGTGATTCCTGTCCAGCTTCGGTGGCTGGCGCACGAGATTCTCAAGTCGGAACTCCGGTCGAACACCGCCGAGAATGCGACCAACGCTCTGGCGCCCCTTGGGATCCAGATCGTGATGTCGAAGTACCTCACCGATGACGACTCGTGGTTCGTCATGTCGCCGCCCGCCCAGCATCGTGTGCTGGCGTACTGGCGCATGCAGCCGGCCACGGATCATACCATCGATTTCGAGACTGGCAATCTGAAGTCCAAGATGACCTACCGGCTGTCGGCGGGTGCTGCGGACTGGCGGAATGTGGTCGGCGGACTGGGGGCGTAATTATGGCGCAGACCAGATTTACGAGTCCCGTGTACGGCGCGTACACTGTGATTCCGTTTGTGTTCAATACCTGCGCCAGTGGGTCGACTCTTACTTCCACGTATAAGTTGCCCGCCGGAGTTGGGTTCCAGATTGATCACGTAACGGAGTACTGCGCTTCCGTCAGTGGTGCCGGTGACACCACGATTTCGGTTGGCAGTTCCACGGACTTGCAGAAGTACGTGGCCAATGTGGCGGTGGCCGTGGATAAGGGCGCGTTGACTGTCATCGCCCCCGGAACCGCCGCTGCGGCCAGCAAACTCACGGCTACAGCCATTACGGCAGCCGGAGCTACGCTGGCTACCAAGGTTCGCGTGAATGTCGGCGGGCGGTTTACGTCGGCCGATAGCAACAGGTAAGTTCCAGAACGCAAGGGGCAGATTCCAGCAGGTGAGTCTGCCCCTTGTTTACATTAGGAGAATCCAATGGGCGATAGCATTCACATCACCGATAGTGACATGGTGTTGGATGGACAACCCGATTATGTAATTGGGCGCAGGTCGTCCATTAAGTTGGCATCGAAACCCCAGATCATGGTGGCTATTCCAATCGGCGGAAAAGCGCATGACAGTGTGCTGCAGTGCCCGGGGTGCGAAAAGTCCTACAAGGTGGATACGGGTTTTGTGGTGCCGGCCAGCGTGCCGGCAATCTTCTTCCTGTCGCACATGAACTGGGTTCCGCCCCTCAACGTCGCCATGTCCTACGCCATCAAGACCGGACTGCGGTCGGCGGCAGCGCGCCAGATCATGACGATGGAAGCCATTCGAGCGGACGCGAAGTACATCTTCTACGTCGATGACGATACGATCATTCCGCGACTGGGACTGTACACGCTCCACAACTTCATGGAACAGCATCCGGAAGTTGGCGCGGTAACTGGAATCTACACAACGCGCGAAGCCCCGTGCGAACCTCTCCTGTACAAGAACCACGGCGAAGGCGCCGCGTGGGACATCGAGATGGGTCCGGGTGCGCGACCTACGCAGATCATGGGTGGAGGCGCCGGCTGCCTTTTGGCGCGCGTCGAGGCCATCAAGGCATGGATGGATGCCAACCCCGGCCAGCCTATTTGGGCCGACCAGCGGGACATTCCAGCAGTCGATACGGATGCCAGCAAACCGCTGGTCATGTGGGGACACGACATCAGATTCTGCGTTTTGCTGACGGAGTTGGGTTGGCCCGTCTATGCGCACGGACAAGTCCTGTGCGGCCACTATGACGTAGACACGAATCAGGTCTTCGAAGTACCAGCCGATGCCCCGGGCTTTAGCATCCGGAATGCGGCGCCCAAGGAGTAAGTGTGGCGACATACTGGGTTCGGTCGACTGGTGGGGACGACGGCAATGACGGATTGGCGTATGCCACTGGTTTGGCTACACTAGTAGTTGGACTTGGTAAACTTGCCAACCAAGGCGATATCCTCAATATCGTGGCTAGTGCCACACCACACGCGTGCCCAACCACGTCTACGATCCTACCCGCCGTCACCGGTACCAGTTGGTCGGCATTTGGATTCAAGATTCAGGGTACTGATGAACTTGGTACTCCTGCCTTGGCTACCATCGCAACTGGTGCGACCAGTGCCGCGTTCATCACCTTAGCGAACCGATTTTCGTACACCATCGTACAGGGCCTATATTTCGATGCTATTGCTGCAGAAGCGCATACCAGTGCGCACGCGTACATATACGAGACTTCGTACGCGAGTACTAGCGGCCCGCTGCTGATTCGTTGGTGTTCTGTGAATGCGGGCGCCACGCGCGTATCTGCAGAAGCGAGAAACCTGCTGCAGTGTTCGTTTGGTTCCACGCCGGGCGTGTTAGACGTTGGGAACGTTGAGTACTGCTATTTCAAGAACAATCTGCGGGCTGTTAGTTGTACGGCTCCGACGGCGGCCACCAATGGCAGCATTAGTGTGCATCATTGCGTATTCTACGATGAATTTGGCGTAACTCCGATCACAACAACCGGTAAGTTGACACTTTTTGGATCACAGGCTAACGCCGGCATTACCAAACAGGTACACCACAACACGTACGTTAAGAAGGCGCCCGGGTCAACATACGACAAAGTGTCTCCATTCTGGTCATCTGGATCGTTTACTGGTCTGTATGCAACGACGTGCAACATGCACTCGAATATCTTGGCATACTGGACAAACTCAGCCGCAACTCCGGCCATACAAGCACCATTCTATGCAGCGGGTGCCGCGTCCACGATTACCAATCGTGCCATTGGGTCCAACATCTTCAAGTACGAGGGAACATTCTCGGCTCCGGCAGCCGGCTGGTACTATGGTTTCATCGAGACCACCAGCGACCCCGGCGTAGGCGACGTGGTGCTGCACTCCGGCACCATCAACCATAGTGACCTGTTCTACGCTCCCACAACCCCGCGGATCTGGGCCGAGCCTCTGGCCGACGGCGGCTACACGATCACACTGCCCGGCGACTTCCGCCCCGTGTACCTGTACCGCACAGCCGGTCTGGCCGGCTCGGTGCCGGGCGCTACGGTGGATTCGTATGACGTGGCTCCGACTGCGGCTGCCAGTTCGCACGCGTGCGTAGCCGGAGCCACCATTTCCAGCGCTGTGACCATGACAGATTCCGACAGTCTTCCGGGCCCGCTGACGGCAGTGCGGTCCAGCGACGTGTCGCATGGCACCTTGGTGCTGGATTCTGTCGGCACCTTCACCTATACTGCCGGCAGTTATTTTGTAGGCACAGATACGTTTACATTCCGGGCATTTGATGGAGAACTGTACTCAGCAGTAACCACGGTTTCCATCGTGATCACGGCCCCAGAAGTGGTGTCCGGCGCTGAAGATCCGGATGACCCTGTGGCGGATCCGGCTTACGTAGACGTGCTGCCGTGGTTTGAACCAGACCTGCAGTGCAATGTTGTACTCTCGGTGCAGACCAAGCGCAATAGAGTAACGCACCACGACTCTCGTAGTTATGCGGACTCGCGCCGTTGGCGGGAAGCGATGCACCGGGTCATTACTCTAGGCACCAGCACCACGCAACTAGTAAACTTGGGCGGGATCCAGTCTGCTCGCGTGCTGTTTTTGGAAACAAGTGCTCCCATTGACGTGGCAGTCGATGAAACGTCGACATACTGGCCAGTTTCTGACCTAGTGGCGCTAACGCGGTCTGATGTCACTAGGTTGTATATCCGCAATAATAGTGCAACAACAATGGCAACCGTACTATTGGCGATGGTGGACTGATGGCCACCCAAGGAGTAAATCCAACTTCATCCACAGCAGAACACCATACCATAGCATTCGCCACTAAGGCGTACGACGACCTTTTGGCCTCGTACTGCAGTGTTACTCCCGGAGAACCATACCCTGATTACGCGTGGGTACGATTCGAAGGATTTGGTGATGGAACTGTTCCAGTTCTTGATAGGGCTGCTACGTACATAGCCATTGTGGGAAAATGGTTGAATCCAACTTCCATAAATAGAACTGAATTTGTAGTAATACAAATCAAGCGGGTAGTAGACGCGACTTGGATTACTGTTTTGGTAGAGGGCCAATACGGTATCGACAACTGGCCTACTTCATGGCGCCGCATCAATGTTCAAAGCATAATTGGATCAAATCCATTATCTGACTACCACATTAGGGTGGGATTTTATAATGGGGACGGCTATCTCTAGTTAGAAGGGTAGATACGTGGCAGGACTACCCGGATTTCGAATAACAGAAATTGAGTTTCAAGTAGATTTTCCATCATTCACAACGGCGGGACTACCCATGACTGTGTTCGGCTTCAATACTGGGATTAGAATTCTAAACTCCGTGTCAGCTGGCGAAAGTCATGCTAATAGTTCCAACCATAGCGGAGCGTTCTACGGGGGTGTAACCGCTCAATTAACCGGTGCTGACGACAATGTGGCTATTACAGTATCAGTGTACACCAACCCCGAGCGCACCCTCTACCACCCAATCGAACTTAGGTATGTGGAGGTAGGAGCGGTTACCCTGACTTTGGCGTGTACGCCTTCTGCTCCCAGAACCGCGTCGTTCGCGTGTACACCAGTGTTGGCACCATACGGATTTAGGGTTGAGACCAACGAAGCTGGCGCTACTGAAGGAACGGTGGACGTAGATCTCTTTTTGACGGAGGGCGATCATGGCTGTTCCCGTGGGTAGCATGGCTAGAGGCGAAGTTCAGATCATACCATTCTCGGTCGCTGCTGGTACAACGGCCAAAATAGACCTAACTCCGGGTGCCTATGATCTCATGGTCATTCACACCTCCACCAGTTCAAACGTGAACATGTATGCGGACATGTTTGTCAATGAGGCCCAAACGGCGTACAATGCCATGTGGATGATGCTGCCTAGCGCGGCTACGGAAGCTGGCATAGTGGGATTGCAGGCCGTAGTAACTACTACGCCTTTGTGCGTGTACATTGTTCCTCGGACTTCCAATTACATTCCAGTTCTAGTACCCTATGGCATCCAGATTAGGTATTCCGGATCCGTTACGGCAGCCGGATTTGTAGTCTGCCGGAGGCGGTAGACATGGCGGATCTTACCACCGCAGTGAGTGTTCGCCAGCGTGACATCTATTTCATACTGGATTTTGGGGACGATGTTAAAGTAGATCCGGGCGTAGTGACCTACGGATTTACAAATGAGGCCGTACCTGACGGGTACAAATCAACTGCGTTCCCCGGGCTGTATATTCGTATGGATGATAGCGGGTTGTTCATTAAGAGCATATATATCCAACGTCGAATGGACCAGTTGGTCAAAATGCTACCAGATACCAGCAGTTTTGTGCTAACCCCCGGAGGTATCCGTGTCTTCGAGTAGAAAAGACTACACAATACAGAGACCGGAAACTACCGTATTTTCGGTTATGTCGGCGTGGGCCGCAGGCGTTACCACGTATAAAGTGGACGTGCCGCTGGGTTGTTACTATCTGCAGTTGCTGTGCAATACTGTGGATCTAGCTACAGGAGTAGCTCTAGTTCAAATACAGCCGTATCTAGACGCTGCCCAAACCAAGGTTGGAGCAATTTTTCCGCTACGCCAACTTTCGTCTGCTACTTCCGATGTTACTTGGACTATTTCATCGGGTACGGCAGCGTATGTGCTAGAAGTCAACGCGTACGCCGCGTTGTACAAGAGACTACCTATTCTCTTGCCATTTGGGGCACTCGTGACATTCAATGCATCCGCCTCAACTGGGGCTACCACCTTCACACTGCAATTAGTGGCCTCAAGGGACGCGTAATGATCACTGGGCTCAAACTCATTAACGAGGCAGAAGATAGAATGGGTTGGCGCCAAACGTCAACTCTCGAAGATGCAGTTCTGCGCCCAGAAGGTCGCAAGCTGCTACGGCTTCTGAACCGCGTACTCAAGTCCCTACAGGCTGTGGATGACTGGCCTATGCTGCGCGCCGAGGGCACCATTCTTACAGTGCCAGCCGCCGAGGGCACAGATTACTTTGTGCTCGTCAATGGCGACGCCACAGCGGTAGTTGGTACCGGAGAACTGGCAACTCCTTCGGCGCTGCGATTCGATGACAGTTACATCGGCCGTGCAATTAGAATTGGAAGCGAAGCTACAGTCTACCGTATCCAGTCACTGAACAGTACAACTTCCGTGGAGTTAAACCGCCCGTGGATTGGAACGTCGTCTACTGGCGGGGCAGTCGGAGAATCGCTGGCCTACACCATCGCGCAGGATCAGTACTTCCTGCCCAAGGACTACTGCCGGCCCAACGGACGCTGGGATCAGTTTCTGGAGCCCTATGGCATCACCCCCATTGGTCCAGACGCCTTCGGCACAAAGCGCAGGGGGCGCGGCAACTCCATCATGCTGCAGGCGCCGGAGGTCTTCACGGTCTTCGGCATGGATCCCGGACAGGTGTACCAAGTGCTGCACTTGGACCCCTTCCCGCTCGAACAGCAGATCCTGCAGTTCACGTACCAGAAGATCCATCCCGAGATCGAGACCGACGCCGACCGCATTCTATTCCCAGCCTCCCACGAGGGCGCGGTACTCGAAGCTCTGCTGTACCTTGCCAATCGTGACTATCAGGACGACTCCAAACTCGAGGCCGTACTGCGCGACTACGTACGCGAAACCAACATGGCCCGCACCATGTCGCCCATGACCGAGGATCAGTTCCAGTTGCGGCCGTCCGGAAACCACCGAGTTGCCCAGCACCGTCGTTGGGGGATGGGCGGCGTGCGCACGGATTACGGCGCCTACTTCGACCGCATTGACGCTTACGGACTAGACCGATAGGAGCCCCATGCCGCCCAAGCGCCTAACCATCAACAACATGCCGCTGCGTTCTGGGTTGGCCACGGCGGGAAAGCAGAGTACCATTGGAGAAGACCAACTTTGGCGCGCTGAAAACGTATCGTCAGGTTTGGATGGATTACTTTCCAAACGTCCCGGAATCAGAAAGTGGGGACAGACGATCAAGATGCCCCGTGCGAATGGTACAGGTGAAGCATTCAACTTCTACGAACCATTCCTGTCCGAGTCCGCGTGGAGTATTACCAATGGTGACGCCGGCACCTACGTACACCGGGTGGAACAGGGCGAGTTGATCGTGTCAGTTGACGACGCAGACGATTCCGACGTACTGTATCTTGGGCGTTCCGTTTCCGGTGGAGAAGTGGTTCCTACTTCTAGTGACTTCTCACTGCGCTTTATGGCGCGGACTTTGAACTTGCCGCGCGGTGATGGCGACACTTCGGCGGACACTGCTGGTGGGACCAACGACGGCGGAACGCTTACAATCATGGCGCGCGCACTGCTCGCAGATGACACCAAGTCGTTCCGTCTTTACTACGATGGGATCTATTGCTGGCACTCTAGCGCGTGGGTGCGCATTGCGGCCAGCGACATTGGGGACGGCCAGTACCACGTCATCGAACTCAGATACGACGCCTCAACCACCTGCTCAGTCTACGTAGACGAAGTTCTTACCGGCACTCCCGTACTCGCGTCCTACGTCGAACACCACTCCGATCTTGCGGCCAGTGAACATATGGCTCTAGTGTGGTCCAACGACACGGGCACGTGGACCTGCCGGCTGGCGGACTTGATGTTCAAGGACTCGGTGACGACCCCGTTCGAGGGTCAGCGCATCAACGCGGTGTCGGACTTCAAGACCATCTCCAATGCCCAGCGCACGCGGCGCAGTCTGCTGGCGGCTACTTCTGGGTACGTATACGCGGACGTGGGGCTCAAACTGGCGTGGCGCCCGATCATGGCGTTGACAGGCGGACAGTGCCAGTTTGCGTCGTACCGGCAAGACCTGATCTTCTTTGACGGGGACAATTCCAACACCGCGAAGGTGTACAAGTGGAACGGCGTGGACGCCCCGGAACTTCTGGATGACGCCCCGCCGGTGCGGTTTGGTTCGGAGCACGGCACGCGCCTGCTCGCGGCCGGCGACAAGGCCCATCCTCGCCGGGTGTACTTCACTGCCAGCCGCGAAGCCAATACATGGTTTGCGCCGGACGTGGACCCAGACGAATCGTTCGATGAAGTAACCGAGGCCGGATACCACGAAATCCCGGGGTCACGGGGAGACGAAGTTACGGGCGTGCATGGGGACTTTTCCGGATTCTGCTTCGTAACGACTACTCGCGGATTGTGGGCTATCAGCGGTGTTGGGCCCGAGACGTACAACCGCAAAGACGTATCGAGATCCCAGAACGGCGCCGGCCCGATGGCCATTACACGTGTAGGCAACGATCTCTGGATACTTGGGCGCACGGGCGTGGCTGGAGTACAGACCACCCAGAACTACGGCGATCTTCTGACGATTCTGCCAAGTGCCCCCATTGGCAATTTGTGGAGCACTGACCCTAATGTACCGGGTCGCCTTGATCAGGGACAGGTTGAGAAGTCGATCATCGCGTACAATCCGTCTCTGGGCTTGGTGTACCTCGTCGTGCCGGTGCTTGGCCAGAATGATCTGTCCGCCATCTACTGCTGTAACATCGGGCTGCAGGCGTGGCATGGCCCATGGGTTGTGGATACTACGGCGCTGGCTTGCGTGGAAGTTTCCGATCCAGTAACCAACACCATGCTGCACGGCAGCAGCGATGGACGGCTGGGGATTACGGATCTTAGTTACAAGATGGATTATGGGGACACCAAGTACACTATGCTGTTCGAGTCCCCGTACCTCAGCGGGCGTAGCCTTGATCCAACTCTTACGAAGTTGGTCAAGACGTGGAAAGTTCTGCGCCTATATGTCTTGCCCAAGGGCGAGTGGAATATCACTGTCCGCTGGAATGCCGATGACGACCTTGAGCAGTCCTTGACGTTGTCCCAGAACGCGTTCAACTTCCCGGGCCTTGGTGATTCATTCCGACTTGGCGACCCGGATAACGGACGCATCCACACTGACCAGCTAATGGGTGTGCTAGATATCGCACTGGATTCCCGTGGTCGGTACTTCAAATTCTCCATCGAAACTGACGATGACTACGACGGCGAAGATTTCGTGCTTCAAGGTTATGAGATCGATTTCGTGCCCAATGGATTAGAGCAAGAAGGTGAGTAGCACATGGCTGTTGTAACGCTGCCAACATTTAGCGACAACGAGATTGTTACGCCCGAGAAGTTGAACGCGCTGGTGGCGGCACTCAACGCCAAGTTCTCCGGCGGTTTCGATGCCAGTGATCTGCAGTGGCCTCTCGAAGCCGAGGGCGATCTGGCAATGGGCATCTACAACATTACTGGTGCCCGCAAGATTGCTGGTGTCATTAATGCCGCCAACTACCCAGATCTCCAGACTGCGGTTACGGCGGCCGGCACTGGCGGGTGCGTGTTTGTGCCGCCGGATACTACAGTCACGGCCAACGGTGTCACCTTTACTGGTGATGGCGTGGCGATTGTTGGCGCGGGCCCGTCGTCTGAAATCCTGTTGACGGCCGGTACGACTGGTAGTTTTCTGCTAAGGTCGTCTGGCACTACCGTGCATAGCGGATTCCTTATGTCGAACCTCACGCTCAATGGCAATGCCAGTACCGGCGCCAGCAACGTGGGGCTGCAGTTGCAGTACGTGCGCGATGCCGTCATCCACGCAGTCATCTTCAAGGGCTTCTCCGGCGCGGCACTCGAGTTGACTAACAACGGTACGGCCGGCAATGGGTGTGCGCGCGTGAGCGTTACGCACTGTTCGTTCTCGGGTGGTGCCGGGCACCACATCTTGTCCGACGACGTGACGGATTTCTACGCATTCGGCAATACTTGCGAGGACAACGCTACCGCAGCCATCCATCTGGAGGCTGACGCCGCGAACTGCAAGATCAAGCGGGTCAAGATCCACGGCAACAACATCTCGTCTGGCGCCAACCCGGCGATCTTTGTCGCAGGTGACGCAGCGGCAACATCTGAGAATTGGTCTGACATCTCGGTAATGGGCAACACAGCCGACACCATGACCGGAGCGGCTCCCACATTCCAGATTGGCACCACGGGTGGCGGGCTGCTGCGGGTGTCTGTGTGCGACAATAGCGCGCCGTCGGCTGCTCTGGATGGCCTGTCCATCTGTGCGGATTACGGTACAGTGCGTGGCAACATCCTGCATACGGCCGGCGGCGACGGTATCGATCTGACGGAATCCGTGATGCTGGACGTGTCGGACAACGACGTGCGCACTGCGACGGTCAATGGCATCGACGCGCATCTGTCGGTCAGTTGCACGGTCCACGACAACCGGACGCAGAGTTCTGCCGTTCCCATTCTGCGTGCAGCTACCCTGCGCCAGTGGGCTAATGGCGACACCGTTGGAGCGGTGCCGTACACTGCGTATGTCAACCCAACTTCGGTAGCTGGTGGTGGTGGGGGAGAAGCGGTTAGTTGCATTGTGGCCATTCCGGCCAATTCTCTGCGGGTTGGTGACGTGCTTAGGGCGCGAGGAATAGTTACTGGATCCGGGACTGCAGACGCTGGAAATTGCTACATCTATTATAAGGCCACCGGGGGGTCAGATCAAGTAATTGCATCCTGCCCCATGCAGGCTGGCACATTTAATATCGAAGGTACGATGGTGATTACAGCGGCCACCGTGGCTTTGGCTATGAGTACCGGCATCATGGACGCTAACACCGTGGTGGATCGCGTAGTCTACAGTACTGGGTTGACCGTCAATCTGGCAACTGCAGCCCAAGTGTACCTGCGCGCTGTTCCGCATGCCAGCGTTACTGCTAATGCCAGATTCCTTCTGGTCGAGCGCAGCACGGCCGAGGTGCAGTAGCATGACAATCCGCGAAGCAACTCCCAACGATTTTGAGGGCATAGTGCAGTGCGTGGCGTCCACTGCGTATTACAACCCGGTCGAACCGCGCTCCATGGGCGGGCGCTGGCTCGTAGCCTACATCGATGGCGAACTGGCTGGGTGCGTGTGGCTGATGGCGGAAGCACCCAACGCCTACATCGATTTCTTGGCCGTCAGCCCCAAGCACCAAAACGGCTTGGGTGTTTCACTCATGGGCGCCGTGCAGCACTGGCTGGTGGAGCATGGCATCAAGTACGCGCGCTCGGCAATCCGGCATTCTAATATGCGGGCCTTGCGCTTGGCGCTAGCTTTTGGAAGCAAACTGGATTCTGGTTACGCCATGTTGTATTGGCAGGGGGTGCCTGATGGGAACTAGTACGCAGACCCAAACCTCCACCATCCCGGGTGCAAGCGCGGACGAGACCCAGCTTCGAGCGCTGCTGTCAACACTGGCTAACAGCACAAGTGGCCAGTTTGGCGACCTGTCCTCAATGGCCGCCGGCAACATCTCGGCATCCGACAGCGACCGGCAGTTTATTGAACTGGCCCAGAACGCCGCTGCGGAAATCGCACGCAAGAACGCGGAGAACAACTTCGCGTCCCAGAAACGTGGCGTAGAGGAACAGTTGCTGTCGAAGGGCATGGAAGGGGGCAGCGTCGAGGCCGTCCAGACCGCTCTGCTCGGCAAGTCCAATCAGGACGCGCTGAACAACATCAATCTCCAGCAGCAGGGCCAAGCTGCCGAACAGATGACGAGCCTTCCGTTTCAGCGGGCCGGCGTGCAGTTGTCCGCCAACCAATTGCTGCTCCAGAAATTGCTCGGCGCGGCCAACCCAGTGATGCAGCAGAGTCTGCAGGAGCGTCTGGCGCAGGGTACTACGACCACAAAGACCAAAGAAAGCACCGTGGGTACGGCCATGCAGCTTGCCGCGCGCGGCGCGGCTGCGTACGCCACGGGCGGCGCCAGCGAAGTAGGAGCGTGGAAAACATAATGGCTGACAATCCCCGTCTCTCGAATCTCGGCGTGACCTCTCCCAGCAAGGCCGGGTCTGGCGTCGAAGCGGCTCTCGGGCCGGACAAGTTGGCGGCACTGCTGGAAGGCACCATGGGTCTGGACGAGAAGTTGGCCAGCGCGCGCGCCGCGCCGCCAGCCTCGGCCGGCAAGAATCTGCTGTCCAAACGTAACATCCCGATGCTGGTGCTGGCCGGCTTGGCCGCTACTCTAGGCGGCGAAACTGGCCAAGCTGCGGCTCTAGGCATGGCATCGGGCACCATTGAAGGTGCCGGCGCCAAGGCCCAAGCACAAGACGCCCGGCGCAAGGCCGCCATCGACAACATGCAGGACACCGTCGACCGGCGCCGCCAGACTATCTCTACGCTGCTGACTGCGCAGTCCGGATTATTCATAGATGCGGCCGGCAAGGATGCCATCGATCCGGCGATTCTGGGCATGGCCGCCACCGGCGTGCCGATTGCGTTGTCCCCGGCTTCGATTGTTGGGGAGCGCAGGCGCACGGCCATGCAGGATTCGCGGGTCAACTTCTGGACGGACAAGTTGAAGACCGCCACCACTCCAGAAATGGCGCTGCAGGCGGGCCAGCAACTGTCCACGGCCCTCGAACTCAACCTGTCCCCAGACGACATCGCCGTGATGTCGACCATGGATGCAACGTCCGCGTGGCTGAATCTAGCGGACAATTCGACGACTGATACGGGGTCGGTGTTGTCGGCGTGGGTGTTTGCGGAACAGAACGGCAAGACCCTTACCGATCCCGAAGTGCTGAAGAAAATCCGGCCGGCGGCCAAGACTGGCGGCGAGGTCACCATGGATGACGTGGCCATTGGGTACTTGCAGAAGTGGCAGGACGCCATCAAACAGAATCCTGAACTGGCACGTCTTCCCAAAGATCAGCAGATCGCCACCATTTTTGCGGATGATCCGGCGGGCGCCACGGTGCTTACGGGCAGGTTCAAGACGCTTGAAGGCGCGCCCACGTACGTGGACGGATCGATGATCAAGGACGTAATGATCAATGTCTCGAACATTGAGAACGCACTTCGCGCTATGAATCCGGGTGCCGCCGAGAAACTGTTTGGTACTCCCGAGAACGCGGCAAAGGTTCGTGCTGGCATGGTAAGGGCGCAGGTCGGTGTTCTCAACGGGGAACTCGCCAGTCAGCATGCCGCACGCGTTGGCACCATCTATTCCGAAATCGAAGAAGTGTACCGCACTACGTATCCCGACGCTTCTCCTGCGGAGGTGTCGGCCCGGGCGCTGCAAATCTTCAGCGAAACCGTGGGCGAAGCCAGTGGCGATCTTACCGCGCCAGACTTCGACATTGACATTCTGCGCACTGCATTCCGTAAAAAGGTTACCGCCGGACTGGCTCGATAGGAGCAATACACATGCCGACCAATCCCGAACAGCTTGATCGTCTCCGCGCCAAGGAGCAGGCGTTGCTGCGCGTGGGGTTTGATTCTAGCGCCGCGAAGCTGGCAGTGTACGGCACGGACCAAGCCACTGACGAAGTTCTTACGGCAGCGGCTCCGACTTCGTCTGTTGGCACGCCCAAGTTGCTGGCCGACCGGGCCCCTCTTGAGGCGCAGACCAACTACTTCGAGGACCAAGAAACCGTTGAGGGCCGCCCCACAGCACGCCAGCAGATTGCGGCCTTCCTCAAGAACAAGACCCCGGATATCCATGTCCGGTACGACAAGGGCGACCAGCTTCGCCGGGAACTGGTGGACTACTCCGCTATTGCCGAAGGCGAGCGCGCACTTCGGGAACGCGACATGCTGGCCGACTTCACGATTGCCACGAACACCGTGACTCCTGTCGTGTTGGGGTTACAGCAAGCATGGTTTGGGGCACTGCGCGGCGAACATCCGGCTGAGTTTGCCCAGCGCCTGTTTCCGGAAGTCACCATCCCAGACAGCGCCGGCCAGCAGAAGAAGAAGTGGCAGGCCCTCGTCGGGCTCGACCTCATGCGCCTGCGGCTCGTGGGCCTCGGCACGCCGTTTCATCCGTTGACCAGCGACGCCACCACGGAAGTGGCGCGGGATCTATCGCTCCGTCTGGCAGAGGAAGCCGGGGAGGATCTGCTCGAGTTTCGGGACGTGTTTGAAGCCGGACAAGCTGGGTACGGAATCGATGTCGTGCCCGGGGCGGGCGGCGCCAAGTCCCTGCCGGCCGACGGCACGCCCGAGCGCACTGCAGCCGAAGCCGGGATCAGCGACAATGGGGCCGAAATCTATCGTAACTGGTCCTCCCACGGCCCAGCCGGCACGGCGGCCATGGCGGGGGCTTCCTCCATCTTCGCCACCATGGAGATCGCCAACGACCCCATGCTGGTGGCAGCGCCGATGGCGCCGGGTGCGGTCAACCTGTTGCGCAGGTCCATGCCAGCCAGTTCCGTGGCCCGGGTTACCGGCGCCATCGCTGCCCGCACGAAGGGCTTCGAGGATGTGCTGCGGGCCGTGGAGGATGGCACAAAATGGGTCGCCAAGGCCGAGCGGACCTTCCAGACCACCAAGCGCCCCAACGACGGGGTGCGGCTGCTGCAGGCCCGGAAACAGCTTGCTAAGTCCATGGCTCTTCTGGAGGCGGCCAAGGATCCCGGTGCCTCGGAAGCTGTTCTGCTGCATGTAGTTCCGCGCAAGGCGGCGGAAGCCGTCGAGGACAAGGTCTACACGGGGACCATTGTGTCCACCAGCACGGAGGCGTTTGCGTCGGGCGAACAGAGGCAAAAGGCCATCCTTGCCAACATTCAGGACACCATCCGGACCAAGATGCGGGACGGGTCGCCAGCCTCCGAGGTTGCGGAACTGGATGCTCGGTACCAGCAGCTTGCGGCCATGGAGCCGAAGGACATCCCCCTGAACCTGTCTGCAGCCGGCACTCCGGCCGAAGACATCAACGCCGTCATCAACGCCGAGCGCCGGGCGGCTCTGTCCGGCGACTCGACCCACCCCATCATCGACCTTGAGGATCCGGCGTACGACGCAGCCGGCCTCCAGCAGCGCATCCTGATGGGGCCAGACGACGCGGAGCAGAGCGGCGAAGCATTCCGGCTGCTGGCAGCCGGCGCCGACATTGACGATGTGGCTGTGCGCGAGATGTCCATCCCGGCGTACATATCGGGGTACGGGCTTAGGCCGCACAACCTGACGGCCGATGGCCTGCTGGACGTGCCGCAGTTGACCAAGGCCAACCGGCAGGCAGCTACGCGCTTGGAAAAAGCACGCGTGAAGCGCATTGGCGAACTCGACGAGCTTGCCAAGACACGCCCGTTGACGGACCCCGAAGGAATGGAACTTCTCGAGCACAAGACCGCGAAGTACAAATTCGAAGACAAGTGGCTCCCGCGCCGGACCATGCACACGGACGTGGAGCGGGCGTCGTGGCAGCGGACCATGGGCGAAAAGCTGGGAGACGTGTTCACGCCCGGCCTGTACCCAGAATCCTTGGGGCTGCGTCCGCCGGCCATGCTGCGCTCGTTGCTGTACCAGTTTCGAGAGCCCATGCGCGTAATGAAGTCCATGCACCCAGAAATGTACGCGCGTATACGCAATGGCATGTACTCTGCTGAGTTCGAAATGAAACGCATGGCCGAGTTCTTCGATCAGGAACTCGTGCGTGCTGGCGTTAAGGATAAGGCCGGCAATGCCGGCAAGATGGTCAGCAAAGAACGCGGCGAACAGTTGTTTGACCTGCTCGACGCGGATCCTAGGTCAGAAGCATTTACGGCCCTCCATCTGGCCGCCGATGACGACATGCGCGTGTCCATGCGGCGTATCCGGGGCATGTTCGATTACATGGCCGACAAGCAGGGTATTTCGCCGTCCGAGCGGTACATCACTGGGTACATCAACCACGTGCTGTCCGCCGAGCAATTGGCTAACGGATCCATACCTTTGGATCTAATTGGCGCATCTCCGCGCGCCAAGACGTTTGCTGCGCATTTGCTGGACCGTACTGGCAAGGGCGCGTACGAACGGGATCCGCTGCTGGCGCTGGACATCTACAGCCGGGCAGCTTCCCGCAAGCTGCACATCGAGCCCATGCTCAAGGATATGCAGTTCGCGGCCAAGAAGTTTGTCAAAGAGAATCCGGCTGACGCTTGGTTCATGAACTACACCAACGACTTGATCAACAACTTCAAGGGCACCCCGTCCATGCTGGGCAACCTTGCCGATAGCAAGATCAAGGATATTAACATTGCTCTGCGCAGATCTCCGGCGTTTCAGTCCGCGTGGAAACAACTCATGGGGGATAAGCCAATCCCCGTATACGACCCCGGCGATGCCGGCCGCGTAGTCATGGCTGCAACATCCCTTGCGTATTCGGGAGCCCTTACTGGAAACGCGAGATACTTCCCCATGGCCGTGGCAACTGGTGTAGCCACCAATTCTCCGCGTTTTGGCACATTTCGTACTCTCAAATCCTTGTTCGCATTCGGGAATCCGGAGGGGCAAGCTCTAACCAGAGCGGCGGGTATTGGCGATCAGTTTACACAAATTTTCGAGAACCCGTCGTGGAAATCCGTCGCCCAGCAAGCGTCTACTGTGCATGCCGGGGGGCCCTCCATTTCTACGGCTGAAAACTATATCCGTTCTATGACGTTCAATTCCGCCAAGGAAGACTACATGAAGCGCCTCGGGCTGTCCACGTGGCGCGAGGTTCAGAACGCCGGGCTCGAAAAGCGTATCATGGTAGAGGCGTCACGCGCGGCTGAAGAAGTTAATCATCTGTTCGGACAACTTGGTAAACCTCCGATATTTGCGCGCATTAGCAAATCCGGCTCTGTGGCTGCTACTCAGTTTATGTCATTTATTCCCAAGCAGCTCGAAGAACTGGCGTCCCAGACCATGCGTAATCCGGGTAACATCATTTCGTATCTGGCCATGTCCGGATACATTTCCCGGGTTGCGGCGCAGGATCTTGGCATTGATATGACATCCTATGTGGGATTTGGATTCTTGCCCAAGAGATCTGAAGATCTTACTTCTATTTCTATGGATCTAATGCTGGCCATGGAAAACTGGAACATGGTATCTTCGGAGCGCCTGATGGGCACTGGCAACCCGGATGACGTAGCCACCGCGCACGCCAACCTCCTGAAGGCGCTCGAGACCTTCGTGCCTTTGGCCGCAATGGTGCGCCAGAACATCGCACGTGGTACCGAGCCCTTTACCGGCGAACGCCGTGGTCCGGGCGGGGAACTTGTCCGCGAACTCGATCTCAACTGGCTTAACAGCCACAAGGGCGAACGTGGCGACCTTCTCAGCATCGCCACCCAGCTGCGCGGAGTCAACGACAAGCTCGAATCCCAGCGAATGGAGGCCAACCGCCGGGTCACGGAAACCAAGGCAATCTTGCTGCGCCGGCTGGCATTCGAGTACCATCAGGCGGTAGCCGACGGCGACGTTCGCGGCATGGACGCCGCGCACCAAGCCTTCATTTCTAACGGAATACCAGTTCCAGACGTGTCTGGCATTGTCGAACACGAAGCCATGTCCATGGTCATCGACCGTGAAACTAGGGACATGCTCAAGAACTTCGGATCGGTCACTGCAGTCATGGACGAAACGGCCCGCCTTAACGCGGCCAGAAGTGCGGGGGCTAAATGAGAGAGCCAACCCCGCTTAAATCGGAACTGTACAAGCTGGCATTGGTAGGCGTGCTTACTGTGCTAGTCACGCTGTTCATGGCGTTTGCAAACCGCGACGTGTATTCCAGAGGTGAAATAGACCAGCGATGTCTGGCTACAGACAGCAAAGAAACCGCGCGCCACGAAGCTCTAGAAGAGGAACTTCGCTGGATGCGGGAAGACATTCGTTGGATCGTCCGTAACATGGGGGGCACGCCGCATGCTGGTACTAGCGCCACGAATGGTAATAGTACACCATAGCGCCACCGTAGACGGGTCAACTTATTCGTGGGGTGCCATCGAAAGATACCACACCCAAGAAATGGGGTGGCGCGACATTGGATACCATGCAGGTATTGAACTTATTGGCGGGGACTTCGGGTGCCTATTTGGGAGGCCGGACTTCTTACAGGGGGCCCACACGGCCGGCCACAACGCGGACTCCCTCGGCTTCTGTTTTGTTGGGAACTACGACCTTCTGGGACCCGATGACTGGATGCTTCGGATCGCTGCTCGAAGAGTCCTTGTCCCTTGGATGCGACGATTCGGATTGCTGATCTCCGATTTCCACCCGCACAGCGAGTTTGCGAACAAGACGTGCCCCGGCACAAAGTTCGACATGGCGGCGCTCCAAGTCGTTTTGCGCGAGGAGTTCAAACTTGCCAGCTAGCTCCATAACGGTTGGACTCGTGGCGTCCCCCGGCAACGCCGGCGCCAAGGTTTCGGAAACGCTGCTCAAGCTGCAGGAGGCGTGCTTCGCGGAAAATGACCGCAGAAAACTGGACGACAGCTACTGGTGGTTGGCAGTCGACGGCAAGAAGCCAGTTGGGTTTGCCGGGCTCAAGCCCGAGAAGTACGGATTTGCATTCTTGTGCCTAGCAGGTGTCATTGCCAGCCAGCGCGGCCGGCGCATACACGCCCGTCTCATCCGGGCCCGCGTGCGGTTCGCGCGCAAGCTGGGGCTCAAACGCCTAATCACGTACACCAGCGCCAGCAACCCGGCTAGTTCCAACAGCCTGATCCGGGCAGGCTTTCTCGCGTACACGCCGGCCTATTCATGGGCAGGCACCGAAGTCTGTTACTGGCAAAAGGAGCTTTAGCATGTGGGCTAAGATTCAAGAGAACTTGACATCGTTCAAGGTGTGGGCATTCGCGGCACTGGCTATTTGCATCCGCTTCACGCCGGGCCTGACCGAGGTGCAGGCGAACGCGTTCACGCATCTGGCCGACTTGGCGTTTGGTGCCAACGTCGCTATTGCCGCCCTTAAGACCGTCGGCTCGTTTGTTCCCAGCAAGAAAGCTGCAACTCCGGAGGTGTGATTTGAACATCGTGGCAATTGCGATAGCTGCTGTGCTGTTCCTGCTGGGGATTCTCGGTGGGCGCAAGGTTAGCAGCGATATCAAGATCAAGGAAGAGGAGAAGCGCCGTGAGGAAGATCGGAAACTCCGCGAAAATTACCAAGCGGCTCTTCACAATACGCAGGCAGCCCGCCGCAAGCTGGCCGAAGCCGAAGCCAAGGCCG
>Ga0315274_10000746_pt1 | contig 50526 bp, 44 predicted proteins | sample YL17G02_20_MG_FD_203700 | JGI IMG/M metagenome (GOLD analysis project Ga0315274, IMG submission 203700) | Sediment microbial communities from Yellowstone Lake, YNP, Wyoming, USA - YL17G02_20 | ecosystem: Environmental > Aquatic > Freshwater > Lake > Sediment | place: USA: Wyoming | collected... | reverse complement strand
CAGGATTGTTCGGCCCGCGCGCCAAGGCGGCGTTTGTCAACCGAGCGTCGAGGAGGTGGACATTCACGATGGTTTTCACCCCACAGCGATTCGATCGTCTCGAAATGGAAATCCTCAAGTACCACATGCCCAAGGCCACGGTCGGCATGGGCGGCGCCATGGCCATGGAGATCAAGGCCGTCACGCTCTCCGAGGTTGTGCGCGACCTCGACCTCAAAGGTCGCGAAGCCATGATCCAGCGCGCCTACAGCAAGTTCTGCGCAACGGGTCTGATGATGCGTTCCGGCTACGGCTTCAAGCTGACCGACAAGGGCGTCGAGGTCCTCAACGAGATCAAGAAGTTCGCCATGTAGGCCGTCGGCTCTTCCACTTGGCGTTCCGGCGTCGCGGGCGGCCTATTCCGCGACATCCACGGCACAGCGGAAGCCGATGGTCGAACAGCGGTCGAGCCCCGGCCACGTCCGCAGGAACTTTGCCGCAAACGTGCACGGCTGGAGGCCGCCGTCCGCGTACCATTGCGATCCCTGCGCCTTGAAAAACGAGCCGCCGCGAAGGATGCAGAATCTCGTGCGACTGTCGCTTCTCTCGCTCTCCGTCCACTCCCAGACATTGCCGCACATGTCATAGCAGCCGAACGGCGACCGGCCGGCGGGAAACGCTCCGACCGGCGTGGTTCCGCGGCTCGCTCCACGATTGCAGACGTTCTCGGTCACCTCATTGCCCCACGGGTACACTCGCTTCTCCGGTCCTTGCGCCGCATATTGCCATTCCTCATCCGTCGGCAGCCGCTTTCCCGCCCATTGGGCATAGGCGCGCGCATCGTCCAGATCCACATAGACCACCGGATGGTCGGCGAGAGCCGCCGGCATCTCGCGCTCTTTCCAGTGCCGGAGGAAGTTCTCCGAATGCCGGGGCCGATAGCCACTTGCTTTGAGAAAGTCCGCAAATTGCCCGTTGGTGACCGGCGTGAGGTCTATCGCGTAGGAGTCGAGCGAGACCGTTTGCGTGAAGCCGTTCATCTGATGAATTTGCGACAGAGGACGTTTGAAGGCGACACCCGCCGGCAACCGATAGAACCCGCATTCGCGATTCCGAAACGTGACTTCCATGTCGAATCGGGCGGCGGCGATGACGGCCATGTCCGCGGGGACCGTGTCCTTGGGATACGGCTTCGTTCGGGTGATCCGTGTCCGTTGCTCTTCGAGCGCCGGCGAGGAAGCGTCTGCGCCGGCCCGTTTGTTCGTCGCCGCCGCGCGCGCCAGAAAATCGGGAAAGTCCTTTCCGAGCGCTTCATCCGCTCCCGCCACAAACGCACCGACGCCGCGCGGTTGAAGCCGACCGTCAAGCGTGACCGGGCGCTCGTTCCGGCGGTGAATCTCGCGGCCCGCGACCAGATCGAAGTACCGCGCGCCCTGGACATGAGGTACGGTCAGCAACTCGCCGGCGATGGCCCTCGAGGACCGATTGACCAGCGTCCACAGACGAACGCCGGCGCCCTCCCAGAGGCTCGCAAAGACCTCCGGCGCCTCCGTCCGGACCAATGGCGTCCAGCCCTCGCCCGCAAACAGGCGGACATAGCGGCGCTGGATCGGCAACATCGCGCGCAACGCCGCCCGATCGCGCGCGCTCCAGCCGTTCCAGCTGCCGAAGACGTTCTCCCAGACCATCATGCCGCTTCCATTCATCCAGGCGGTCTGCAACTCCCCGGTGTGGTCGCGCTCCCATCGCTTGATCTGGTGCATCATGTGGCGACGTTCCAGCCATTTGTTGCGCAGCACGCCCGGCACCACGCTGTCCTTGAATCCCTGCCCCCAGGACAGATGGTGATCGCGGATGCGTTCGACGGCCAGAGCCCCCTCGGTTTCGAGCGCCACGCCGGGCCGGACTGCGTCTAATGTCTTGCGGAAGGCATCGGCGCCGCGTCCTAACGTGTCGAGGAAGATTCCATCGGCCTCGACGGCCTTCACCAAGTCGGCCAGCGCCTCCGTGTCCGACGTCCCTTCGCGGCGCGTGCCGGTGTCCCACGGGTTGTAGTCAACGAACACCTTGATGCCTCGCTGGTGAAAAGCGCGGCTCAACCCGCGGAGGCCGTCGAGCCCGCCCGGCATGTCGCGGTAGAAGTCGAACTGATTGCGCTCGTCGAAACCGATCCGTGGATAGGCGTGCCAGAGCACAACGGCGTCGTAGCCGCCGAATTCCTCGTCGCCCTCTCGCAAAAACGACTCGATCGTGTAGCGCCCTTCATCGGGGCTGTAAAACAGCTGGTCGCACATCATCACGAAGCAACACGAATAGCAGGAAGGGACCCATGAGAAGTCCGATCGCCGATAAAGCGAATCGTCGTAGGCGAGCTTGTCGCGCGTTTCTGCGCGCCACCACGCCAACTGGTCCCGCCACGCCGGCCATTGGGCAGGATCGGAAGGTGCGGCGATGATCGGCGAGGGTTGGAGGGGAGGCAGCGGACGCAGGTTCCCCCCGCCGGCCGAATCGCGCTCAGCCGCCCCCGCCGTCAAGCCGAGCGCACACGAAACGATCAACGCAAGAATCCGCCCTCCGGTTGCCCGCATGGCATTGCCTCCTGAAGAGAACACGCCGCAATTCCATCTTCTGCAACCCCTGCAAGGAAGCGGCGAGTTGAGCGACCTCTTGCACTTCGGTCGTCATGAATCAACACCCAAAAACTCGCGCCCGGCCATTACGCCTGAGTCGTCAACTCCGCGAAAAATACTGTAGTTCCGTTCTTGACTGGCACGACCGCCCATAGTACCCGTTGCGCACGTTTTCGAGCGCAGTTCATCCCGCCAGAGTTCATTCGGAGGCAGTACGGTGGTTCGTCACGGCAGCATCGTTTGGCATCCGTGGCTCAAGCTCTTCGGGGTGGCAACAGTGATCCTCGCCTCGTTCGTGTTGGTCGGGCGCTCCCGGGCGGCATCTCCTGCGACTGCTCCCGGCGATCCCAACGCTCTTTTGCCCGGCGAGAAAGAAGAAGGCTTTGTCTCGATCTTCAACGGCAAGGACCTCGCGGGATGGGTCATTGACCACAGCGACGTCAAATCGTTCGTCGCCCGCAACGGCGCCATCGAGTGTCTCGGCACGGGTGACTACACGACAATCCTGCGCACCGATCAGATGTATGAGAACTTCGAGTTGCGGCTTGAATACATGACGCCCAGTTGGTGCGAGGGCGGCGTTCTCTTCCACGTCCCGTCCATCGGCCGCGCCATTCGCCTCGGCACGAAAATCCAAATCTACCATCCGGTGGGCGTGAAGCCCGAACCCACCGTCGCCGGCTCGATCTTCGGCGTCCTCGCGCCGCCCAAGGACATGGCCAAACCGGCCCGGCAGTGGAACGACCTTCGCATTCTCTCGGACTGGCCGCGTCTTCGCGTCGAACTCAACGCCGAACGTCTCCATGACGTCAACGTGGACCAGATCGAAGACCTCAAGTATCGCGAACGCACCGGCTATATCGCCCTCCAGGACATCGGCTCAAGGCCCGCCTTCCGCCGAATCCGCGTCCGCACGCTCCCGCCCAGGGACAAGTGGGAGAGCCTGTTCAACGGCCGCGATTTCACGGGCTGGCACGAAGCCGACAGCGCCACCTGGGTCGTCAAGGACGGCGTCATGCACGCTTCCAACGGCACCGGCTATCAGATCAGCGACCGCAAGTTCAAAGACTTCGAACTCAAGGCCCTCGTGCGCACCTCGCCCCGCTCCAACGGCGGCATTTTCTTCCGCTGGCGGCGCGAAGAAACCAAGGACAAGGATCGCGGCTACGAAATCCAGATTCGCAATTCGCCCGATTCCTCTCACCCCACCGGCAGCATCTATGAAATTGATCGCGCCCGCGACGACGAAATCACCCAGGAGAACGAGTGGTTCCTCATGCACATCATCGCCAGGGGGCCGCACGTCATCAGCCGCCTCGACGGCAAAACGGTCTCGGAAATCCGCGACGCCAAGAAACTCGAACCGGGCAGCATTGCCCTTCAGATGCACAGCATGAATTCGTGGGTCGAATGGAAGGACATCCTGATCAAAGACCTTTCGGCCGGCGCGCCCGGCGGCGCGCGCTAAGCCCGACGGGGGAGGAGGCCGCAACTCATGGCCAGGGGCGTTGGCAATTCGTTTCAACAGGAAACCAAGTACGAACGGGGGGAGCTGGGCGGCGGCCGGCCGGACTCCGACCGTGAACCCGAGCCGTTCAAGGACTACCCCGACGTCCCCCGGATCGCGCTCGATCCGCCGCAGCTCGAAAACGGCCCGCCGCTTTGGGAGATTCTCCATCAGCGGCGGAGCGTGCGCGAGTTTGTCCCGGGAAAAATCCGCAAGGCCGACCTCTCGCAGCTCCTCTGGGCCGCCCAGGGGATCACCGCCGACCTCTACGGCCATGCTTTGCGAGCCGCGCCGTCGGCCGGCGCCCTCTATCCGATCGAAACCTACCTCGCCGTCCACGATGTCGAAACGATTGCCCCCGGCGTCTATCACTATGACGCGCGCGCCCACGCCCTCGACCAGTTGAAGACGGGCGACATTCGGCTGGCCGTGGCGCGCGCCGCGCTCGATCAGGACGCGGTCTATGAGGCTTCGTTGGTAGTTATCTGGACCGCGGTTTTTCAGCGCTCGAAGTGGAAATACGGTCAGCGCGCCTACCGTTACATTTACCTCGACGCCGGCCATATCGCCCAAAACGTCGCGCTGGCGGCCGTCGGCCTCGGCTTGGGCAGTTGCCAGATCGCCGCGCTCTACGACGACGAGGTCAACGCCATTCTGGGCTTGGACGGCAAGACCGAAAGCGCCATTTACATGACCGTCGTCGGAAAACCGAAAAACTAAGGCAGCCCTTGGCCATGCCCGGAAAGCGGTCGAATGTGTGCGCGGGAAATGAGACGATGCCGTCCATTGCGTCCACATGGCGCAGGCTGTCAGCCAGAAGCGTTTAATGGTTTTTGGCGTGGCGAGAACCCTTTTGACAGGATGACAGGATGAACCGGATGAAACGAGACGAAGAATCCTGTGAATCCGGCCCACCGGACTTCTCCCGGCGATCGGGCGGCACAGAGAAGCGCGGAGACTCCCCAAGGGCATTGACTCGTTCCGCTTTCTCTGGGTTTTCGCGAACCGGTCAGGGGCAGGAAGAAACACAGGGCTTGGCGCGGCGGCGGATGTGTATGCTTTTTTGGGAAGAGCCGGAAACAGGCAAGAAGATGAACAGGATGGCGGGCAAAAGATGTCCCAGATTTCAGAATCCCGTGAATCCTGTCATCCTGTCAAAGGCTTCAATCGAGATTCTTCAAACAAGTAGAGGATGGGAAACCGTTAAACGCTTGTAGCTGTCAGCCTGTGCAGACATCGGACCCCAGCAATCGAAAGGAGAACAGAATGAAGTTTGACGTTCGCGACCTGAAACTCGCCGACCAGGGAAAGTTGCGTATCGAGTGGGCGGGCAACACCATGCCCGTCCTGCGCGGCATCCGAAAACGTTTCGAGAAGGAGAAACCCCTTCGCGGCGTTCGACTGTCGGCCTGCCTGCACGTCACCACCGAAACGGCCAATCTGATGACCACGCTCAAAGCTGGCGGCGCCGACGCGGTGCTGTGCGCCTCCAATCCCCTGAGCACCCAGGACGACGTGGCCGCCTCGCTGGTCAAGCATGATCGGATTCCCGTTTTCGCCATCAAGGGCGAAGACAACACCACCTACTACAATCACATTCGCGCGGCGCTCGCCCATTTCCCGATGCTCACCATGGACGACGGCGCCGATCTCGTTTCTTCGCTCCAATTCATCGCCATCGAACGGTTCGGCGGCCTTCACCCCTCGGTCAAGCAGTGGTATGACCGGCTCCGGGCGCGCGATCGCAAGCGCCTGATCGAGGGCGTCATCGGCGGCACCGAGGAGACCACCACCGGCGTCATCCGCCTCAAGGCCATGGAGAAGGACGGCGTTCTTTCGATCCCCGTCGTTGCCGTCAACGACGCCCAGACCAAGCACCTCTTCGACAACCGCTACGGCACGGGCCAGTCCACGGTGGACGGCGTCATTCGCGCAACTAATTTCCTCATGGCCGGGAGCGCGGTCGTCGTTTGCGGCTATGGCTGGTGCGGTCGAGGCGTGGCCACCCGCGCGCGCGGCATGGGCGCCAACGTCATCGTGACCGAGGTGGACCCGTTGCGGGCGCTCGAAGCCACCATGGACGGCTATCGCGTGATGCCGATCGCCGAAGCCGCGGCCATTGGCGATCTGTTCATCACCGTGACCGGCGACATGCACGTGATTGACGCCGCGCATCTGCGCCGCATGAAGGACGGCGCGATCGTCTGCAACTCGGGCCACTTCGACGTCGAGATCAACCTGCCCGCGCTCAAGAAGATGTCGCGGCGCGTCCGCCAGATTCGCCCCTTCGTTCAGGAATATCAGCTCAAGAACGGGCGGCGGATTTTCGTCCTCGGCGAAGGGCGGCTGATCAATTTGGCCGCCGCCGAAGGCCATCCGGCGTGCGTCATGGATATGTCGTTTGCCAACCAGGCTCTGTGCGCCGAATACATGAACCGCAACGCCAAGAAGCTCGAACGGCGCGTCTATGGCGTGCCGCGCCAGGTGGACGCGGATATTGCGCGCCTCAAATTGGAGGCGATGGGCGTTTCGATTGACCGCCTCTCGCGCGACCAGAAGCGCTATCTCACCTCGTGGGAAATGGGGACGTGAGGAAAAGCAGAGGCGAGAGGTTAGTACAGCAAAACGTGCTTGGGGATCAAATGATTGACTGGACTGGCCTCTTTTGCCTTTTCTCCTTGTCCTTTTTGTCCCTTTTGTCATTTAGGTCCCTTTATTGTGTTGCGGTGTAGTCAGAGGCAGGAAAAAGCCGTAGGCGTGCTTGTGAACGAGGGAGTCTTTCCGGGGGCGGCCCAGCAGCCGCCCCTGTATCTCATTACAGGTCATACTCACGCCGCAAGTCTCGGATGACGTCCTCGGCAGTCCTATAGCGTCCGGCTCGAAAGTCAGCTTCAGATTCGGCCAAAAGTTTTACGAGATTGAGAGACTCAAGAGGCTCTTTGCCACATTGAATGATGAGACGCCTCTTGCGTGAGGGACGTGTTTTTCTTCTCATCGTCCGAACTTTCTCCTTCAGCTGGCCCTGGTGGGGCTTATAGAAGGCGTGCGTCTGATATCGTCTCACGAATCCTGCTTGTCAGCCTTTTCCGCAGCTCAGAAACGTCATTCCACAGCACCATGTTGTAGTGGCTCACGTCAAAGTGCGCCTCCTTGATATCCTTCTCTCTGCAAGTGAAGATTACAGGCAATCCGAGTCCTTTGGCGAATCCTGCTTCAAAATAGACGCCATTCCGAGCGCCGGTCAGGTCGGCTATGAGGAACCGACTGGCGCGTATTTCTGCGATGACTTCGGCCATCACATCATCGTTGTATTCCTTGTAGTCTATTCGCCGCGGCTCGAATCCGCAGTCATCTCGGATGGATGGAAGGAAACCGTTTTCAAAGATGGACTTCAGGGATTCCTCGAACCACATTGCCACAAAGACTCGCTTCGATTTTTCTCTTTCAGCAGCGGACTGCAACTCATAGATGCGGTGCCAACCAGCGCTGCGTACTTCGACCCGCCAGATTCGCTGGCCTTTCTCCATCGTATGCAACTCTTGCTCTATGAACCTCTCTTCGCAAAGGCTCTCGATGACGAACTGTGTTTCCGTATCGTTACTCGCATATAACAACGCGTCGTCCGTTTCCTTGATAGATATCTCCTCTCCCAGATACCGGCACAGCTTGCCAATGTTCAGCAAAGCCCTATTCAGCCGATCACCTACCCCACGTGGCCAATGGGTCGAGATGATCTCATGCATCTTGACCCTCCGGTAAGGGCAACCCTCTGCCGAAGCAGTCCCGAACGATGTCAAGAGCGGTATGGACGTGCCCTCAACAGTTGCTTCGCGCGTAAACGTTGAGATTTTCCGGTTGCATGAGTCCCTGGGATTCAAAGACGAAACCGATTCCTGAATTATTTTGAATCGGCCACAGCGGGGGCAGTCAAAACCCTCGATGCCATGGGTGACATCGTAGTCGTCAGCCCAATTCCCAGCAGCTTCATCGCAAAGCGGGCATCGTGTTTCATTCTTCACGGTACCACCTCCGAGACATTATCTTCCCACCGCGATACGGTATAGCGGCCCCATTTTTCAATCTGTTACCCTCGGAAATCTCCCATCAACGAGAAACGCGAACACATTGCGTCTGCCCTCACGGCACATCCACCGTCACCGCCGGCGCTTCGCGTGCGATGCGGCCGCGATAGTCGCCCAGCCACTCCCAGCGCGTCGGTTGGGCCAGATCAATCTCGGCCACGGCGATTGGCTGGCTCGCGTCGGCCTCGGCCATGATCTTGCCCGTGCGGTCGTAGATGGCCGTCTTCGCGTCATAGCTCGAGGTCACCAGATAGACCTGGTTCTCGATCGGGCGCGCCTTGATCAGGTCCGCATTGCCGCCCCAGATCGGCAGAAAGATGATCTCGGCCCCGCGCGCCGCCAACGCCCGCGCCGGTTCGGGAAAGAACACGTCCCAACAAATCATTATGCCCACTTTCCCAAACTCGGTGTCGAAAACCGGAAACGAGTCGCCCGGCGTGATCCCGCCCTCGATCTCTTCGCGCGGCAGCGCTGCCTTGCGATAGCGGCCAATCAGCCGTCCGTCGCGCCCGACGAGCACGGCGGCGTTATAGACGGTCTTGCCCTCGCGCTCATAGAGGCCGGCGATCAGGTACGCCTTTGACTCGCGCGCCAGTTCGCCCAAACGCTCGGTCGTCGGCCCCGGAATCGGCTCGGCTACCTCGACGTACTTCTTTCCTGTTCCGATCACCGTGATTCCCTCGGGCAGACAGATGAAATCCGGTCTCTGCTCGGCGGCCTTGCGAATCATCTCGGCGAACTTCTCCACACTGGCCTGCGGCGAGGCCATCCTGTTCGGTCGGCAGAAGATCGTGGCGATCCTAACCTTGCGCGGCGGTCGCGTGCCTTCTTCCAACCGCGCGTTCTCCCACAACACCCGGCCGTCGGCATCCCAACGGAAGAAGAGCTCAATCTGCGCCTGCGTCGCCTTCGGCGGGGCGCTGCACCACCCCTCGATCCGTCCCCGAGCGCCGCTCCCCCCTGCGTTGCCGGAAGGCGACGTGGTCGGCGGATAATCGGGCTGATCCACGCGCTTGCCTCCCGCGTCGAGCCAGACCACCCGCGCGAAAACGCTTCGCCGCTCCAGGTCCACCTTCTCGGTCTGAAAGGAAGCGGCGAACCGATACGCCTTGCCGCCGACCGCCGGCACGGTCTTACGCCAGCAGCCGTCCACCGACCGCTCGCCGTTGCCGGCCAGCCCGAGCACAAGCCGGCCCTCGCGGCGTTCCACCCACGACTTCGGCGCAATCTCCGGCCGCTGGTTATAGACGGTCCAACCGTCGGCCGATTCTTTTTCTGCAGATCGTGCATTTTGAGGTGCAGGGAAGAAAACCCACACAACCATCGTAGTCGCTATCGCGTCGCTCATCCATTTTGGCCACATGTTCGCTCGCTCCTGTCGGGAGGAATCTTGCACAACCTCGGGCTTTTCCCGGAACCGTTTGGAGTCCAGCCGCTCATACTGAAAAGAACCCGCTCAGGCGCGGACTACAAACCGCGAAACCACGCGGAAGCGCGAACTCCGAACGTAGGCTCGCATGTTTTCGCGGTCGCTCTCAAGGAGATTGTTCTGCCGTTGCCTCGCGCCCCAACGGTCGGTTGTTGACTCGGGCAACGCCTGCCACTACGTTCGGGCCGCTGAGAAGCGCGCGTTTCCATCTTGCGGTTGGTTTTTGCTTGTCCGAAGTCAAAGGCGAGATAGGGGAGAGAGCGGCGCTCAATCGCTCTTGCACGATGACCAACGAACGGACACACGGCACAGCGACAGCACGCGCGAACTTGATTCGATGGAGCCTCGCCGCCATCGCGCTCCTGACCGCCTGCGGCTGCGCCGGGCCGCGCGCCTTCCTGCCTCCCTTCCGCCGCGCGCCCGCGCCAACCGTCGAAAGCCTCCTCGCTCCCTTACGCCAACGCGCCACGCCGATCTCGACCTTGTGGCTGCGCGCCGCCGTCGCGATTCGGCAATCGGGCCGGCCGGGAAAAGCCATCTTCAACGCCACAATCCTGGCCCAGCCGCCCGACCAGGTGCGGCTCCGCGCCTATCGCAACGTCACGATCCTTGTCTTCGATCTTCTCGCCGACGCCCGCGAGTTGCGCTTGCACGACGCGGTCGAGGATCGCTACTATGCCGCCGAGTACAGCCGCCTCCGGCAATCGAATTCGCTGTGGGCCGGCTTTTCGCCTTCGCTGTTGATTCAAGCGTTGGCGGTCGAGCAAACGGTCCTCGACCGCGCCGCGTCGGCTCGTTCGGCGACGGTCTTCCGCCGCTGGAGTACTCTGGAGTTGCGTCTCGACACGGCCGAAGACCGCATGCGGGTCGCGCTGGACAGCGCCGGCCGGCAAATCGTCGGATTGGCGTATGAGCGCGCTGCCGGCGGAAAGCCCGTGCAGGTCCGTTACGGCGAAATGGTCGAGGTCAACCGTGTCCGACTGCCGCGGTGGATCGAGGTCGAGATCGCCGCAACCGGCACGCGCATGCGGCTCGATGTCTCGGAGTACAAGGTGAACCAGCCGTTCGACGCCAAGGTCTTTAGGCTCGAGGCGCCGCCCGGCCGGCCCTGGTTGCCGTTGGAGAATCTGAAATAGCGGCAGATCGTGTCGTCGGGAGTGGTTCCGGCGCCGCGAGATCGCTAAAAGGTGGGGAGCATGCGGCGGGTCCTGCTCAGGTTGGTGGTTCGACTGACCACGCGCGCGCCGATCCTCGTGCTGACCGTCTGCGCCCTGTTGACCGTCTTTGCAGCGAGGCGAGCATTCGACTTGTTTCCAATCGAGACCAACCTCCTCGCCCTTCTGCCTCACACGTCGCCCGAAGCGTTGACCTACAGTCGCTCGATCCAGCAATTCGGCAGTTTCGACTACATGATCGTCGTGGTCGAAAGCCCCGATCCCGATCAGCAGGACGCGTTGGTCAAGGTGGCGGGCCAATTTGCCCGCGCCGTCCGCGACGGCAAGTACATCGAGTCGGTCGAGTATGCCCCCGACTCCAAAGGGCGCGAGAGCCGTCTGCCCGAAATCGGCGAGGACGAAATCCCCGCCCTCCTGACCGATTCGCAGCTGGCCCAACTGGACTTTGTGCTCCACCAGGACCTCGAGCGCCGGCTCCATCGCCTGCGAACCGAGCTGGCTCTGCCCGTCTCGCAGTCACGCCGCAACCTGCTCCTGGCCGACCCGATCGGCCTCGACCGAATTGTCCGTCCCGATCGAATCCGTCCCCGCGGGCCGATTCAGAACCTCAACGAAAGCGGTCTGGCGATCTCCCAAGACGGCCGGATGTTGTTGATGGTCATCAAGCCGGCCCGCCCCGCGACCGATATGCTTTTCTCCGAAGAGTTGATGAAATGGCTTCGGCTTGCTTCTCGCTACGCCGTCGAATCGAGTGGGCGCGAGGCCGCGTCGGTCTGGATCAGCTTCATCGGCAGCCACGCCGAAGCCGAAAACGACGCCTGGATGGTGCGACGCGATCTGGCCGCGATCCTGGTCTCCTCGTTTGTTCTTGTCGTGCTGCTGTTCATCCTAGCCGTGCGCCGAATCGGAGCGCTCTTCTTCGTCGGAGTGCCGCTCGCGGTCGGCGTGATCTGGGCCTTGGGCGCCGCCGCGTGGTTCCTCGACCGAATTAACGTGGTAACCTGTCTTTTCGGCGCCGCTCTGGTCGCGCTGGGAATTGACTATGCCATTCATCTCTATAACCGCTATCTTGAAGAACGCCTCGACGGCGCCGACGTCCATCCGGCTCTCGAAACGGCGCTCTGCGAAACGGGCCAGGGCGTCCTGATCTGCGCGCTGACCGCCGCCGTCGGTTTCTACGGCATGTACTTTACGCGGTTCTCCGGCCTCCAGGAGCTGGCTCTGGTCGGCGGGACGGGCATTCTCTCCTGCCTGCTGGCGATGCTGCTGGTTCTGCCCCCCATGGTCGTTTTGAGCGAACGCGCGCCGACGCGGCGGCGACCCCGCCGGCCGCCCAGCTCCCTTGGCCTGGGCCGGTTGGCCGCCACCGTCCAGAGCTATCCCCGTCTGACTCTCACCCTCGGCCTGATCGTGACGGCCTATCTCGGCTATTTGGCCGAAAGTATCAAGTTCGACGACGATCTCCGCCATTTGCGCGAACAGTCGGCCGACTATGAGGATCTCCTCCGTCGCGCCGCCAACCGCTTTGCCCTGCCCGCCACCCAGGTCATCGCCATTGTCGCGGCGCCGACCTTCGACGAAGCGCTCCACCTCAACGATCTTCTCTATCGCCGACTCGAGAAAGCCGGCGACCGCTATCCGGTCCTCGGCTACGATTCACTGCGAACCGTTCTCCCCTCCGTCCGAACGCAGCGCGATTCGCAGGCGAGACTGCGCGCCCTGCTCGAACGCGATTCGGCCGAGGAACGATTGCGCCAGATCGCCCGGCGCGAAAACCTCGCCACATCGGCCATCGCGTCCGTCCTCGACCGCTTCAGCCGCTGGAAAGCCGCCGCGAACGATCAGCACCTGATTCGCTTCAGCGACGAATCGAGCGGCCCCTTCGCCCAACTGGTCAGCCAATATGTTTATCGCCACCGCGAGCGCTGCCGCATCCTTACGCACATTTACCCGCGCCAGGGCGAATGGGAAGACCGCGTGCCCGAGGACTTCGTCGCCTATCTCAGCCAGGGCTTTTCCTCCCTCGAGCTCACCGGCCTGACCTTTGTCAGCGCGGCCATCAAGCGCCTGTTGCTGTCGGGCATGGCCTGGGCCGTGATCCTGGTGGCCCTCTCCGTCTTTCTTCTGTTGATCGTCCATTTCCGCAACGTCCGCAAGGCGACGGTCGCGGTCATCCCCGTCCTCTGCAGCGTCGTCTGGACTCTGGGCACGATGCAACTGTTGGGGATTCCCCTGAATTTTCTCAACATCCTGGTCATCCCGCTGCTGCTTGGACTGGGCATTGACGACGGCGTCCACATCCTCCAGCGCTACTACGAGGGCGGGCGGCGCGACCTCGAAAGCGCCGTCGAACAATCCGGTCGCGCCATCGTCGTCACGTCGTTGACGACCATGCTGGCCTTCGCCACCATCTCGTTCGCCAGCTTTCCGGGCGTGCGCCAAATCGGAATCGTCGCGGTCATCGGCGTCGGCTACGCCCTGGTCGCCTCGGTTTTTCTCGTGCCCGCACTCCTCCAACTCGCCGGCGAACACTTGCGTCTGATTGATTTGCTCGGGGTACCGAAAACCGGGGAACGGAAAGATGAAAGATGAGGGATGAGGGATGAGGGATGAAGGATGAAGTACGAAGGGCGAAGTGTGAAGCACAAAGTGCGAAGGAGGAAGTGCGAAGAACGAAGTGCGAAGTACGAAGGACGAAGTGGGTCCATGCCGTCCATTCGGTCCATGCCGTCCATTCCATAGGAGGAAAGCCTATGTCCGCTTCAAGAAGGGTCCGTCTGACTCTCGGCCTTGCCGCCTCGGTTCTCGCCGCATGGTCCCTTGCCTGCGCCGTCCATCGGGCGACATCCGGCCCCGCGCAGCCGGCGCCGACGGCGGTCGTCCAAACCACCCAGACGCCTTCCGCGCTGCTCGGCCAACTCCAGGGCCTATGGGTCGGCCACACGGCCCGCAACGAATCCGCCCGCTGGGAATGGGTCATCCGGGGCAATACGATTTCGACCAAGACCAGCGAAGGCGACTACTACAAAGGAACCTTGCGTCCCAATGATCGAACATCGCCGGTCCAGGTGGACATCCAACTGACCGACTGTTCCGACACATCGCTCAACGGCCAAACCGTTCGAGGGATCGTCAAGATCGAGGGCGAGCGGGTCGCGTTTTGCATCCTCGAACCGGGCGCCGGCGGCTATCCAACCGCCTTCGATTCGTCGGCAGGGATGCTCATCATCGGCGAGAAGAAGTGAGATGACCGATCTTGGGTTAGGCCGACGGCAGGTCTTTTTTGCGCCCTCAAACCAGAAGCCGGGGAACGGTCTTGTTCCTATTCATCATTCCACATTCCGCATTCCCCATTCGATGAAACTGGCGGAGAGGGTGGGATTTGAACCCACGAGACGGTGGTTAAGGCCGCCTACACGCTCTCCAGGCGTGCTCCTTCGACCACTCGGACACCTCTCCGCCGAACCGCGGGCGCCCTCGGCCGCTCGTTCATGACCGCTGCTATGTTCTTCCACAAGGCCGCCGCGTTTCAAGCAGATTCCGGAAAACCCATCCTGAGCCATCGCGATCCTTCAGAACGAAAAGCAGGGAACCGCCGATGGACGCCGATGAACGCCGATTCGTTTCAAAAAGAGACGGCTTCCGCGCGCTCTGACACGGAACCGACGGTCACCAACGAGGCACAACCGCCCGAAGTCCAAGTCTTGTTGTCCGCAGCACTTATCGGCGTTCATCGGCGTCCATCGGCGGTTCCTGAAGGCTTTGGGTGAGCCAGCCGCTTGTGAGAAGACAACCTGAACGTTGAACTCCGAACGCCTTATCTCAAATACACATCCGCCAGTTGCTTCATCGTCTTGTGAAACTCTTCGTGCCGTCCCACGCCGATTCGCTCGCGCTCGATCCGCTCGAAACCTTCGGCCAGTTCCTCTTGCCTCTTCTCCGAAAGCCGCGCGTCGGCCATCACATAAAGCACGCCGTCTTCCTTCTCGATGTGCTCGATCAAGAGGTTCATATAGACTCTTGCCGCCCCGACAAAGTCGGCCGCGGCCTTGGCATCGCCCGAGCGGTACTGCACCGCGGCTTTGCCCATGCGTTCCACGTGGCAGCGGCCTTGGTTGTGCTCCCGCAACATCACGCCGATCGGCCCGCCCTCGCGCGGAACGCCCGCCGCCTCCAGAGCCGGAAACAGCAATTCCTCTTCCTTGCCGTGATGACACTTGTCCACGAAGACCTTCAGAAACTCGACCACGGATTCGAGGTGTTCCGCCGCCACCGCGCGTCCCGACTCCAACCGTTCACACATCGCGTCGAGTATTCGCAGCATCATCTGGATCCCCTTGTGCTCCGTCGTCAGCTGCTCCGTCGCAATCATTTTCCCAGCCTTCCTTTTCAACCGATGCCGTCGCTTCCGACACTACGGCAATGCCTTCGCATCGTTGAAGTGTTCTTCCGTGGAGACGCGGCGCGGCAGCAAACCGTAATTCACTGAGCCTTGCCGGGCGAGGGGAGCGACGCAGGGGCCGCCGTCGCGGCTACTCCATTCGGCTCCGCTTTGTCCCCACCGTCACGCCGCTTCGAAAAATCCTCGATGGCGTTCTTGATGGCATCCTCGGCCAGGACCGAGCAGTGGACTTTAATCGGTGGGAGTTCGAGCTCTTTGGCAATCTCGACGTTCTTGATCTTGAGGGCCTCTTCGAGCGTTTTGCCCTTCAGCCACTCGGTGGCCAGCGACGCGCTCGCAATCGCGCTGCCGCAGCCGAACGTCTTGAACCGTGCGTCCTCGATGACGCCTTGTGCGTTCACCTTGATCTGCAATTGCATCACGTCGCCGCAGGCCGGCGAGCCGACAACCCCCGTGCCGACGTTCTCCTCGCCCTCGGCGAAACTGCCGACGTTCCGGGGATTCTGAAAGAGGTCCATGACCCTCTGCGAGTACAACACGATGCCCCCTCCGCCTCAGGACGCCTGCGCGCCGTGATCGTGGTGGTCGTGCTCGCCCCAGTCCACCGCGCTGATGTCAATGCCCCGGCGCGCCATCTCATAGAGCGGCGACATTTCGCGCAACCGCGCGAGAACCTTCACGATCTTCTCGGCGACATAGTCCACCTCGTCCTCGGTGTTGAACCGCCCCAGGCCAAACCGAATCGAGGAATGCGCCAACTCGACCGGCACCCCCATCGCGCGCAACACGTAGGACGGCTCCAGCGTCGCCGACGTGCACGCCGACCCGCTCGACACCGCCACGTCGTCAATCCCCATCATCAGCGATTCGCCCTCGACATAGGCGAAACTCATGTTCAGGCAGTTGGGCAGCCGGTGCTCGATGCTGCCGTTCACATAAACCTCTTCGAGGTGGGCGAGAAGATAGTTCTGGAGCTTATCGCGCAACGCGGCGATCCGACGGCTCTCGTCCGCCATCTCCGTCCGGCAAAGCTCGCACGCCTTGCCCAGACCCACAATCCCCGGCACGTTCAGCGTGCCCGATCGCATGCCGCGCTCGTGGCCGCCCCCGTCTATGATCGGCAGCAACCTCACGCGCGGCTTCTTGCGCCGCACGTAGAGCGCGCCGATTCCCTTTGGCCCATACATCTTGTGCGCCGAAACGGACAGCAGATCAATCCCCAGCGCCTGAACGTCCACGGGCACTTTGCCCAGCGCCTGCACCGCATCGCAATGGAACACAATCCCGCGTTCCTTGGCGATCCGCCCGATCTCGGCAATCGGGTGAATCACCCCGATCTCGTTGTTGGCGAACATGATCGTGATGAGGATCGTCTGGTCGTTGATTGCCTCGATCAGGCGGGCGGGAGCGACGCGCCCGTCGCGCTCGACCGGCAGATAGGCGACCTGGAATCCCTCGCTCTCCAGCCGCTTGCAGCTGTCGAGAACCGCCTTGTGCTCGGTCACACACGTGATGATGTGCTTGCCCTTTTCGGCGTACGCGGCGGCCACGCCCTTGATCGCCAGATTGTCCGACTCGGTCGCCCCGCTCGTAAAGATGATCTCCTCGGGATCCGCATTGACCAGCTGAGCGACCTGCTCGCGCCCGATCTTCACGGCCTCGGCGGCCCGCCAGCCGAATTGGTGCGTCCGGCTGGCGGCGTTCCCAAAGTCCTCCAGGAAATAGGGCCGCATCGCCTCGAAGACCCTCGGGTCAACGGGCGTCGTGGCATGATTGTCCATGTAGATCGCGCGCTTAATCAAATGTTCCGACCTCCCAGCCCACTGGCTCCGCTCGCGCGAACCTCAAGTTTACGCGCGCTCGAAAACGCCCCACCTGCGCGCCTCAAAACCATCTGTATTATGGCTTGTGGGCCAAACGTTTTCAAGCTCACAATTCCGACCGTCATTGTCTGCATGGTACGCCCTAACCGGTCGAAGCACTCTCTGTCTAACGTAAACCACATTGTATCAGTGTTCTATAACACACCGGCGGGCTCGAACAATGGCCCCCATCGAGCAACACGTCGAACGGCAATACGGACCCCGCAAATCATTTCCCCCCATTTGCCGGCCCCGCCCGCATCACCCGCACCCGCGTCACGTGGGCATTCAGGTCGCCTTCGGGTCCCGTATAGTCGCTCATGAAAGCAAACGTAAGCCGGTTCATGTCCACCGTCGGCGTCAGGCGTCTTTCCTGCCACGCCAGCGACTCGTCTTTTTGGTCGAACGTGTAACGGGCCAACTCCGTCTTGTCGTCCGGACCGCGCAACGCGATGACCACCGCGCCGACCCGCGAATTTTGCGCCTCCACGCTGACGGCGTATTCCATCCTGGCCGTCATACTCGTCGGCACGCTGAACGCCGCATCCTGGATGAACAGTTGAGCCGCGCCCTGGCCGACCGTCCCTCCCCGCAGATTCTCAAACTCCCTGACCGAATACTCGCGCCCCACTGCGTGCACCGCGAGATCGCTCGTCGCCCAGCCTTTCGGCAGCGTCACAAGGTGCGTTCCTGTGGTCAACGTCATCTCATTCATCTGCTGGAGCGGCGAGGAGTCCAGCAGCAGCAAGGACGGCGAGGTCAGGGGTCGCGCCGCAGCAAAAGTCACCACGTTCTGCTTGCCCACGTCAAACGTCAGGAAACCTTCGGGCGGTGGCTCGCTGCCGGCCAGCGCCGAATCCAGCTTCTCCAGCCGCATGTTCCCGATTTCAAAGAGACAAGGGACGTTTTCCGCCAACGGATCAATCCGAATCTCGTGAATGAACTTCGCCGTTTCCACATTCGACCGCAGCGGGATTGTGAGATGATTCATTTCCCCCGTGGTGTCTATGGGAATCCCAAACGCGTCGAATTCGCCCCAGTCCGTCCCGCCCGGCCCCTGTCCGCTGCGGGTGTTTAGATAGACGGCCGCCGACCCGCCGGGCGTCGGCCGCTCGGCCACCACGCGCAGGTCGAACTTCAGCGCATAGGAACCGTCGGCGGCGAACGGCTTTCCGTGTCCCCTCGGAAAGATGATGGCGTGTTTTTCCACGTCGCCCTTCAGCCACGTGGTGTCCCGGTCCGTCGTTCGGCAGCCCCAAATCGCCGCCACGTCCTTCATCCAGTTGTACTGATGGACGACCACCGACTTGACCGACGGCCGCAGCCAGTAGAGGTCCTTTCGGCCGGGGAATTCCCGGATCAGCACTTCCGTCAGACTGTCCGCCCCGTCCGCATAGCCGATCTGCCGGCATATCTCAACGAGTGCTTTTCCATCCTCGATCAGCCGTAACGGTTCGGTGGTCTTTGCCGCCTGGGGCAAAGCCGAAATGACCGCCTCTGCCAGGGGACGGGCATTGTTGCGAAAACCAAATCCCTCATACTTTTGCATGCGGGCTCTTGCTTGCGCAATAAGGTCCGAAAGCACCGTGGTGTCTGTGGCCTTCTGAATCTCCTGGGCCAACTCGTTTGGACGACTCACTGGTTCGCTGGGCTCGAGCCGAATGACGCGCACACGGCTAATACTGGCGTTCAGATCGCCCTCGGGACCCCTCTGGTCGTTGACAAAAGTCAAACAGATTCGGTCCAGATCCATATCCGGGGTTATTCGCTTTTCCAGCCAGGAGTACGAGTTGTCCTTCCGCTTGAAAACATATCGAGCCAGCTCCGTTTTGCCGTCTGGCCCGCACAGCACGAGAATCACCTCACCGATACCCGGATTCTGCGCCTCGACGCCAATGGCATATTCGGTTTTCGCCGTCAGAGAGGTCGGAACCTCGAACTTGGCGTTCTGGATGAATAGCGTGGCCCTGTTATGCTCTATAATCCCTCCGTAGAGAGCCGCAAATTCGCTGGCACTGAATTCGCGACCGACTGCCCTGACGACAGCCTCCTTGTTGCTGAGATTCGGCGGAAGGAACAAATAATGAGCCCCAGAGGTGAGGGCAATGGCTCCCGGACCTATGGGGATCTTGCCGTCCAGTATGATTGGCGAAGCAGCCTCAAGCGGCCGACGCAGGTCAATTGAAATGATATTCTCTCTGTCCACCTCGAAAGGCAGATACCTGTCCAGTGTCGGAACATCGTTCGTTACATCTCGCGCGGTTTTCCCGTCCCACAGACAAAAATACATCTCTGAGTACGTCTGGGGAGGGACCATACGGAATCGGAATAGCTCGGTAACGGATGTGGCAAGATCAATCGGCGCGGCCCGCACCACGATCTCACGGTCCTTGAGGAACCGTGCCAGGTATTTGCCGACACTGTCCTCCTGCATTCGACCAGTGGTCCTGGAATGGTGAGGACGCCGAGAATAGGCCACAACAATGAGGGAGCCCGCGCCGGCATTTTCGTACTTCTTTACGATTTGGTCACGCATCGCCTCTTGTCGCCGATTGCAGTCGATGTAAAACATTTTTCGGGCCTCGGTAGATGCAGCAAACTGAACAGCGAAAAAAAGAAGGACAGCCAAATTGACAAAGCGGAGGCGCGGAAGGCGCTTGCTCGCAAGGCGCGGGACCTCTGTCAGTAACGGCACAAAGAACATCAAGAAGCCGGGAAGACCGAAGCTCATGAATCGCGGATCCAGTGTGAAAAAGGAAATACTGATGATCGCGGTCAAGGTCCAAAGCACCCCGACAATCTGAAGTCGAGTCATCCGTCTCCACAGAAAGACGAGTAGAAAGGCGAGCAGGAACAGGACTAGCAGAGAGAGGCTGTCGGAAGTCGCTCTGTCGGGTGGGGTATAGCGGTTGCTGAACTCAGGCCAAATGTGCAGATACCGAGGCAAACCATCCAGAAGCCAGACAGCGTAATGGCGCGCATTTATACCCCATTTCGCCATACCCGCTATCCGGTATGTGCCCAGCTCGGCGCCGGCATGTGGTACGTGGTAGAGCGGTAGGTAGTAAAAAAAGAGATAGTAGAGCTTGGCCATGGCGGAAAGAGCGAGGGGGATAACGAAATAATATAGCATCGGACGCTTGATCTTCTCGCTGCTCTTCCGGCGGAAAAAGCAATAGAACCAAAACGACAAATAGATTACGCCGAACTCGAGAGTCTCCATGCAGGTTATGTAGCACAGGAGCGCCGCCACATAGTATGCTTTGTTTCCGCTCTTGAGGAATCGGTTCATCCAAAGAATGGATAGGATCCCCCACAGGTTTGCGAATATGCACCCGCTCCCGGTGATCCAGAACAGAGCGTCGTTGAAATAGGGATGGGCACAAAACAGAAGCGCCGCAGCGAAGCCGGTGACCTCGGAACCACCCAGCGCCACAACCAGCCGCCAAAAGAGGAAAGAAAGGACTACGAAGAGAGCCAGCAAAAAGTGGTAGTAAGGCCGGTATTCTTCCTGCCCAAATATCGTGAACATAAGACTGATGTGCACCCTCGCCATCGGTGAGAAATGTATGCCAATCGGCTGGAGGAGAAAACTGACATAGCTTGTTCGGGTGTGGACCATCTCCATGGCGAACAAGTCGTCGTGCTCGAAGCCGCAATCGCCAATTCCGTCGTAGAGGAAAAGGCAGAAGACCACCAGAGCGGCCCCGCACACATAGGTAAAAAACCACGGGTGGCCCTTAACCCTCTTGAGAAGGTGCCGAAGATTCTGATAAGCAGTTCGCATAATTCACCCCTACCGATCGCGTCTGCCCAGAGGCAGAGATATGGGTTCCAGACGTTCTGAGCGTGCGGCCACAAAGATGACTCCCCCCACCAGTCCCAGAACGGTCAATAGCGCCAAAACGCCAAGCGAGATGGCGACGGCTGACTCGGGGGCAACGCCGTAAAGACCGAAGAAGTAGATGAATCCTCCCTCCCGGACGCCAATCCCGTTAATGGTAATGGGCAAGCTCGCCAGGCCAAAAACGAGTGGAACACTGACAAAGAATGATTCCCAAGGCAGAGGAACCGAAAGCGCTTGGGCCAGACACCAAACCTGCGCGATGGCCAGCAGCAAAACAACAAAGGACAACCCCAGGCCAACTGTCAGCCCCACGGGATGTCGCACCTGAAGGGTCACGCTTTGCAGAATCCGAAACAGCTTCTCAAAAAGGTGCCCCCATCGCGCCATTCGTGGACCTATTCGGTCGAAGGCCCACAGCATGGCAGGAACGCCGATGGTGACGCCCCCCGTGACAAGTGCAATCGGACCACTGACCCATAGTCCCCCGATTCTTGACCATCGGAGCAACGCGACGAAGAAACAATAGACGATCGTGCAATACACACCGGTGCCGCGATCGGCCAGTATCGAGGCAATGGCGGCAGCCTTTTTGTCCGTGTCCAGTGCAACGTCGAACATGCGCTTGACATCGCCGCCAGCGCTGGAGGGAAGGAATACGTTGAAAAAGCAACTGACCATATAGTAGCGCAGCAGTCTCCCGTAGCCGACATGGACATCTTCGGCCAGCAGGAACACCTGCCACTTCACTGTCTTGGCGAGAAAAGCGATGATTGTCACACCGAAAACCGCCAAGATGGGCACCGGCTTGCTGCCAACCAGTAGTCGGCAGCCTTCGATCAGGCGCGCAGGTCCCACAAAGAACCAGATTAAAGCGATGGCAATCAACAAGCGCGCCACTAACACCATGGCCCATTTGAATGTAGCTGTAACCATCAGACAACCCTGCGGTCAATCTCCTTGCTGTGTGACCCGAGTCGAGCCGCTTTCACCGCACTATGCCCACACGCTCCAGTAGGCGAATCACTGGTCCCCGAATCCGCCGGTAAAGATGCAAGAGTATCGGTGGAGCAAAGAGTCTGACAATCGGACCCCACGTCTTCCCGTACCTGTCCCGCCAGCGCCGCTTCCACTTCTCAAATTGCCGGGTGAAAGTGTCCAGCGGAACAGGCGTCGTCCCCCTGAAACCCAGCCCCACGATCGTGTGCGGAAATGCCGCCTCTCCGGCGAAGTCCACAAACACGTGGGAGAAAGCGCCCAACAGGCTCTTGAACGCCTCGGGTGTGAACCTCCAATAGTCGTGGGGGTAATTGTGGATGGGAAAGTCCATCACCGACGACATTACAACCATCCCATTAGGCCGAAGGATTCGAAACACCTCCTCCAATGCCCGGCGAGGAAATTCCACGTGCTCCAGAGTGTCGAACATTAGAACTGACCCAACGGACTCCGAAGGAACGGTGATATTGTGAAGGTCCAGGATTCGATCCACTCCCGGTCCTTCCCGTATGTCGCAGCCGACATATTCCTTGCCTGGGAAAAAGGGCCGAAGATCAGCGATGTCTTTCTGGCCAGGCACAAGAAGGGAGCCAAATTCGAAGATCGGCTCAGGAACCGGAAGGGTTTCTGCCACCATCTTTACGAATTCCCTGATTGACTGGTGCATCTGTCTACGCGTCCTTGCCGCGTCTTTGGGCAGACCGGGTTCGTTTCAATGTCTCATAAACTTGCATGATTCGTTCGGCCGACTGTTGCCAGGAGAATTGCTCCTCGGCACGTCGGCGGACGGCGCGACCCAACTCGACCCTGCGCTCGCGGTTGTGGAACAGAGCCAGCATGCCCGCGGCCAGTTCTGTTGCGTTGCCGTATGCCGCGTATACGCCGAGGTCGCCAAGAACTTCACGATTGACCTCAGTGTCGAAAGCAACGACCGGAAGTCCTGACGCGATGTAGTTATAGATCTTACCGTTCGACTCATTGGGGCTCATCTTGGGGGCGACAGCAAGGTCGGAGCCAGCAAGGTAGCGCGGTAGGCGAGCATAGTCCATCTGCCCTGTGAATGTTACACGGTGGCCCAGGCCCATCGCTTCGGCCTTCGCGCGATATTCTGACTCGCGAGGGAAGCCCATCACGAGCAGGTGGGCGGTTGGCGTCGCCTGCGCCACGTGTGCCATTGCCTCGATCAGAACGTCAATCCCCTGGTGCGGTTCGAGGAGTCCGACAAAGGCGATCAGCAGCGAATCCTCGGGCAGCCCCAACTCCGATTTCACCCGAGCATCGAAAAACCGAGGGTGAAACATCTCCGTATCAGCCCCATCCAGAACGACCGAGACCTTGTCGGCAGGCAATCCCTGGACCTCCACATAGTGCCGGGCGATCCGGGTTGAGCTAGCAATGACGGCGTGGCTGTTGTGCGGGACCCAACGGTCAATCCAAGCCGCTGTCCGGTGTAAGAGGTTGCGCCGTTTGGTGTATTGATAGGTTTCGGTGATTTCGGTGGCCGTGCTCTCGCTCTGCGCGTCAAAGACAACAGGTAACCGGAAAAGGCGGCCCAGAAGGATTCCCAGCATCGCTCCCTCCTGCGTGTGGGCATGGATGACCTCGGGCCGAAAGCGGCGGCAGACCCCAAACGCGCGAAGCAGCACCAGAATATCAATATACGCCTTGTGGATGGATGGTTTAGCGTCAATTCTCTTATACCAGGGCACAGTCAGCGATCGGCGGATGTCCAGTCCCGGCAGGTCTCGACCGATGTGATAGGTGCAAATGACCTGTTGCACGCCCAGTCGGGCCAAATGCTTGAGTTCCTCGTAGATTCGAACGTGGCAACCACGGTCGGAAAAGAACGGCGTTGCCGCAACAACAAGAACTCTCATGGCGAGACTTCTCCGCTAGGTCGGCCCGCCAGAACCTCGATCCGACCGCTTCGCCTCATCAAGGCTCCAAGAGCGGCGACCGGAAAGAAGATCGGCCACGTCAGGGGATTCGTAACACGGAAGAAACCCGCTGCCCACCGAAGCGCTGGTCGCGCCAGGCAAATGTATCTGATGCTCCAGACATAATCGTTCGGAACGGCACGGTGGCGAACAGTGAGGATCTCGAACCCATGTCGCTGCAAGAGAGCGGTCAGGTTCGTTGCTCCGTAAACGAAGACATGCCGCGGGATCTCATAGCCGTGCCAGTGGTGCCCGAAAACGGCACGGTCGAGACTGTCGAAATTCGGTGTGCTGACGAAAAGCAACCCTCCGGGGCGCAGAATCCACCGGATTTCTTCGAGCAGGCTGGAAGGAGAGGCCACATGTTCCAGCACCTGTTGCATGACAACGCAGTCAAATTGGGCCGCGCCGAAAAGGCCCGGCCGTAAGGTCCCCTGCCGGATATCTAGTCCGAAGGTCTGTCGGCCCATCTCAACGGCGTCGCGATTGGGTTCGATCCCCACGACCGACCACCCAGAGCAGCTCAGGATGTTCAAGAACTCTCCGATGCCGCAGCCGATTTCGAGAAGATTGCCGGTGGCTTTGGCGTAGCGTGCAATCCGTCGCGCTTCCTTGCGCCGAAGCCAGGATTGAATTCGACGAGTGAGGCTGCTTGCGCCTCGGTGACAAGGATAGTCATGTGGGTACCACGAGGCCACCGTGGCTTCGTCGGGCAAAGGGTCCATCCGAATAACACCACACCCACAACAGCGCACATAGTCGAAAGTCCCCTGAACTGCGCCCGTGAAGTCGCAGGAAGACAGGAACGGCACCCACTGCGACTGACCACAGGCGACACAGTCGGTGGCGACCGGCAAGCGTTCGACCGTCGGCGGATAGTCGTGCGTGATGGATAGAATCTTCACGATCTTGTGCCGCGGCCGACCCGTTCGAGCACACGTCGAACTCGGTAGATTTTGTTTTCGCGGTTCGCGTAAAACAGCCGGGCAACCATTTCTCCGACCAACCCAAGACTGAACAGCTGCAGGCCGGCCATGATCGCAAAAATGGAGATGATCAGCAGGGGTGTGTATTGTCTGGTGAGACTGACATTATACGCGAACTTCATAAACAATAGCCATGCGAAGACACCTCCACCTGTGACCAGCGCAAGAATCCCGATTGTTCCGAAAACCTGAAGAGGGCGGGCGAAAAAGGATGTCAGGAACTTCAGGCGGATCAGGTCGAAGAACACGGTCAAGGTTCGGCGTGTGAGGCCATACTTCGATGCGCCTTTGGGTCGGACGATGTTCTTGATGGGAATCTCGCAAATCCTCGCTCCGACTTTCTGGGCAAGCGCGGGCAGGAAACGGTGCATCTGTCCATAGATAACCATCGAACGAAGAACGTTTGCGCGATACGCCTTAAACGTCGTCCCGAAATCGTGGATGTCAATCCCCGACAGTTTGGCCATTATCCAATTGGCGACCCGCGAGGGAATGCGCCGCAGCAATAGATTGTCCACCCGCTGCTTTCGCCAGCCGCTGACGACGTCGTAGCCTTGGTCAATTTTTTCGAGGAAGTTGGGGATTTCGGCGGGGTCGTGCTGCAAATCGCCATCCATGGCGATCACAATCTCGCCCTGCACGTGGTCAAAGCCCGCCACCAGCGCGGCGGTCTGCCCAAAGTTGCCCTGCAATTGCAGGATGCGCAGGTCCGGCTCTTTCGCTTGCCACTGCTCGGCCAGCTCCAGAGTGTGATCGCTGCTTCCGTCATCCACAAGAACGATCTCATACCTGCGGCGCGTTGCGCGAAGGGTCTCGCTCAAGCAATTGAGCAGCTCCTCCACCGAGTCTTCTTCATTGTAAACGGGGACGACGACTGAAACCTCCGGTCGCCACTCCTGCGCCACTTGATTGTCCACGGCCCTTCCTCGAGCTTTCCACACTGGTTGGCGGCACCCTGGCCCAGGCCCTAGCCGCCATAAACACTCCGCCTACCCTCTGGACGCTGGTTCCTTGATTGTCAACTTCATTCCTTCGCCCTCCAAACTCTTACCCTGTTCTGCGAATCACCGCGCAAATATCCAGGAAGAACGGCTTCAGGAATCCGCAGTACGCCACCTCGCCCGCCGAGGCCGCGATCGCCCGCAGCCTCGCCCGCGTGAACACGTGAATATGGCCCATCGCCAGTCCCGGCGCCAATTGCCCCAACAACCGCCCCAGCCCCGCGGCCCGAAGCAGGCGCTTGATCTGTAGAACGGCGCGATCATTCGGAACGCTCACGACCAGAAGCCCGCCCGGCCTCACCACTCTCGCAAACTCCCTGACCGCCGCCGCCGGGTCTGCGACGTGCTCGATGATCGAAGCCGCCAGAAGCGCATCCAGCCCGCCGTCTTCCAGTTCGATGTGCGAGGCGTCGGCCGACAGCCCTTTCGCTTTCGGCGACCCCAGCGACGCCAGCGCCTGCGCCACCATGGCCGGGTCGGAGTCTATGCAAACGATTTCCTCGACGTGGGGAAGAATCGCGCGCGCGACGTGGCCCGCCTCGCAGCCCACGTCTCCGACCCGGCGCGGGCGATCCTGAAGCACCAGCCGCGTCAAGCCCCGAATGCGGCTTTGCTCCTTAATGCGCACGAGAAGATTCTGGTGGGCAGACTTCAGCGCCATCGGGAAGCAGCGGTTGACCGCCTGGTTCCATTCGGCGAGCGTGACCGGCCGGCCATCCATCGAGAGAGCAAACGTCCCCGACGCCACGTCCACTTTCTTGCGAAACTCGTGCCCCCCGCGCGAGTACGTGTCCTCGTAAACCCTTTCGCGCATCACGACCTCGACTCAGTGTCATCGTTCGCGGGAGGACGCAGCCGAATATCGCGCTGCAGGCGATACAGGATTCGCCGCAGGTCGCGTATCTGGAACGACAGGAAGCAAACCGACAGCACCAGCACTCCGGCGATGATCAGCAGGACCGACAGAAGCAGCGCCGGCCGCCCCGCCGTCGGCTGGCCCCCCAGGGAAAGGTGCAGCAGATAAAGCCCGATCCCCACCCCCGCCAGCATGGCGATCGCCGCGATCGTCCCAAACAGCAGCAACGGGTATTCGTTGAACCCAAACAGCAAATGGCTGCGGATGAGTCGGCCGGGTCGAAACGAGGATTTCCGTTGCCGCCGTTCCTTTTCCCACCGCAGCACCGCCGGCACCTCGCCCATGCGAAAGCCCAGCGCCGAGGCCTTAGCGATGATCTCCAAGTGGATTTCCTTGCCGTCCTGTTCGAGGTAGAGGCTCCGGATCACTTCGCGCCGATAGGCCCGCGTCATCCCTGTGTTCATCGTCAGGTTCCCCGGCATGACCCGGCTGAGAAGGGCGTTGCCGAAGTGGGTGAGAAACTGGCGGAACGGCGGCACGTTCTCGAGCCGTCCGCCCTTCATGTGCGGCGAGGCGACCACCAGGTCCAGCTCCTGCTCCTCCAGGTGGCCGATCATCTGCGCGATGATGTCTTCGCCCCACGTCAGGTCCGATTCGGTCGTGACGATATACTTGCCTCTGGCCGCTTCGAACCCTCGACGCATGGCGTAGCCGCGTCCCCGGTTCTTGCGATAGGTGATCACGCGAATCCGCGGGTCGGCGGCGGCCACGCTCATGGCTTCCGCATAAGAATTATCGGTGCTGCCGTCGTTGACCAGAATGAGTTCCCATGGCCGACCGCATTCTTCGAGCTTGGCGACGAGTTTCCGCAGGCTGGCGGCGATCTTCTCGCCTTCGTTGTACATCGGGCAAATGACGCTCAACTCGATCGGTGTGGCGGAAGAAAGCGTTGGTTTGTCTGCGCTCATATCTTGAAGGCCTGTGCCGGTTGGAAGTCCCTTGGCGCCGGGCGCCTGTCATCCGGCCTTGTGGCGGTTGTTTATCCTGCCGCAAAGCCATAACGTCAAAGGGCCTCTGTGGCTGCCATTTGGCTGGCGAAGGTGCTCCAGAAAAGCCAGTTCTCCAAAACCGCTCGTCCGGTCTCGCGCAAATCGAGACTCTCGAAGAGTGTTTGCCGGAAGACGCGCCGACTGTCAAGCCGAAACCCGGTCGCCGACTCGACTCACTTCTTTCCCACCGCCAGAATGCTCTTCGAGAAACACTTCGTTCCTCGTCTGCCATAGAGGAAGAACAACATTCGCCACAGCATATTCAGGCCTCCCGATAGAAGGCGGGCGAGCCAATGGATTGGGTTGTATGGTTGGGTGTAGATCTTCACGGGCAGCACCCGGATCTCGCGAAACCCCACGACCCTCAACAGCTGCGTCAGGCTCTCTTCCGAAAATATCCACTCGTGCGTAAAATCAATCGCCAGCGAATGCGCCCCCACGATCGGGTTGGCCGCGTTGACGGTCTTGACCAGCAGCGCCCCATTGGGCCGCAGCGCTCGATAACACGCTTCGATCACCCCGACGATCTCCGCTTTTGTGAAATGCTCGGCGAGGTCGTTCAAGACGACGGCGTCATAGATGTTCGCGCGCGAGGCGAGATGGCCCAGGGCCTCGCTTCTCTCCACCGCGAGATTGCGCGACCGGCAGTATTGTGCCGCCTCATCGCTGCGATCTATGCCTGCGACGTTTGGGTAGCCGGTTGCGGCCAGGAATTGCAGAAACTGTCCCATCCCGCAACCGACGTCGAGAATTCGCGCGTTCTTGTCTTGCGGCAGATGGCGAAGGTAGTTGAGCCGAAAGTACCGGTTCCACAGCCGAGTGTCAGTTTGGGCCCGTTCCCTGTTGTCCTTGGCGAAATGTGTCGAAAGGTAGTGCTGATAGAATCTTTCTCGATAGTCCATGAGGTCATTCGCGCGGTCTGGAGATTTCCCACACCCGCCGGACGCGATAGATCTTGTTGTTGCGATGGGAATAAAAAAGACGGACGATCATCTCCCCCAGCAAGCCGAACGTGAAGATTTGCAGCCCCGCCAACATCGCGAAAATGCTCACGATGAACAACGGTCCGTGAGTCGTCGTGAGGCTAAGGCCGCGAAACAATCTCTCATAGACCAACCAGGCAAAAATCCCTCCGCCGCACAACAACAGCAGCAATCCCATCAGGCCGAACACCTGCAGCGGCCGCGCAAAAAACGAAACGAGAAACTTCAGCCGAATCAAATCGAAGAAGACCGTCAGGGTCCGTCGTCCGAAACCATACTTCGATTTGCCCTTGGAGCGAGCAGGAAACGCGATCGGAATCTCGCACATCTTCGCTCCGGCCTCATGCGCCAGGACGGGCATGAACCGGTGCAACTGGCCATACACAATCATCGAACGAAGGAGGTTGGCCCGATAGGCCTTGAACGTGCTGCCGAAATCGCGGACGGGAACGCCCGACAGCTTGCGCATCATCCAGTTGGCCGCGCGCGAGGGAAGCAGTCGCAAGACGACGTTTTCGGTGCGCTCTTGCCGCCAGCCGCTGACCAGATCATAGCCTTCATCCATTTTCGCGAGGAACTTGGGAATCTCGGCGGGATCGTGTTGGAGGTCGCCGTCCATGGCGATGACGATTTCGCCGCGCGCCTGATCGAAGCCCGCGACCAGCGCCGCCATCTGACCGAATCTGCCCTGGAGCTGCACGACGCGCAAATCGCTTTCGCCGGTCTGGGCCTGTCGCGCTAGCTCGAGCGTGCGGTCGGTGCTGCCGTCGTCCACGAAGATAATCTCGTAGCTCCGCCCCGTCCCACGAAGCGCCTTGCGCAACCGGCCGGCGAGCTCCGTGATGCAGTCTTCCTCGTTGTAAAAAGGGACGACAACTGAGATTTCCCGTGCGCTCTGTTCGGCTGGCGATGCTTCCACCATTCAAGCCCACAACGTAACGTGTTCCCACACCGCTATCACCGTAGCCGTATGCTTCCACCCGCGTGAGGTGTCAAGTTCAATGTCGGTCACCGCTCGCCCGGACGCCCGACGTTGCTGCCCGTTATCGCCACCGAGACAAAGTACATCGCGAGTCCAACGATCAGAATCACACCACCTACTTCCGCCAGGAACGGCTTGAAAATCACACTTCGGTACACCATCCACACGCACGCGATGGCAAAAACAATCGGGACAACGGGAAACAGCGGAACCCGAAACGGTCGCTCGACCTCGCGATCCTTATAGCGCAACACAATCAGCGCCAGCGTCGTGAGCACCAGGAAACTCCAGAACGGCATGGCCGTCAGAAACACCATTGTCAAAAATCCGCCCCGGCTTCCGAAAACGACCAGCAGGACCAGAATGATCGCCCCCTGAAAGATCAACGCGGCCACGGGAGTGCCGAATCGCGCACTCCATCGCCCCAACGGCGCGAGGAGCTTGTGTTCCACTCCCATCGCATAATACACACGCGAACTCGTGATGATAAAGCCGTTCAGGGCGCCCAGCGCCGAAATCACCACCAGCACCGAGATCATCCTCAAGCCCCACTCGCCGAATTGCACCTTCAACACGTCGGCGGCCACCGCTTTCGACTCTCTCATGGCCATCAGACCCATGCAGTGGAGAAACGCCACGTTGACCAAAAGGTAGATCGCGGTGACCAGCGCCAGGCCGATCATCAGCGATCGCACGATGTTGCGACGCGGGTCCTTGACCTCCGCGGCGATGTAGGCGATCTCGTTCCAGCCGCCGTACGTCCATAAGATCACAATCAGCGCCACCGCCACGCTTGTGAACCCCGGTTCCTTGAACGCGGCGGGCGCGGTCGGAGCGGGATTCACCAGAAATCCTACAACGAAAACCACGCACAACGCGAGGACCTTGATGGTGGTTAGAATGTTCTGCGCCAGAGTCCCTTCGCGCACCCCGATCACATTCAATGCGGTGAATACCACAACCCCCGCGAGCGCGTAGATTGTCGCCGAATGCGCGCCCAGCGACAGCAGCCGCGTCGCATAGTCTCCGAACACATAGGCAATCGCCCCGATCGAACCGGCCTGAATCAGCGTCAGCCGCGCCCAGCCGAACAAGAACCCCGCCCAGCCGCCAAACGCTCGGTTGAGATAGACATAGTCGCCGCCTTCGCGCGGATACGCCGTCGCCAGCTCGGCGTAACACAGCGCACCCAGAAACGACAGCACTCCGCCGAAGACCCACAGCAGGAAAAACCAGATCTCGGGCCGAACGCCGTGCCAGTCCTTCAAGTACCCCGCGATCTCAGGCGGCGACTCGAAAATGCCCGACCCGACAATCACCCCGACGATAATGCAAATGGAACGGAACAACGTCAGATGGGCTTGTGGAACCGCGGTCGTAGATGAGTCCTGCATGTTCGCTCCTCGAGAGTGAAAATTTGCATGGTCAGAAGGCGTTTGTTGTGCGACGGACGAACTCCCACAAGCCCCAAACCCGACGGTGGGGCGTCCTGCCGTCGCTTATTCATAGCCACGCGCGCGAGCCGTCGTTGCGGATAATTCCACCCGCGACCCTCTCCGAAAAACGAGCGCAGTCGGCGCGGACGAAAGCCTTCCGCCCCGCCGCGTCGAAACCGCCATTCTCCGCCTCGGCCGGCTTCGCGAATCCACAAACTACTTTGCGGCCACCGGGGCTTCGGCTTTCTTTCTGCCCGGCTTTCGGCCGACGGGCGCCAGGCCCTTTGCGGCCAGGCGATAGAGGCCCCATCCGGCTCGCGTAAACGCCGGATTGGTGCTGAGCATCCGAGAAACGTAGTTCTTCAGGCCGACCTTCCGCGGGATTCCCGATCGGACCAGACCATCGCAGATCTCTTTGACCCGCAGCGAACCGCCCGCACTCTCCAACACGCGCTTGACGCCGGCAAGAACACTGCCTCGTTTGGCGCGTCCGCCGCGTGTGGCCGGTGGCCTGCCGACTTTCGCCTTGCGTTGTTTGCGGGGAGCCACACCGACGAGGCCGGCCAGCTGACGTTCGACATGTCGCAAACGCTTTTCGATCGCGGCCTTCTCGCGCTGTAACGATTTCAGTCGCGGCCCAACCAATTTGGCGTGCAGCCGGCGGATTTCCCCCGTGCTCAGGCCCGCGATCAACTCCAGAAGCTGTTTCTTCACCCGTGCCATTGTATTCTCCTTTCGGGTCAAATGTGCTTACGGTGTCTTGGAAAGACAAATTCGAGTCAAGCGAAATCTTGCTTTGAGAATTGTGAGTATTTGTTTGCCCCAGAGGATCCGGCGAAAGCGCATCGGTTCGAGACGCGCCTGAAATCCGATCGTTGTGACAAATTCGACACGGGGTGCGCCGCGCGATTCGCAGCGGAATGGTCTGCGGTTCTGTGACCAAATGCCGGGTGGAAAAGAAGAAACCGACGGCTTGGACGTGTCACGAATCACACCCCCAAGCCGTCGGCGATGGTGAGGACGCAGCTAGCCGAGGATGGCTTTCAAATCGCTCTCCGGAGTCGAAATCGGCATGATATTGAACTTGTCCACCAGGACCTTCAACGCCGCCGGCGTCACAAAAGCCGGCAGACTGGGACCCAATCGGATGTTCTTGATTCCCAGCGACAACAGCGTGAGCAGGATCACCACGGCCTTCTGTTCAAACCACGACAGCACGAGCGACAGCGGCAGACTGTTGACGTCGGTGTTGAACGTTTTGGCCAGAGCCACGGCAATCTGAATGGCCGAATAGGCGTCGTTGCACTGCCCGACGTCGAGAAGGCGCGGAATTCCGCCGATCGCGCCGAATTCCAGCTTATTGAAACGATACTTGCCGCAGGCCAGCGTGAGAATGACACAGTCTTTCGGAACCGCCTGCGCGAATTCGGTGTAGTAGTTGCGGCCGGTTTTCGCGCCATCGCAGCCGCCGATCAGAAAGAAATGCTTGATCGCGCCGCTCTTGACCGCCTCGATGACCGTCCCCGCCACGCTCATAACGGCATCATGTCCAAAGCCGACCATGATGTTCTGCGGCGGCCCATCTTCCTTGAATCCTTCCGCCGCGAGGGCCGCCTGGATGACCGGTCGGAAGTCGCGATTCCCAACGTGCGTCACGCCGGGCCAGGCGACCAGGCCGCACGTGAAGATTCGCGCCTTATACGTATCCTTGGGTTTTTGGAGGCAGTTGGTGGTCATCAGCACCGCGCCGGGAAACTCCTCGAACTCCTTGCGCTGGTCCTGCCACGCGCCGCCGTAGTTGCCCACCAGGTGTTTGTACTTCTTGAGGCCCGGATAGCCGTGCGCCGGCAGCATCTCGGAATGCGTATAGACGTTGATTCCCTTGCCTTCTGTTTGTTTGAGCAGTTCTTCGAGATCCTTGAGGTCGTGGCCCGAAACGACAATCGCCTTTCCCGCAACCGGCGTCACGCGAACCGCTGTGGGCGCGGGATTTCCGTACACGCCGGTATTGGCCGCATCGAGCAGTCCCATCACCGTCAGGTTGACTTCGCCGCACTTGAGACACATCCCCAGCAGATCGGTGATCGAAGGATTGTCCTTGGCGAGAAAGTCCAGCGCTTGGTGGAAAAAGGCATATACAGCCTCGTCCTCTTTCCCGAGAATCTGCGCGTGATCCGCATAGGCCGCCGCGCCTTTCAGTCCATAGGCAAGGAGCTCCTGAAGACCCGTGACATCGTCGCCCAACGTTTCCTTGCGCTTCTCAATCGTCACGTCCTCGCCCTGTTTGATGAGACCGGCCAGGTCGCCGGCGGGCATCCAGGTCGCCGGGCCGCCGAGAGTTTCGGGCTGGCGACCGGCCTTCTCGCACGCCTCCTCATACAGGCGCTTGGCCTTATCGCGCAACTGCGCGGCCCGAGCGATACATTGCCGCAAACGTTCGGGATCGAAATTGACATTCGTCACGGTGGAGAACAACGCCTCCACGGTGAACACGTTGATCTCCCGATCGGTCGCGCCCAGCGCGCGCGCGCGGTGCGCATACATCGCGATCCCCTTGGCCGCATGGACCAAGAGGTCTTGCAGCGCCGCCGTCTCGGGGTCTTTTCCGCAGACCCCATGCGCCGTACACCCCGTTCCCTTTGCGGTCTGTTCGCATTGGTAGCAGAACATCATTCCGACCTCCTCATGTAATGGTCAAGACCTGCGATCTTTCCGTTGTGAAGCCCGTTCGTTTTCATCGTTCCTCTTCTCGATTCAATGGCAACCTGTCAGTGTTTGTGGCCCTCTGGGGTTGCCGGTTTTTCCAACTCCGCCTGATGAGCGGTCGCTCCGGTTGCGGCAAGGTAAACGCCTTCCACATAATGCACAAACACAACGTACGCTTCCACAAACTCGCGCCCGGCGGCGATGCTCTTATCCGCATCCTTCTTCTTCTCGGCCGCATGGGTAAAGCGCTCGTGAATTCCGTCGGCCACAGCCGCCGTCACGAGTTTCATCAACGCATCCGCCGAACCCGTTTCCAGCGCCTTGTCCGCGCCCGCGACCGCCGGCCCAAGATCGCTCCCCGCCGGTTTCAGACCCGCGTAGGGCGCACCCTCGCCGGCCCGATGGATTCGCACCAGCGTTTCGAAAAAGTACATATCCGCGAGTTCCTTTGCCTCCGGTCCCTTCTCGCGCACGGCGAGTGTCCTCTGGAACGCCTCTCGAATCTCCTTCTCATCTTCCTTCTTCACCCACCGGAGAACCGGCGTGACATCCTTCTTTTCGAGAGCAGCCCTCGCCGCCATCACCACTGGGCCGTCCAGCGTGTCGCAATGCGCCGGGGCGCGCCGCGGCAGAAGCGTCGCGACGCCCATCCAGACAATCACCGCCAACGTTACTCGGTGTAGGGTTGTTCTCGTGCTCATTCCGGTCCTCCTTTTCGATATTATACGAAATACCGGACCAACCAATCCAGCCGTCCGCGTTTCACAAAGTACATTCCCGAAAAACGCATCACCGATCGAATCTTCTGCCGATACTCCGGCCTGTAGCAGTGCGTCGTGCAATCCTTGCACTTGGGCTTCGGATCGTAAGGACATTTCTCCAAACGCTTCCGCGCGTATTCCAAAAGGTCCGTACACTGCTCGCACGGTCCGCGCCCGTTCGCTCCATGGTGCTTGCGACAATAAACCTCGACGAACCGCTTCAGGACTCTCCGTTCTCGATCTATCGTCTTGTTATCCATGGCTTGCCTTCTCTAATTCATAATTCACAATTCAAAACCGCCTCACTGCACTTTCTGCCCATACCGCTGCTGGTAAAAATCCAGCATCTGCTTGATCTGCTCCGGCGTCATGCCCTTCTTCCACGCATGCTCCGGCATGTTCAGAGCGGGCTGACTTGCGCCGGGGAGAAGCGCTTCGGCCTCGGGCAGAAACTTCGTGTAGAAATGTTTCGCCACTTCATAGAAGCCGTGCCACTGCGTGAAATCCGGCCCCATCATCGAGGCGCCCATTCGCGCGCGCCGCCCTTCATGGTGCCACAGCTCATAGAACGTCCACTCGATCGAATCATCAAACGGCGTCGGCGTGATCTTGTTGGCCTTCTTGAGTTCATCCATCATGGCGCTGGCCGGCGTCGCGAACTTGGCATTCCACAAATCCACCGCATCGTCATACATCTTGAAGTAGTTGCCGACCCACGTCTTCGCATGACATTCCAGACACACCGACATCATGGCATTGCGCTTGGCTTCCCAGTTCTCCTGGCGCTTCGAGAACAACGGGCGCAACGTCCAGGAGATGCGCAGTCCAATGTCGTGAGTCGAAGATTGCGTCGGCGTGGCCGCCATGTGACACGTCGCGCACACCGGCGCCGCCGTGTATGTCTTTCCGACAATCCACTGATCCGCGCCCAGCGCCATCTTCTCGCGCCACGCCGCAAACATGATTCCGTGTTTCGACTCTTCGTAGATCTCGATCTGCGGGTGGTCGGGTCCCATGTGGCAGCGGCCGCACGTTCGCGGCTCGCGCGCCTGCTGCTTCGAAAACATGTGCCGCGTGTGGCAGGCCGTACACGTCCCCAACGACTTGTCCGGATTCACACGGCCGATTCCCGTGTTGGGCCATGTTCCCGCGACCGGAATGCCTTTTTCCAGCCGCACTTCCGACCCGTGGCATTGGCGGCAGCCCATGTTGGCGGCCGGCCCGCCTTCGGCCACCTCGCCCAAAATATTATCCAGCGAGCCGATGAACTGCGCTGCCTTGGCGTGATGCGAATCTTCAAACTCGCGCACGTTCTGCTCATGACATTTCGCGCAGTCCTTTGGCGAAGGAACCTGCGTCAGCACGAAGTTCTCGTGATCCCATCTGTCGGGATCGTCGGCTTGCGCCTCGTGACAGGCGATGCACCCGATTCCCTTCTGCGCGTGACGCGACAGCGACCACTGGCGGATCCAATCCACGGCCACGTGTTTCTCTTCGTGGCAATCAATGCACGCGCGCGACTGCGCGTCGGCATACACCACCGCCGCGATCTCCGGTTTGGCGCGCTCTTTCTCGATCAGCCCGACCATCACAACCGCGGCGATAAACGCCACGGCAAACAAGGCGACGATGAACTTCTTGAACCGCAGCGACATCGTTCCCGCCTGCTCCGTCATGCGAGAGCCTCCCAGAGTAGAAATGTGATGAAGACCACAAAGGCGATTGCCCCCAGCACCGTTCCCAGCTCGCTTCGCGAATTCCTGCGCCGCAGCGCCGCTTCCACAAACGGCCACGCGACCAGGAGTAGCCCGGCCAGCGCCATCCCGCCCATCCCCACCGAAAGCGACGTCAGCTTGAGCCACCGGAACACCGGAAAGAAATACCACTCCGGTTTGATGTGCAGCGGCGTCACGTCGGGATTGGCCGGCTCTCCCAGCGGCGCCGGAAAAACAATCGCCAGCATCGTCAGAAAGGTCACCAGAAACAGACCCACCATCAGCTCCGTCGTCACGTGGTCGGGAAAAAACGCGAAGAAACGATTCGGATCATAGCGCCGTTTGCCCGCGCGGTCCTCCTCGACCGTCAGCGGTGTTTGCTGCACCTCGACCGGCGCGTCCAGTTCCATGATCCCGTGAATGCGCAGCAGGAAAATGTGAACTCCCACGAACATCAGCAGGATCGCCGGCAACGCGCCCGCGTGCAGCACGAACATCCTCGTCAGCGTCGTTGGGTTGATCTGATCGCCGCCGCGCAGCAGTCGCGCAATCCAGGGGCCGGCCACCGGAAACTGCTGGGCAATGTTGATCCCCACCGTCGCCGCCCAGTAAGACAACTTGTCATACACCAACGCGTAGCCCGTGAACCCCAACCCAAACGTCGTGAATAGCAACCCCGTCCCCGCCACCCAGTTCAGCTCGCGCGGCTTGCGATAGGCGCCCGTCACGAACACCCGCAACATGTGCAGCACCACCGCCACGACCATCAGGTTCGCCCCCCAGTGGTGGATCGAACGAATCCACCATCCGAAAGGCACTCCCTCGTTGATCGTTCGAACCGACTCCCAGGCGTGGGTGGGCGAGGGAACGTAATAGAACGTCAGCAGAATCCCCGTGATCGCCTGAATGATGAACAGAATCAGCGGCGTCCCCCCCAGGCAATACCACCAGTTGCGCATGTGGTTGGGGATTGGCTCTTTCGAGAGTTCCTCGAAAATCTCCAGATTGACCGGAATTCGCTCGCGCAGGAACCGCAACCACTTTGGAATCGAAGGCGTCGGTTTCTCCATGCTCACGCTTCCTTCACGGGGACTGTGACAAAGATGCTATCGCCTTCAATCCGTGCCGGAAACGCCACCAGCGGCGCCGGCGGCGGACCCGCGATCACTTTGCCGCTCGTATCGAACCGTCCCATGTGACAGGGACAGAGGAAGTTGCCCGCAATGGCGTCCCACTGAATGTGGCAGCCCAGGTGAGTGCAGATCGAAGAAAACGCCGCCACGGTGTCCTCGGCCACGCGCAGCGCGATCAGATCGTTTCCGAGCACACTCCGAAACAGGCGGCTGCTCCCGACGGGAAGCCGGCCGGTCTTTTCGATCAACACTTCCCCGACGCGCCGCTCGTGCATGGGAATCAGGTAACGAACCACATATCCCGCCCCAACCCCAAATCCGGGAATGACCGTTGCTGCCATGGCGAGATTGGCCAGGAACTCTCGCCGCGATTCGCCCTGCGACATCGCTCTGCCTCCTATCGCGCACCTGCCGGAACTTCGCCCATCTGTGAACCCACCGTCCGGGTCTCGCAGACCGACCCGCGTATGCCGATTTTCGTAAGAACCAAGGGTATTTGCTTTCCCGCCTCAGCCAATGAATCCCTAACAATCTGCACCAGCCCGAAGCAACAGGGAACTTCCACGTAGGCGACCTCGACCGACCGAATCTCATTTTGCCGGAAGATCTCGGCCAACTTCTGCCGGTAGAATTCCACGTCGTCGAGCTTCGGACAGCCAATGAGGAGAATCTTCCCATCGAGAAGCCGCGCGTGAAAGTCCGCCAATGCAAACGGCGCGCAGTCGGCGGCGATCAGCAGATCGGCGCCATCGAAATAGGGAGCGTTGACCGGGACCAGCCGCAGCTGCACCGGCCAGTTGGCGAGGGCCGACGCCGCAGCCGGCGACGAAGGCGAGTCGCCCGCCGACCGCTGCGCCGCCCGATTCGCTTGAAGCATTTGCGCGAACGTTCCCGGACAAACGTGGCCGTTGGGCGGCATCGCCGCCGGACCGGCGGCAGTCGGCAACGGGGTCTTCAGTTTCGCCGGCACGCGCGCCCCTTGCGCCAAGTGCCGCCTCACCGCCTCGGCGTCAAACTCCGCCGCCTCGCGCTCCTCAATCGTGATGGCCCCGCGCGGACAGTCGCCGATGCAGGCGCCAAGCCCGTCGCAATACGTCTCGCTGACCAGCCGCGCCTTGCCTCCCACAATCTGAATCGCGCCCTCCGCGCAGGCGTCCGCACACTGGCCGCAGCCGTCGCATTTCTCTTCGTCAATTCGGATGATCTTCCTGACCGGTTTCATCTTTGCCTCCGTCGCCGGGGAATCACGCTTCCCCTGGTCGTGAGTTCGACGTCGTGTTCTGGATTAGAACGGACAGTCTTGTGTTCGCCATGTGCTGCCGGACTTGTTCGCCGACCGACTGCAAGAGTCCCCCCATGCAGCACAGCTGGCCGCCGCCGCAGATCGGTCGGCCCAGCAGGCACGCGATCGTTTCGAGCGGCCCTTCGATGGCCTCGTAGATGTCGAGAAGGGTGACAGCGTCGGCGGGTTTGCCCAGCACAAAGCCCCCCTTTGGGCCGCGTGTTGAATTCGCCAAACCCGCCTTGCCGAGTCGTTGGAGGACCTTGGCCAGATGGGCTTCCGAGGCCTGAAGTCCTGAAGCCATCTCTTTGGCCGAAAGGGGCGTTTCGCGGCTTTCCGCCATCAGGATCATGCCGTGGATGGCGAGCGAGGCGGCCTCTGAAACTCTGAATAAATTAGACATAGCGTTGATCTTTCTTAAGCAACATTAAGGAACCCGAATACCACAATATACCCAAACGTCAATCTCTTTTTTTCACTTTTCTTGCCCCTTGTCTGTAACCAATTCCCCACAACCGCCTCGTCCATTTCGTCCACCCCGTCCATTCCGTCCATTTTGTCCATTCCGTCCATACCATGTCCATTCGTCCACGGAAAAAGATTCAGCAAAATGGCTCAAACCCGGCGCCCACGCTCTCATCCAAACTTGTAGTGCTTCCTCACCTTCTTTGCGACCGACCAAACGCACTTCAAGCCCTGCGGAAAAACCACCAGATCGCCCGTGCCGAACCGGACATCCCCCTTGTCCGTCTTGACCGTCACGTCGCCCTCGAGAATGTAACAAGTCTCCCGGTCGTCGTACTCCCAGTCGAACGTCGAGGGCTCGCACTCCCAGATCGGCCACCCGCGAGCCCCCATCTGGTCGAGCTCCTGTGGCGTGGGTTTCCTCACGGTGACATTCATTTATGACACCATCTCCCGTTGATTGATTTAGGCTTCGACTCCGGAAAACATAGCCAGTTCTCTAGCGACCTGATGCACTTCGGGAGGAATATCCTCCGGCCGAAGAACTTCAGCCAACGCCTTGTCGGAGAATTGTCCAACCTGCCGTTCCTGCAACCATCGCTTGATTCCCGGGAGCACAATCTCTTTGGCATCGGCAAGCGAGAGCTTTTCAGGCTCCCAATGCCGGTCAAGATACTCCCGAGCCTTTCGAGAAAGAGTCACCGCGTCCCAACGTTCATCCAGACTCTTCCCGTATTCGCCGAATGCTTGGACGAGATGATCTTGCGCGGAATTCCGTGAAGCTTCCAGCAGTCTTCCAAATTCCTCCGGCAAAGCACCTTGATCAAGGGTTGGTTGAGCCGCCGGTGTACCCAAGACTCGGGATATCCCATCCAACGATAGCAGGTAGTTCTCGATCTCGGTTCTTTCCCAAACATGCCAATGTAGATGATCTGATGGAAGTGATTTCAGAAGATGTGCCAAGTCTGGGTGATAGTCCCGGTCAGCAACAACGAACATCTCAAGGGCCTTGCCCCCGCTGGCTATCATCTGCTGAATCTGATGCCGCAGGCGGGAGATGTCCTGTTTCCGCGGGTTGCCTCTTGCATAACAAAGTCCAAGGCGACGCTCGACTTGCTGCCAGATAGAAGAACCTAACACCGTAGAGCAGAAAATCGAGAGAATCTCCCAGTCCGCACGGTCTTCAACAACCAAGACACGGCGGTACGCCTGGATGACGGGGAGTTGTGTGGGATCAATGGACCCAAGTCGGTCGAACGTGTCGTAAATGTCAAAGGCTACCAGAAGACGCTTGGCACCCTCCTCTTCCAGAGCAAGAATGTTCTCAGGGTTCATCCGCGCTATCAAGTCTCTCGAATGTGTTGCGAACAAAACCTGCTTCCCCACAGTCACGAGTCGTTTAAGCTCCTCCAACAAGGCTCGTTGAAGGCTGCCGTGAAGGTGGACGTCCGGTTCATCCAGCAATATGACCGTAGGCTCACGAAGGAGTGTGAATCCGAAGAGATAGATGAACTGCTGGAAGCCGCTGCCCGCCGAGAACACGTCGAACTCTTTCGGGTGTCCTTTTTCCTTATAGGTGACCGATATGTAGCGATCATTAGCCTCATCAAACTCGATCGTCATCTCCGTCAAGGTAGGAAAAGCGCGGCGTAGAATCTCCGTGAGCTCCTGATGTCGTTTGTTGGCCTTCAAATTAAGAAGCAGGTTGCGAATGACGCTGTTCACTCGCCCCTGCGCCAACGCATCTTCAATAACAGCAGGGGTCCGTCGTTCCTCCTGCGGCAGGAACGTGGAAAACACGGGAAGGTATGAGATCCGAAACGATCTCAACTGGTTTAGCCATTCTTGCGACTGATCGGAACATTCGATCGAGATGCTGAAACGATTGTAGCTGAGATCAATGGCCGCACTTGCTTCTGCCCCCTTATCGAAGGTAACAGTGACTCGAATAATCTTGTGATGTCCCTTTGCTTGCGTCTTGCGGTTTGTCCAAAGGTCTTCCGCTTTGGAATACGGAAGGATGTAGAACTCGTCAGGCGAGATGGAGCGCGGTTTCAGCTCAAGGGCTCCGTTTCTGCTACTGAGACAATGGTGGGCGCAAAAATCGAAAAGCGCCAGAGCCTGCAACAGGGTTGTTTTACCACTGTTGTTCGGTCCTACGAGGCAATCGAACGCGCGCAAGTCAACCGATTGGTTCTCGAAACGTTTGAAGCTCTCGATTTTGACCCTCGATATGAGCATGGCGGTCTCCATCTCATCCTTAGCGATCCAAGCGAGGCATGACGTGGCTTCGTCGTTGAGTCTCACGTCATCTCAGCGAATCTTGCTCCGCTCTTCGCCAGGTTCAAGACGAATCATCCTCGAAATCTCCGTAACGCCCTTTTCAGAGCATACCCAATGCCGGCCGCGTAGTAGCGCACCTGCCGCAGCCGATAGCCGCGCGCTTCGGGAATCCGCCGCCACCAGCGCCACTCAAACGGCACGAAGCGCGTCAGCCACTCGCGCCACGTGTAGTTGTTCACGAGGAACCGCATGCGGTTGCGATAGTAGTAGTGGAAAAACGTCGGGCTGTGCAACTTGAATGACTGCGACTCGTGGTGATAGACGACCGCGCGCGGCACGTAGATCACCTGCCGGCCCAGCCGCCGCGCCCGCCAACACAGGTCCACCTCCTCATAGTAGCCGGGCCAATAGTCCTCATTGAACCCGCCGTTGCGTTCCAAAAACTCGCGTCTCACCGCCACCGCGCAGCCCGACGCATAGTCTATCTCACGCACCTGGTCATATTGGCCGCTGTCCTGCTCGTCCTTTCCCAGATGATTCGTCATGCCGTTGGGATGAACGACGCCGCCGGCGTGCCAGAGCGTTCGGCCGTCGGGATAAAGGATTTTGCAGCCGCAAACGGCAGCATCGGGTCGGCTCGCAAACGCGGCGATCAGCGCCGCCGCAATCCGGCGATCCACGGTCGTGTCGGGATTGAGAAAAAGAACGATGTCGCCCGACGCCGCGCGCCAGCCGTCGTTATAGCCACCCGCGCACCCGCGATTGGTCTTGTTTGAAATAAGAGCGTTAAAGCCGCCTGCCGCGCGCGCCCGCTCGACCGTCGCATCGGCCGACGCATTGTCCACGACCACGACTTCGAGCCCCGGATACTCGACCGCCGCGAGCGATTCGAGACACGGCCCGATGAATGTCTCGCTGTTGAACGTCAGCACCACCACGCTGACCTTCGGTAGGGGAGAGACGGCTGTGTTGGTTGCCGACGCCATGGTGAGGCCCGCACTTGATCCCGCGCAAGCGGGTCGGATCGCCACCTATTCGTTCCAGCCGCCATTCTTCGCCCGCTCGCCCGCCGGTCAAGCGCGAAAAGTCTGGACGTCGCGCTGCTGTATGGTTTTTCCCTTGCCGCCTCACGATCGTTCTGCCACAGCTCCGCCAAGCAGAACAACGCCAGAGGGTGAACATAAATGGGCCTTCTTCGGGCGCTTTTCGGCCCCAGCAAAGACGAAGTCTGGCAGCAGCTGTGCGGCGAAATCGGCGCTGAGTTCGTGACTGGCGGCTTCTGGCACGGCAGCAAGGTTGTCGCCCACGTCAAGGAATGGACCGTCACGCTCGACACCTACAGTTCGGGCGACGACGGCCCCACCTACACGCGAATGCGCGCACCCTACGTGAACAAGGACGGTTTCCGCTTCACCATCTACCGCAAAGGCTTCTTCAGCGGCCTGGGCAAGGTTTTGGGAATGCAGGACATCGAGGTCGGCTACCCCGAATTCGACGAGGCCTTCATCATCAAGGCCAACGACGACTCGCGCGCGCGGGCGCTGCTGGCCAACCGGAAGATTCGCGGGCTGCTCGAGGGGCAACCGACTGTCCGTCTTCAGGTCAAGGACGACGAAGGCTGGTTTGGCGCGAAGTTCCCCGAAGGCGTGGACGAACTCTACATCGAGGCGCCCGGCGTCATCAAAGACCTCGGCCGGCTGAAATCGCTTTACGATCTGTTCGCCGAGACGCTGAATCACCTCTGCCACATCGGCTCGGCTTATGAGAGAGACCCGGAGTTGGATCTTCGATGACGATCATTCAGGCCGAATCGAACAACGACATCGCCCACGCGCGCGCCCTGTTCGTCGCATACGCCGCGTCGCTGGATTTCGACCTGTGCTTTCAGAACTTCGCCCAGGAGCTGGCCGAACTCCCCGGCGAATATGGCCCGCCCGACGGCCGTCTGCTGCTCGCCTTCGACGACTCGCAGCCCGCCGGCTGCGTGGCGCTGCGAAAGATCGGCGACGGCGTCTGCGAGATGAAACGCCTCTACGTGCGCCCCGTCTTTCGCGGCAAGGGAATCGGCCGCGCCCTCGCCGTCGCCATCCTCGACGCCGCCCGCCAGATCGGCTACCGCACCATGCGGCTCGACACCATCGCCTCGATGACCGAGGCCATTGCCCTCTATCGCTCGCTGGGGTTCAAAGAAACCGCGCCTTACTACCGCAACCCGATAGAAGGCGCGACATTCATGGAGCTTACGAATCTGAAGCGTGGTGAAGGCTGGTAACCTGCAAAAGATGACAGATTGACAATCTGCCTCATTCACTCCCCAAACTTCACAATTGCGCTGAAGGAATCCACCTTGAGGCTGGCCCCGCCGACCAGCGCGCCGTCAATGTCGTCCTCGGCCATCAGCGTCTTGATGTTGTCGGGCTTGACGCTCCCGCCGTACTGAATGCGCACCGCCTCGGCCACACGCTTGCCACATATCTTGACCAGCTCGGCCCGAATCAGCGCATGGACTTCCTGGGCCTGCTGGGGGGTCGCCGTCTTGCCCGTGCCGATCGCCCAGACCGGCTCGTAGGCGATCGTCGTCTCCGCCATTTTGTCGGCGGGAAGGTTGTGAAGCCCCTCGCGCATCTGCCTGAGGATGACCTCCTCGGTCTGGCCCTCTTCGCGCTCGGTCAGCGTTTCGCCGATGCAAACGATGGGCAGGATGTCGTGCTTGTAGAGCGCGAGGATTTTCTTGCGCACGGTCTCATTGGTCTCGCCGAAATACTGTCGCCGCTCGCTGTGGCCGACGATGCAATACTGACAGCCGATCTCTTTGAGCATGGCCGGCGAGACCTCGCCCGTGAAGGCCCCCTTATCTTCCCAATAGCAGTTCTGCGCGCCGAGGGCGATGTTGTGGTTGGCCACCAATCGGCCCATCGCCTCGAGCGCCGTGAAGGGCGGGCAGACGGCGATCTCAACGTCGCGCACGTTGGCCAACGCGGTCAGCAGACCCTCGGCCAAGTCGGTCGCCTCGGGCCGCGTCATGTACATTTTCCAATTCCCGGCGATGAATGGCGTTCTCATAAGGATTGTTCGATTCTCCTGTGGGCGCGTTCTCGAGCGCCCCTCCGTCATTCCGTTGTGAAATCGGGACGCAAGCCGCGGCGTCCCCTACAAAAGCAAACTTCCGATTCGGCGCAGCCTCCGCCGCGCCCGAACCGGAAATCGTTGAGTCCCGCGTCTTTAGAGAGACTTGGCAATGATCGAAGCCAGATCAACCGTCCGACACGAATAACCCCACTCGTTGTCATACCAGGCCATGACCTTGATCAGGGTTTCCCCGACGACGTACGTGCAGTCGGCGTCAACGGTCGAGGAAAGGGCGGTATGATTGAAGTCGCTCGAAACGAGCGGCTCTTTGCAGACCGCGAGAATCCCCTTGAGCTCGCCGGCGGCCGCCTTGTCGAAGGCCGCAACCAGGGCTTCCTTGGTCGCCGGCTTCTCGGTCTCGAACACCACGTCCACGAGGCTGACGTTGGGCGTCGGGACGCGGATCGCCAGACCGTCCAATTTGCCTTTGAGCTCGGGGATCACCCGGCCGATCGCCTTGGCCGCGCCGGTCGTCGTGGGAATCATGTTGAGGGCTGCCGCGCGTGCCCGCCGCAGGTCCTTGTGGGCAAAGTCAATGATCCGCTGGTCGTTGGTGTAGGAGTGGATCGTCGTCATCAGGCCGCGCTTGATCCCGAAGTTTTCGAGCACCACTTTGGCGAGGGGCGCCAGGCAGTTGGTCGTGCACGAGGCGTTCGAAATGATGTTGTGCTTCGCCGGGTCGTACTTCTTCTCGTTCACGCCGATGACGATCGTGATGTCTTCGTCGGTGGCCGGGGCCGAAATGATGACCTTCCTGGCGCCGGCGTTGAGGTGCAGTTGCGCGCCGTCGCGCTTGGTGAACAGGCCCGTGGACTCGACGACGATGGCAATCCCGTCGGCCTTGTGAGGCAGCTGGGCGGGATCTTTGACGGCGGTCACCTTGATCTTGTTGCCGTTGACCACGAGAGCATCGCCTTCGACGCGAATGTCGGCCGGGCACTTGCCGTGGATCGAGTCGTATTTGAGCAGATGAGCCAGCGTTGCCGGGGGGAACAGGTCGTTGACGCTGACGATGTCAAGGTCTTTGTTTCCGAGCGCAGCGGCGAAGACCAGTCGGCCAATCCGACCGAATCCATTAATCTGAACTTTGGTCGCCATCCGAACATCCTCCTGGATTGATTTGTGGCTCCTTGTGGGGAAGCCGTTTCTTGACCCGCGCCAAAACTCCGAGCCGGGCGAGACGACTCCTGCCCGCAAAGCAGGGCTACCTACTTGCCTGAGGCCCGAAGGTTGTCAACGGAGAAATTCTGGGGAATCGCAGACCTTCCTTGCAGCCCGGAAGCTTTCCAGCGGCGGTTCCTTCGATACCCGACGCCGGATTTCCACCAACGTCAGTCCAAACAGCGCCAGAACGCCAAACAGCTTGGCCGACATCGCCAAGAGGCCAATTCCCTGCTGGAACTGCGGTCGGTCGAAGGGAATCGGCCAGGCCAGCAGGACACTGGCGGCGACCAACAGGCCCATCGGCCAGGTCAGCCCGCGCCGCGTGGCCGCAAGTTGGCCGAAGAGAACAATCTGTGCGAAGAATAGCGCTACGACATAATGGTCCCACATGATCGAGGGCAGGAGCAGGCTCAGCATAATCGTCAGGGACACCTCAAGCGATTCGCGCGACGGACGGCTCGACGGTGTCTCGGGCGGCATCCCGTCTTGTTCGTTTTTGCTGACGGCCCGCAAAGTCAGAAGAATCAGAGCCAACGACACAAGAACCGTCGCGCCGTTGGCCAACGCAACGCCGCCGAACTTCTCCGTCAGGCCTATCCACGGCGTGGTTCTTCCGAGCGGATCGCCTGCCGCAATGTGGTGAAAGAACGAATTGGGCGATTGGTTGTATGGGTCCCGATAGAACGGCTCCTGGCCCCCCGCGATCAGCGTCTCCTGCCAGACCGATTTCCCATAACCCATCGCCCGCATGACCGGCCAATAGGCTAGATGGGTTTTCCATCCCGCGAACCACACCGAAACTCCAATCATGACAATGAACCACAGCGCGGTCCATCCGAGCGCCTTCCAGCGCCGCTTCAGCAAAAAGTAGATGACAAATACCCCCGGGACCAATTTGAAAAGAATTCCGAAGCCGACCAGCAGTCCGCCCAGCCATTCGCGCCTTCTCCGGCTTGCCCAATAGATGCCGCAGTACAGCAGCAGTAAAACGCAATTGAGTTGGCCGGCCGTGAACGTCCGGCGCAAAGGAAACGAGGTTGCCGCCAATGCGACAATGATCGCCACGAGCCAGGGATTTCGGAATCCGACGAAGAACCAGGTGCACAAGACCAACGCCGCAATCAGCATCGCGTGGTTCAAGTAAAACCACACTTGGGCGGCAACGGCTGGTTTCCAAAGAGTTAAGAAACTCAGAACCAGCCCCGTGGTTGGGGGATAGACGTAGGGGTTGATCGTGCGGAAGCCGTAGGTCCCCGCCCACCGGATGAAACTCTCTTCGTCATAAGGGTCCAGGCCGCGTTCCAGAAAGATGGCGCCGAGGTAGAGGTGTTTGAAATCGTTGGCGTGCATGCCGCTCAGCGCCCGATAGCCCTGCCAATAGCCATAGAGGCCAATGAAGGCTGCAAGAACCGCCCATCCGACTCGCCGCCCGACTGACGCCACTGGGTTGCTTTGCTCCCTTCAAGAGCCTATGGCCGCGTTCGCCCAAACGATTGCATTTGCTCGAAATAGCGTTTGCATCTGGAAATCGTCTCGCGATTCGCCTCCGTTCGTCGAATGAAAACATCGTAGCCGTCCGACGGGTCAACATAGGGCGGCTTGACCCAAGAGAAGACCCGTTCCCAAGCCGGGGATGCGGACATTCTGCTGCAAAGCGCCCAGGAACGCTCGGCGACAACGAAATTGATCTTCCAACGGTCGAGAATGTCCGTCCAGCCGGACGACTTGCATTGGTCTCGAACCTGCTGGCCTTCGCGATCCGTCAGGCCGGCCTTCTGCCAGTCAATTTGGTCCCAGTCATTGGCCTCGATGCCGTGTTTCACAACGAACTCATCCCAGATGAATCGGTCGCCGAAAACGTCGAACCGATTGTCGGTGAACAGCTTATGGGCCTCGGGACTGAGCCGCCAAATCAGATAACCCGAAACATTGACCGGATTGAACATAGGGCCTGGAACTTCATTCTGTACTATAAAGTCGCAGACGGCCTTTGGGAAGTTGATTTCGATGTACGTCACGCCGCCGGCCAGGGCTGCATTCCGGTTCCAGTACGTTTCGGGAAAAGAGCGCCAACCGATGCAGTACGATGCAAAAAGAATGGCGGCAGCGGTTGACAGCCAGGCGACGCGACGGCGGAGTTGGCCGCCGTCCAGATCGAGAAGTTGCCCCGATGTCCAACCCAGAATCGGCGCGCAAGCGATGCCGAACAGGGGTAGATGGCGGATGTGGCGAACCGCTTCGTAACCGAAAAAGAGAAGGATGAGCAAGTCGGCCGCGGGCGGGTGAGTGCGCTTGGTGAACCGAACGACGCCCAGGGTTGCGATGATAAGTCCGCCCATGATAAAGAACGACAAAAAATGCCTCGCATCGGGGCCGAACGGCGAACGCAGCTCGGCGATCGTCTTGACGAGCGCCGACGAACCCATCACCCGAAAGTACAACTCGTAAAGGTGGTAGCCGTAGGGATTGCAGAGGGTGGCGAGGGCGCAGGCGGCGAATGTGCCGCACAACCACAGGAGGCGCGACCGCCAGGCATGTCGTGATTGGGCGGACTGGTCGGCTGACCTGGTCGCGAGATCGTCCTGCTTCCACAGAAACTGTTCCGCCGCCTCGCCGGCCCCGTAGAATCCGATCAGCAACAGACCGATGATAAAGCCGCCGTGGAGGTTGGCCCAAAGGATCATCGTCGGCGGGAGCAAGGCCAATGTCCATCGCGGCCAACGTTGCGACTTCCAATGCTGAAGGATCAGAAGAAAGGCGGCCATGAACAGGTAGGTGAATGCGGGCGGGCGCGGATAGAGGTTGTGGCGCGCGACATCGAGTGCCAGAAGCGAGATCAGTGCGGCGAGCGGCACACACCGGCATCGCTGTTGAACCGCCAGGAAGACCAGCAGGAACGCCGCCGCCGTGGCTAGCGCAACGAACGCAACGAGCAGACGGAGGCCGATGAGATTGGCTGCGACGCCCCCGCCCCATTGAAACAGCTTGTAGAAGACGATTTGGGCGAGCCATTCGTGGTTGTGCCAGGGAATGTCCTGGGCGGTGAAGGTGAATGGGTCGTTGAGCGGCAAGCGGCCGCCCGCTTCGAGGATCAATTTGCCCGTTTTGAGGTGCCACCAGACATCGTTGCACGCTCGGACGGGGACAAATGCGTAGCTGAACGCGGCCGCCAGGATGAGTGCGACGGACAGTGCTCGGAGGGCGCGCGGTGTGGGATTGCCCGAAGCGGCGGCGAGAGCGTTCATGCGGCCAAGATTTCCCGTGGGCGGCTTTCTTGTCAAGCCGCGAAAAGCAAAGCGGTGCGGGCTGTGAGCGGGGGAGTGAGACCAATGGGTCCTATAGGACGTATAGGTCCAATTGTGCACCGGCCGACAGCCTGCGCCAGAGGACCGAATAAACAGGTTGCTTTTGCGTGGCCAGTCGGTGTTGTGATCGTGGACTTCATTTGGGAAAGGAAACCTGTCCATGACAGCGCAACCCGATCATTGGATCGCTCGCATGGCCGCCGAACGGCAGATGATTGTCCCGTTCGAGTCGTCGCAGGTGAGGCGGGCGGTGATCTCGTTCGGCGTGTCATCGTATGGCTATGATCTGCGGCTGGCCGACGAATTCCGCGTGTTCTCGCCGCCGGCGGGCGCGCGGCTCGATCCGAAGCAGTTCGAGCCGTCGTGGTTCGTCGAGCGCCGGGGCGGGCAATGTGAGATTCCGGCGAACAGTTTTGTCCTGGCGCGAAGCCTCGAGTACTTTCGAATTCCGCGCGAGGTCATCGCCGTCTGCTTCGGCAAGTCCACCTATGCGCGCTGCGGCGTCGTCGTCAACGTCACACCGCTCGAGCCCGAATGGGAGGGCTACATCACGATGGCGATCAGCAACACGGCGCCGGTCCCGACGACTCTTTACGCGAACGAAGGAATCGCGCAGGTGATCTTCCTGCGCGGCGATTTGTTGTGCGAGGTCTCGTATGCGGACAAGAAGGGCAAATACCAGGCGCAGACGCAGATCACTCCACCGAAAGTGGAGTGATCTGCGAGTTTTGAGTGTTGAGTTTTGAATTTTGAGTTAAAGACAATCCGATGGAGAAGCAGGGTGGTGTTGAGTAGGGCCTCTCACCTCTTGTCCTATGTCACAGTCACGACACCGCTTATGACATCAGATGCGGTCCCGGAAAACGGTGGCTCGCACTCGCCAAATTCCGAATCCAAAATTCAAAACTCACAATTCCAAACTCAAAACTGCATCTGTCTTTCCCAAATGTCGAAGTCGCCGTTGCGATTGGATTCGAAGGCGAGGCGGCGGCCGTCGGGCGACCAGGCGGGGTCGAAGTCGTCCCATTGGCCGGCCGACGTGAGGGGGCGCTGCTTCGAGCCGTCGGCGTTCATGATCCAAAGCCTCGAATGGCCGCCGCGCGGGCCGCGACAGTAGATGATCTGCTTCCCATCGGGCGACCACGTGGGCTTCCATTCCGGGTCGGGCGATTTGGTCAGGTGAACGAGCCGGCGGTCGGCGAGACGGACCAACCAGATGTCGGGATTGGTTCCCGCCTCGCTCGAAAAGGCAATCGTCTTACCGTCGGGCGACCAGGCGGGCGTGGTGTCCATGCCAGGCCGCATGACTAAAGGAATCTTGTTGTTTCCGTCGCTGTCCATGATCCAGAGGTCGGGATCGCCGGCGCCTTCGGAATGGAAGACGATCTGCTTGCCGTCGGGCGACCAGGCGGCAAAGCTGTCGTTGAAGGGATTGGTCGTGAGC
>Ga0315274_10000745_pt1 | contig 50545 bp, 41 predicted proteins | sample YL17G02_20_MG_FD_203700 | JGI IMG/M metagenome (GOLD analysis project Ga0315274, IMG submission 203700) | Sediment microbial communities from Yellowstone Lake, YNP, Wyoming, USA - YL17G02_20 | ecosystem: Environmental > Aquatic > Freshwater > Lake > Sediment | place: USA: Wyoming | collected... | reverse complement strand
CCGTGGGGTTGGCCGTTGACCATGGCGCCGCATGAGCCGCAGATGCCTTCGCGGCAATCGTGCTCGAATGCGATGGGCTCGATGCCCGCTTTTTCGAGTCCGGCGTTGACAATGTCGAGCATTTCGAGGAAGGAAGCAGCGGTCGAGATGCCCTTGGCTTCGTAGGTCACAAAATGCCCCTTGGCCTCCGGCGTCTCCTGCCGCCACACTTTCAAGGTGAGGGATATGTTCTTGCCGGGCACTACTTGTAACTCCTCGTCGACGGTTTCACCTCTTCGAACACCAGCTGCTCTTTGTGCGGCACGGGCGGCTTGTCCGGGCCTTTGTATTCCCACGCGGTGACGTGACAGTAGTGTTCATCATTGCGCAAGGCCTCTCCGTCCTCCGTCTGGTATTCGTCGCGGAAATGGCTGCCGCACGATTCGCCGCGGTCCAGCGCATCCAGACACATGAGCTCAGCCAGCTCAAGGAAATCGGCTACGCGCCCGGCTCGTTCGAGGGTCTGGTTGAACGAGCCCTGCGACCCCACGACGTTGACGTTGTGCCGAAACTCCTCGCGCAGTTCCGGGATCAGCTCGAGGGCTTCCTGGAGTCCCTGCGCGTTTCGCGACATCCCGCACTTGTCCCACAGCAGCACGCCCAGTTCTCGATGCAATTCGTCCACCGTTCTCTTGCCGCGCATGCTGACCAAGCTGTCGAGGCGCGCCTCGGCGGCATGCCGTGCGTCGCGCGCGGCCGCGTGATCGGGCGTAACCTTCGCCGGGCCGGCCGTGGCAAGGAAATCGCCAATCGTGCATGGCAGAATGAAGTAGCCGTCGGCCAATCCCTGCATGAGCGCACTGGCGCCGAGGCGGTTTGCTCCGTGGTCGGAGAAATTGGCTTCGCCAATGACGTACAAGCCCGGCAGGTTGCTCATGAGGTTGTAATCGACCCATAGCCCGCCCATGGTGTAATGCACGGCCGGGTAGATCCTCATGGGCGATTCATGCGGGTCCTCATCAATGATGCGTTTGTAGATCTCGAACAAATTGCCGTACTTGTCGTCGAGCGATTCCCTTCCTTCGCGCGCGAAGGCGTCCCGCAGGTCCAGATACACCGCGTAGCCGCCGCCCACACCGTATCCTTCGTCGCAGACGTGCTTGGCCGCGCGCGAAGCAACGTCGCGCGGCGCAAGATTGCCGTAGCTCGGATACCGTTCCTCGAGGTAATAGTGTCGTTCGTTCTCGGGGATCTCGTTGGGAGGCCGCGGGTCGCGCTTCTTGCGCGGGACCCAGATCCGGCCGTCGTTGCGCAGGCTCTCGCTCATCAGCGTCAGCTTGGACTGATAAGCGCCCATCACGGGAATGCACGTTGGGTGAATCTGTGCGAAACAAGGATTGGCGAAGAATGCTCCGCGTTTGTAGGCCTGCCAGATGGCCGTCGCGTTCGACAGCATCGAGTTGGTCGAGAGGAAGTATGCGTTGCCGTAGCCGCCCGTCGCTAAGACGACGGCGTCAGCGGTGTAAGTCTCGATTGTCCCGTTCACGAGGTTGCGGCAAATGATGCCGACGGCACGGTTGTCGACCACAATCAGGTCGAGCATTTCCCGCCGGGTGTAGATCTCGACGTTCTTGCGCGCGGCTTCCTTCATCAACGCGCCGTACGCGCCGAGCAGCAACTGTTGGCCCGTCTGAGCGTGCGCGTAGAAGGTGCGCGAGACCAGCGTTCCCCCGAACGAGCGGTTCTCGAGGTGGCCGCCGTACTCGCGGGTGAACGGCACGCCCTGCGCCACGCATTGATCGATGATGTTGCCGCTCACTTCGGCAAGACGGTAGACGTTCGCCTCGCGCGACCGGAAATCGCCCCCCTTGATGGTGTCGTAGAAAAGGCGGAACACGCTGTCGCCATCGTTCTCATAGTTCTTGGCGGCGTTGATGCCGCCCTGGGCCGCAATGGCGTGCGCGCGGCGAGGAGTATCATTGAAACAGAATGACTTGACGCGATAACCCAGCTCCGAAAGCGAAGCCGCCGCTGAAGCGCCCGCCAATCCCGTACCCACTACGATCAGCGTGAACTTGCGCTTGTTGACAGGACTGACCAGCTTCATCTCGAACTTGTGTCGAGTCCATTTTTCCGCCAGAGGGCCGCCGGGAACTTTGCCGTCGAGCATGCGGTCTAATCTCCTGCCAGGTAAGTGGCCGCGAGAACGTGGAGCGGAATCGAAGTGAAACTCAGCGCAATCAGCACGCCCAGAACTCGCGCGGCCAGGTTGGCCTTTGCCGTCGCCTCATCCGTCAGCACCCCCAACGTCACCCAAATTGTCGACACGGCGTTGCTGAAATGCAGTCCGACGGCCCAGACCGCCAGAATGTAGAGTAGAGAATGCACCGGGTTCGCGAATGAGTTCCAAACCAGCCCGTACAATCCGAGGCTCTGGCCAGCGTTCATACCAGCCACAATCGTTGCGGGGCCCGTCTTGTTCCGGAACGAGAAATCGTGCAGATGGAGAACAACGAAGACGAAGACCAGGATGCCCGTGTAGAGCATGGTAAGCTTGACCAGGTTCGTGCCGCCCTCATACTTCCGAACGGCATAAGGCGTGTTCCGCGCGGCGCGGTTTGCCAGAGCCAGCCATACAGTAAACGTGCCGTGAACCACGAACGCCGCCGCAAGGCCGATGCGCGCAGTCCACAGGAGGGGGCCGAGCGAAAGCAAATGGCGCGAGTAATCATTGTAGACTTCCGGACCTCGGAAGATGAGAAGGTTTCCCGCAAGGTGCGCAATTACAAACAGCACGAGCATCAGACCCGACACCGCCACCAACAGCTCTTTGGTGATTGTCGTGGACAGCGTCGCTCTGAATTCCCCAACCTGCGTCATAGATGCCTAACCCGTTGCATAATTCTACCTCCCATGATGATACCTTGGAAGTTATTCCCACTCAACGAACACCGTCTCCGGCGGTTTTCTTCCCCGGCTGTCGGAGACGCAATGCGGTCCGCCGTCGTTTGCTTACGCTCGCACGTTTCTCATAGTCTGGTACTGAACCCGGCAGGCGCGACGGCCTGCTTTGCGAAACAGGGAGGCTGCTCCCGGCGGGATTTCCTTGGGCCTATCTGGAGAACATGAACATGAGCCACAGAATGGGAACGTTCTTCTTGGCGGTGGCAATGGTGTTCTTTTGCATCCATGCCGCGCCACAGGATGCGACAAAGGCTGATGATCGACGACTTATACGCGCTCGCCTTCCCCAAGCTTGACAAGATCCAGCGACCCGCAAACGTGCATTTCACCGACGAGGGATCGAGAATCTTGGCTGAGCAGGTGGCCCAGTCTATTCTCAAGGCGCTGGCAGGCGGGTAACAGTATGAATACGATTGCGAGTTGTCATGAAACGGGAGTTTCTTCCACAAATGATGAAAATGTTCGTTGTACACCCTTTAGGGTGGCGCGCTGTTGTTGCATCCCCCGGCTAAAGCCGGTACAACGAACATTCGCGTTTTTGGAATAGCACGAGCGGGAGGAAAGGAGGCGGTATGGCGATCAACCTATATACGCGACGGCAGTTCATCGAGTCTGTAGGCGCGGGGCTGGTTGGGGCGACGGCGTTGCAGGGCGCCGCCTTTGGCAAACCGCGTGGAAGCTCAAAGCCTAACATCCTCGTTATCATGTCCGACGAGCACAACGCGGGCGTCATGGGCTGCGCGGGAAACAAGATCGTCCGGACGCCGAATTTGGACGCGCTTGGCGCTCGCGGCGTGGTTTTCGAGAACTGCTACTGCAACTCGCCGCTCTGCGTTCCGTCGCGCCTTTCGTTTACGTCGGGCAAATACGTTTCGCGAGTCAGTGCTTGGAACAACAACTGTTGGCTGCCCTCGGCGGATTATCCTTCGTTGCCCCGGATTCTCAACTCGGCAGGCTATGAAACGTTCCTCTGCGGCAAAATGCATTATGACAGGACGTGTCGATACGGCTTCACCGAGATCGGCGGCAACATGAACCAAAGCGTCATGATGGGAACCGGCGCAAGGCGTGCGGCGGACGACTTGACACCCTTGCCGGGCATCTCTGAGCGGTTTCAGGATTTCCATACGGGCGACACGTCGTCGATAATGGAGCATGACCGCAGGGTGACGGCTGGAACGCTCGAATTCCTCAAGAGCCGCAAGAAGACCGAGGCGCCTTTCATGCTGTTGGCAGGCTACCTCGCCCCGCACTTCCCTCTCATCGCTCCGCAGAAGTATTGGGAAAACTACGAGGGTAAGATCCCGCTGCCCGTGATTCCGGAGGGATTCCTTGATGCCATGCCCCTCAACTACCGGCATCTCCGGATCGCATTCAATCTCGAGGACGCGCCGGAGGACGTGGTTCGGAAGGGAAGGGAGCTTTATTACGGCCTTGTGCAGTGGGCGGATGATGAGTTCGGCAAGGTCTTGTCGTGCTTGGCCGGCAGCGAAGCCGCGGACAACACGGTGGTCATCTATACCGCGGATCATGGCGAGAACATGGGCGAACATGGCCTGTGGTGGAAGAATTGTCTCTATGATTCGGCCGCGCATGTGCCCCTGATCGTATCGTGGCCGGCGCGATGGGAAGGAGGCCAACGCCGAACCCAGGTGTGCTCACTGGTGGACGTCGTTCAGACCATCGCCGAGTTGGGCAGCGGCAAAACGCCCAAGGACTGGAACGGCGATTCGATGGTGCAATGGTTGGACGATCCCAAGACGAAATGGAAGGATCGCGCGGTCAGTGAATATTACGGGCATAATATCGCGTCAGGATACGCGATGATCCGGATCGGGCCGCTCAAGTACGTTTATCATATGCCGCCGGACAAGGACCATCCCCCCGAGCGGGAACTGTACGACCTCGCGCAGGACTCCGGCGAGTTTCACAATCTCGCGGCAAAGCCCGAAAACGCGGAACGCGTCGCCGAAATGCACGCTTCCTTGCGCCACGAGCTCGGCGAGGATCCCGACAAGATCGAGCAACGCTGCCGGGCCGATTTTGCACGGGGATACGCGCGTGACGACGGAAAAAGAAGGAAGATTCCTAAAGCGAAGATGAAACCCCGCGATGCCCATACCCAATACACGGGAGTTGACGGAAGTCGAGCTTAGATCGATGTTATGATCCGCAACGCGCATGATGAATCCTGCCGGCACGAATAGAGAGGAAACACCTATGAAACCAACGGATACCCTCAAACACGAGCACAAGATTGTGTTGGCGGTGCTTGACGGAGCAGAGCGCGAAGCGCAGCATATCAAAGCGACCGGCAACGTGGACACGGAGAAGGTCGCGAAGATGCTGGATTTTTTCCGCACGTTCGTGGACAAGTGCCATCACTCCAAAGAGGAACGGCGGCTTTTCCCGAAGCTGCAAGAGCGGGGCATGCCGGGCGACGCCGGCCCCATTGCGGTGATGCTGCACGAGCATACCCTGGGCCGTGATGAAGTGAAATCCATCGCGGATGCCCTCAAGAGATTTCAGGAAGGCGACGCGGCGGCGGCAAAGGACGTTGCCCAGCATCTCCTGTCGTACGCCGAATTACTGAGGAACCACATCGACAAGGAGGACAGCGTCCTGTTCCATTTCGCTGACCAGATACTGACCGATTCAGACCAGGAAGAACTGACAACGGCCTTCGACGAAATTGAAGCCAGCGAGATCGGCGAGGGCGTTCACGAGGAATACCACCGCTTCGCCCATGAACTCAATAAACGGTAACTGTCTAGACCAGAACCGCCGTGCCTGTCGAAAGACCCACGCATACCGTTCACCCCGTCATCCCCGCGAAGGCGAGGATCCAATGCACAACGAAGCGAATACCCCGCGTTTGCTGGATTCCCGCCTTCGCGGGAATGACGGCGTCGGGCGTTGCTCCTAATGTATTCGCCAATTCCGCGTCCATGCGAAGGGTTTTGGGATAGCTTCTACTGCGTTACTTGGGGTTGATGCGGACTTGGGGGATGAGGGTCTGGACTTGGTCGATGGTGAAGTGGCCGATCTCCCAGGTCATCGCATTGGCGGCGCCGGCGGCAATGGCGAGCTTGGCCATCTCGACCAGCGGCATTTTCTCAGCAAGTCCTATAGCAAATCCTGCGACCAGCGCGTCACCGCTTCCGACAGGGTTGACCTCTTTGATCGGCGGAGGAACTGCATGAAAACGCTCATTGCCTCGTGAGACGAGCGCCCCTTCTTTCCCGAGCGAAAGTACGACGAGTTCGATGCCCCGCTCATGGAAGTGATCAATGGCTTTCCACTTGGCCTCGACGGAATCCAGCGGAAAGCCGACGCATTCCTGCGCTTCGGCAACGTTGGGCTTCACCATATACGGAACGGCTTCAAGGCCGAGAGCAAATTCCGGGCCGTGGGCATCGAGGATTGTGATCGCACCGGCAGACTTTGCAATTGGGATGGTGTCGCGATAGAGCGTCTTGATGCTCGGGTCGGGCACGGTCCCGTTAAAGGTAACCGCTTTCGCCTCTTGGACCTGTAGCGCGAAGACGCGCTTCAGTTCGTCAAACTCTTCGTTCGTTACGAGTGAACCGGGCTCGAAGAAGGCAGTCTGACGGTGAATGGGTTCTTCGAGCACGGTGGTGATGGTGCGCGTCTGCGATTTCACCCACAGTGGAACGCACGGAATGCCGTCCTGCTTCTCCAACATCTCGACGACGTGCGCGCCTGGATGTCCGCCAACGATGACCATAGCCTTGGCGGGGCGCCCGAGGATTGTGACGGCGCGCGCGCAGTTGTTTCCCTTGCCGCCAGCCACGCACGTGCATTTCTTCGACCGCATGAACGTTCCGATTTTAAGATCGTCAATGAAGACCGTCTTATCGACGCATGGGTTTGGTGTTACGCAAAGAACCCTCGAAAGGGCCCTTGTGACAGCCCGGCAGAACTGACGGAGTTGACTATAGGTGGCTCTCTTCATATCTTGCAAGGGCGCACCCGGCGGCGCCTATCACGCCCGAATCCGGGCCGAGGCCGGCGGGAATAATCTGGGCGCGATTGCCGGGGACTTCAAACGACATCTCTTTCGCGGTCTTGCGAATCGGGTCGAAGAGCACGTCGCCCGCGGCGATCATCCCGCCGCAGAGGATGACCTTCTCAGGGTTCAGGAGGTTGATGAGACTGGCGATGCCGAGACCGAGCCAGACGGCGGTCTCATGCATGACCCACTTCGAGAACTCGTCGCCGCGCGCGATGCCGTCGGAGACCATCTTGCCGTCGATCTTCTTGAGGTTGCCGCCGCACAGGTCGGTCAGGACGGTTTGGCGGCCGCCTTCGATGCCTTCGATGGCCGTTCGCACCATTCCCGTGACCGATCCGTATGCCTCGAGGCAGCCCGTGGCGCCGCATCCGCACTTGCGGCCGCCGCGCATGATCTTGAGGTGGCCGATTTCCGCCGCGGTGCCGTCGATGCCGCGCAGGAGTTGTCCAAATACGACAATCCCCCCTCCCACTCCGGTGCCGAGCGTGAGCAGGCACATATTCTCTGCGCCTTGGCCCGCGCCCAGCCAATACTCGCCGTAGCATGCGACATTTGCATCGTTGTCGATGTAGCACGGGAAACCAAGGCGTTTCGCCATCTCATCCGCAAGAGGAACATTCTTCCATCCAGGGAGGTTCGGCGGGCTGTACACGACGCCGGTCTGCCAGTTCATCGGCCCCGGCGCGCCGAAGCCCGCGGCGAGAACGTCCTTTCGCGTCGCGCCCGCGGACTTGAGCACGGCCTGTACGCTCTGTGCCATACAGTCCATCACGGCAGCCGGACCTTCCGCCGCGCGCGTGGATCGGGCATCCTTCCCAAGGATCTTCTTGTCCCTCGAGACGACGCCGGACCTGACGTTCGTTCCGCCGAGGTCGACTCCGATGATCAGCTCGCTCACGATTCTCCCTCCGAGAAGTTCTTGACGTATTCAATCGCCCGGTCCATCCGGGCAAGGCAAGTCTCTTTCCCCAACAGGAACGCGAGCTCGAAAAGACCCGGCCCGACGCTCTTGCCCGTCAAGGCGAGTCGCGTGGGATGGATGAAGCGGCCCGTCGTCTCACCGGTCTCGGCGGCCAACGCCTCGAATCTCTTCTTGAATGTCTCGACGCTCCAGTCGCCGGCGTCTGCAAAAATATCGCGGACGCGCATCATGCGTTCGACCGCGCCCTTTTCCTGCCACTGCTTTCGGACCGCCTTCTCCTCATATTGCGTGGGCTCGACAAAGAAGAAGTCGGTGTACTCGACGATCTCGTTCAAGGTCCTGATCTTTTCCTGGCAGATGCCGGTCATGTGAGTCAGCCATTCGAGAGACTTGGAGGACGTGTCGAGGCCGGCCTTGTGCAGCAATGGGAGCACGCGGTCTCGGAGCACCTCGACGGTCAACATGCGCATGTGCTGGCCGTTGAGCCATTGCGCCTTCTTGAGGTCAAAGCGCGAGGGCGAGGCGCTGAGGCGCTCGAGTGTGAAGCTCGAGATGAGTTCGTCTCGGGTCAGCAGTTCGCGGCCATCGGCCGGCGCCCACCCGAGCAAGGCAAGATAGTTGATGAGCGCTTCGGGCAGGTAACCGTCGGCCCGCCAATCGAGCACGTTGGCGCCGTGGAGCCGCTTGCTGTACTTTTGTCCCTTCTCGTCGTGAATGAGCGGGTGGTGAACAAAGGTCGGGACCTCGTACCCGAGCGCCTTGAACAACATCACGTGACGAGAGGCATTCGTCAGATGGTCGTCTCCGCGGATCACATGTGTGACCTTCATCAGGCCGTCATCGACGACCACGGCAAGATGGAAGATCGGATCGCCGCTCGGACGCAGGATGATGAAGTCATCAAACTCCCTGTTGTCGGTGCGCACGACGCCCTGGAGGAGGTCATGGACCTCCGTGATTCCCCGCATCACCTTGAAGCGAATCGCGTATGGAGCATCGCCTTTCGCGGCAATCTCTTCGGGGGTAAGGTTTCGGCATTTCTGATTGTAGCGCGGCGGCCGCTTCTCCGCGGCGGCGCGATCGCGCTCGGCATCGAGCTCCTCCTTCGAGCAAAAGCACTTGTACGCCTTACCTTCTTCGAGCAACCGGTTCGCCTCCCGACGGTATATGCCGATACGCTGCGATTGCCGATAGGGTCCGTATTCACCTTTGGCGGGGACGTTCTTGAACGCGGGACCTTCATCCCAGTCCAGCCCAAGCCAGAGCATGCAGTCGCACAGCACTTCGGCGTATTCCTCTTTGCTGCGCTCGACATCCGTATCCTCGAGACGCAAGATAAACGTGCCGCCCGTGCCGCGTGCGAACAGCCAATTGTACAGGGCGGTCTTCGCGTTGCCGATGTGAAAGAAACCCGTCGGCGAAGGTGCGAAGCGAACGCGAACGTTTCTCATGAATTGTCCTGATTCCAGTGGTTTATCCCAACCAGCCGTGAGGATACACCGTTGCAATTGAACGTTTCATCTTTTCGCGTGTCGGCCCGTATGTACGAAACCATTTCGGACCTGCGTTATCTCGATTGCGGCAGCATAAACGTCTTCGATGCATTTTGCGATTGTGTCGGGATTGAAGTGGGCCCGTGCGGTTTCGCGCGCGTTTTTGCCGAGTCTGGCGCGGAGGTCGGGGTCGTTCAGAAGGCGGCGGATGGCATCAGCCATGGCCTCGTCATCGCCATCAGGTACAACAAGGCCGTTGTGCTCGTTGATGAGGCACGGAGAGGCGCCTGCACATGCAACCACGGGCTTGGCGGCAGCCATGGCGTTCAGCACCTTGATCGGATATCCAGACCAGGATACTCGTGGGCACACGACCACGACATCCTCGCGCAGGACGTTGCGCAATGACTTAAAGTCATGCACGGGGACCATCTCGGCGCCGGGAATGGACCTCTTGTCCGCAGTTGCGATCAACAGCCGCGTTTGCGGGAGAACCGATCGGACTCGCGCCATGGCTCTGAGCAGTAGAGGCAGGTTTTGGTACGCATCGAGGTTGCCTGCGTAGAGAACAGGCGGAAGTTCCGCCGTTACCTCGCGGAACTCGAACGCTTCCGTCTCAACGGGCGGTGGAATCACCGCGACATGCTCTGCGATGCACCCGCATTCGACGAGGTACGCCGCCAGACGGTCGTGTAGCGCAATAATACGATCGGCTCGGCGTGGAAAGGTTTTGTCGAGCCATCGTCCGAGGATGCGCCCGGCGGACAGAAAATGAGGAAGCTCGTCGGCCATGGCATTGTGCGCGTGGTAAACGATGGGGCGTTTGCGGCACGCGAGAGCGACCATCAGACCTTCGTAGTTGTGTGCATGGACGACATCGATGGCGTGCTTGCTGATGACGCGCCGCAGCGTTCGGGCAAGTGCTGCATCGGCGAAGGGTTTTCCCCATGATGGCCCCGCGGCCGTGCGGTACATGCCGGGAATGCTGCTGCATCGGTAGATCGGTAAGGTTCCATCGTCCTCGCCGTCGCCATACCCGTAGACGACCAAGTAGACGTCATGTCCGCGTCGCTTGAGCGCCTGAGCAGTCGCTCGCAGAAGCACCTGGGATCCCTGCGGAACGGGGTAGGGACATGCGGCAACCATCGCGATCCTGAACGTCATTCGAGGTATCCCAGTGCGCGAAGGCGATCCTCAACAATGCGCTCCTTTTGGGCATCGTAAGGCCCGCGCAGATTGCGGATTTCAGAAGGAGCACCAGGCGCAGCCGGGCCGAGAAGCGAGGCGCCGTCCATCGGAGGCGCGGGCACTCCGAGGGCGGCCAGGACCGTAGGCGCAACGTCTTGAATGTGAGCCATGCCGGCCGCGACCGGCATTGAGACGAACAAAATGCCCACGGGACGGTGATTGCCGTTCATGCCGCGCTCCTTTCCCCCAAGGTATTCGTCAGGCGCGATGCGACGCAACGCGGGGCTGCCGCGACTTCCTGAATGGCAGCATCGAGTTCCTGCTCGACCACTGCGAAGGCAGGAGTAGGAATAGCCGTTTTCGAGCGCGAGGTCGAGCACGATATCCGGAGCGCTTCCGACATGATCGCCCTTGTACAGATCGTCACGCCGCCATGCCTTTTTCACGGGCGGCCAGGACTCGAGTTCCGCGCAGAGGTCTCGGCAGAAGGTGTCATACTCGGCGGGATCGACTTGTCCGCACGGTTCGCGGCCCTTTAGATTGACGCGGACGGAAGGAAAATAGTTCAATTCCTCAGACCACGCGCGCGTGTGCCGCCAATCGATTCCGGCAAACCGCGAACGGCTTTCGGCACGCGCGGCAAGCCTCTGAAAACGACGGAACGCCGCGCCTCGCCAAGAGGCCGGAACGAACCCGAGGGCAAGATTCTTCAGGAGGCCGGCGCCGGAGGGCGCGAACCGGAGATGACCCTGTTCGGCAAGCCAGTTGTTGAGATGAACCACACCTGTTCCCGTGCCGCCGAAACCGTGGTCGGAAACTACGGCTACGATTGCGTCACCCGCGGCGTCGACGAGATTGCCGACGGCCGCGTCGAGCCGCTTGTAGACGTCGCGGATCGCGTGTTCGTGTCCGGGCCGATGTCGCGGCGATTGCGCATCGCAAAAGAGCCAGAAATGGTGTGCAACGGTATCGGACTCCCCGAAGACAACCATGAAGAAGTCCCAAGGCTCGCGCTTGAGAAGTTTGACGGCGATGGCCTCTTTGGTCTTGATGCCTTGAAGCAGTTTTTGGAAGGCGCGGTCATGCCAGCCAGGTCCTATGTCGGTCTCCTGGAAATCCGCGAATCGCCATTGGCGAACGTCTTCATACAGGGCGGGCGGATACACAAATGAACGATCCGGGGCCGTGCAAACGGGCGAGTCGAAGCCCGAAAGCATAATGCCGTTCACGGGATCGGGCGGGTAAGTGGCCGGTACGCCGATCACTGCGACTCGTTTTCCGGCAGCGGACAGTATGTTCCACAAGGCCGGCGCTTTCCGGTCGTTTGCGTTCAGAAAGCGCAGGGAATAGGTTCCTGGGTTGATCTCGGTGAAGTCGAAGATGCCGTGGCGTCCGGGATTGACGCCGGTCACGCACGTGGTCCACGCGGGGAACGTGGCGGGCGGCATCGTGCTTTGCAGGGGAAGGTAACTGCCACGGCGCCGGAGTCGCTCGAGATGTGGCATGAAGCCTTCGCGCATCCAGCATTCAACCAGGCTCGGCTCGGCGCCGTCCAGACCTATGAGAAGAAACCGTCTCATGCAGGCATTGTAGCCGATTGCGGCAATGTTGCACAGCCGCCCTCGGCTGTGTAATGGGCGAAAAGAGCGGAGCCCCTCTCTGCATAACACAGCCGAGGGCGGCTGTGCCACATTCTTTCATAGGGCATTCTTTCATAGGGCATTTGTTTATAGGGCTGGAGCGATGGCCTGTCTTGCGGAAAAAGGAGCCATACGATATTGTTTGCGGAGAAGGATGCCATATTGCATGGGCGCCGGAGGATGCGTAGAATCTGTCAAGAAGAGGTGCATGAGCCATGGAACTTGTGAGCATAACCGCTGCTCGAGCCGGGCAGGTGCTGGCACGAGCGGTGACTAACCCATCGGGCGCTACCGTGTGTCCAACGGGTTTCCGCTTGACGGAGGCCGTTATCGAGCGCCTGCGGAACGCGGGAGTGGAAACGTTGCTTATCGAGGTAGATAGCGCGCAGAAATTCGCGGTGCAGGATCGGATCGAGGCCCTTGGCCGGCGGTTTGCGAACGTGGACGATCCAATCCTGTTGCAGATAAAGGCAACCATCGAGAACCGCCTGAACCTCATGGGGTTTGAGAGCGATCCCAAGCCCTGATTCGGATTGGGCCGGAGGCTCGAGGGGGAAAGACTAGAGGGCTTAACGCGTGTTAGGCGAAGGGACGAGATGAGCATAACGGCAGAACAGCTTCAAAATAGGGTGAAAGGGTTGTCGACACTTCCGACGTTGCCTGGTGTCGCCAAGAATATCAGTCGGATGGTCGAGGACAAAAACTCGAGCGCCTCGGACATCGGGGAACTGATCTCAAAGGACCAGGTTCTTAGCGCGCGCATCCTGCGGCTGGTCAACTCCCCCGTGTACGGTTTTCCCGGTCGCATTTCGTCAATAACGCACGCGCTGGTCCTGTTGGGGTTCAATGTGGTAAAGGGACTCATCCTTGGGACGTCTGTATTCGAATCGTTCCCAAAGCAAGCGCAGGGCCTGTGGGAACATAGTCTGGGTTGCGCGATCGTGAGCCGGAGAATCGGGCGCGAACTCGGGATGCCCGACGTCGAGGAGATCATGATCGCGGGGCTTCTTCACGATCTGGGGAAGGCGGTGCTGTCGCACGTCGCGGAAGCTGAGTTTATAGAAGCTATAACGATTGCGAGGGAAAAGCATTGGCATATTGCGCAGGCGGAACGCGAGGTGTTCGGCGTGGATCACGCGCGGGTCGCGAGCTGGATAGCGCATGAATGGCATTTGCCGCCACGCTTGACCGACGCTTTGACGTACCATCACCGTCCTGACCTTGCCAAGCACAGCAAGCCGGTGGCATCCGTGGTGCATCTCGGGGATATTCTGGCCCGCGGGATGGAATATGGCTGGCCCGGCGACAATACCATGCCGACGCTTAACGATGACGCCTTCCAATACCTCGGGATCTCCTTCGATCAAATCGACCAAGTCCTACAGCAATCCGAGGCCGAATACGCCGCCGGGGCCGACATCTTCAGCGTCGGAGACTAGGGAACCGTGACCGAACCCGCCGAACCCAGCGTGCTCATCGTCGCTACAAAGAGCGAGGAGATCGAGAAGGCCGCGGCCATCCTTGAGAAGGCCGGGTTTCGCGTAGCCTCGGCCGGCGACGCGGGATCCGCGTTGGAGCAGGTTTACGCGGACCCTCCCCAGTGTTTGCTTATCGAACAAGACGGTTCGTTAACGGCGCGGAATGAGCTTCTCGGCGAGCTGAAATCCGACAATGTCTATGGCCACTTGCCGGCCGTGTTGATATTGTCGCGCGAGGATCTTGGGAAGGGGGTCGATTGGGCGGCGAACCCCGCGGACGATTATCTTATAAGGCCGTTTACGGATGAGGAATTGACGACGAGGGTGAATCTGTGCATTGCCCGCGCGCACCGCGACGTGCATGCGAATCCCCTTTCCGGGCTGCCCGGCAATATCCCTATCATGCGGGAGGCGGAGCGGAGAATCGCAGCGGGACAACCCTTCGCCATGGGTTATCTCGATATCGACAACTTCAAGCCGTTCAACGACAAGTATGGCTTCAGCCGCGGCGATGAGGTGTTGCGCATGACGACGCGTCTGCTGGTCAATGCGATCAAGATGCTCGAGAGTAATGAAACTTACGTGGGCCATATTGGCGGCGACGACTTCGTGTTCATGATTCCCTCGGCCCACGTAAACAAGGCGTGCAAGCGCATCATCGCGGACTTCGACGCGATCGTGCCCAGCTTCTACGACGATGAGGATCGGCGGTCGGGGTTCATCCAGGCGGTGGATCGAAGAGGCGCCATTCAGACGTTTCCGCTGATGACCGTGAGCATCGCAGTGGTGGATACGGGTTCGGTGCGCGTCACCCACGTTGCCGGCCTAAGCGCACGGGCGGCGGAGGTGAAGCACTTCACAAAGCAGTTGAGCGGATCGAACTTCATCGTCGACCGCAGGAAGACATAGCCGGGTTTCGGGTTTCGGGTTTCGGGTCTCGGGCGTCGGACCTGTCCGACCTGTCCGACACCCGAAACCCAGGATCTCGCCCTACCTTGAACATTCACTGAGACGATCTCTACCATGCATCAGGTGTGTCTCCGCTATACGAGGTTGGCATCATGCGCGTAGTGATTGCTCCGGATTCGTTTAAGGAATGCGCTTCGGCGGCGGCGGTGTCGAGTGCGCTGTCGGCGGGATGGAAGAGTGTCTTTCCGGAAGCAGAGGTTGTCTGCGTTCCGATGGCGGATGGTGGCGAGGGAACAGTGGATGCGTTGATTGCGGCGACGGGCGGAACGGAAATCGAGTTGCAGGTCATGGGTCCGCTTGGAACACCGGTCGTTGCGAAGTATGGGTTTCTTGGCGAGCGCGTGGTTGCGGAGGACCGCGACCCTACCTCTAATGCAACGGCAGTCATCGAAATGGCTGCCGCGTCGGGTCTTCCGCTCGTGCCCCCCGAGAAGCGGGACCCGCGGGCGACGACGACCTATGGCACGGGTGAATTGGTGCGGGACGCGCTAGAGCGCGGCGCACACCGCATCATCCTGGGGATCGGGGGAAGCGCCACGAATGACGGTGGCGCGGGTATGGCCCAAGCGCTCGGGTTTTCGCTGCTGGACGATGAAGGCCGGGAATTGCCTCCGGGAGGCGCGGCGCTGGCGCGGCTCGCGCGGATCGATTCGACGAGGAGGCACGCGCGACTCGATGGATGCCATATTCTGGTGGCGTGTGATGTGACGAGCCCGCTGTGTGGCCCGCAGGGTGCATCGCTTATGTATGGCCCTCAAAAGGGCGCTACTGAAGCAGTTGCGCGCCAACTGGACGCCGCGTTGGATCATTACGGCAAGGTGTTGGAGAGTCAATTGGGCGTGTGCGTGGCCGACCTGCCGGGCGCGGGCGCGGCCGGTGGCCTTGGCGCGGGGTTGGTGGCGTTCACGGGCGCGGAACTACGGCCGGGTGTCGAGTTGGTGGCGGAAGCGTGCGGCCTTGCCCGGCAGATGGAGGGCGCGGAGCTTGTCATAACAGGCGAAGGCCGCTTGGACGGGCAGACAGCACACGGAAAAACGCCCGCAGGCGTGGCAATCATTGCAAAGCAGCATGGCATCCCGGTGATCGCAGTGGCGGGCGCCCTCGGAACAGGTTATAGGGAAATCTATGCCCAGGGAATCGACGCGGTGTTCGCCATATGCCAAGGCCCGATGACTTTGCCCGAGTCCGTGGGACGCGTTGAAGAGCTGCTGGCCGCTGCGGCAGAGTCGATCGCACGCTTCTGGAGAGTATCGAGGAGAGATTGAGAGAAGAGTTCGCGCACATACGCTTTGAAGATCCCGCGGCGGCCGAGCGGCGGTTATCCTCATTGCTCGATCCGGAGCGGCCGGGAATTGTGGAGCAGGTTGCCGGCGCTTTGTCTGAATCCTCTGAGCCGGGCACGGTGCTGATGCGGCTCGAACGTTTTCTGGAGGCAAGCCCGACTCCGGCTGAGGAACTGGACCGAATGGCCGGGGCGCCTCGCTATGCGCGACTCCTGTGCACGCTCCTCGATCAGAGCCATTTCCTGACGGATACTCTTTGCCTGCACCCGGAATACGCCTGGTGGCTCCAGACCGAGGCCGTGCTTCGCCGCGCGCGCTCCCGTGAGGAAATGGCCGCGGAAGTCATCGCGCAGACCGCGGAATGCGCGTCGTTGGCCGATTGCGCAAGAGTAATGCGGCAGATCAAGCAGCGGGAGATCCTGCGCATTGCAGCGCGGGATATTGTGATGCACGTTCCCCTTCCGTCGCTGACGGAGGATCTGTCGAACCTGGCGGAGGCCGTGCTGGAAGCGGCATTCCGGCTCGGTTCAAGGCTGCTGACGCAACGATTCGGAAAACCGATGGCGGAAACACCCGGCGGATGTACGAGAGAAGTCGCGTTCGTCATCATCGGAATGGGGAAACTTGGGGGACGCGAGCTGAATTTCAGTTCTGACGTGGATCTGCTGTTTATCTACTCGGACGACGGGGAAACGGGCGGGGGCCTGGAAGGTTCCGTGAGCTGCGCCGAATATTACCAGAAACTTGGCGAACAGATCGTTGGGCTGGTGTCCGAACAGACGGCGGACGGACACATATTTCGCGTGGACATGCGGCTTCGCCCGCATGGGCGGCTTAGTCCGTTGGCGGCCGACCTCGAGAGCACGCTGAACTACTACGTTCAGTACGGGCAGGCCTGGGAACGGCAGGCGCTTATCAAGGCACGCCCGGTGGCCGGCGATTTCGAGTTGGGCAAAGAGTTCATCGAACAGACGCGGCCTTTTGCTTTCCCTCGATACTTCGACGATGAAACGCTGGATGCAATCCGCGAGATCAAACAGCAAAAAGAGGCCGAGATCGCGGATCGGCGACAAACCGACATCGAGGTGAAGCTCGGACGGGGCGGCATTCGAGACATCGAGTTCACGGTGCAGATTCTTCAGATGCTCAACGGCGGCAGGATGCCTGAGTTCCGCACCTCGAACACGCTCGACGCGATTAAGGCGCTGGACACGCGCGGGATCCTCCGGGCGTTTGAAGCGACGTCGCTCGCAAGCAACTATGCGTTCATGCGGCGCGTCGAGCACCGCCTCCAGATCGAGGGGAGCCAACAACGGCACGTCCTTCCATCGGACGCTTCCGCGCTAGATCGGTTCGCGCGGAAGCTCGGCTATTCAGATGGCGCGTCTTTCATGGCGGAGTATCATGAGCGGGCCGAAGAATCTCGGGGGATCTTGGATCGTTTTGTCTCGCCGGAAATCTCGGGATACCAGTGGGTCTACGATTTGCTGAGCTTACAGACGGACGGTGAAATTGGGATGATGCATCTTGAAGGATATGGTTTTGAGGATCCCGTGAAGGCGCGGAATGAGCTCTTGCTGCTGTCGGGAGGGCCGGCGGAACAGCCTTATCCGCTTCATGTGCGGCAGCAGTTCGCGGAGATCGCACCGACGCTGCTGGAAGCCCTCGGAGCGTGTTCCGACCCGGACGCGACGCTGATCCGGCTGAGTCGCATCCTGACAAACCTTCGTGCGCCGGGGGCCATCTATGACACGTTGAAAGGCAACCCGTCGCTTGGCCGCCACCTTGCGACGCTTGTCTCCAATAGCCAATATCTCAGCGAGATCCTGGTTCGCGACCCAAGCCTGTTTGATAGCTTCAGCTCACGCGACGCGCTGAACACCGCTCACACGCGCGAGGATCTCGAGGCGGAACTGGCAAACCTGCGGCGGGCCTATGACCCGGAAGCGGCGCCTTGCCGGCTGCGAGACGGTGAGACGCTGCGAATAGGGATACGGGAGCTTTTCTGTGGCGCGACCGTGCAGGAGGTCGGGCAGGAGCTGACGCAGTTGGCGGAGGTCTGCCTGGACTACGCGCTTGAGCGGGCGCGCACGGACGTAACGGAGCGGTACGGGGCGGCGCATGGGGCTTTCGCGATCCTTGGCTTGGGCAAGCTGGGCGGGCGCGAAATGGGTTACGGGAGCGACCTCGACCTGGTATTTGCGTACGACGGGGGTGCGAAGGTCGATTCAGAAATGGCGGCCTCGGAGTATTTCGCGGCGGTGGCCGCATACACGATGCGCCGCCTTAAGGAGCCGACTCGTTACGGGGTCCTCTACGACATCGATGCGCGTCTGCGTCCCGACGGAAACAAGGGTGTGCTGGCCGTCAACCACCGCCGGCTCGAGGAGTATTATCGCGAGAATGCGGAACCTTGGGAACGGCTGGCGATCATCAAGGTAAGGGCCGTGGCCGGAGATGGCGAGTTCGGCAAACGCATCGAGGAACGGCTTCGCGCGGTCGTTTTCTCCGTGCCGCTGACGGGTGATTCGGCATCGAAGATAGAGGGCATCCGCAAAAAGATCGTGCAAAGCGCCTCTGACCTGCACCTGAAAAAAGGCGAGGGCGGCCTAGCCGGAATCGAGTTCGCGGTGCGGCTGCTTCAGTTGCGGCATGGAGGGCATCTCCCCGATTTGCGGCGAGGCGACGTGCTGGGCGCCTTGGAAGCGCTCGAACGGCACGGGGTGGCGGAAAGGCACGAGATCGCGACGTTGCGCGAAGCATATCTGCTGTTCAGGCGGATCGAGAACCGGCTGCGGCTGATGCATGGGCGCTCGACAAGCCTCTTACCGGAAGATCCCGCGGCACAGGCGGAACTGACGCAGCGCCTTGGCATCGAGGGAGATATCGTTGATCTGACGCGCGAGTACAGAGTGAAAGTTCAGGCAATTTACGCTAAAATCCTATCCGGCATGGCGGATGTACGATAGGACGCGGGTTTGATGAAATTCGCAAGAGCGTGTACGGAAAGGTTCCGGGATGGCTTCCAAGGACTGGGTGCCATGGATAAGACGGCGTCGCTTTCCGCTGTTATACCCAATGGACGGGCTCATACGACGACGCCGTCTTATCCATGCCACCCCGCAGCCAACGAGCTTTCCGTACACGCTCTAAGGCAATCCCATGGAACTGCAGCGAACATATGATCTTAATGTAGCGGCCACGACGCAGTTGATCACGCCGTGTGCATTGAAGGAAGCGCTGCCCATGACGCCCCCGGCCAACAGGACGGTCGTGGAAGGGCGCGAGACCATCAAACGGATCCTACGCCGGGAGGATACGCGACTGTTGGTGATTGTGGGGCCATGCTCGATCCACGATCATGCGGCGGCCCTGGACTATGCGGGCCGGCTGGCAAAGCTTCGCGAGACGGTCGAGGACCAGTTGTTCCTGGTCATGCGGACGTATTTCGAGAAGCCGCGCACGACGTTGGGATGGAAGGGCCTTGTGAACGACCCTCATCTGGACGGGACATACGACATGGCAACGGGTCTGTACAAGGCCCGTGAGATCCTATTGGCCGTGTCTGAGATGGGGATGCCTGGAGCGACGGAGGTGCTGGACCCCATCGTTCCGCAGTACCTGGACGACCTCGTGGCTTGGGCAGCGATTGGGGCGCGCACGACGGAATCGCAGACGCACCGGGAAATGGCCAGCGGATTATCGATGCCGGTCGGGTTCAAGAACAGCACGGACGGCAACCTGCGGGTCGCAATCGACGCGATGGTCTCTGCCCGGCAGCCGCACCATTTTCTCGGGATCGATCAAGAAGGGCGGACAGCCGTTATTTCGACGCGCGGCAATTCATGCGGCCACGTCATCATGCGCGGCGGGTTCGATCATCCCAACTACGATCCGGTCAGCGTGACGATGGCCGAGGAGCAGATGAGGGAGGCAGGACTGGCGCCGCAGATCATGATAGACTGCGGCCACGCGAACTCGGACAAGCGTCCGCGGCTTCAGGCACACGTGCTGAAGAGCGCTCTGCAACAGCGTTTCGACGGAAACACGTCGATCATTGGGGTGATGATCGAGAGCAATATCAAGGAGGGTAAACAGCCCTTGGCAAGTGATCCGTCAAAGCTCGAGTATGGTCTCAGCATCACCGACCCTTGCCTGAGCTGGGAAGACACCGCGCGACTGTTGAAGTTTGCGCGGGACGAGTTGGCTAGCGGCATTCACGCAGGCCAACTGCGGGGTTCATTCTGAGCCGGCGCCCGGCCGAGAGTGTTGTTTGACGCGAACGTGCCAATGTGGTAATGTGAAAGTCACGTTGCATTTAGGGTTGTGATGGAATAATATGCTGACTTGCGCGGTTTCGGGGCGGGTGCACCCCTTTACAATTCCACCCAAAGAATGTTAGGATACAGCCCATCTTGCGTGGGCCCGGAGGCCGTCGGAGGTCGGAACGCCACGAAAAGCCTTTACTTGCAACGAATACAATGAGGCCTTATTGCAGGACAATGTGCGTCTTGGCAAGATGGCAAGGTTCGGAAAGGAGAGAGAAATGAAGAAGACGTTAGCGGTTGTGTGTGTGTTGCTTCTGGTAGTAGCGATCGGTTGCTCGCCGAAGCCTGCAGCGCCAAAAGCGGATGTTAAAGCGCCGAAGACCATGATGCCGCCTCCGGCTCCGCCGATTAAGTCCGTTACTCCGCCTCCGGCAGTTCCGGCACCTCTGCCTCCGGCAGTTCCGGCACCTCTGCCTCCGGCAGTTCCGGCACCTCCGCCTCCGGCAGCTCCGGCGAAATAGCTGGACGGGTTAAAGTGGCGTCGATATCGGGATCTTCCGCCCCGCCTTGCGGGGAGGTAAAGATCCCGATTGTTTTCTCGATGGACCGAAAGTCATGGGTAGCAGGCTGAAAACAGGGGCTGCGGCAAACGCTCAGGCAAGCGCTTTGCGGTATCCCTCGAGCGCCGCGCGGCCCATGTCCTCGAAAGTGAATCGCCGTGCACGTTGAGGTCCGGCTTCGGCGCAATGCCGGCGCAACGCGCTATCGGTGAGCAAGCGGACGAGACCTGATTCCATCGCCTCCACATCATAGGGGTCGCACTTGAGGGCGGCATCGCCGGCAACCTCAACCAGTGCGGCAGCGGTCGAGATGAGCACGGGCACACCGGAAGCAAGGGCTTCGACGACTGGGAAGCCAAAGCCCTCGTAAATCGACACGTATGCGAAAGCGGCAGCACCGCAGATGAGCGCCGGCAGGTCCGCGTCGTCCAAGTAGCCGGTAAAGATAATCTGGTCCGCCAGTCCGCGCTTCTCAAGTTCCTCGGCTATGGGTCCATAGAAGGTGCGTCGTCCGGTAAGCACCAGGCGGTGGGGCAATCCGTGCTCACTGAGCCTGGCTACGGCTTGAGCCAGGCGGACCACGTTTTTCCGAGGTTGAAGCGTGCTGATGCAGAGGATGTAGTCCTGGGGAAGCCTGTACCTTTCACGGACGGCCGTCAGCGCGCTTTCGTCGGAAATGGGGCGGTACATCGGGTCCACGGCAGGGGAAACAACATCTATCTTCTCCGGAGACACGCGGTATATCTCAGCGACCTCCTGTTTGATGGCGTTCGTCAAGCAGAACACGCGCCTTGCTCGCCTTAACGTCCCCGGAGTCAACAACTGCAGCCGGTAGCGCTCGACAGGCATCAGGGTCTCCGGGAAGCGCTTCCATACGACGTCATGAAGAGCCACAACGTACGGGCAAGGGCAGTATGGAGGCGCCGTATACTGGACATGGAGAATGTCGAGTCGTTGTCGTATGGCTGCCATCGGCAATAGTATCGGCACTCGCACCCACGATGAGCGAACAGCGAGGGGTATTATAGGGAATTCACGACATACAACATGTCTCTTGCCAGCGTTCGGGTTCACGAGGGCAACCAGGTCGGTCTCTGGCGCAACGGTGTGTATCGCGCGCAGGAGTTGGCGCACATAGGTCTCGTTGCCCCCGGCTCGGGTCCCGAGGGCGTGCGCGTCAATGCCGATTCTCATAGTTTCTCACTGTCGTCGGTTGTACTCGTCCAGAGCTTCGATATAAGTCTCCGTCACCTTCGCCGTCATGGCTGAGAGCGTAAACCTTTGTTCGACAAATGCGCGGCCCCTCTCCCCCATTCTCACACAGCGTTCGGGGTCTTTCGCCAATGCGCGCAGCGCGTCCGCAAGCGCATTCACATTCTTAGGCGGCACGAGAAGGCCCGCGTGGCCCGCATCGAACGTCTCGCGGGCGCCTCCGATATCCGATGCGATGACGGGGCGCCTGGCAAGTTGGGCCTCGAGGACTGCCGTTGGGAATCCTTCTTCCTGAACAGAGGGTTGGACGAAGATGTCCATGCCGCGCAACGCGCCTGGAAGGTCATCGTAGAAACCGGTGAAGGTCACGCGGGAACGGAGGCCGAGTTCGGAGGCGTAGTTCTCCAAAGGACGTCTCAGGTCGCCCGTGCCGACAATAAGGAGGCGCAAAGCTGGGATTTCGTTCGCGAGGATCTTGACCGCATCGAGGAGATAGCGGTGGCCCTTTTCCGGAAACAGCCGGCTAACCGTTCCGGCGACTATGGCTTCGTCCGGGATGCCCAATTTGCGGCGGACCTCGGGGCGCGAGCCGCCGGAATCGAACTTGGTCAGGTCAAGCCCGGTGTGAATGACGCGGATCTTGTCTTCCTCAGTTCTGCCTTTGAGGATCTTTGTCTTCATGTCGTTTGAGACGGTGATGACACGTTCGAAATTGGGCAGGGCGAGGTTGCGTTCGACCCAATGGTTCGCTCGCGCGCGGAACCGATACCACGTCTCCCACCAACCGTAAGGGCTCGCGACGCACGCGCACGGCCACCGCTTTCGCCTGACACCGACAAGGACGATGGAGTTGGTGTCATGCGCGTGGATCAGGTCAATATGGTGCTTCCCGATGAGCTCCCTGATCTTGCGCCGGGCTGAAAACCAGTCGGTCCGGCCGTCCCATGGAATGCGGTCGTCGGGAATGAAGTGTCCTTCCTTTCGCGCCGCCTCGATGAACTGCCGGTCTGTTCCTGAAGGCGTCTCGTAGGGAATGACGGTGATGTTGAAGCGGTCTTTCGGAAGGTGTTTCAAGAGCAGGAGGATGATCGTGTGGGAACCCCCAAAGGCCCACGTCCGAATCAAGTAGAGCACGTTGACGGGTCTCACGGTTTCTTCCCCAAGGAGACAGTGATGATGGTCTCTTCTCTTTCGCGGAGGTGCACGGATTGAGTCATCGGGCTCCCTGTCTCCGGAATCACGGTGAGATCGTAGTCGCCCGCAAAGCCGTCCACCGTTAGAGCGCCATCCTCGGCAGTCTGCGTTTCAATGTTCGTGGTCCACTCGGCTATTCTCTGTTGCAGCCGCTCGAGAACGGGCCTCGGCTTCCCACTGGGATCAAGCAGACTTCCCGTTTCAACATCGGGCTTGAGATCTGAGATCCCCCACCATGTGATCGAGTGTACTTGCGGGTGAGAAAAGGCAAGCGTGTATACGGCATCAGCATAGCCGGCTTGGGCGGCTTCGTCCCATTTCTCGGACCAGACACGGTATTGCCAGGTGCTCGGGCACGTTGAAGGCACCGAGAACTCGGTGATATGGAGGGGCTTTCCGAAACGCGAGTAGAGATCAATCAGATCGAGGATCGAGGCAGGCGTGAAGGCGGGTCCTTCGCGTCCGCCGAGCATGGCGCTGAGGCGGAACCCGGGATAGACCTGCAAACCGATGATGTCCACGTCGTTCAGGACCCCCGCGTCCGAGGCTTGCCGGAGAAACTCGGAGTAGGTAATAGGATAGTTGTCCACGGGTTCGTTGTCCGTCGTGTACATCATGTATTTCGCGCCGAAGTTTGTTTCGTGAGCGCTATTGATGAGGGTCGGCTTGCTCGACACCTCTTTGACGTTCCGTGCGGCAGCGCGGACTATACTCAGGATCACGTCTCGCGGCAGATTCACGATGTTGGTGCAGCCGGGCTCGTTCATCGCCTCCCACAAGTCGATCTCGCCGCCCAAGGGACTTTCCAACAGTGCTCGCTGCTGCGAAAGGATCGCCGGAGGCAGGTCCGGCGCGCCCATCTTCAGGGCCTTGTCAGGCAGTATGCCATAGTCTTGAAGGTAAATGACGCCGTGGGCTTTGACTTTGTACCCTAGTTTCTTGAGCGCGCCGACACCAAACACGCCATCGATCATAGACCAAGTGGTCTCGTTCCCAAGTTGAACTTGGGAACGAGAAGGACGAGATGACTGTGGTTCCGTCCAGTTCCAACCCAAGAGAACGGTGGCCATATCGAAGCCTGCTTTGCGGGCGGACTCGTATGCCGCGGCATTGTACGGGCTGCCCTCGTATACGCCGAACAGAAAATCATGGGAACGTTGTGCGAGCCGCACCTTGCACGCACCCTTCGTGCCTTCCACGTTCAGCCGAAGCTTGCCCTTGCGGACGGCGGGAATCGACGAGCGCGCAGCGTCGAGTTCAAGCTGGTCGCGCAGCCGCAGTGCGGCAAGAAGGGTCTCGTCGGCTCTCTTGGCGCGTTTAGCGGGTTCCGAATTGCCGAGGGCTTCGTTTAGAGAGACTTCAACCGCGGCGATCCGCTCCTTGGCGTCAGGGCCAAATCGCTCGGACCGCCGCACAAGCTGCGCGACCGCGGTGCGTGCGAGCTCAGCGTTAACTTCGAGGATGATGCATTCGCCGGGCGCGGAAACGGGGAATCCCTGGCCGCCGTTGTCCGCGCGAAGCCACAACTTCATGTAGCTTGGGACTTCCCAGAACAGGAGATGCACCACGTAACTCGCCCCCGGTTCCACGGCAAAAGCGGGAAGGCCGTTCTCGCGTTTGGCATTCGCGCCCGCGGAAACATCGTCGTGCACCCACCAGGCTGACGGCGGCCTCATTTCGCCCTCGAGGTTCGTCAGATAGGCGAATTGCCCGGAATACGTTCCTTTTCTGATATAGTCCTCGTAGCGCATGAGCCGCCCGTCGGCGTCATAGGCTTTGAGCACGAGGCATCCTGAGGGCGGAAGACGCAGCGTGGCCGCAGGCGAATCGCCGACTACGTAAATGCGAGGCTGGATGCTGAAGGAATAAACCCCCTGTTCGTTTCGGAGCGTCGGGGGCTGAATCGCTATCAGGTGTCCCTTTTCGGCCTCGCTAAACTGAAATGCGCCGTCTTGCGAGGTGGTCGTGTACTGCTTGAAGGCATACTGTGGCGACATCAGCGCCACGAAGGCGGCTGCAATAGGACGCCCCGCCGTATCTTGGACAGTCGCGGAAAAGGCTCGTGCGTCTTGGTTCGATACGAACCCTACGCACAGAAAGAGCGATAACGATAGCGGCCAAACGCGAATGACAGCCGCACTGCGTCGCGTATGCCCCCGCCCCGTGTTCGTGCTCTCGTTCGTAATCGTACTACTCCGAAAATGCGAACGTTCGTTGTGCCGGCTTTAGCCGGGAGCTCGCCGCTGACCCGGCTAAAGCCGGTACAACGAACATTCTGATCATCTCTGGGAGAAACACCTGGTTTCATGCAAACTCGTAATCGAGACAACGCTTGTCCCAGGACAATCCCCAACATGTATCGTGCGCGGGGCGCACGACTCATGACGCGCCTATTATGGAAAGGCTTAGAACGAAGTTCAAACGCGATTTGGAGTCGATGACGATTGCGATCGGACTGAACGTAACTCGCGGAATGTGAACTATCCGCTTTCATTCGCTAGAATTGACCGGCGGTGAGTGTTCGCAGGGAGGTAACCGCGCATGTCTAGGCTGGAACGGTGGAGGATTATGATGGTGTGGTGTGTGCTGGTGCCCGTGTGTTGCTTTGGGGAGGCCGGGCGGTTTCCGTCCGTCGATAAGCTGCCGAAGATCCGACAATTGCCGAATCCGTTCAAGATGAACGACGGATCGCGTGTTGCCACGATTCGAGACTGGCAACGTCGCCGCGAGGAGATCCTCGCGCTGCTGCTGCATTACGAATACGGACATCCCCCGCCTCCGCCGGATAATCTGAAGTGCGAGGTGGTTTCATCGGTCCCGGCGCTCGATGGCAAGGCCACGCTGCGGCGGGTCGTGATGACAATGGGGCCTGAGCACAAGCTCAAAGCCAATGCCGGGCTGTACGTTCCCTCGAGAGGAACCGGGCCTTTCCCTGTGTTGTTGGCCATCGATCCGGTTTGGGAGCCAAGCCTGGAGACCGCCGCCCGTCACGCCGTCGATCAAGGTTTTATTTTCGCGGGATACGACAGTCACGATTTTGACCAGGACAGCGAAGACCGATCCGACGGCGCGCATCCGCTCTACCCCGAATATGACTGGGCGACGTTGGCGGTATGGGCATGGGGCGCGCTACGAATGGTCGATTATCTCATGACGTGTCCGGAGGTCCAACCGGATCACATCGCGCTTACGGGACATTCGCGCAGAGGAAAGACGGCGCTCCTTGCCGCGGCGCTGGACACGCGCATCGCCCTTGTCGCGCCTCACTGTTCGGGCGCGGGCGGGGCCGGTTGTTTCCGAATCCTTGGCGTGGGATCCGAGTCGCTGGAATCCATAACGCACCCGAATCGGTTCCATTACTGGTTCCAGCCGCGTCTGCGTGAGTTTGCGAGAAAGGAGAACCGGTTGCCGTTCGACCAACACTTTTTGAAAGCGCTGGTTGCGCCCCGATGCATCGTGTCCATCGAGGGCCTCGAGGACCACTGGGCGAACCCGCTGGGGACGCAGCAGGTGTGGCGCGCCACCCAACCCGTGTTTGACTTCCTCGGCGTGCCCGAGCGAAATGTCTTGCACGTGCGGCCCGGGGGACATGACACCACGGAAGAGGACTGGCTCACGCTGCTTGATTACTGTGACCATTTCTTCTTCGGTAAGCCGCTGAAGACGCCGACACCATTGATTCCATTTCCGGACGCTCCTCGACCGTTCTCGTGGAAAGCGCCGAAGCCAACCTGATTCAGCCGCTCTTGTGCTGTGCGCGGAAAAGTGCGCATAATCATTGTTGTGTGGGGACGAAGGTAGAGTCATGCTCACGGAACTTCCCTCGACAGAAATGACCGGGAGAATCGCGGGACACGTGGGTCCGGATGAGCCGCTGTTGCTGGTGGCGGAAACGGACCTTGGCCGGGACGGGTGTTACGGCCGGCGGTGGCTGGCCGTGACCGGGAAGCGCATTCTTACGTTTTCCGCGGACGGCGGCTCTCCGGAACCTGACCTCGAACTGAATCTCGCGGACGTGAGGGAAGTCAAGACCGCCCACCTCGTGGGACACATGGCGCTCGAGGCTGAAACGGATCACCGCAAGGTGGAGCTGCTGCGCTGCACGAATTCCTTCGTGGAGCGGTTTGCCAAGATTGCCAAGACCATTAACGATGCGCGGAAAGACGGACATGATCCCGATTTCGCCGCCATTGCGGAAGAAGAGGAGCGGCACTGTAGCCGCTGCGGACGATTGTTGCCGGAAAAGGGCAGTTTTTGTCCGCGATGCCTGAAACGGCACAAGGTTCTCGGGAGGTTCTGGAAGTATCTCGAGCCGCATTGGCCGCAGGCGCTCCTGGTTGGCGCGACGATCCTGCTGGGCACCGTAACCGGTCTTGTCCCGCCATATCTGATACGCGTTCTTGTCGATGATGCGTTGCTGGGCACGGGGGGCGTCCGTTTGCTGCTCATGATAGTCGTGGCGCTTGCGGTTCTGGAGCTTGTGTCGACGGGACTCGCGATAGTTCGCGGGCGCCTTTCCGCGTGGCTTGGCTCGCTGATCATGCACGAAGTGCGATTCGACCTGTATCAGGCCATTCAGGGCTTAACTCTTCGGAGATATGACAAAACGCAGGTCGGCGCGCTCATGTCGCGTTTGACGGGCGACACGACCATGCTCAACGACGCCTTCATATTCGTGGGTTTCATGGCATTGCCGAGCGCGCTTCAACTCGTCGGGATCTGCGGAGTACTGCTGGTTATGAATTGGCGGCTCGGACTTTTGGTGTTGGCGCCCGCGCCGTTCGTGGTGCTGCTCACGTGGGTATTTTTCCGGCGGATTCACGGTTATTACTTCCAGTGGTGGCAGAGGCGTTCGAAGATGAGCGCTTTGGCCAATGACTGCATCTCCGGCATACGAGTGGTGAAGGCCTTCTCACAGGAACCGCAGGAGCTGGACAAGTTCAGCGAAAAGAGTCATGCCTTTTATCTTGCGTGGGCCAAGGCCGACGGTCTCTGGGCAACGGCCATGCCTATCATCACCTTCGTGACGACCATCGGGACCTTTTTCGTGTGGTATTTCGGCGGCTTGCGAGTGCTTGGCGGGTCGAATGACTTGACGATCGGCATGCTCATGGCGTTCATCGGGTATCTTGGGATGTTCTATGGCCCTCTCCAGATGCTGACGCGCCTGGCCGATTTTCTCAACCGTGCGTTCACGGCGGCCCAACGTCTGTTCGAGATCATCGACACCGATCAGGAAGTCTACGACGATCCCAACGCCGAGCCCCTGCAAGAGGTCAAGGGTGGATTCCATTTCAAGGACGTATATTTCGGATATGTGCCCGATAAGCCGATATTGAAGGGCATCGACGTGGAGGTTAATCCGGGCGAGGTGATCGGATTGGTGGGGCAGTCCGGCGTCGGCAAGACGACCATCACCAACCTGATCTGCCGCTTCTACGACGTCGATGACGGGGCGGTCCTCCTGGATGGCGTGGACCTCCGCAAGATCAGGCTTCGCGACCTCCGTAACCATATTGGGATCGTGCCCCAGGAGCCTTACCTGTTCAACGGCACCGTGTTTGAGAACATTGCCTATGCCAAGCCTGACGCTTCGAGGCAGGAAGTTATCCGCGCCGCGATGGTGGCAAATGCGCACGGGTTCATCATGCGGCAGCCGGACGGATACGAAACGCGGGTCGGCGAACGCGGCGCGCAATTTTCCGCCGGCGAACGCCAGCGGATTGCCATCGCGCGCGCCATCCTTCATGACCCGAAGATCCTGATTCTCGACGAGGCGACTTCTTCCGTGGACACTGAAACCGAGGAGTTCATCCAGGAGGCGCTCGAGCGTCTCGTAAAGGGCCGGACTACTTTTGCCATTGCCCACCGCTTGTCCACCCTGCGGAACGCCCACCGGCTCCTCGTCCTGCATGAAGGCAAGGTGGCCGAATACGGCACCCACGAGGAACTCCTCGCCAAGAAAGGCGCCTACTATAACCTTGTCGAAATGCAGTCGCACCTCAGTGCGGCTACCGCGGTGGGCGGATAGGTCGTAGGTCCGATTTCCTAATCGGATCCAACAAGAACGTCCGATTTGGAAATCGGACCTACGGTGTTGCTGAATAGATTTAAGGAGCACAAGCGGCATGATGCAGGAGAGCACAAAATCCCGCCTCGACCTGGCACGTGAACCGCACTTCGACTCTCTTGAGCCTGCAAGCATGCGCCTGTTTGAAGACGATTCGGGCCGGCTGAGACTCACGATCGAAGGAAAACGTTCTTACACGGACGTGAAGGTGGTCCGCGCGTTCCCGTTCTCCGACCGGGATCACTTCATCGCTTTCCTTGATGGCCGCGACAAGGTGATCGCGTTGATCACGGACCCGCAGGAGATGACGCCGGAGTCGAGAGATGCAGCCCTCAAGGCCCTGGAGAGACACTATTTTATCCCCACTATTCAGCATGTATTGAGCCTCAAAGAAGAGTTTGGGGCCGTGTACCTCGATGCCGAGACCGACCGGGGCCGGCGCCAACTCGTGGCCAAAGGACTCCGGGACGCCATCGTGGACCTTGGCGCCGGCGAGCTGCTCATTACAGATGTCGATGGCAACCGCTACCGGATCGACGACTGGCGAAGGCTCGACCTGCGCTCGAGACGATTCCTCGAAACCGTCGTGTAGACATCGTGCACGGTTTCATCCCCCGATCGTCCCCGTAACTCTCGTTGTCGTTTGATCTCGCCGTCCATTCCGTGTAGGCTTTGTACTCGGTTGGTGTCAAGGCTGCACAAGACAAGAGGGAGCGGTGATGGACTTTTCAATTTCGGGTGCTTTGCAGGATCTGCTGAACCGTGTTCGCGCGTTTGTCGAGGGCGAGGTATATCCGCTGGAAGGACGATTCCTGCAGGAAGGCTTTACCGCCGTGGAACCGGAACTGCTTGAGAAGCGAGCCAAGGTGAAGAAACTGGGCCTTTGGCTTCCGCAGATCGAGAAGGAACACGGCGGGCTTGGTTTGTCTTTGATGGAACATGGCCTCGTAGCGGCTGAACTCGGCAAGAGTCCTTTGGGGCACTATTCGTTCAACTGCCAAGCGCCTGACGCGGGCAACATGGAGATCCTGATCCAGTACGGAAACGCGGAACAGAAAGAACGATTCCTGAAGCCGTTGCTTGCGGGAGAGATTCGCAGTTGCTTCGCGATGACGGAGCGGGATTTTCCAGGGTCAAATCCCGTGTGGATGGGCACAACAGCCGTGAAGGACGGCGATTCGTACGTCATCAATGGGCGCAAGTGGTGGACGACGGGCGGCGACGGGGCGGCGTTCGCCGTGACGATGGCCATCACAAATCCGGATGCGCCGCCGCACTTCCGCGCGAGCCAGATCCTCGTGCCGACGAACACGCCCGGGTTCATCATCGAGGCCATAACGCCTTTTATGGGCCACCGGGGCGAGGGATGGTCCAGCCATGCGGAGGTGCGCTTCGAGAATTGCCGAGTCCCACAGACGAATCTTCTTGGGTCTGAGGGGAGTGGTTTTATAATCGCGCAGGAACGGCTTGGGCCTGGCCGGATACATCACTGCATGCGGTGGATTGGGATCTGCGAGCGCGCGTTCGATCTGATGTGCCGACGCGCCCTGGATCGGAAGATCAGGCCGGAACGGCCGCTGGCCTTCCAGCAGTTCGTGCAGGGCTGGATCGCGGAAAGCCGGGCGGAGATAGACGCGGCGCGGCTCGCGGTGCTGCACGCTGCCTGGATGATAGACCGGCATGGGTGCAGGGAGGCGCGCGACGAGATCTCGCTGATCAAGTTCTCGGTAGCCAATACTATGATGCGGGTGCTGGATCGTGCGATCCAGGTGCACGGCGGACTGGGCGTCACGGACTACACGCCGCTGGCCTTGTTCTATCGCGCGGAGCGCGCCGGGCGAATATACGACGGCGCGGATGAGGTCCACAAGATCGCAGCGGCGAAACGGATCCTGAAACGCTATGCGAAGGCGTGAGACTGTAGGCTCTGGGCTGTAAGAGAATGTGGCACAGCCGAGGGCGGCTGTGCCACATGGGAGGCAGGATCCAGGGTTTCTCCTCACAACACAGCCGGGGCGGCTGTGCCACACGGCCCTGACGATTTCCTCTCAGACAACTGAGTTCCGGCTCAACGGCGGTACATCACGATGGATTTGACGAGTGGGCCGAAGCGCTCCTGCCAAAGGACCCCCGTTGGGTAAAGTTCGCGCATTTCCTTTATGGTAAGCAGGCGGATGCTCCTGACGACGCTCTTCATTTCCTCGCCGCGATAACCGTCGCGTCTCGGATACGACAAGGGCCACACAAGCGCCAGCCGTTCCTGTAAGGCTCGTGGCAAGAACTGGAAATAGGGGAAGTTCATGTGCGGCTCAATGGGGAAGTGTTTGTTCGGCGTCTGGATCCAATAACGTTTTCCGACGCGGGCGGTCTCGCGTGCGAAGGCATGCTGGTCTTCCCATGTGCCGACGTGCTCGATGACAGAGTTTGAGAACACGATGTCGAAACTCTGATCGGGGAGCTCGAGGGAGCGCGCATCGCCTTGCACATACCGGCAATTCCCCGGGAGTTGGCCGAAGATCTTGTACCGCTCCGGCGTTTCGAGGTTGAGACAGACAAGGGGCCCTTCGTAGCCGGATTGACGCCACATCTCATGATAACCGCCGACGTCGAGGACAACTTCCTGCGGGCCGGGCTTCATGATCTCAAGGAACTTGCGCGTGCGTTTCATGCGCATGACGAGAGTGGCGCGGCGAACAGCGTTTACGATTCTCTCGCTAATAGTCTGGGCCATGTTTTGCTGTCACTAATGTCGCTAAGATAAGAGTCCATTTGCACTCTCTCAGCCTGGCTTCAGCAGGCTCCTCTTTGCACCCGGTTTCAACCGGGGTGGGGCTGGAACTGATCCCGAGTCCTAGCGCGCTTCAGCGTGGCTTTGAGATTGGCTTCAGCCTGAGGCATTTGCTGAAGCGCTTCGAGAAGCGACGCTAAAGCGCCCTCATGTCTCTAACTCCTCCTTTCCACCCCTCCTGAAGGAGGGTGCAAAGAGGAGCCCGCTAAAGCGGGCTAACGGGCGACGCTGCTGATTGATTGTGTTTTGTCTTAGTGCCATTCCTTGCTGTCACCGTAGAAGTTGTTCGTACACATCGAGGGTTTTTCGGGCAAGCCGCTCCCAGGTGTATTTTTCCTGAACCTTGTTCCAGCCGGCATTGCCCATCGCCTCGCATTTCGCCGGGTTCGACAACAGGAACGACATTTTTTCCGCGAGTTCGTTCGGGTCCTGGCTGGTAAGGAGTCCATTGACGCCGTCGTCAATGACGGAGGCAATGGGCGGGATGCGCCCGCCGATGACGGCTTTCCGGAAGCACCATGCTTCCGCGTAGACACCACCGAAGCTCTCCTGGATCGATGGCAGGCAAAGGAGAGTGCATGCCGCCAGGGCGGATGTTTTCGTTTCGTCGTCGACGACTCCGAGGTTGATGATGCGCGGGTCGTGGATGCTTCGGAACAATGGGCTCGAGTCTTTGGTGTGAGGACCGATGAAAAGGAACTTGACATCGGGGTGGCGCCGCCAAACCAGGGGCGCCGCTTTCAGAATGGCCTCGATTCCTTTGTACTTATGCTGCTGACCCAGGAACAGGACGAAGGGTTGCGCTTCCAGACGGTGCTTTGCGCGGAAGGCATCCGGAGAGTGCCTATCCGACAACACCGGCCCCACGCCTGTGACGTGCACGCGCTCTTCGGAAACGCCTTTCTCTTTTATAAGGGTCTCTTTTTCCGTGTCGGTGTAAACGAGAACGGCGTCGGCGCCGCGATAGAGCTTGTCATATTCGACATAGAGGCGGCCGCGCCAGCGAGGATGGTGATTGGGGGTGAGCACATAGGGGACGCCGCGTTTCCGGGCAAGGTCAAGTGCCGCTTGTGCGATGAACTCACGGCCTATCCGGGTGACGTGAACGAGCGAGGGCGCGTTCGCGGCGGCTTCGATGTTAGGATATGTATACGAGGCGATCCTGGCTGAGGCGACACGGATCAGGGCGTAGTAACAAACGGCCCACGGGAGCATGCGAACCCGCGTTCGCAGGGGAAAACCGAGTTGAGTGACGTCGACGCCCTCATACTGGTATTTCTTTGTGGGTTCGGGGAAGACGGTGCTCATGCGGAGCCAGTCCTGTCGATTGTTTCCCGCCAGCGTGATGACGTGCGCCCCATGTCCGGTTTGCTTCATGGCCTTTGCGAGGCAGTGAAGCTGAATCTGCGCGCCGCCGATCGACGGCGGATACAGTGTGCTGACATAGAGGATGTCCAAAACGGTTCCCTTTGCCTTCACGTAGTTCCCGGTGTAACGGACGAACGTTCTCCACGAAACTTGAGGCCGGCGAAGAAGCGCTTCTGAGCAAATAACCTCGGCGCAAGCGTATAGAGCGCCTGTCGCGTGTAGCTCGCGGCCCGCCACAGCAGGCATTTCGTTTCCACGATTCTACCCCGGTCTCTCTTGATCATCGCCCTGATGAGGCGCGGGAGGTTCACGAGCAGGGCTTGGGCAATGCGGGCCGCGCACAGGACCAGCATCATCGCGCGGCCGCGCAATCCGGCATCGACCTCCGCGAGGGCTACGCCGACGCGGAGCGAGACCCAGCGGAAGTAGTCTTCGGTAAGCCGGTACGGCGGGATCATGTGATGAACGACCGACCTGGGCGTGAACCAGACAGGGATCCCGGCGCCGTGTATGCGCAGCATAAGCTCCGCGTCCTCGCCTCCCCACAATAGCCCGTCGTTGAAAACGCCGACTTTGTTGAACACGGTGCGCCGTATCATAAGGCTTCCCGTGCCGGGCGAATCCATCAGCCGCTTTATCCGGCCTTCGCGATTTCTCTTCTGCCCGAGAATACTTGAGGTGACGGACGTAAGCGGCAGAGCCGCGCCAGGCGGGAGTTCAAGCTCGACGCACCCGCCGATACAATCGACGTCAGACTCGCGCGCCGCGACGACGAGTCGGTAGAGCCAGTCGGGTTCGTTCCACTGGTCATCGTCGGTATAAGCGATCCACTCGCCCCGGGCTTCAGCAATCCCACGGTTGCGCGCAGCGGCTATGCCGCGGCCCTCTTCGCGCACATAACGGACGATAACGCCGGCCTGTGCCGCAATCTCTTTGACGACTTCCGGGGTTTCGTCGGTTGAACGGTCGTCGACCACGACAATCTCGTAGGTGAACAGGTCTCCGGTCTTCTGGAAGATGAGGCTTTCAAGGGCAACGCGAAGCATCTTGGCGCGGTTGTAAGTGCATATTGCGACCGTCACATCGATCTCCGGGCCGCTTATGTCAATTGAAGTGTCCATGCTATGCCGGAACAGAAACCTTCTCGGAGGGCACGCTCCCTCTCCCCTGCTCGATCGCCTGCTCGGGGACCTTTGGCAGGTCCTGGAAGGCCAGCCGCGCGAGAAGCAACATGCTGATGAAGGTGGGCAGTGATGGGAAGAGAAAGGTCGATTCGGTAAGGCCGTGCATCATGGAGAAAACGAGCAAGAGCGCGAAGAACTCGAACACCGGATGTCGCGATGCCCGGTAATGACGAAGCGTCCTGACAATCGCCGTGAGATTGATGAGCGCATATGTAACGAGACCGAAGATACCAAGGCTCAGCGTTACGTCGAGGAATGCGCAGTGGGCATTCCCCGGAATGAAGCCGACAGCCGCGGTGACACGTTCGACGCGGTCAAGCGTCCAGAAACTGTTGTAGCCGTAGCCGAGCAACGGCCGCTTCGCAATGTAGTTGTTAACGATCTCGTTCCAGAGGTCCGTGCGCCCGGTGAGGGTGGCAGCGTGACCAACGTCGGTGTCGGTTCGACCCATCATGACGCCTTGTTGGAGCGTGGGCAGGACAACATCCCTCGAGAGAAGGAGTAGACACAGGACAGCCACGCCCAGAGAGATCAAGGCGACCTTCTTTTCACGCGATGCGACGAGACTTGGGAGTGCTATGAATGCGAGCAAGGCGCCTGCCACCGAAGTTCGGGACTTGGTGAGGATGAGCAGGACGAGCGCCGCGCCGCCCACGACGAGGAATACGCGGCGTTTGTCTGAACGGTACATAGCCCACGAGGCGAAGACGAGCAAAGCGCAGTCAAGGGCTTGTCCGTTGGGGTGGCACGTGCCTGAGAAGCGATAGCCGCCAATCCACGGGCGGAAACTCCCGAGGGCCACTTCGGAAAAGACGCCGATGGCGACGTAGGCGCCGAGTCCGAAGAAAGTGAGCAGGAGGATGTCGAGATCGGAGAACCTCTTGAGAACGCCGGCTATGGCTATACAGAGCATGGCAAGGATCACCAGTTTCTTCGCCGTGCTTGGCACGTTGTCAGCCCAGAACAGGCTAAGAAAAGACCAACAGATGAAGAATATGACAAGCGCTGATGAGAGACCCTTGACCCGGAGATGTTTCCGCGCGCCGAGGCCTAAGGATGCCGCCCCAAACAAGCCCAGGATGAGATATGCGATCGCGTTGCGGAGCTGTCCTTGTTCGAATCCGGTCATGATCTGTTCCGCTTCTTCCTGGGTGACGATATAGCCTGTGATTCCGCGTTCTGCGAAGTAGCGTGTGTATCTGACGTCGTGAATGGTGGAGAAGAATACCGCGGCGATGAGGAGCAGCGAAAACCACGGGATCATCTCGACGCGGGCAATGCGGGAAACGTCGCTCATTGAACGCCACTCCTCGCGCATGATCGCCCGAAACGGAAGAAAACGAAGCCACGGACGATCGATGAGATGATATTAGCCAGCAACAGTCCCCACGCAGCGCCAAGGGCGCCATGGAGCCGCACAAGCCATAGGCCCACCGTGAGGAGCGTCACGAGGGCAAACAGGTTGACGCCGAAATCGACATCGGCCCGCTCGAGGGCAAAGAGGGCTCTGGAAAAGGAAAAGGCCAGCGCCAATGCCAACAGGTTGAGCGCGAGTATGCAGACCAGCAAGCCGTTTCCGGCAAAGGCCGCCCCGTAGATGAACGTCACGATTGGATCGCCGAACACCCACAAGAGAAGGCAGAACGGAAGCATGGGGACAAGGAAAGCGATGCTCGCCCGGACGACGAACCAGCGCATTCGTGCGAGTCCGGACTCCGCGTAAATCGCGGCGATCTTCGGACCAAGGAAGTTTTGCGCGCCCATGAGAAGCATGTTGCCGAAAGCGGCAATGCAGTAACAAGCGGTAAACACGCCTGCTTCGGCTTCACCCGCGAAATAGTAGAGGATCCACGGGTAAAAGTTCATGCTGAGGGACCAGAGGAGTCCGCTGGCCACAACCCATTTTCCAAGAGTCCAGTTCCACGCGAGATCGGCCATGGCGCGGGAAAAACGGAATGTGAATACGCGCCGGTAGCGCACCATCCAGGCAAGGGCAATCACTCCGCATGCCGCGCCGATGACCAGGTAGGCGTTGCGCGCGGAGAGGTGGCCGAAGCGATAGAGTGCGACGAGGCCGGCTATCTGAAGCGTCGAGACCGCACAATCAAAGAGAAACGCCATTCTCATTTGCAGGGCTGAGAAACAAATGCGTCGCACGTATTCGCGCAGGATGATGAAACCTATCGCGGCGGCCAAGGCCCAGATGACGGGCGCGGCCGTCGAACGGCCCTCGCTGAACATCAGCGCGATTGCGGCCGGAATCAGACAAGCGACAATAGTCGCGGTGAGTCCCAACTGCTGCAAGAGGGAGCTGCCGGTGTATTCGGCGTGTTCTCTTCCTTTCAATCGCGGGCTGTACACCATGTAAGGGGTGGAAATGAGGGACATCTGGAGTTCGGAGACGAAGATGACGATGCTGAATGCGAGCGAGTACAGGCCCAACTCTTCTTTTCCACAGAGCCGGCCCAGAATGACGATGGTGAGGAAGTTTGTGCCGCTGACGACGGCCTGTCCGGCAATGGCGAGGATGCTTTTGCGGATGGTGGGATTGGCCAGTTTCTCGACAAAGGCCGCACAACGGCCTCTCGAGGCCGCCAGCCTCGCGATATTCTGCCGGCCAGTCACGTCCGTCGGAGAGCCCTTCTTCCTGTCATTGCAATCCCGGTTTAGGGTGAACAACCCAAAGCTCAGAACACACACAGTGGCATCCGGGAAGGGCTCGACGTCTATGGCAGTTTTCGGTAGATGAAGTCCGGGATGTAGTAGCGCACTTTATTCAGGACGACTCCAAGGACCGTGCCCTTCTGCGCTGCAATCTCATCCATGGCGTGCTTAACGACCTGCCAACGGGTCCTGCCGGCCTCAACGATGAGGACGACGCCGTCCGCGACGCCCGCGAGAAGTTCAGCCGTGTGAGACGCGGGGATGGGCGGTGCATCGATGAGGATGATATCAAAGCGGTCGCGCAGGACATTCAGAAGCCCCTGGAACTCCCGGACATCGATCAGCGCGGCGAGAGACGCCTCGGAGGAGGCAATCTGACTGGCGACAAGGCGCCCGTCGCCAAGCGGCACGATTGCTTCGTCAATACTGCGGTCTCCACTGATGACGGCTTCCCATCCCTGAACAGCAGGAGGCGCGCCGGGCCAACGCAACGGGCCTGGCGACAGGAGAAGCGCTTTCTTGCCCAACCGGGTAACGATCAATCTCGCAAAGGCAACCAAAATACGCGAGGAATCGTCGCCAAACTGGCAACCGGCAAATTCGACGATCTTCCCTCGACGCTCTGCCGCCAGCGCGGTTTCTATGCGGCGGTACAAGGCGAGAAGCTTCTCTTCGAGAGCTTTCGACGGCGCACTTGGCGGCAAAGTGAACGAGACCGGCTGCGCTTCGCCGCGCTCTTTGCCGGCTTGTTCGAGAGCCTCGTAGATCCTGGTCATCGCGTTGGATCCGAGATTAGCGTCAGCCGCAAGTCTTGGACTCCTTGTCAGATAGAGAGGCCAATACGGGCACGCCAAGCCGCTTTTGAGCCTTGGCGGCCGTGTTCAACGTCTCATCGAATGATTCCGCTACAAACGCCAGGAAGATGCCGCCGAACAATCCTAGAACAGCACCGAGACCGATGTCCTGAGCCTTCTTGGGTTTCGCGGGCGCCATGGGTAAGGTGGCGGGCTGGACGACACTCACGTTGGAGACCTTGTCCAAATCCAAGGCGGCTGATATGCGCGCACGCTGAAGGTTGTCGCGATATCCTTTGTATTCCTTTTCGGCCAGTTCGACCTCGCGCTCCAGGCGAACGTATTCGGTTTCCTGGCTCGCCAGCACCGTCAAGCGCTGGTGGGCTTGTTCAAGCGCATCCTCGAGCGTCGTCTGACGGGCCCGGAGCGCTTCGAACTGCGCCCGCTCGGTATCAAGGCTCAACTGCAGGGATTGGTGATTCTCGTCGATGCCGGTGGTTATCTCCGTGCGCGTTTCCTGTTCTTTGCCCAAAGCGGACTCGATCTGTCGGACCTGCTGACGCAAGTCGATCAGTGGACGGTGCGTGTCCGGATAGCGCGCGGCGAGATCGGTCTCCTGAAGGCGAAGGTCTTGCAGTTTCTGTTTCAATGCGTCTGCGGCGGGGTTTGCGCGCCCGCTGACGCGGCTCAACTCGAGTGTCTTGGGGATCGCGTTCAGGGCTTTCTCAAGGGAAGCGACACGGGCGCGGGCCGCACTTACAAGGCTGGCGTTCTCATCCACGTCCTTCTTGAGTGCGGTGACCTGTTCGAGAAGGTGCTCGCGCTGGCCCTCGAGGGTCACAATGCCGTGCTGCGAACGGTATGCTTCGAGGGCTTCTTCATGCGCTGCAAGCTCTTCGTTGAGCCGTTTCTGCTGTTCTTCAAAGAACTGGGGGGACGCCTGGACGCTATAGGCCGCGATATGCCGCTCGAGGTAAAAGCGTATGAGGGCGTCGAGGGTCTGCTGTGCGAGTTCCGGCCCGGCGCCGTCATAACGGACGTCAATGATGTTCGTGCGCTTCTCCGCTTCGACGTAAAGGCGCTTCATCAGTTTCTTGACGGCCTTTTCTTTGGGCGTGAGCTCAGGGATGAGATCCAATCGCACGAGGATACCCTCTGCGGCGTATTTCGCGGCACGCCCGAGGCGGCGCACAATGCGGAGATCCCCCTGGGCTCGCCCTCCCGATTTGAGATGTTCCACGCCAATGGCATCGACGACCTGCTCGGCGAGAGACTGGCTGGTCAGGATGGCCAGTTCCGAATTGACCTCTTTCTCGCGGTCCTGATAAACGGGAAGCACGGGGCCGGGAACGGAGGGGTCCGGCGAGACGCTTTCACGCCCGATGCGAATCAAGAGCTTTGCCTCGCTTCGATATAACTCGGTGACAAGGTACGTGAACGCGGTTACCGCCGCCAACACAAGCAGAAAGAAGAGCGCGATCTTCCCCTTGTGCCGAAAAAGCACGTAGACGAGGTCACGCGCGGACGTCTGAATCATGTCTCCGCTTATCGTCATCTTCCATTTGGCTCTTGATGGTTGCCACACGTATTGTGTCACCGTGGCACAGTGTCACGGCAGGGGCAACTGCATCTGGACCTGAGTTCCCGGGTTTGTCTCCGTGTACGCCTTGGTCAGCGTGAAGTTCGCGTAAATGTTTCGCGGGATTACGCGGTTGATGTACTGTTCCACCCATTGGTCGACTCGGTCAATACTGGTTCTGGGAACGAACACGATGTCGAAGGGCGCGAGAAAGAACTGGTCGCTTTCGGGCGATTTAAGCATTTTACGCACGTCGACTGAGCGCACCTGTTGCTTGCCAGCCTGTTGGCGCACCACAATCACGCTCGAGAGCTTCGCGCTTTCCTTCACAAACCCGCCGGCCTGCATGATGGCCTGCAGCAGGGTCAGGCGGCCCGGCATCGAGATCACGCCCGGTGTCTTTACCTCGCCCCCGACATAAACGCGGCGGCTGTCCATCGAACGAACAATGACCGTAATATCAGGGTCTTTCACTTTGCTCGAGTACCGCTTGAGAAGCTCCTCGCGAAGTTGCTCCGGGTTGAGCCCGGCAGCCTCGATTTCGCCGACCAGTGGCATTGCAATCTTCCCGTCGGGACGGATGACCTGTTCCTCATTGAGTTCGGGCCAGTAAGCGAACCGGACGCGCAACGCGTCGCCTGATTGAAGTGTCACGGGAGCGTCCGGGCAGGCTTGCGGCCAGTTTTCATCGGCTGCAGGCGGCGGGGTCGTGGCACACCCGGTTAGGGACAACAGACCGAGGAAGATCAGAAACTGGACGCCGCCTAATGCAATCGCCCTCTCGCTTACACTCATAATCGTGTTCACCATCAAACGGATAACTTGGGTTTCGCCTGCTGCATTCACCCCTTCGCAAGGGCAAGTTCGGCACCGTCGCACCCCGTTTGGGGGCGATATGAGATCCCGAATTAAAGACCTATCAGTATTTTACTCATATTAAGACAAAATGTCAAAAGTTAATGTCGGCCTGTTCTTCGATCTGTCGGTGATCTGAGTGGCCCAAATCCATTGGGTGGATTTCCGGCTTGCCATACAGCAAAATTCTGGTTATACTTATAATGTTGAGAGTACCGAGATCTCGGGCTGTATGGAGGCCGCGCAAACCCCTCGAAACGGACCTATCGCAGAGTGTCGTAGGTCCCATCTCCAGGTGGGACCGGTGGGAAAATGGCTGAAAATCCACGGTCCCACCTGGAGATGGGACCTACGACGCTCGCCGTTTTCGACAAGATTGGATTCCCGGAGAGTTGCCGAGTGTTTCGCGGCAAACCCAAAATGAATGAAATCACGAGGATCGTCAGAAAAACAAGCCAGGACCATGTAGGAACTCGGTACTCTCAAGCGGTAGAGAATTCCCTCGTTTATCCTGCCGGATTCAGTACACTCAGCCATTGTTGTCCGTGTTGGCCAGCGCCTTGATGATCTCGTGCCCCAGCTCTTCGTCGCATACGCCCGTGGCCAGCATGACGACGCCCGCCTTGTATTTCTTCGAGAATGCCATGAATGAATTGAACCCGCCTGTTCCACCGTTATGCCAATACATCGCGTCATCAAGTCCATCGATCTGTATCGACATCATCCCGAGGCCGATTTTGCATTTCTCGACGCCCTGGACATCGCACTGCGGCTCCTGGATGCGCGCCAAGGCCTTCCCGAGCGGGCCCACCGGCGCGGCGATGTTCGCGCGCACGTACTTCAGCATATCGTGGACGGTGGACCTTATGGCCCCGCACCCCTGGAATCCCTCCGCGATTGTCCAAGGCCGCATTGGATAAACGATGTACAGCCGGCCCAACGTGACGGGACCGATGTATCCCTGCGCAAACCGCGCCGCTTGTTCCCGGGTCAAGCTCACGCCCGTATCCGTCATGTTGAGCGGCTCGAGGATGCGCTGCTTGATTAGCGCCTCATACGACTGCCCCGTCTTCCGGCTCAGGGCAAATCCGAGCAACCCGACACCCAAGTTCGAATACTCGTTCTCGGCGCCCGGCGTGCGCGGCAACTGGTACTGGGCGAGGAAACCGCGCACATACTCCGCCGTGCCATTGCGGTAAGGATCGACAAGCCCGCGAAACAGGATCCCGTCCAAAAGTGCGCCGCGCATTGGCATATCCGGCATGCGGGGAAGCCCCGACCGATGCGTGGCCAAGTCGTTCAACGTGATTTTCCGGCCTTCCCGCTCAGGTACCGTCCAGTCGGGCAGCAACGCCGCTACAGGATCGTCGAGATGCACCGCGCCCTCCTCAACCAGAGCGGCAAGCGCAGCACACGTGAATGTCTTCGTAATCGAACCGATCTCGAACTCGGTGTCGCCGTCCGGCGGTTCAACGCTTCCGATGTTGTTCCGCCCGATGCCTAAAATGTAGGTCTTGTCGCCGTGGACGACCCCCACGCACATGCCGACACAGGTGTTAATTGTCGCCGGCTTCAGCACGGATAGCGTGGCTTCCTCGAGGCACTCGAGATCGCGTTTCTCATCCTCCGTCCCGTCCCCATTTTCAGCCTGCCAATGATGGACCGCGGGGTCAAACAGCGACTGCGAGAGAATCCGGACCTGCGGGTGAAGGTTCGTCAACCAGACCGCAGCCAGTATGAGGCAGGCTGCGCCCACCAGCCGCGCCCAACGAACCCGCCACAACGCCACCGGCTTTGCGGGTTTGTGCCGGAGGGCCATCACAATGCGGTATCCCAGCCGCCAGAAGGACAATCGCGCCCGGAGCCGGGGAACCAGGAAACTAAAAAGCCCATAGAGCAGGACCAGCACCGCCACCCCTGAATAAAAAAGGTAAACCAAGAGCTGTATCAAGGTCCGTCCTCTCCCTGCTCAGAGTGGATTGTAGCTTTGGCAGCGAGAATGTGTCAAAGCTCGGAGGACAGTGGCTACTTCCGGCGGTGACTTCACAAAACACGGACAGACAAGCGGAACATTTTGGGAAAGAAGAGCAGTCGGACAGGCCGAATAGTCCCGGAGCAGGAAATGGTCGGGGCGACTGGACGGCGAACGAACTGTTCTGCGAGGGTATTGGGGACCTAGTAGACACCAGGGCGGCGGCAGGAGTGTTATCTTGATGATGAACCGGTGAGTGAAGATGATGATGTTGGTAGGGGAACTGGACCGGATGCGCCGTGGTGAAGGAATACCGAACGCTGTGCGTCGAGAATGGTGCCGTCCGCTTAAGGTCACTGGCGTGCAAAAACAGAGCGAAGAGGCGCTCTTGTACATCCGTGTGCAGCTACTTGGTGGGCGTTCTAGCGATTGAGAAATGTCTTTTCCTGAGCGTAATCCAGTCTTTCTCTTTCGGAAACATATATACTCAGCGCATCGCGTACGTGCTGTGCCTTATACACGTTCAGTGTCCCTTGATCGGGGTTGTTGCCACCGAATCCGTTTGACAGCCCAATGAGATATTCGCTTGCTTCAGTCACTTTCTGCTTAGTTGGCAAACAAAAGGCTCTGGATGTCATTCCATAGGCTGGAATGAGATACATCTGGGCATTGAGTCGTGAAGATAGCTTCCTGAGTTCCCCTGATACTCTCCTTTCGTTCTCCTCGCCAAGGCGCCCAGGGTTCCCGAAAATACTGGCGTACTCGATTAGTGCAGATGATATGTCTGCAATGACACGTTTGAATTCGTGAACCGGATCAATGAACAGCTTAAGAGCGATCTGTCCAAGAACAAGCGTAGCGAGACCTGTCAGTATTGCAAGGAATCCTGCCAGTATTGTAAGAAACATTGTCATTCGGACCTTTCTCTAGGTTGCCCGAACGGTTGAGGGCGTCAGTTGCGTGCGAGGCGCGACCGCTGGATGCCCTGATTGGGGCAGCAGGCTATTCCGTGAAGTAGTCCGTATCGATTTTCTTCACTTCGTAGCTCGCCATCGGGCTCACACCAAGACTCCAGTCGATCATCAGCTGCGAAAGCTGCTCACCGTCAATCAGCACAATCTTGTTGTCAATCTTCGAGACATACGCATGGGCTTCAGGAGAGAACGCGGACGTGGTGATCATGATGCCCTTCTTGGCCCTCTGGCCTTGTAGCGCCCCTGCGAACTTCTGGACCTCGGGTCGCCCGACTGTATTCTCCCAACGCTTAGCTTGGATGTAGATGATGTCGAGTCCGAGCCGGTCCTCCTTGATGATTCCGTCGATGCCTTCATCGCCGCTCTTGCCGATAGCACGGCCAGCGTCTTGCCTGCTACCACCGTACCCCATCTTGAGGAGGAGTTCGAGAACCAGCTTCTCGAAGAGACTCGGGGACGCGAGCTTGATTTGCTGTAGGAGCTCAGCGGCGAGGCTATCGCGCAGGTGTCCGTAGGCAGACTCGAGTGCTTCCTCTGGGGTCGTCTCCTGTTCGGAATCGGTCGTCGCGGCCTCGCCAGCATCCGAGTGGGTATGCCGTATTGCCCTGAACTGCTTGAACTCGTCGAACTGGTCGAGATACTTGACGTCGATCCTGTCGCGGCCTTCGCCTAGTACTTTAATGCCGCGGCTTGTGATCTCGAAGTGTCCGCGCCGGGTCGTCTTAAGGAGGCCCGCCTTCTTCATGTAGGTTCGGGCCCACCCCACCCGATTTTCAAAGACCTCTTGCTGGCCACTTGGGAGTAACTGCTTTCTCTCGTTAGGGGTCAAACCGAACTTGTCCGCGAGAGCGTCGATAGCCTCGCGTAGCGAGTGCTCTTGGTGGTCACCCGCGAGCCGCAGCAGCGGCATCATCACGCTTTGGTAGTCCGGTATCGCCATCGTCGCCTCCCTTCCTCTCGGCTCGACAATAATCAGCTTGACCCAAATAAGATGCGGAACTTCGCTTTCCTGTCCGTATAGCACGTGGTTGATCGACGTAAGATTGAGTAGTCAAGCGCGGAAACATCGTTTACTAAGAACCCTAGGACATCATTATCCATCCAGACGCGCTGGTATTCAACGCAGTGACACGATCTCCATGTCGGTACCGGATGTAGTTCGTCCATTCCATGCGCACGTCACCGATTCCCGTTATTCTTTGCGCGCCGAGATTGAACGCGTAAGCGTCTTGTTAGTTCTTTCTTTGGTTCTTTCTTTCCTACAAGAAAGAAAGGACGTTCTCTGTCGTTCCTCCTCTCTTTGGGGGGTGTTCCCCCCTTTCTTGGAGCGCCCATGAAAAGAACAACTGGCCGGTCAGGTATTCAATATGACGGGGAAAGAATAGCCTGACCGGCCAGTTGTGCGGGGGCTCTGCGGAATGGCGTGATTTCGGCGGAATGGCCGAGATATCGACTCTGGGCTGGCGAAAAGAAAAATATCACACTGTCATTGCAAGCGAAGCAAAGCAATCTCACAAACCCTTGATCACAGATGTCGTACGAGGAGTGATCGAGATTGCTTCGCTTCGCTCGCAATGACAGTGTGAGAAGTCCGGGCCAAGTTCCCTGTTCGCCCTTCATTGCTGAAAGCAGCAGAGTGGAAGGCTTCAGATAGAAGCACCCAAGTGAGCGCGGGCGTGAGCCCAAGGCTTGATCTTGGCAAGCGTCCTGCCCAGAGAGTCCTTGGCCTTGGCCGCGTCATAGTCCATCTGTAAGCCAATCCAGAAATCTTCCGACATACCGAAGAACCGTGATAGCCGGAGACCCGTATCGGCCGTGACGGCGCGCTTGCCGGCCACGATTTCACCGATGCGCCGCTGCGGTACGCCTATCTCCTTGGCCAAACGGTACTGCGATATTCCCATTGGCTTCAGGAATTCCTCAAGCAGAATCTCGCCAGGATGCGGGTAAGGAACTTTGCGCATAATAACTCCATCAATGGTAGTCGACGATCTCGACGTCTGTTGGTCCTTCTGCGGTCCATATAAAACACACGCGATACTTTTCGTTCACGCGAATACTGAACTGCCCGGCCCGGTCACCCTTCAAAGCTTCCAGTCGGTTACCCGGCGGCACACGCAGATCATCAAGGTTCCCGGCACGGTTTAGCATCGCCAGCTTACGCATAGCAACAGACTCAATGCTCGCGAAACGCCGGATCCGTTGTCCAGCGAACAAGTGCCGTGTATCGGCGCACTTGAACGACCGTATCGCCATGAGTTCATGCTAACGACACGCGTTCGTATTGTCAATCGCTAGTATAGCAGCCTTTCGAAGTCCAGACTCATACCACCAAACGCCTCGTCATGGCGCCGCTGTCCGAGACCGCGAGGGGGAAGGGGGGGCGCTTGCCTATTTGCGGGGGGAGTTTCCGAAACAATAATGGTCGGGGCGAGACGGTCGCCAAAGGCGACTAAAGTCTCCAGAGGCGACTAAAATTTGAATGCGCCGCAGGCGCACAAGCTTTACCCGCCTTGGGTGGGTTACCCGCCTTTGGCGGGCTCCGACCTCGGCAAGTTGGAGTCCAACCACTGTCTCCCTTGTCCTGATTTCAGAAGGACCTCACGTTTTCGCGCGGAGGCGTGGTCAGGAAACTCCTCCGTCAGCACCAGCGTAAATTCCCCAAGCATTTGTCTGACCCGCGAATGGGCAGCCTTGTGCTCGAAGAGACGACGGGCGAGATCTTGTGTAATGCCAACGTACCTCTTTTTGTCCCCCTGTAAGACGTAGACGAAGACCATCCCTGTGCCTCCGAGAGAGTACTAATGGTCGGGGCGAGAGGATTTGAACCTCCGACCTCCTGGTCCCGAACCAGGCGCGCTAAACCGGGCTGCGCTACGCCCCGACGTCAAAGGTAGGATAGGTTGAACGCTCATAGGATATCAGGCGGGCCGCATGGGAGTCAAACTCACGTAGTGCCGAAGTGCGAAGTGGGAAGTGGGAAGTGCGAAGTGCGAAGTGCGCGGCATTATGGAAGCTGAGACTTTGGGGGAAGCCGCACGCACTGCGTCCGGCAAAAACCCACTCGAAATGGGTTGTGCTGTTTTGAAATCTGTGATAGAGTCAATCAGCCGGGGATGAAGGTGGATTGTATAGCGCCGTTATGAATAGCGTTAGCATACTGCGTCGCGAGTAATCCGCGGGGCAGGAAAGGTTTCACAACGCGCTGAACGGGAGGAGATCGGACGATGGGTACGCAACTCGGCGGTTACATGGGGAAGGTGCTGAAGATCGATCTTACCCGCCAGGAGGTGAGCGAGTATCCGTGGACGGATCAGGACCGAACCCTGTACCTGGGCGGGAAGATCATGGCGGCCCGGATCATCTACGACAACGTCGCTCCGGGAACGGATGCGTACGCGCCGGAAAACTATCTTGTAGTCTCGACCGGGCCTCTTTCGGGGACGGGCGCGCCGTCGTCGAGCCGGTTCAATGTATCGGCGGTATCGCCGCTGACGGGCCTTCTCATGTCGTCCAATTGTGGCGGTTCTTTCGGCCTGGACCTGAAGAAGGCCGGATATGACGCGATCGTGATCACGGGGAAATCGGAGCGTCCGGTGCGTCTCGAGATTACGGAGAACGGCGTTCGGTTCCATGAGGCGGCGGAGCTTTGGGGCAAGACCACGAGCGAAACGCAGTCCGCGTTGGGCGAGGATTGCGAGAAGCTGGTCATCGGACCTGCCGGGGAACACCTGGTGCGTTATGCATCGGTATTCAGCGGAGACCGCACGGCCGGGCGCGGCGGAATGGGCGCGGTGATGGGCGCGAAGAACCTGAAGGCCGTCACGGCCCAAGGCGGCAAGGAAGTGCCGGTGCATGACCGGGATAAGATGAAGAAGATTTACCGGGGCTGGGTGAAGTTGCTCCAGACCCATCCGTTGACCGGAGAAGCGCTGCCGAAGTACGGGACGGGGTTTCTGCTTCGTTTGATGAACGAACACCGGATGCTGGCCACGCGGAATTTCAAGTACGGTCAGTTCAAGGATTATGACAAGATCTCCGGTCAAACGCTTACGGAAAAGTATCTGATCAAGAACATAGGGTGCGCCACGTGCCCGATCCGGTGCAGCCGCCTGGTCGAGGTGAACGGCAAACGGGTGAAGGGGCCGGAGTTAGAGACGCTGGGTCTGCTGGGCGCCAACCTCGAGAACGCCGACCTGGAGACCATTTTCAAGTGGAATTACCTCCTCGACGAGCTTGGCATGGACACCATGACCACGGGGGGCACAATCGCGTTCGCCATGGAGTTGAACGAGAAGGGACTGTGGAAGACAGGTCTCGAATTCGGCAAGACGGAGGGTCTCGAGGACCTCTTCAAGGACATTGCTTATCGCCGGGGCATCGGGAACCTCCTGGCGGACGGAACGCGGGCGCTTTCGGAGAAGTTCGGCGGCAAAGAATTCGCAATTCACTCGAAGGGTCTGGAATTGGCGGCATACGAGCCGCGCGGGGCGGTGGGCCATGGTCTCGGGTACGCCACGGCGAACCGGGGCGGTTGTCATCTGAACGCGGGCTACATGGTACTGATGGAGGGCCTCGGACTTGGCATGGATCCGTACACAACGGGCGCCAAGGCGGCGCTCACCGTAATGAACCAGAACCTGATGGAAGCGGTATCGGCGTGCGGGTGCTGCCTGTTCCCCTTGTTTTCATTCTACCCGGGCTGGCTCATCTCACATCCCAAGCACGCGGTCACAAAGGCGGTTAACGCGATACTTCCTTATTCGAGCGGCGTTGTCAATCTGCTCAACAAGTATCCGGCTAGGATGACCCCGATTCATATGCCGGCGCTGCCTCATACGCACGCGTTGACCGCCGTGACGGGCATGAAGGTGACCGTCGGAGTGTTGAAGGAGATGGGTGAGCGCGGATTCAATGTGGAACGGTTATTCAACCTTCGCATGGGGATGACGGGTGCGGACGACGCGTTGCCGGACCGGCTGACAAAAGAGCCGCAGGTCGAAAACGACTTGAGGACGCGCGTCCCGCTCTCGGTAATGAAAAAGGAGTACTACCAAATTCGAGGCTGGAGCGAGGAGGGTGTGCCACTCGAGAGAAAACGGAAGCAACTCGGTATTGTCTAAAAGCTTCTTGCGGTTCAGCATGCTTTTCGGGTGATTCAGACGTGGATGTAAGGCTTTGTGCGGCAGTCGGTTCCGAGGCTTGAGAAAACTCTTGCCAGCGGCGGGCCAAAAATGTCATTATAGGGCAGGCGGAATACAACAATCGGGAGGTAACAGATCATGGGAAAGGGAAAACGCGGATTTACCCTGATTGAGCTGTTGGTCGTTATTGCAATTATCGGAATTCTGGCGGCGATCTTATTGCCGGCGCTCGCCCGGGCTCGGGAGGCCGCGCGGAGGGCAAGCTGCGCGAACAACCTGAAGCAAATGGGGTTATCCCTCAAGATGTACGCAAATGAGTCGAAGGGTCAGTCTTTCCCGCCGAATCATTTTGCGAGCGGAGACAATTGCGACGCGTATGAGTTCCGGAGCATGTGGCAGGGCAATATGGTGTACCCGGAATACCTGAGCGACATTAATGTTCTCTTCTGTCCTTCGGACGCGACTGGGGCTCCGCAAGGAACGGACGAAGGGCCGTATTGCTCATACGACCCGAACATCGTCTGCCCGTGCAAGATATGGGACACCTCGTATAACTACGTGGGATGGGTGTTCAACAAAGACTACTACATGATTGACGGCCAGGACGCGAACAATGCGTCGATAACTTCGCTTGACACGGCCCTACCGCTCCTGGACATAGGGTTCCTGGCGGGCATGGCCGGCATCTGGGCGGGGTTCCCGCCGAGTCCGCCGACGACGGAGGGCGCCTTCCAGGTCGTTTCCGGGGACATACAGTTCAACCATTTGAATCAGCCGCGGACAATGACCGGGTACCGCCTTCGTGAAGGGATCGAGCGTTTCTTCATCACCGACATCAACAACCCGGCGGCTTCGGCCAGGGCTCAGAGCGAGGTGTCGGTCATGTGGGACATCGTGACGCCCCAGATAGACGACTTCAACCACATACCGGCAGGCGGGAACATCCTGTACATGGACGGCCATGTCCAATTCCTGCGTTACCCGGATGAACACCCGTACACCCGCGCGTTTGTGATGATCATCGGCGCACAAGGCCTAGTGCCCTGACCAGACGGCTCTCGGGTTTCGGAATGCGTACGCCGAACGAGGTGGTTGAGTTTCTTTTCTTCAGCTCCAGGCGCGGATGAAAGCCTCAAAGGAGCGGTCGTAGGTTTTCTCGACGCTGGCAGGGAAACAACATCCCGGCAATTGTCGTTGGGCGAGGTGGCTGTGGAGGCATTCACAGCACATGGCGCGGCGTCCGCATGACGTGTAAGTGCAGGTACAGCGTTCGAGATTCTTGTCCTTGTTGGCACAATCAGCCATTGGGTTGACTCCTGTTCATTCGGTGCATCAGATACCGTGATTCCCGCCCCGATCCCGCAGATCCGAAGCCATTTCGGACTTACATGACGCGGTTCTCCGATAATCCTAAATTCGGCTGTTCAATTTTTATTCCGACGACAACACAACGTTCCAGTAAGTCTTACGTCAAGCAGACCGTTCACCTTTCAGGTGACGAGTAGCCGGTTGGACAAGGGGTTGCAACCCCTTGTCTTTCATAAGTTGCAGTGACGCTCAACTGTCAAATCTCGGATAATATCTCAGAAGGCCAAGGCGAATTCGCGTCTTTCTTGGGGCACATCGGCCTGCAGGCCCACGTTGATTAGTATACCCGTAAGGGCCAGGAAAACAATCTGGGCGGTACCGCCGTAGCTGATGTAAGGGAGCGTGAGCCCTTTGGTGGGGAGCAGCCCGATGGTGACGCCCATGTTGAAGGCGGCCTGCAATGTGAGCAGGGCCACGATCCCCGTGGCGAGAAGAGACCCGAATATGTCGGGGGCGCACCGGGCGATGCGTACGCCAATGACCATGAAGGCGCAGAACAGGAACAGGACAAGCGCCGTTCCGGCCAACCCCATCTCCTCCCCCCATACGGCAAAGATGAAATCGTTGTGGGCCGCGGGAAGGTAGAACAGTTTCTGTTC
>Ga0315274_10000743_pt1 | contig 50638 bp, 43 predicted proteins | sample YL17G02_20_MG_FD_203700 | JGI IMG/M metagenome (GOLD analysis project Ga0315274, IMG submission 203700) | Sediment microbial communities from Yellowstone Lake, YNP, Wyoming, USA - YL17G02_20 | ecosystem: Environmental > Aquatic > Freshwater > Lake > Sediment | place: USA: Wyoming | collected... | reverse complement strand
ATTGGTTCGAGCAACTCAAGCGGGCATTGGTTATGGATGAGATTGTAAAGCGACACTCAGAAGTTATGGATAAGCATGACCCACAAAAAAGGGTGGCTTTGATAGTGGATGAATGGGGTGCATGGCACGATGTCGAGCCCGGCACAAACCGAGGTTTTCTATTCCAGCAAAACAGCCTCCGCGACGCCCTTGTGGCGGGTGTAAGCTTAAACATCTTGAACAGCCATTGCGACCGCGTGAAAATGGCCAACATCGCTCAGATGGTAAACGTCCTGCAGGCAATGATTCTCACCAAAGATGAGCAGATGATTCTGACCCCGACATACCATGTGTTCGAGCTGTACACTGTGCATCACGATGCAACGTTGCTGCCGGTTGAGCTGTCATGCAGAGACTATTCGTTCGGGACAGGCACCATTCCTGCATTGAATGTCTCCGCATCGAAGGAACAATCGGGAAAGGTCCACATTTCGATCTGTAACCTGGACCCAAAGGCTCCCGCTGAGCTTGTGTGTGAGCTGCGCGGTGCACAGCCCAAAAAGGCATCGGGGAGGATGCTGACCGCAGAAACCATTACGGCGCACAATAGTTTCGAGAAGCCCGAAGGAGTCTGGCCCACAGACTTCGGAGACTTTAGTATCACAGGTGGCTTGCTGACGGTAAAACTACCGGCGAAGTCCGTGGTCGTTTTGGAAGTTGAGTAGCCTGTTATTATGAACTACTGGGACTACTTAATTGGGCGATCCAATTGAATAAACGCCTGCCGAGTGATATATTGACAATTTAGATGGATAAGAGAAATTGTCAGAGTGGAAAGTATGGGCTTTTCGATTGAATCATACAACAATGATTTGCTGGACCTGTGTCGCAGGCATTACGTTAAGCAGTTGGATGTATTCGGTTCCGCGGCTACAGGAGAAATGACGGAATCAAGCGATGTTGATTTGCTCGTGGAATTCGATGAGCAGGTAAATCCCCGCCGATTCGACAACTATTTTGAGCTGCTGCGTTCGTTGGAAAAGCTATTCGGCCGGCGTGTTGACCTGGTTGAATCCGGCGCCTTGAGAAACCCATATTTCATTCGGCATGTTGATGCCACAAAAAGGCGTATATATGCAGTCTCATAGCCCGCAAAAATACCTTCATGATATGCTCAGCTCCTGCGAATTTTTGCTTGAGTTTACCAAAGGCAGAAAGGTTGATGATTACCGGGAAAACCGAGCGTTTCGTTCCGCTGTCGAAAGAGAGCTACAAATCATCGGCGAGGCCTTGATGCAGTTGGATAATGTACGTCCCGATATTGCCGAGCAAATTCCTGACTACTCGAACATCATTGGTTTCAGGCATGTTCTGGTGCATGGCTAAGACGCCCTGAACCCCACTACGGTCTGGAATGTAATCGAGACCAAACTGGAACCTCTCAGAGATCAGCTTCAGAGGATTCTCAAAGACCTTCCAAAATAGAAATCCCTGAACCATAACGCCGCAAAATTCCTCGCCAGAATCGCCGAATTGCTCCAAGGGCCCAAATTCCTGCGACAGGAACTGCGTGGTCAATAAAAATGGCACTTTTCTCCGTCCTTATTTTTCCTGACCATGACTTCTACGGACTCAATCGGTCTTAATCATTGGAAGCATGCTGTTGTCGCGGCGGCGGTTGATTACCTTTGGGTAATTCAACTGCTACAGAGAACCTAATTCGACTTACAGTGCTTGTGGATGATTCGAATTTGCCACTTACAGCGCCACCGAGTGACCATACTAAGAGTCCTGCCTTACCTCCTTTTTCAGTTCCTTCAACGGCAGTTACGGCAACGTCAAATTCCACTTTCTCAGCGTGCTGATAGTGAGGTACTACCACAGCGCCCTTGGATTGTGCCGCTGGCTGCGCATCTTTAACGCCGTCGACGATTTGCCTGAGAGTTTCAGAAACAAAATCCTTCAGGTCCATAAGCGGGCACCTCTTTTGTGAAACTATGAATACCCATTTATTCCTGTGTTATTTATTTCACCGCATTCTTTGCTTCCGTCACTTGTAGCGGTCTTTACTTGGGTATCTCTGCTTGCAACCTCGACGACTTTGATTGGGCATGGTTGGGGTTCCAATTGATCCGCCACGGCAGACCCAGGGCAGGCGGCGGGAGTACTGTGGATAGTCGGGGATTGCATTTGATTAAGGATGAATTCGGCGACTTTGCGGTAGTCCTCGGCGCCGTTACAGGTCGGGTCGTATTCGAAGATTGTCTTACCATAGCTGGGTGCTTCGGCGAGCTTGATGTTTCTACGTATAAAAGTCGGCAGCAGCCGGGCATCCGCCCAGGATTTATTAGTGCCGCGTGCGCCGGCAAGAAACTGCTCGATATCGGCCCTTACCTCGTTGGGAAGCGAGGCCCGCGAGTCAAATATGCACAACAAGATGCCCGTAACCTTGAGGTGGGGATTTATCCTTTTATTGATCAGGTCAATTATCTGGAGCAACTTTCCAAAACCTTGCAGGGCCAGAAAATGCGGTTGCAGCGGGATTAAAACCTCCTGGGCGGCGGCAAGGGCATTAAGACTGAGCAATCCCAAAGAAGGAGGACAATCAATGAAGCAGAAATCGAACCTGTCCAGGCTGGGCTGGACGGCCTCTCGAAGGATGGTTTCTCTGCCGACAATACTGATCAGCTCGCTCTCAGCACCGACAAGATTTATGTTGGCGGGCAACAGCCACAGATTAGGCCGCATCAGCAGCAGCGCCTGTTCAAATGTACTCGACTGAATTAAAACCTCGTATGAACTAACCTTGATAGTTTGAGGTTCAAGGCCGAGATGTATTGTCAGATGGGCTTGAGGGTCAAGGTCGATAGCTACAACTGTCCGACCCATGGCAGCCAGAGCGGCTGCTATATTGACAACCGTGGTTGTCTTGCCGACGCCTCCCTTTTGGTTAAGTACTGCAATTATTCTCATGTTGCTCGTTCGTGGCCCAAGAAAAAGCTGAAAGGTTCAAACTAAAAGTGGAAAACCATAGTACAAAATAAAAACACTTTCAGGTTTTTAGTTTTGGTTTTTGGCTTTGTTTTACATTTTCAACTTTCTCGCGGTTGTTTACGTTCTTGGATTCTCTTTAGTACGGCGTCAAGCACTCCGTTGACAAATGGGCCGGACTTTTCTGTGCTGAACCTCTTTGCAAGCTCGATAGCCTCATTTATTGCGACCTTTGGAGGCACATCAGGGCAGAATTTAAGCTGGTACACCGCCAATCTTAGAATACTTTTATCGACAGGAGCAAGCCTGGCAAATTCCCACCTGATTGTGGCTGAGGTTATAAGCTCGTCACACTCGCCGAGATTTTCCCACGTACCCTTGGTCCAATCGGTTGCGAGTTTACGTACCTGCTCATCTTGCTCAGCATCGTTGAGAAAGTCCTCTGGCAGCCTCGCAAGCAGTTCAGAGCCCTGCACATCGAGCTGGTACAATGCCTGCATCGCCAGTTCTCTGGCTCGTGTTCTTTTGTCAACCTGCATCGGGTATCGAGTATCGAGCCGGAGTCTTAATCTGACAGTTCACGCTGAACAGCCAGTGCATTCACACTTGCTGCAGGAGATTGGCCATTTCCATGGCCGTTACCGCGGCATCGGCACCGGCGTTACCCATCTTTGTGCCGGCCCTTTCGGCTGCCTGCTCGAGGGTCTCACAAGTTAAAACCCCAAAAACCGCAGGCACGGGTGAATCATAATTTATCTGACCAATGCCCCTGATGACTTGCTGGCACACAGCCTCGTAATGGCTCGTCTGGCCCCTTATGACCGCCCCGAGGCATATAACCGCAACATATTTGCCGCTGAGGGCAAGTTTCTTTGCAGCGATGGGAATCTCACAAGCGCCCGGCACCCAGACAACGAACATCTGGTCCTCAGCAGCACCATGGCGCTGAAGGCAATCTACAGCGCCGGCCAGAAGTCTGGAGGTTATAAATTCATTGAATCTGCTGACCACAATGGCGTACTTGCCCTTACCTGCGGCTATCTGGCCTTTCACTTCTTTAATCATTGCGTCAGTCCTCCAAACAGCGTTACGTGCCGATCCTGGCACCAGTCAACAATGTGCTTACAGGACTTTACTGTAAGAGCATATTATAAGACTCTGGAACGCCACTTTCCAGAAAAACACCAATCGCGTACCTGCCGGCAAGAGTAAACAATCAATTACAGCAAGCTAAGAGCTTCAATTCTAAGAGCTTATGGCATTGAAAGCCAGCACAATTTTGCCTCAGACAAAAAAAGTCCTCGGCAATGGGAAAGTGCTAAGGACAAAGCAGCTTGATGGCGATAACGCCCGTAGGCACCTGGTTGTTGTCGGTTACTTGTGGGAGGTGCGATACCAGTATGCTTTACGAGGATATGAACTTTGGCTCATACGACGGGGCCGAGCAAAGTGCCCACAGGGCCTTTGAACTCTACGAGGACGGTAATATGTCACAGGCCCTGGCAGAGCTGGAGGCAGCCCTTGAGTTAAACCCCGCCAACAGCAGTCTGCATTTCAACAAGGCCCTTACCCTCGATGCAATGAGCCGGTTCGGCGAGGCAATAAGCGAGTACGAGCTTGCCTTGCAGTACAACCCAAACGACCTCGAGGTACTGAATTCACTGGCGATTGACTATACACGGGCGGGCCAATACGACAGAGCCATAGAGACCTTCGAATACATCCAGGAGCTGGACCCGAAGTTTGAGCCCTGCTATTGCAATCGGATAATAACTTACACGGAGATGGGCCAGTATGATATTGCTGAGCAGATGTTCTATCTCGCGCAGCAAATAGAACCCGACTGTGCACTGTGCTACTATAATATCGGCAACAGTCTTTTTGCACGGGGCGAGCACAAAAAGGCCATCCGATGCTGGCTGCGAACGGCGGAACTGGAGCCGACCCATCCTCAAATCAACTACCGCATCGCTCAGGCCTACTGGTCCCTGGGCGAGAAGGAACATGCGAGAGAGCACTTCCTTCGGGAAATGCGGGCAAACCCAGGTGACGTGGATGTGATTCTGGACTTCGGGCTTTTTTTGTTGGAGATGGGCGATATTGAGTCGGGTAAGGAGAAATTCAACAGGGTCCTCGAATTGAAGCCCGGTCACGCCCCAGCGATATTCTACCTCGGTGAGATAGCTTTCAACAACGGAGGCTACGAACAGGCAGCGACGCTATTTGGGCAGGCATTAGAGAAAGACCGCAAACTGCCGGGGCCGCGTTACAGGCTCGCGCAGTGTGCGATGATGAATGGACAAACTGAACAGGCGGAATCATATCTAACAGCGGAATTAGAGCTAGACATTGAGCATGCAGGCACGCTGATCTCTATGGCGTCGATGTTTCTGGCAATCGGTGACGTTGACCGAGGGATTAACTGTCTGCTGCGCGCCGTCACCATAGACGGTCACAACGCAGAGGCCTTTTACAGGCTCGGCCTTGCCAGTATTACCAAAGAACGGTTTCAGGACGCGGCGGATTTTCTGTCACATGCCCTTGATATCGACGGTCAACACGTGGGGGCGATGAAGGCCTTAGCGTACGTCTTCCTGACTATGGGCCGACTGGATGCCGCCGTCCAAAAGGTATCTCAGGCAAAAGCCCTGGCCCCTAAGGATCGGCAGCTGAGAATCCTGCGATGGAGCATCCGGGTGGTTATGGTGATGGACCGGGCCGGATATTTTCTCTCACGGCTCAGCCCGTGGAATATGTTCAAACGCCTTCTGCCCTGACACCTCCCATAATCCATAAACCGGTCCATCCCGGCATGGTCCTGCACCCCGACATTCCAGATTCTCCAGAAACAGGTTGCAAAAACGTTTTCTATCCGTTAGCTTATGGGCGTAGGCCGAGTGGCGGAAAGGCAGACGCTGGGGACTTAAAATCCCCTGTCCGAAAGGGCGTGTGGGTTCGACTCCCATCTCGGCCAGTATCAGTATGCCCTCGGGGCTCGTATCTTGAGACTTATTCGTTAAATGAGTACAAGAGTATATGAGTATGTGCGTAGCCGGTAAGGTGTGCTCGGTACACCACTTTTTAACCGGCGGGCATAGTCCATCCTACCACTATAAACAATGTGAGCATATAGTAGGGATGAATGATGGCAGATGAAACTCCTAAACTTGTGGACGTGAGTAAACCCAATCTTTATCGTGGGACCTTTCCCTACGTGGAATTCCCAAAGGTGAGCTTCGACCGCTGGAAGGTCGAACTCGATATCCCCGAGCAAATATGGATAACGGACACTACGTTCAGAGACGGCCAGCAGGCGATGCCCCCGTTTAAGCCTGAGCAAGTCCTGCGGATATACGACCTGTTGCATGAAATCGACGGCGGCAGCGGTCTGATTCACCAGTGCGAATTCTTTTTGTACGCCGAGCGAGACCGAAAAGCGGTCGAGCTGTGCAGGCAGCGAGGATACAAATACCCCGAAATAACCGGCTGGATACGAGCCGTGGCAGCCGATTTCAAGTTAGTCTCCCAAATGGGACTCAAAGAGACCGGCATCCTGACCTCGGCGAGCGACTATCACATATTCCTGAAACTAAAAAAGACTCGCGCCCATGCCCTGACCGCATACCTTGACATCGTCAAGGCTGCACTGGATAACGGCGTTATTCCGCGATGCCACTTCGAGGACGTAACGCGGGCCGATTATGAGGGATTCGTGCTGCCTTTTGCGGCTGAGTTGATGAAGCTTGGCGAGAAGTATGATAAGCCCGTCAAGATTCGCCTCTGCGATACGCTCGGATTTGGGCTGCCCTGGGCGGAGGCGGCGATTCCGCGCGGTGTCCCGAAATTAGTTGCCGGGCTGCGGAGAATCGGCGTCCCGTCTGAGCAACTTGAATGGCACGGGCACAATGATCTCCACAAAGTCGAAATCAACGCGGTTACGGCATGGCTATACGGTTGTAGTGCAGCCAATACTGCGATATTCGGCTGCGGCGAGCGAACCGGAAATACACCGCTCGAAGCGATGATTATCGAGCACGCCCAGTTGAAGGGCATGACGCCGGGCGTCAATTACGCAGCCATAACAGAGCTTGCAGAGTACGCGGCAAAAGAGCTCGGCATGGAAATTCCGCGAAGTTTCCCGCTGGTCGGTAAAGACTTCAACGTTACTCGGGCCGGCATTCATGCAGATGGCTTGCTTAAAGACGAGGAAATATACAACTGCTTCGACACCCAAAAACTGCTCAACCGCCCCGTAGGAGTGGCGATCACAGATAAGACAGGTGCTGCCGGCGTCAAACACTGGGTCGAGGAAAGGTTTGATATCGACATCTCCAAGCATGACCCGCGCATAACGCAGATAAAAGACAAGATTGACGCCGAGTACGCCGCTGATAGGGTCTCGGCGATATCAGATGCAGAAATGTTCGAGTGGGTAAAGGAATCGTTCGGCGACAGTTTGCCCCCATCACGGGAGCGTAAAACTTAAAACTGAAAGTGTAAAACCACAGTGCAAAACTCAAAGTTTTGGGCTTTTAATTGTGGTTTTTGGTTTTACCCTTTGAGTTTTCATTTTCAACGGCTCGATGCTCGATCAGGTATGAGAAACGAGATACGAGCGACAGGTAAAAGAATGCCTGACTGGAAGATTAGGGCGGTCTTGTTCGACTTCGGGGAGACTTTGGTGACCTTTGGAAAGGTCAACACCACCCATCTTTTCCACGAAGGCGCCAGGTCCTCGTATAACTTCCTCAAGAGGCAGGGCCAGACGGTCGGCAATTTCACCTTGTATTTCTGGCAAAACCTGATGCGCATTCACATAAATCATCTTATTTCCAACATTACAGGCAGGGACTTTGACGCTTCCGCGCTTTTGGAGAAGGTCGGCAAAAAGAAAGGTGTTAGTCTTACCAGCCAACAATGGCAGGAGCTTGCGTGGCTCTGGTATGAACCCATTAGTAACAGCGCCTCGGTCGAACCGGACATAAAACAGACACTGACCGCACTCAAAAAACTCGGGCTGACCCTCGGAATTGTCTCCAATACCTTCATAAACCGCAGCTCTCTCGAGAGACAGTTACAACAGTATGGCATTTTGGATTTTTTTAGTGTTAGACTCTACTCTTACGAATTTGCCTTCCGCAAGCCCAACACCAAGATCTTTGAACTTGCCGCCGAAAGGATTGCCCAAGCCCCGGAAAATATATTACACGTGGGAGACAGAATCGATAACGATGTCGTTCCGGCACTCAAAGTTGGTATGCATGTGGCCCTGAAAGAGGCATACACCAACACTGGCAGAGTAGCCCCTAAAAACGTCCTAAAAATAAGACGGTTATCCGAACTGCCTCAGATAATCCAAAAAATAAATACGGGCATATCGCCGGCCTAAAAACCGATCGCCCAATAATCGCCCCCAGCCACACAAAAAGGCTTGGCCCTTCGCTTGGCGCCGCCGTCTGCCGTGCGTATAAGTAGTAGTTTGTATTTTATAAGCCTGTCCGTTTGGCCGATAATTAGTTAATGTACAGCTCAAACAATTTGTTTGATCTGGCAGCGCATGCGGCCACCTATGACAATAAACTGTAAACAATGAACTATGCACAACGAACAATGGAAGTAGCTTTTCAAAAATGCATCAATCTCGACTGCGGGGCCAAGTTCGATTGCGCCCAGCCGTTATTTAAATGCCCCCGCTGTGGGGACATGCTGGACATCCGCTACAACTGGGACAAAATCCGACTGCCGAAAAAGATGGCTGATTTTACCAAACGTTGGGCCACCCGCCAAAATAGTCTGGATTTCTCGGGCGTTTGGCGGTTCCGTGAGCTGTTGGATTTCTGCCCCGACCGATATAAAGTTACGATCGGCGAAGGTCAAACCATCCTCCAGCAAAATGATGCCATCGCGGCTCATGTCGCAATGATGCCAGGACGCCTTTTTCTGCAATATGAAGGCCTGAATCCGTCCGGGTCGTTCAAAGATAACGGCATGGCCGCAGCGTTCAGCCACGCCATGATGGTAGGCGCCAAATCTTGTGCATGTGCGTCAACCGGCAATACCTCGGCTTCGGTGGCGCTATACGCACATAGCTGCGGCTTAAAGTGTACGGTATTCATCGGCTCCGGCAGAATCGCCTTCGGCAAGCTCAGCCAGGCGATGGATTATGGTGCTCAAACAATTCAGATAAAAGGCGACTTCGATGACTGCATGCGCCAAGTCCAGGACGTGTGCAGCACGCTGGGATTGTATCTACTTAACTCGCTTAATCCCTTCCGCCTGGAGGGCCAAAAAACCATCATGTACCGAATCATCGAAGGCCTCGGCTGGGAGGTCCCGGACTGGATTATCGTGCCGGGCGGAAACCTCGGCAACTCCAGCGCGTTCGGCAAGGCATTCGACGAATTAAAACAGCTCGGACTGATTACCAGAATACCCCGTATGGCCATCATAAACGCTACCGGAGCAGGCACCCTGACAGACCTGGTCAACAACAAAAAACTCACCTGGAACGCCGGTAAAGTGAATCAGAAAATTATAAGCGATTACTACGCGGAGCTAACCGCCAGAGATTTCTCACCCCATACCTGTGCGTCAGCGATAGAAATCTCGCGCCCGGTCAACCTCAAAAAGTGCCTAAGAGCAATCAACGTGTGCAAAGGTGTAGTCCGTGCGGTTACCGACCAGGAAATCTGCGACGCCAAGGCCGTCGTGGGTAAGTACGGCCTGGGCTGCGAGCCGGCCTCAGCCGCGTCAATAGCGGGCCTGAAGAACCTCGTGGCCGAAGGAATCATTGACAAAGATGAGCGAGTCGTCTGTGTGCTGACCGGCCACGCCCTCAAAGACCCCAACGTCACCGTCAGCTACCACCAGGATAAACAAGGGCAATTCAGTAATCCGCCCATCGAGGCGCCCAACGACCTACAGAAAATCATAGAGTTGATAAGTTCCAATACCTCGTCGCCCCCACCTCGTGTCTCACGGCAGAAATGTAAAGCTTCAAGCTGAAAGTGCAAAATCACAGTTCAAGCTTTTGATTCTACGCTTAACGTTATCAATTTCTTTATACCCTTGCCAACGGCCATAAACGGGGTATAAGCAAGCCCGCTGCAAGAGCCAGGCTCCCAAGTGTGTGCATGATAACGGTGAGTTGGCTCGCGCGGTACCGGCCGGGCTTTGCCAGCTCGGCCGGGCTTGCCGCCCTAATGGCGACAACCGCTAACGGCAATGTGAATAGATAAAACAGGCCTGCGTAAAAAGTCAAAGGCCGGGAGAGCATAGCAGCCGCTGGAAGGAAACTAACGATGAGCATAACCCTGTAAATCCAGGCCCCCGCCGATACGCCGAGGCTGACAATGAGTGTCTTCTTGTTGACCGCCGCATCGGCTGCCTGGTCTGGGAACTCATTGACTAAGATAATTAAGAATATCAGGACGCCGACAATGGTCGCAGGCAGCAGCGGAGTCAGGTCGACCACGCCGGCCTGCAGATAGTAAGAGCCATAGACGGGCAGCAGGCCGAACAATATGGCAATGACGAACTCTCCCACCCCGCGATAACCAACCTGGATCGGGCGGGCCGTATAAAAAAATCCGCCCAGCAAACCGGCAAGACCGAGGATAAGAATGAACACGCTTTGCGTCAACAAAACAAGCAGCACTCCGATAGCGGAACCCACTGTCAGAAAAAACAGAGACTCAAGCAGCGTCGCCCTCGGCGAAAGGATGCCCTGCTGAATGAACCGCCGGCCGCCTGAAAAAGGAGTAGGATTCACATTCACCCAGTCATTGCGCGATATGTGATCGTAGTAATCGTTGGCAATATTAGCACCGGCGTGCAAAGCCATAATTGCCAACAGCGCCAGGACAAAATAAAGTGGATTAAAAAAGCCTGAGACCGAGTAACCCATCGCCGATCCAACTAACACCGGCGCGGCACTTGCGATCAGAAACTTGGGTCGTGCCGCCAGAAACAGCACTTTCAACTGTGACATCTCAACCGCCGATGTGTACCCCACTTTAACCCCTACAAAAGAAAAATCGAATACACAGCGAGCCAAGATTGTAGCCTGTTCAACCGCCAAGTCAACCGGAATGCTCAAGATGCTGAATCCGGTAGTTAGTGCAAGGGTATCAGAGTACCTGTCTGCCAGCGTGGCAGGGTCGGAACCTTCGGCTGCAATTTTGCCAGATGCTGCATAATCCCACCGGCAACACTACAAGTCCATATCGAAAAAACACTTACGCAAGTATCGCATAGACACTATGTCGCTGGCACGCCTTTTGCAATTAACATGAGTGAAGATATTGTATTATGGTACCGAATTGGTCGAATCTCGATGAAGTCAACGTTCTTGCAAGTGCCGCCGACTGGGCCTGGCCGGAGGCGCTTCGTGACATTTTTCGACCGAGAGGTGTCAACCTTTTAGTAGCCGACACGGCCGGTGAGTTCTTGAACGTCATCGAGCGAAAACGTATCCATGCAACAATTGTTGATATGGACTCGCAGGCATCGGACGGACTGGCAACAATCAGGATTATCAGGATAGATCACCCGCTGCTGCCGTGCATTATGCTTGCCAGCAGCGTAAACCATGATGTGCTGGGCAAGGCCCTGCAGCTTGATGTATTCGGGGTCATTGGAAAGCCGGTCGACATGAAAATCCTTCGGCACTTGCTAAACAGGCTGTTCTTGAAAAAATACAACTGTGATATTTTCGCCACTAATCAGGATACAGCCGGCAACATATTTGGGACATATTAACGGAATAGACTCATATCGAGAGGTTTTTTGAAAGGAGCATGGACAAATGAAGATTCGACCATTGGCAGACAAGGTACTCGTCGAGCGAGTCGAGGCGGAATCGAAAACCGCAGGGGGCATAGTGCTGCCCGACACAGCAAAGGAAAAACCGCAAAAGGGCAAGATCGTAAGCGTCGGCCCGGGCAAGATACTCGAAGACGGCGCCCACAAGGAAATGCAGGTCAAGAAAGGCGACACCGTGCTGTTCACCAGCTACGCGGGAACAGAAATCAAAGTGGAGGGCAAAGAGTATTTGATCATGGACGAGTCGGACATCATGGCGGTTATCGAAAAGTAACAAACCGTAAACAATCGAACAGGAGGGGAACAAAAATCTTTGGTTTATGAAGGAGAAAGGAAAACATGGCAGCAAAAAAAATAGCATACGGTACTGATGCACGCGCGGCCATCCGAGAGGGGGTACGGAAATTGGCACACGCTGTGAAGATTACGCTCGGGCCGTGCGGCAGAAATGTAATTCTCGAGAAATCATTTGGCTCACCCACAGTAACTAAAGATGGCGTCACAGTAGCCAAGGAAATCGAGCTTGAAGACGCGTTTGAGAATATGGGCGCCCAAATGGTCAAGGAGGTGGCCTCGAAGACATCGACTATAGCCGGCGATGGTACGACAACCGCTACGATACTGGCGGAAAGCATCTTTGAAGAAGGTCTTAAAAACGTTACCGCAGGAGCCAATCCAATGCAGGTTAAGCGCGGTATTGACATAGCCGTTGAGACAATAATCGAAGAGCTGAAGAAAATGAGCACGCCGGTGGAGTCGAGTAAGCAGATTGAACAGGTTGCAACATGCTCAGCCAACCAGGATGCCGAGATAGGCAAAAAGCTGTCTGAGGCGATGGAGAAGGTCGGTAAGGACGGCGTCATAACCGTCGAGGAAGGCCAGTCGCTTGAAACCACCGTTGAGCTGGTTGAGGGTATGCAGTTCGATAAGGGATACCTGAGTCCTCATTTCATTAACAAATTAGAGAACATGACGGTCGTGCTGGACAAGCCCTATATCCTCGTGCATGAAAAAAAGATTAGTTCGGTGAAGTCTTTGGTGCCGTTGTTGGAGAAGGTTGCCAGACAGGGAAAACCTCTGCTGGTTATCGCCGAGGACATCGAGGGTGAGGCTTTGGCCACTCTGGTTGTCAACAAGCTGCGCGGAGTACTGCAGTGCGCAGCCGTAAAGGCCCCCGGCTTTGGCGACAGGCGAAAAGCCCTTTTGAGTGACATTGCCGTCTTGACCGGCGCAGAGGCTATATTCGAAGACCTCGGGCTTGATCTGGAGAACATAGAACTTAAGCAGCTCGGTAGGGCAAAGCAGATCACAATCGACAAGGACACCACGACGATTATTGAGGGGGCCGGCAGCACCGAAGCAATCAAAGGCAGGATCGAGCAGATTAAAAATGAGATCGACGCCTCCACAAGCGACTACGACATCGAGAAGCTTCAGGAAAGATTGGCGAAGTTGTCGGGCGGTGTCGCAATTGTTAAGGTCGGCTCTGCGACCGAAGCCGAAATGAAGGAAAAGAAGGCCCGAGTGGAAGACGCCATGCATGCCTGCAGAGCGGCGGTCGAGGAAGGTATTCTGCCGGGCGGCGGTGTCGCAATGCTCAGGGCACTACCGGCACTCGACAAGATCAAGGCCCAGGGCGATGAACAGGTAGGCGTCGATATCGTCCGCAGGGCTCTCATAGCTCCGATTAAGCAAATCGCCGAAAATGCGGGACTCGATGGTTCGATTGTCGCCCAGAAAGTCATAGAGAGCAAAGACCGCAACTTCGGCTATGATGCTCTGCGCAAGGAATACGGCGACATGATTAAGTTCGGCGTGATTGTGCCGACTAAAGTTGAAAGGGTCGCCCTGCAGAATGGCGCATCTATCGCATCACTGCTATTAACCACCGATGCAGTGGTTAGTGAGATACCGGAAAAGAAGGAGACGCCCGCACCACCCGGCGGCGGAATGTATTGATAGTAAAGACCCCAGGCGGGTCCCAGTTTAACGACCGGGACCCGCTTTTTTAGTTTCGACAGGGGAAGTCCACAAATGACTCTACGTCTTTTCACGAACACCATCTCGCACATCTCCCGCACCGCTGCAGCGTGGATACTCAGCCTTGGACTGGTGCTAATCGGCATTGGAGGCTTAATCGCTGTCCTGCCAAAAGTTTTTGCCTATCTTGCGGCGATGATCTTTTTCATCGCCGGCGGCGCTTGCGTCTTGGCCGCTATAAAGATATTCCTGGCCCAGCGCCGGTTTGACAAGCTCAGAGACAACCAGTCTGATATCTATAGAGAAAACGTGCGGATACGCATCGAGGAATAATTCCAGAATCATACGCATTTCCATTAGTTCGTTCATTGCGTCCCAGATGTCACCCTGAGTGCAACTTAGTGGAGCGAAGGGTTCTGGCCAATAAATTGGGGTGACTGCACGCCGCGGATCAGCTTACCATGTCGAGTTATGAATCCTCAGACGACAAAACGAATTAACAAGAAAAGTGTTAGCCTGTGCAGAAGGTATTTGACAGGAGACTGACGAAAATAGTATAAACTGTTCGTGTAGTGGTATGCCACGGCAAACTGACGCTTACGCATAAGGTCTCTCACATATACTACCTCGAGCCGGGCAGTCTGATTCTGAGAAGGTGTCTTTGTTTCTTCTGGAGGGGCCGGGGCGTTCTTGCCGATAATACTCGGGTACACTTGTACTCTCTGGAGGAAATATGAAGGACTATTGGCTCGCAAAGCTAATCGCTTCAGTGGGAGAGGTGGACTCAAGAAAGCGTCTACAAAAGTCTATCTTTCTGCTCCAACTCTCAGGATGTCCATTGAAGTGTGATTACCTCCTGCATTACTACGGTCCATACTCATTCGAGTTGGCTGCCTTGGTAGATCAACTCAATGGTGCTCAAATCATCGAAGAAAAACCAGAGCAACTGGGACAGGGTGTGGTTCGATATAGGTCGATAATAACCGAGCCTGGTAAGAAATCGCTGACGCGTTTTGAGAATACAAAGAAAGGCCGGCAACTCCTCGTGCAGATTGAACCATTTGTCGGAAGCTTCGGAGACCTGAACAAAGAAAACGCGTGGGTATTGGAGCTGGCAGCGACGACAGCATTCTATCATCAGGTCAACTGGAACGAGGCGAAAGCACAGACCGCACATTTCAAGAAACTCTCCCTCGGTGATGGCAATCTGAAAAAGGCCATAGACCTCGCTATGAGGTTCAAGAAGTCGGCTTGATACAAGGAGAGGCATGGCTCAGAAGCTATTCCGCGATCCACTATACGATTACATCCTAATCGACCTTAACAAGCATGACTGGCTGCTCGACCTGATAAACTGCCCTGAACTTCAAAGGCTGCGGTATATAACCCAGCTTGGGCTGGGTCAATTCACCTATCCAGGTTCTACGCATTCGCGGTTTTCACACAGTCTTGGCGTTATGCACTTGATGAAAGAATGTCTCATACATCTGAGACAAGACTACAGCAACTACATTAAGCCATTGGAAGAGGAGGCTCTGCTGGCAGCAGCACTACTACACGATGTTGGCCATTCGCCGTTCTCCCATGCAACGGAAGCTGTCTTCGGAGACCATGAGAAGAGGGCCCTGCAAATAATCCAGAATCCGGACTCAGATGTCCATAAAGTCCTTCAGAAACGTGCCAAGACTTTGCCACAGAAAGTAAACGCTTTGCTCGCCGAGCGCAATGATGCGCCAGCGTGGCAAAAGTCCCTCATTTCAGGTCAACTTGACCTTGATAGGCTCGATTTCTTGAGACGGGACTCATTGTACTCAGGTGCCGAGTACGGCAACTTCGACTGTTTCAGGATTGTGCACACGATGGAACTCAGGGAGAAGCGAATTGAAGGCAAGCAGAAAGGAATCTTTGTTGTCTGGCCCGACAAGTCCAAATTCGCGATCGAGGAGTATCTATTTTCAAGGTTCTACATGTATCAAAGTGTGTATTTCCACCATACGACAAAAGCTTTTGAAGCCCTTCTTGACAGGATTCTGACAAGAGCACAGGACATCGCACAGGATGACAAGGATTTCGCACGAGAGCTGTTGCCGCCTCTGAAGCTTATGATGGGGGGCAGAGAAGCAGAAAGCCCTGCTGATTTCCAGAATCTGACCGACCACGTCGTCCTCGCACAAATAACATTGTGGCAGAACTCCAAAGACCGCATATTGCAGGACCTCTCGCGACGTCTTGTGTTTCGCAGAGGAATTGGATGGATGGAGATAACAGGTACGCCGTTCGAGACGACAGCCAAGATAGAAAAAGTCCGTGTGTATCTCAGCAAACAAGGCATGGAACATAAGTACTACTTCGTGGAACACACCTCACAGGCAGCACCTTACAAACCCTATAGTTCGGCTTCAGCCAGAGAAGAACAGACTTCAGTAAACTCAATAATGCTATTTGACCAGAAGTGGCCCGATACCGGCTTTCGAGAGATTACAGAAGTTCCTGGGATGGAGAGGCTAAAGGCCATAACCGGTGCACCACCTGCTTCCCTTCGATATTACTTCCCGAAAGAGCACCAGCAGGAGATAACAAAACTGCTCAAAGGTTGAGTTTGATTGATGTTGATAGTTGATGCTAACGTTTAGCAGGTGGGGATATGGCCAGCTTCTCAGCGGATTTTGAGGGTTGCCAAAGCCAGTGCTGCAAAGGCGGCTGCAGCAAGCCGGAACCGTACAACCACCAGCACGGCGCAAGTCATCCTTGCTAGGGAAAACAATTGTGTCGAGTACTGCGTGTAGGTTGGATCTTCTACCAGGGGGACCATTTGCGCAGGCACGACCCGTTCGGTTGACTTCTCTTGAAGACTCGTCGGTCACGCCGCCGCAAACGCCTTCAATCAACTGTCTGTGTCCAGTCTGCCTTGAAGAGATGCCAGCCGACGATGCCGCCTGCCGCCGCAGACAAACAGAGAAGTAATAGTCCAAGACCCACTTCACCGAAAATAAGCTTGCCCACGCCGAACAGACAGCACAGTACACACAACGACCCAACCAGCCAATCGACAAAAAGCATAGCGTAGCCGGAATCGCCTTTCACGTCAGGCAGCTTTCGCGCGATTGGTTTCCACAGCGCACCGGCGGGGTGCACTTTCTTGTAGAAAGTCAGCAGTGTGGCCTGGTCGGTAGGCGGGGTAAGGAATGTTACAACCAGCCAGACTAATGTTGACCATGCGACAATGATCAGCAGCGAAGTCGGGAACTCCACCTTGTAATGGAATTTCAGCAACGGATAGATAATAAACGGCGCGACCAGTGCAGCGATCTCCGACCAGGCGTTAATCCGCCACCAGAACCACCGCAATATCAACACCAGGCCGATGCCGCCGCTGCATTCGAGCATGAATTTCCACGCATCGCTGATCCGTTCGAGTTTCGAGGTCACGAAAAGTGAGCAAATCATCAGGATAAAGGTAGTGACCCGTGACACACGGACATAGTACTTTTCATTGGCATCAGGGTGTATAAACGGACGATATAAGTCGTTTATAATATACGAGCAGCCCCAATTCAACTGTGACGAAATAGTGGACATGTAGGCGGCCAAAAACGCTGCCAGAAGCAGACCCACCAGACCCGGCGGCAGCAGTTGTCCGATTACCATCACAAACCCTTCACCCTTATGCGTCGCAGGCAGATTCGGGTACAACACTAACGAGCACAACGCCACAATAACCCACGGCCAGGGACGAAGTGCATAGTGAGCCACATTGAACCACAGAGTTGCTAACAGTGCGTGTTTTTCATTCTTGGCGGACATCATCCGCTGCGCAATATAGCCTCCGCCCCCAGGTTCCGCTCCAGGATACCAACTGGCCCACCACTGAACACCTAAGTAAGTGAAAAAGGTCAGGATGCTCATCTTCAACAAGCCCGATGAGGCAGCTTCGTTCGAGCCTGTACCGCCGACTTGAGGCGTAAATTGAAAAACCCATTCAGGTAGTTTCTCTTTCAGACCGGCGATTCCGCCCACATCAGGGCTTTTCAGCGCGAATATCGCCAAGATAATGCAGCCGGCCATAGCTACTACAAACTGGAACGCATCGGTGACAGAAACTCCCCACAAGCCCGAAAGGGCCGAATAGAAAGCTACTAACAGCATCAAGCCGCCCACGGCAAGAAGATGGGATGTAAACGTGAACCCAAGGAAAGTAAACTTCTCGACTCCAAAAAAGGTCAGTTTGGGGAACACTATCATCAGGATTTTTACCATGGCAAGATTGACCCAGGCAATGACGATTACATTCATAAGGATGCCGATGTAGATTGCCCTAAAACCTCGCAAAAAAGATGCCGGCCGACCGCTATAGCGGATTGAGACGAACTCGCAGTCGGTCAGAATTTGGGCACGCCGCCACAGCCTCGCGAAAAAAAAGGCGGCAAGCATTCCCCCAAAGACCATATTCCACCAGAGCCAGTTGCCGGCGATACCGTTCTGCGCGACTAATTCGGTGACGGCAAGAGGGGTGTCGGCGGCAAAAGTCGTAGCGACCATGCTGGTCCCGGCGAGCCACCAAGATAGTTTCCTCCCGCCAAGAAAAAAATCGCCCGTGCTCTTTCCGGCACGCTTTGACAAAACCACACCAAGCACGAGGCTCAACAAAAGGTAAATTGCGATGATAGCCCAATCAATTGCTCGCAGGATCATAGAGGCCGCTCCAGAACAAATCTATTTCACTTATACACCGCAACCTGGCCACAGCTACGTGTATGTGCTCTCCTGTCACTGATTACAGTAAAAGGCGTTACCATATTTGCTTGTTAGCGGATTCTGATGGTTGCCAAGGCCAGCGCAGCAAAAGCGGCGGCTAAAAGCCAGAATCGCACAACCACCTGCGGCTCGCTCCAACCGGCTAAGTGAAAATGATGATGCAACGGTGCACAACGCAAAAGTCGTTTGCCGCCGGTGTATTTGAAATATCCAATCTGAAGCACAACGCTCATTAATTCAATGACAAAAACTCCGCCGATGATAAGCAGCAGTATCTCATTTCGCGTAACTAACGCGCCATACCCCATCGCAGCACCCAAAGGCAGCGACCCGACATCGCCCATGAAGGTCTGAGCAGGATAGCAATTGAACCAGAGAAAGCCGAGCACCGCACCGAGAATAGCCGAGTAGAAAACGCTCAGCTCACCCGCCTGCGGTATATGCGGCAGCAGCAGGTAGCTTGCCCAGGTAGCGCTGCGAGTCATCATCTCACTGGCGACATAGCAAAGCACCACCAGCACGAAACTGACGATGCCGACGCAGCCCGCGGCAAGACCATCCATACCGTCCGCCAGGTTCACGGCGTTGCTGGTGGCGGAGATATAAAAGATGGCTATCAGGATAAACGTCCAGTTGGCCAACGGCAGGCCGTGCTTATAAAAGGGCACCCAGAACAGCTTTGCATCGACAATATTGACAAAATCGAAAAACAAAAACGATGCAATCAGCACGGCGCCGGCTATCTGGAATATAATTTTTTCCCACGGGTGCAGGCCGTTTCTGCTGCGGTGCCGGCTGACGGCGGTGAGTTTGAGCCAATCATCAACGCCGCCTAAAACGCCGAACCAAAGCACTACAAACAGGGCCTTTTGAATAAAAGGATTGTTAAGCCTGGCCCACAGCAATGTTGTCAGGCACGCCGACAGAATGATAATCAAGCCTCCCATCGTCGGAGTGTTGGCCTTCTGCTTGGTCAGCTCGTTGAGGGCGGCATGATGGAACTCGGGCCGGTCGCCGATTTTCTTCCGCATAAGCCAGCGAATAACCCTCGGTCCAACTAATATCGCTATCAGCAGGCTTGTCAGCACCGCCAAAACCGAGCGGAACATAACGTACTGATAAGCATAGAAATGAAGCTTATCAGTAAAAAAAGAGTTAAAATGGTCCAAAAAGTGATATATCATTGTCCATCGCTCATGGTTCGGCTTTCGTCTCTCGGCTCAGCAGCCCGGCGAGCCGGCAAAGCAGGGGCAAGCTCTTCAATAGGATACGGAACTTTCGCCGGCGCGTAAAGTTCCTTCAATCTCTCAACAATCGCCTCCAACCCGGCCGCCCGCGAACCTTTGACCAGTATTATATCCTGTTCCCTGACAAGCTCGTGTAAGATATTGCATGCCGAAGCAGTATCCGAACAACACACAATCTGCAACTGCTTCTCTGCGGCCTTTTCAGCAGATGCCGCTGTTATAGGGCCAAACTGTCCGACTGCTAACAACAAGTCCACTCCCGCCTTTGCGATTTCATCGCCCAACCGGGCGTGCATCGGCTCCGATTGGGCGCCAAGCTCGGCCATGTCGCCGCATATAAAAACCAGCCGACACCCGCCCCGCGAATCGAACTCTCTACCGAGACCAGCCAATATGTCGAGGGCGTTTCTCATTGAAGCCGGGTTGGCATTGTAGCAGTCATTGAGGACCGTCAGCGTTCCTATTTGTAGCGGCTCGGCACGCATCTCCACGCCCGTAAGCGTCTTGACGGCTGCCGCAAACTGCACGATGCTAAGACCAAACCGACTGCAAACCACCCAGGCTGCAAGAGCATTTTCAACATTGCCCGGTCCCGACAGCGGCAGGTGAACCTGTGTGCCCTCGATAGTGAAACTACTACCAAAACCGCCGCAAGATATATTGGTCGCGCGGTAATTAGCATTTGAGGATTTGCCAAAAGTGTAAAAGCTCAGCCCTTTGGCCCGGCAGGTTTGAACTAATTCGTCAATGTCGCCGTTTATTATAAGCACACCATTTTGAAATAATCCTTCGGCTATTGACAGTTTCTCATGGATTATAGTCTCCAGGTCGCCGAAGCCTTCCAAATGCGCGGGGTGCACATTGGTCACGACCGCAATGTCCGGCTGCGCGATACGGGTCAAGTAAGCTATCTCGCCCGGATGGTTCGAGCCAAGCTCTGCCACTACAACATCATCATCCGGTTCGGCGATAAGTAATGTCAAAGGCAGCCCGATATTGTTATTGAAACTCTTTGGCGATTGCCTGACGCGGTAGTGTTGACTGAGCACGTGAGATATGATTTGCCTGGTTGTTGTCTTGCCGACCGAACCCGTAATAGCAATAACCTCAAAGTTGCTTCGCCTGCGGTATTCCCTCGCAAAATCGCCAAGCGCCCTTACCGTGTCATCGACCTTCAGTATCGGTTTACCAGCCAGCCGAGCGTCCGTAATCTCTCTACTTACTACCGCGCAGGCAGCGCCTTTGTCGAAAACTTCCGCCACATAATCATGCCCATCGAACTTGCCGCCAGGTATCGCAAAAAAACAATCACCCTGCTTTATGGTCCGTGAGTCCGTGCTAACTCCATCGAATCTACCTTGCACATCCCTGGCCGATTCAGCCCCTATTATCCAGGCCAAAGCTCCAATTGAGAACTTCTTCATTTTTGCCTTCAACAATCTATATATTGCTGCACAAGCATTTACGGGTGTGGAGTATATGCGCGCGTTACTCCAAAATCAAGTTTGGACGCGAGAGGGTAAGCACATTTACAGTGAGTGCTTGTTAGGAATCGTAGCTTACGTTACCATCCCCTCCATGACGGAGAGATTTGGGAACAGGCCCCCTACGATGATTCCATTGAAAAATGTAGATCCCCACGGCTTTACAGCCGTGGCACCTCTACATTCTTCGGCGAAACCTGCCGAAGCATATCCGCCTTCGCCAAGACTACGGCGGATTACCCTTTTCGCATTCATCCACCCCTAAGGGGTGGCTTTCTGCGAAGGCGGGTAAAATTCCCCAGAATAATTCTTGACTTATAACGTTATAAGTTATAATATCATAATTAGTGCTCCGTCGTCGGTTATTTGATGAGTTGTCATGCTGAGCCGCAAGGCGAAGCATCTGTCTTACGTAATGGAGATTCTTCGCTCCGCTCAGAATGACATCCATCATTTGGTATGCAACAGAGCACTAGCCTATGATCAAAACCTTCAGATGTAAGGAAACACAGAAGATTTTTCGCCGCCAGTATTCTAGGAGGCTGCCTCACGATATTCAAAGAATAGCTTTCAGAAAACTGCGAATGATTGACCGGAGCACAACATTGGGTGATTTGAAGGTGCCGCCGGCCAATAAGTTGGAAATTTTGTCAGGAAGAAGAAAAGGACAATACAGCATACGCATAAACGACCAATGGCGGATTTGTTTCGAATGGGTGGATAATAACGCTCTGGAAGTAGAGATCACAGATTATCACTGAGGTACGAACATGAAGAATAATAGAATCCCCCCACTACATCCCGGCGAGGTTCTTCTTGAGGAGTTTCTTAAGCCCATGAACATAAGCCAGAATCAACTTGGGCGGGATTTGGGAGTGTCTCCACGAAGAATAAACGAAATCATTCACGGCAAAAGGAGTGTAACAGCGAACACGGCCCTTCGTCTGGCTCGATACTTTGGCAATTCACCGCAATTTTGGCTCGGCCTGCAGATGGACTACGATTTGGACGTGGAGAATGACAGACTTTCCCACCGCATAGAAAGGGACGTGAAGAGGTTAGCCTGTGCATAGCCCGCGGGTGGATTGATGAAGTATCCGGTCATAACTGAAAAAGCAAAGACCAGATTCTCAGCCTTTTAACCCGGCTCGCTGGCCTCCGTCCGGTAAATACGTCCTGCCGGAGCGGCGCCACCCAGAAACAAGTTGACCAGAACGTGAAAGACACCTTGATCTTCCATACGCCAAGCACGCGCCAGGAGTAACTCAAGGTGCCATGCTCCCGCATCTTTTCAGCCCACATTTCAGGCGTCACCGCATAGACTGAGATGCCTCTGTGGGCTGTCGTTTCCCCCGTGGTTCAAGAGTTATCACTGGCATCTTGGTCCGAAGAAATTGCTCAGCCACCTCTCTGTCACTGAAGTCGAATTTTTTGGTTCCGATTATCTGATATGTTTCATGGCCTTTGCCAGCAATTAGCACGATGTCGTTGCTGGAAGCTGTTTCTATCGCCAGACCGATGGCTTTCTTTCTGTCAGGCTCAATCAGTTTCGTATTGCGTATTGCGTATTGCGTATTGCGTTGAGCCGTGGCTTCTGTACTCTGTCTTCTGTCCTCTGTTTTCTGTCTCCTGTCTCCTGTCTCCTGTGCTCGTATCATCGGCCTGTCTTCAAAGCCTGCTATTATCTGGTTGATTATGTCCATCGGCTGCTCGGTTCGAGGATTATCACTCGTTACAACAACCATGTCCGCCAACTGCTCTGTGACCTTCGCCATACGTGGCCTTTTGGTTCTATCGCGGTCGCCGCCGCAGCCAAAAACCACAATAAGTCTGCCCTTGCACAAAGGCTTCAAGGTGGATAGCACATTCTTCAATGCATCGTCGGTGTGAGCAAAATCCACCAGCACATAGGGGGCGGAGCTCCTCTTATGTTCAGGACAACGAACCTTTTCCAACCGCCCTGGCACACCCTGCAAAGCCGAAAGACCCCGCGCGATTGTCTCCAAATCCAGGCCGGCAGCCAGACACAGTCCAGCCGCCGCCAAGTGGTTGCTCACGTTGTACCGCCCCAGTAATGCTGTCTCCACAGTATGTCTATTGCCTTGATATTCCAGAACAAAAACCGTGCCGTCAATATCCATTGATTCAATGTGGGCAGTAATATCAGCCGGCTCATCAATCGCGTACCAAAGAACACGCGCCTCTGTTTGTCCAGCGATAAACCTCGCTTCGGGGGATTGCTTATTCAAGACCGCTACAGAATCCGCCGACAGCCCTACGAACAACTTCGTCTTCGCGGCCAGATACGCCTCTTTTGTCTTGTGAAAGTCCAAATGGTCGCCGGTGAGATTAGTAAATGCGGCTGCCTTGAAATCTATACCCGCCAGGCGGTCTTGATAGAGGGCATGGCTGCTGGCTTCAGCGACCATGTACTCGGCACCGGCTTCGACCATTTGCTGCTGGGCATCGGCCAGACTGAGACAATCAGGTGTCGTTAGCGGCGCAGGTGAGCGTGACAGGCCCGTATCGTAAACAATCGTGCCGATAAGGCCGCACTTCTTTCCGGCAGCCTGGATGCACGAGCGAACCAGAAACGTCACGGTTGTCTTACCATTAGTACCTGTAACAGCAAGATTTACTAACTTCGATGCAGGATTACCCTTAGCCGCCTGTGCCAATAGCCCCACAGCTTTTGCACAATTGCCTACGATTATGATTTGGTAATCCGCGCTTTGTGCCAGATTCGCCGCAGGCACCCTCTCGCATACGACATACTTTGCGCCTTTGGCAACAGCCTGCCCGATAAAATCATGCCCATCTTTATTACTGCCGGGGATCGCCACAAAGATGTCGCCCTTTCTAACAAGGCGAGAATCAACGCAAATACCAGGGGAGTTTTGGGTTCCCGACCCGCCAAGCCGGACCAGTCCAAGCAATTCATCGAACATCATGGCTTTTTGAGCAATCACTGTCATAAGTATCAATCCTATTTTTCCTGTGACTTCCGGGCCGGGGCTATTTTATGCCAATAGTCCAAACGCTGCAACCAAGCAGACTACGAAATGGCCCGCATGGTCAACGGCAACACTTCAGAACAAGATTATTTCTGATGAAAAAATGCCGTCACATATTTATAATCGGCAAGTTGACCGAATCATCTCCAGAACACATTGTATGCAAGTGACTGGATCGGATACTCACACTTATTTAGGGGAGCGGTTTATGGCAAGTGGTATCAGGAAATCTCGCTGGACGTTAATCGCCCTGCTAACTATCGTTGCAGGCTGGCCGATGCCGGCCTGGACCGATGAGACAGACTACCTCGCCGTATTTATAGAAGGTAAGAAGGTCGGCTATGCCGTGCACAGCCGCACCGTAGCCGGCGACAAAGTAACCACTACCGAAGAAGTCAGCATCACGATAAGCCGACTTGGCGTGCCGGTTACTATCACGATGAGCGAGACCAGCATCGAGACAAAGCAAGGCAATCCCATCGGATTCGAAGTGATCCAGCAGTTAGGGGCCATGGCTATGAAACTTGCCGGTTCTGTGGATAAGCAAGGCAAAGTGACTTTGACCTCGATGGCTATGGGGGCCGAGCAAAAAAGCTCCTTCGAATGGCCGGCCGGCGCAGTTATGGCCGAGGGCCTGCGCCTGCTCAGCCTCAAGCAGGGTCTAAAAGAAGGTACGCAATACACAGTCACGATATTCAGCCCAGGTATCATGCAGGCGCTCGATGCCAAATTTAGCGTGGGGCCGGAGCAGGATGTTGACCTGCTCGGACGAGTCGTAAGGCTCAGAGAAGTAACAACCAGTATGACTATGCCTGGCGCCGGTGAAGTTGTCACCAAGACCTATGTGGATAACGACCTGCGTGCCTTGAAAAGTACTGTGCCGATAGCCGGGATGACGGTGGAGATGGTTGCTTGTGCCAAAGAGTTTGCACTTGGCGCAAACGATGTGCTTGAGCTGATCGAGAAGATGTTTGTCAAAAGCCCGCAGCCTTTGGAGGATGTGCCGTCGGCTGCATCCATAACTTATGTGCTAAGCCCCGGCAAGGACACCAAACTCGTTATACCGGCCACCGACAGCCAAAAAGTGGAACAGTTGGATGACGGCAAAATGATAGTTACAGTAAAACCTGTAGTCGCTCCTCCCGGTGCAAGGTTTCCCTACAGGGGCAAAGACGAAAAGCTCCTAACAGCGACCAAGCCGACACCGTTCCTTCAGAGCGACCAAAAAGAAGTAGTTGAACTTGCACGCCGTGCAATCGGCGATACGAAGGATGCAGCGGAAGCAGTTAGGCGAATTGAGGCTTTTGTGGCCAGGTATGTTGAAACCAAGAGCCTTTCGGTTGGTTATGCCTCGGCTGCCGAAGTTGCCGTCAGTAAACAGGGTGATTGCTCTGAGTTTGCCGTGCTGACAGCGGCGATGTGCCGGGCAATCGGGATCCCCACGCAAATGGTTGTGGGAGTCGCCTATATAAAAGACTTCGGCGGCATCGAGGGCTTTGGCGGCCATGCCTGGGCTCAGGCCTACGTCGGCGGCGACAGCTCCGGCGGTCAGCAGGGCAAATGGGTCGGCCTGGACGCTGCGTTCAAAAGTGCAGGTCTCGGCTTCGACGCAGGGCATATAGCATTAGGCGTGGGCGACGGCGAGCCAGGCGACTTCTTCAATATAGCTGCCATGCTCGGTAAATTCAAAATCGAAAAAGTCGTGATAAAAAGACAGTAACTGGCCCCAGCAATTACCTCTGTAAGTAAGAATTGATAAACCAACAGGGCTTGGTGTACAGCCCTTCAATCAAACTGAATATCCTCAAGGACAAATTCGACGTTGCTGTTGCCGTTGTAGTTATTTATCTTCGCCCCGTAGGCAATGTCGAAGAAATCATGTTCAAGAATCTTCTTTTCAAGTCTACCCATACTGAAACCGACACAGCGAATCGTGTTTGTGTTGTCGGTTGCGGCAAAAACCAGGTGCTCGTTTTTTGCACCCACTCTGCGCGGGGTCGAGGCCAGACGAACGCCCCTGGCGGCAAAGACCGGCCTGGGATTGCCTTGACCAAAGGGTCCGAGTAATTGCAGTTGTGCGACCGCTTCTTTGCTGAACTGACCCAACGCGCCCACAGCATCTATCCGGAGTTTCTCCACCACATCCTCATCGTTAAGATTCTCGCCGGCGTACGCCTCGAATTCATCAGCAAATGAACCAATCTTCCCCGGCTCAATAGTCATACCCGCAGCCATCTTGTGACCGCCAAAGCTCGCCAGGTGCCGTGAGCAGGCCTTTATTGCACTGAGCAGACAAAAGCCCGGAATAGACCGGCCGGAACCTTGTGCGGTGCCGTTGTCGGTTGGAGATGCGTTGATCATAATGGTGGGCCGATAGAAAGTATCTACAACCCGCGACGCCACAATGCCGAGGACGCCCGTGTGCCAGTTCTCAGCAGCCAGCACGATGCTCCGGCGGTCCGGGTGATTCAGACCCTGCTGGATTATGATTTCGTATGCCTGCTTGTATATCTTTCGCTCGCACTGCTGACGCTGAACGTTCTGGTCCTTGAGGTACTCGGCAATCTGCATAGCACGAGCCTCGCTCTGACTTGTCAACAGCTCCACCGCCAATCGGGCATGTCCCATCCGCCCCGCCGCGTTGAGCATAGGTGCAATGCGAAAGCCGATGTCGTAACTTTCAAGTCCCTGCCCCGTCAAGCCCGCCACCTCGATAAGGGCTTGTATGCCCGGCAGCTCGCATTGCGGGATTGCTTTGAGTCCGTAGTTAGTCAGAATCCTGTTTTCGCCCCGCAGGTCAACTATATCTGCTATCGTTCCAATGGAGGCCAGACTTGTCGCGTTAAGCATAAATTGCCGCAATTCAGGCTCGAGTTTTGGCCCACGTTTGCACTCATTCGCAATCGCCCAGGCTAACTTTAATGCCACCATCGCCCCCGCCGAGTCCTGGTTGGGATACGCTTGGTCAAGCGCCGGATGAACCAATGCGGCGGCTTCAGGCACCCTGGATTCAGGCTGATGATGGTCGGTTATTATCAGGTCCAGCCCGCATTGCCTGGCAAGGGCCGCACACTCGAAAGCCGTAATCCCGCAATCAACAGTAACCAGCACCTGCGTTCCGGACTCAGCTAATGACCGAACTGCTTCGGTATTAAGACCGTAGCCCTCCTCGATGCGATGGGGAATATAGTAGTCAACACCGGCGCCCAACATCCTGAGAATCTGCCAGAGAATCGAGACCCCCGTGATACCGTCAACATCGTAATCGCCATAGATGGTAATTTTCTCTTTCTTTTCTATGGCCTGTTTGAGTCTGCGAACCGCCGACTCGATGCCGGGCATTTTTTCGGGGCTGATAAGCTCATTGAGCTTAGGCCGGAGAAAGGCATGACCAGCCCGGACATCCGTTATGCCGCGATTGACAAGAACCTGCGCCAGAAGCGGCGAAACTCCCAGCGATTCCGCAAGCGCCTTTGCACGCCCGTCCGCCGGGCAGATACTCCACTGGGTTCTCTGCATCCGTGCTGAAAGTAGCATTTGAGCTTCCAACCTGCCTTTAGTTACATCCGAACACAATCACGGATTACCTATATACCAAAAACTACCGCCACACTACAAGCACCGTTTCATTGCTTGTGCGCGCAGCCGCAAATATCAAACAAAAAGGTCCTCCTACCGCAGGATATACGTGAAACAACCTTCTATGCCCGCCATGCTAAGTTTTTTACCGTTTTGTCGGCGCCGACGTTGCCGGCTACCGCGTGCAGCACGAACCGGCCACCTTTCGCCGTCAGGCTCGCCTCCACCCAGCCGACAGGAACCTTATCGTCAAAACTGTACGCTGCCGCTGGCACATTGATTAGGTGAATGCCCTCAAGTTCCGAATAGCCGAACTCGTGCGAGTGCCCGTACACAATAGCCTTTACCTTCCGGATAGGTTTAATCAGCTCGAATAGACGCGGCACATCTAAAAGGTCGCCATCGCGGTCTCGCATTGTATGATGAAAGCATAAAATGGTCGGCGTGCCGTCGGATTTTGCAAGATACTCTTGCAGCCAGGCCCTTTGGGCTTTTCCCAATAGGCCGGGTGTCTTATTCACATATAAAAGCGAGTCAAGCAAGACCACCCGCACAGGCCCGCCGGAAACAACCGTTACATGTTTATCCGGCACCGACTGCTTCTGGCCCGAAAGCTGCGTGAAGGCCTTGAGAAAATTGCTGCGGTCGTCATGATTACCCAGGGCCATAAAAATAGGTTTCTTCTCAGCCAGAGGGACCAGGAGACCTTTGAGGCTTTCATAGTCGCCGCTCTTACCCTCCAGCCTGGCTAAGTCCCCGGCAATCACCACTCCATCAGGCAAATCAACCATAATATCAGAAACAGCCTTTTGCAGATTCTGATGCGGGTACAACCGACGGACGTTGTCCTTCGGATCGGCGGCAATGTGTGTATCGGCAAGAAACGCCCAGCGCCCTGCCGGCTCCTGCTTACGCGATGTCAAGTTAGTTGCGCAGCCAAGCGCAACAAAAGCCACGCCCGCGCTCACCGTCGTCCTGAGAAATTCCCTTCTGCTCACCGGCTTGTAAAAAATGTGCGGCATAATCTTTTACCTTCAAAGTAAGTCTATCATGTCGGCCCGCCCGCTTCAAGCTGATCTCTGAGTGGCTGATTCCACCACTTTGGGTCCCTGAAATATTCCTTGAGCATCATCGCCGCGACAACACCATCCGCAACCGCCGTGACCAATTGCATAGCCGCCCCGATGCGGCAATCACCTGCAACAAATACCCCCGGAACGCTCGTGCGCATGTATGCACAATCGCATTTGATAAAGCCGGCCTCGGTCAGCTCCACAAAACCCTTCAAAAAGCCGGTATTCGGAACCATGCCGACAAAAATAAAGACACCGTCAGAAGGGTAATCTTCTTCTTTGCCGGTCTTGACGTTTTTGAGCCTGACGGATTGGACTCTGCCTTTACCCTGAATCGCTGTCGCAATGGTGTTGTATTTAATCACCAAATTTGAATCCCGCTCACCTGCCTTTTGCTTTAGTTCCTCCGCCAAGACCTTCGTCGCCCTGAACTCATCTCTGCGATGTATCAGAGTAACCTTCGCAGCGAACTTGCACAGATGCAGCGTCTCTTCGACAGCGGTGTTGCCACCACCCACTGCCACAACCTGCTTACCTCTAAAAAAAGGCGCATCGCATGTCCCGCAATAGCTTACACCCGCACCGGCATTGCGAAACTCCTCTTCGCCTGGCACATCTAACTTACGATAGCTGCTGCCCGGCGTCAGAATTACCGCCCTTGCAATAAATCTATCCGGGTCGCAGTAAACTGCTATATTGCCATCTTTGAGTTTCTCAAGGCGGGTAACCTCGCTGCCTGTCTTTACCTCTGCCCCGAAGCTCTCCACCTGTTTTTGCATTTTTTCAATCAGTCCCTGCCCATCTATTCGTTCGATGCCGGGATAATTTTCAATCCTGTCCGTGGTGGCAATCTGCCCGCCCGGCATAAACTTCTCAAGCACTAATGTTTTGAACCTGTCCCGTGAGCTATAAAGCGCGGCCCCTAACCCCGCCGGCCCACCACCAACAATAATCACATCGTACAAACCTTCCGTCATTATCCGTTACTCCAAATCTGCGATGAAAATCCAGAGTGAAACGTGAGGCTAACTATTTAGCCCTGGATTTCACCCAAGGTTTTTTTGTTGATTGCCATCGGTTTCGCCCTGCGTAAAATCTGGCGCCTGTATTGACCGGATCGTTTTATCAATCGGTTCCAATGTGGTGATGTCATCCCCAGTGGCAGCGCCAAGGTCCTTGAACTTTCTCGCCGTTACGAGAACTCTTTTTTCTAGTGAACCGATAGATTCATTGTAGGCTTCAATAGCGACTTCCAATCCCTTTTTCATATTGTACAGATGGTCGGCGAAAGTACTAATTCTCTCATAAAGAGTTTTTCCCAGATCGCTAATCCTCTGAGCATTTTCAGCAATCTGTTCTTGCCTCCACCCATAGGCTACGCCCTTCAACAGGGCTATCAGAGTTGTCGGAGATGCAATGATGACCTTGCGCTGGATCCCAAACTCGATTAGGTTCGGATCCTGTTGAAGGGCAGCGCTGAAGAACATTTCGCCGGGTAAAAACAACACCACGAATTCGGGAGCAGATTGGAACTGTTCCCAGTAGTTTTTAGCGCTCAGATTAGAAATGTGAGTGCGTACCTGGGCCGCGTGTTCCTTGAGTTTGCTAGCCCTTGTAGAATCGTCTTGGGCCGCGACAGCATCGAGATAACCCTGCAAAGGAGCCTTGGAGTCAACAACGATGTTTCTTTTATCGGGGAGACTTATTATCATATCTGGCCGCGTCCGTCCGCCTTCCTGGGCAGAAGTTACCTGCTCCAGAAAATCGCAGTGCTCCATCATGCCGGCAATTTCCACCACACGTCTCAGTTGGACTTCTCCCCAGTGCCCCCTAACCTCGGGTCTGCGCAACGCAGTCACCAGATTCTCGGTTTCCCTTCTTAGTTTTTCTTCAGATTCGACAAGGGACTTCATTTTTTGCTCTATGGTCGCAACCTCAGTAGTCCGTTCGGTTTGTATTTTCTTGAGCGTATCATCCACACTTTTCACAGAATCCTTCAGAGGCTGAACAAGTGCGTCAATCGCCTGCTGCCGTTTATCAAGGTCGCCCCTTGCATCGACTTGGAACGTCCCAAGATTCGTCTTCGCCAGATCCAGAAATTGGGCACTATTACTTTTCAAGGCGTCTGCAGATAAAGCTTTGAAAGCATCCGACAACTTCTGTTTAGCATCTTCTAATAAAGTCAGTTTTTCTTCGGCTGCCTTTTGTTGTTCCTCAAGTTTCGTGCGAATTCCAGCAAGCTCTGTTTTTAACGAGGTACACTCGTCTCGGAACTTTTCCGTCTTCTTCAAACTGAAAAAGAAAACGACCAAACCCGCACATATCGCACCAATCAAAAAGCCCACAACATATTCCATAATCTGATCTCCGCAATTGATACCATAGAATTTCCTCAAATTATAGTGGTTAACGCCTTGTTCGTCAAAGACCCAAGCCAGCAAAAAACTGTTGCTATTCAACACCAGGCTTAGTATCGTCCTGCCAGACTCAGAATCAGATTTTGAGAGGCCAAGATGTCAGGAAAAATAGAAGCCGTCATTTTCGATTGGGGCGGCGTGCTGATAGAAAACCCCAGGCCGGCCCTTATGCAGTTCTGCGCCAGGGCATTTGGTGTGTCCGAAGAGCAGTATATCGAAGCACATAGCAAGTTCCTCGAACAGTTCCAGAAGGGCTTGGTTAGCGAACAAGCGTTCTGGCGAAAAGTCTGCGCAGAGCTGGAAAAGCCCGAACCCAGACATCCATCCTTATGGGGCCAAGCCTTTAGGGCCGCCTACGCACCACGAAAAGAAATGCTTGCCCTGGCGTCCAACCTGCACAAAGCCGGCTACAAAACCGCCCTTTTATCCAACACGGAATTCCCGGCAATGCAGTTCTTCTATGAGCAAGGCTATGATATGTTCGATGTCCGGGTGTTTTCCTGCACGGAAGGTGTGGCAAAACCGGAGCGAAAAATCTACCAGACCACGCTCGACAGACTCGGCTGCCCAGCGAGCAGAACCGTCTTTACAGATGATAGGGCCGAGTTCATCGCCGCAGCCGGACAACTCGGCATTAACGCAATACTATTCAAGAATATCAAACAATTCAAAGGCGAATTGATGCGCCTCGGCGTGAATACTGGTTAGGAGAATATACATTGAATTTCCTGGACTTACTAAAAAACAAAGACTTCATCCTGCTCGATGGCGCTATAGGAACCCAGCTCGATAAAGTTGGTCTGATGTCTCGCGGCGGAAACAACCTCGATAATCCTCATGCAGTCCTCGAAATCCATCGAGAATACGCCGGTTCCGGCTGCGACGCCCTGACCACCAACACGCTGACAATGAACCGCATCTATATCGAGACGCACAACGTGGGTGTCTGCGTTCGAGACGTAAACCGTGCAGGCGTTGAACTTGCCAGGCAGGCTGCCGGCGAGAATCTATGTGTCTTAGGCGACATCAGCTCCACCGGACAACTACTCGAACCTTACGGGACATACAAAGAGTCACATTTCTATGATGCGTTCAAGGAACAGGCGGAGATTCTCGCTGAAGCCGGCGTGGACGCGTTTATCATCGAGACGATGTTTGATTTGCGAGAGGCCCTGTGCGCCTTGCGAGCGTGCAAGGAGAACTTCAAGCTGCCTGCGATTGTGTCAGTCGCATTCAAGACAGAAACAAAAGGTGGGCGAACAATCATGGGCAACTCCGCGAAAGATTGCGCCGCGGCCCTTACGGATGCCGGCGCCGACATCATCGGCGCCAATTGCGGCGAGCTTGACCCCACCCAGATGGCCGTTATCGTATCATTACTCAAATCGGCAATCCCGATAAACGACAACGGCGTACCCATTCTCGCCCAACCCAACGCCGGTAAGCCGAAACTGGTCGGCGACAAGACAGTATTTGAAATGTCCCCCAAGCAATTCTCTCGCGGTATTACCGAATGTTTACAGAATGGCGCCAGTATTGTCGGCGGTTGTTGTGGTACAACACCGGAACATATCCGAGCAGTAGCAAAGTTGCTGCACAGGATGTAACTCTAATCAGCATTCGCTGGGTAAAAGCATGGCAAATTACCATTTAGTGATTTTGAAAAAGCCTTATCTAAATGCAATTCTGAATGGTCGAAAAACAATCGAATCGCGATTCGCAAAAACAAGACCAGCCGCCTTCGGCCAAGTCCAGAGCGGTGACAGGCTCTTTCTCAAGGTAAGTTCCGGCCCCGTATGCGCAACGGCGACAGTCGCAATAGTAAAATACTTCGAGAACCTAACCGAAGCAAAAATACTTCAGATAAAACAGCAATACAACGAGTATATTGGAGGCGATGACGAGTATTGGCACAGCAAACTCGATAGCAAGTCCGGCCTGCTGGCCTGGCTCAAAGATGCCACGCCCATCGAGCCGGTTCGGATTAACAAAAAAGACTGGCGGGCATGGGTAGTCTTGAGTGCAAGAGAGCACTTCGGCCTATTTGACATAAAGGTTGATAGATGATACATAAAATAGTTCAGTGACCAGACCGGCGAAAATCTTTGCTGTGGGAGAGGTGAAGATAACAAAAAAAGCATCGAATTATCGCATCCCATACTGAAGTAGTAACCGTGTTTATGCCAACCTCCCTGTCGTATTGCCTCCAATAGGTTCATTGGATGGTTGGCTTGTTTACCCTTATCTTTCGTCGTAACTAACTGCTTAAAAGTGCGCAAGCCAACCTTTTGCTTTTCGCCATTATTATGATTGCCGATTTTTTTTCACCCGCCGCAACAAAAAGCCTTGTGTTTACGTCTTTTACTGAGATTCAAATCACAAATAAGGATTGTATGTCGGACTTTGTCGAGCGGGGTTCTTGGATGTAACTCGGCAGATCAGGCAGTATCAATCAGATCAAGGTATAGGTAGTGCCGAGCAATAATGAGTAATCTTGAGAAGATATCCTACATTGGGTTGCTGCTTTTGGCCTTTTTTCTGGCAGGGCTCATGGTATATAACCATAAGGAGCTATTGCAGCCGGTGTCATCTGTAAGTCCATTTGTCTCCGGTCATGTTGCCCAGATACGTATTGTCATGAAAGAGGGCGACTGGCAACAGCTCAAAACCAACACATTTGCTGAGCAGTACGTTCGTGCCGACTTTTGGTTTGATGGGCAGCCTTATAAGAATGTCGCAATACGCCCCAAGGGAATGTCTTCTCTGATGTCTGCCCGAGGAGGTGATCGGATGCCTCTTAAGGTTGACTTCAATTTCTTTAATTCTGCACAGACTTTTCGTGGTATCAAAAAGCTAAGTCTCAATAACGGATTCTCAGACCCGACTTTCATAAGAGAGACCATAGGCTACGAATTATTCGAACAAATGGGGCTTCCGACGCCGCGCAGAGCATTTGCAGACGTGTGGGTAAACAACGTCCATCTGGGATTATATACTATCGTTGAACAGGTCGATAAGACTTTTCTCCGCAGAAACTTCGCCAATTCCAATGGAAATCTATACAAACCCGAGATGCCGGCAGCATTCCTTAATTGGACCAAAGACGATTTCGACAAACAAAGTACCAATGTATCGCAGTCCGCCGAAAATAAAAAGCCCAACAATCTCGACATAAAGGTGGGAGGTTCCAGGCTTGGCGACCTTGTCAAAATCTTGAAACGGGAAGGAGCTGTTGGAACTGAGATGTTGCCGGACGATACTTCAACATCGTCGCCGCAAGGCCCATTCCCCGGCGGTTTCACAGGTCGAGGCGGATTCCCCGGCGGACCCCCTGGGGGTCCGGGAGGACCATTCCCCGGAGGCCCGCCAGGGCAGTTCCCAGGAGATCCAAACAGACCATTTGCCAGAGGGCCGGAAGGACAGTTCCCCGCAGGTCCGCCAGGACAGTTCCCTAGCGAACCAAACGGGCCATTTGCCGGGGAGTTTAGAGGCAGAGGGGGATTCCCAGGAGGTCCCACAGGCCAATTTCCAGGAGAGCCAAATAGACCGTTCCCAGGAGGGCCGGAAGGACAATTCCGAGGAGGACCGCCAGGACAATTCCCACGAGATCCAAACAGACCATTCGCCAGAGGGCCGGAAGGACAGTTCCCCGCAGGTCCGCCAGGACAATTCTCCGGCGAACCAAACAGGCCGTCCGCTGGCGGTTTCAGAGGAAGAGGTGGTTTCCCTGGAGGCCCCGGAGGTCCGGGAGGTCCCGGCGGGGGTATGTTCGGACGAGGCGGAAGTTTGATTGAACAAATGGGCCTTAAAACGAATGAGAACTACCCCAATCACAGCGCATTGTATCACTTTCTTGAAGTTCTGAACAAATGCCCGGATGACTCATTTCCATCTGAAATCGAGAAGGTGCTGGATGTCGATGAAGTTCTCCGGTTTTTGGCTGTCTCGGTGATGATAGTTCACCTGGACAACTACATCGGAATGGGACATAACTATTACCTCTATGAGGTTGACGGAAAGTTTCGCATCATTCCGTGGGACCTGAACATGGCTTTCGGGACATTCGGCGGCATGGGACCTGGTCGCGGAGGAAGCAATGCAGACTTCTATATTGATGACCCGGTCAGTGGAGCCGTTGCAGAGCGGCCCTTGGTCGCCCGCCTGCTTGCACACAAGCCCTACATGGATAAGTATCATCAATACCTGGAGCAACTGCTTAAAGGTGGCTTCGCTGAAGGTATAATTGAAGCGCGCATTGACGAGTTGGTCAAAATAATCAAGCCTTTCGTCGAAGCCGATAACCTCAAGTTCTTCTCCATCGCGGAGTTTGAAAGAGGTATAGAGGGAATCGCTGCTTCCGGCGGGCAAGAAGGTATTTCTCCTGAGATGGGCCCTATGCAGAGAGGCGGCGGAGAATTTAGCCAAGGCCAATTCCCAGGCGGGGGCAGAGGCGCAATGGGTGCAAGAGGCGTCGGCAGGGGAGGTGGGGGAGGACCGGGAATGAATGCCCCAATGCTAAAGCCTTTCATAAAACAGCGCAGACTATCGGTCAGAGAGCAGTTGGATGGAAAACGACCCAGTCGAGGCCAGGAAGGGGAGCAAAGAGAAGGTCCCGATATGTTTAATGGATTAAGAGGCAATCCGGGAGGGCCAGGATGATATCTAAGATATGGCCAAAAACTGAAAGACCGGAATCGGAACGTGACCAGTCCCGCTCCGGTCCCTCAGGGAACGAGAAGTGGGAGCGCTTTGAGCGAAAGTTCTTCGTCCCTCCGGAAAAAACAAGCTTTGCCCGCAGTCTGTTGTCCAATATCTGCCTGCGGGATAGCACCTATCCACGAGGCATGATCAATAGCCTTTACTTCGATACACCCGATCTGGACCATTTCGAGAAATCAGATGACGGCAGCTACGAAAGGCAAAAGATTCGCATCAGATGGTATGACAGTCCCAACGGTCGGCAGGCCGAGGTCCCCGTCTATCTGGAGCTGAAGTCCAAAAGGGGTTTTGCAAGCAAGAAACACCGCAGGAAAATCCTCGTGCCGGCAGAGCGGCTTAACAGAATTGGAGCCGGCAATACCCTAGTGGGCAGGAACACAATATCATGGACGTTGGCGGAATTCGGATATTTTTCTGAGGATCCTCTGCTGCCGGTCATCCTGATAGCCTACGAACGTTTCCGCTTCAGCGAAATCCTGACGGGTACAAGGCTCTCATTCGACTGGAAAATCCGCTCCTCGCTTGCATCTCCGGGACTGGGATATAGTGAGTCAAGTCTGATGCTCGACGGTGCGGTCATCGAAATCAAGGGCCCCTCCATGGAAATACCCATTTCACTTCGCTCTCTCAGCACCCTCGGTATCGATTGGACCAGGTTCTCAAAGTACGCCTCCTGTCTTGAAACGCAATTAACTGACCCCGGATCGGTAGGCCGATTCTGGCCCTCCGGCAGAGTAGAATTATTATGAACTATGCACAAGGAGAATTTTTATGTTGGCAGCAAGTTTTTTGAAGACCCCCAATTTCAATCTAACTGAGGTGCTCATCGCAATTGGTTTCTCACTAATTGCCTCTGTCGCGGTCTATCTTATTTACCACTTGTTCTACGGGTCTCGCAACATCGGAGCGGGTGTGGACCGCTCCTTCATCATCACAGGGCCAGCTATCACTGCGTTATTCTTGGGGATTCAGAGCTCCATCCCGCTTTCTTTGGGATTGTTAGGTGCGTTGTCTTTTGTCCGTTTCAGAACACCGGTCAAGGACCCCGCAGAGATAGGCTATCTCTTGTTGTTGATTGCAACATCTATAGGCGCGGCAACCCACACTTACCTTATTGCAATAATCCTGTTTCTCCTTGTATTCTTGTCTTTGAGCATTCAATGGCTTATCCGAAATCGCCTCTCATTTCATGTCCAAACGAATCTCATGATCTCTGTGGACAAGAACGTTTTTCAGGATATTGAACCGAAATTGACACAGTTCCTGAATGCCCGCCTTACTAACCTCACGCTGAAAACCATGTCTGTCCTGGATGATCGAGTTGCAATTCACTATCAACATAAGGCAATGTCAGGCTCTGACAAGGTGCATTTCGCAGGAGAGCTCAACAAACTTGCCGAGCCGGGAAGTATTGAATTTTTTGCCGGATAATTAAACGAAATTGTCAGAGCAAAATCGTTGCTGCTCTGCGGCAGGTTCCTGACACAGGCAGCTTTTTTAGCACACAATTTAATGGTTTGACTGGAAAGGAACGAAAAATGTTGAAGAAGATTACATTAGGCGTTTTAGCAATAGTCCTGTTGGCTGCGGTTGAAATGTCGGTATCCCAGCCGGCAGACAGCGGTGCCGGCCAGAGGCCGCGCGGCGGTATGCGCGGGGCAGGTCGGGCCGGGGCAGAAGGGGGCACCGCATCCAACCCGATTCTTGCCAATTCTGATGCCGAGAAAAAAATCCTGGACGTCCTCGAGGATATGGACAGGAACCAGAGGGCAGGTATGATGAACGTACCGTTGCAAGACGGCAGATTGCTTAGGCTGCTCACCCAGGCGGCCAGCGCCAAGCGCGTTGTCGAGATCGGAACATCCAACGGGTATTCGGGTATATGGTTCTGCCTTGCCCTGCGAGCCACAGGCGGCAAGCTTATCACCCATGATATCGATGCCGGCCGGGTGGCGCGGGCACGCGAGAATTTCAAACAAGCCGGTGTCGACCAGCTCGTCACCATTGTGATGGGTGATGCTCACGAGCAAGTCAAGAAGCTTGAGGGACCCATCGACATCGTTTTCATTGACGCAGACAAGCCCGGTTATATTGATTATCTCACCAAAACGCTGCCGCTTGTGCGCCCGGGTGGACTTATCATTGCCCACAACGTCAACATGGGAGGAGAGATGGGGGACTTCGTCAAGGCCATTACCACCGACCCCAACCTGGAGACCGTGTTTATGGGCCAGGGCCAGGACCTCAGTATAACACTCAAGAAACAAAAGGTTGAATAACCGGGCCGGTAACTCTATCATTGCTCCTTTTCATGGATGGTTTGAAACGATATGAATGCTACGCCCAGGAAAGAACTGTCGTTATTTGACTCAACATGCATAATCGTCGGCATCATAATCGGTGCCGGCATTTACCAGATGGCTCCATCCATCGCGAGCGGCGCCGGCTCTTGGTGGGGCGTCATTGTAATCTGGATAGTCGGAGGCTTGATTTCGCTTTTTGGGGCGCTCGGCTACGCGGAGCTGGCATCGGCATATCCAAAAGAAGGCGGCGATTATGTATATCTCAGCCGAGCCTATGGTCCATGGGCCGGCTTTTTATTCGGCTGGGGTCAGCTTGCGATAATCAGACCCGGCGACATCGCAATTATGGCGTTTGCATTTGCCACGTACGCAAGAACGATTTACGATCCACTCGCCGCTCATCCCGAATATAGCCAGCGAGTCTTCGCTTGTGCGGCGGTAATCATCCTGACCGTCATTAACATCCTGGGCGTCAAGGAGGGAAAGTGGACACAAAACATCCTGACAACCGTCAAAACGCTGGGCCTGCTGGCCATAGTTGTTGTGGCTATAATCGCTCCGCAAAGCCAAAAGACCGCGGCACCGGTCGAATCGATTCCTCTTAGTCTGGCACTTGTCTTTGTGCTGTTCACATACGGTGGCTGGAATGAGATGGCCTACGTGGCTGCCGAGGTAAAAAACCAACGCCGTAATATCGTCCGTGCTCTGGTATTAGGCGCCACTGTCGTTACTATCCTATATCTGCTGGTCAACGGCGCGTTTCTCTATACATTAGGCTATTCCGGCCTGGCCAATTCCAAGGCGGTCGCCACTGACAGTATCTCTGCGGTATTTCCGAAAATCGGCGGCACACTTATAAGCACCCTGGTTTGTATCTCCGCGTTGGGCGCTGTCAGCGGTCTGATTTTCACAGGCGCACGTATCTCTTATGCTATGGGCGCTGAGCACCATACCTTCCGGTTGGTAGGTAAATGGCACGAACGAACAAGCACGCCGGCGAGAGCACTTTTACTGCAGGGAGTAATCGCCGTAGGATTGATCGCCATTCTGGGTTCCTTCGTGGATACCCTTCTTTATACCGCCGCGCCTGTCTATACTTTTTATTTGGCAACCAGCCTGGCGATTATAGTCCTGAGACGCAAAGAGCCCGGCGTCGAACGTCCGTACCGCGTAACGGGTTATCCCGTCACGACACTTATTTTCTGTGCGGTCTGCGCGTTTCTAATCTACAGCACCGTATCATACGCCTGGCATGTAAAGATCAAAAGCCTGTGTCTGCTCGAGGCTGTGCTTTTGGCCGGCATGGTTATCTATTGCTCAACCGACGTTCGCGATCTGCTGCGGCGCAAACCACCTCAGCAATCCTAAAAGTGAACGCTCGCGACCGATGAATAATCCTACGATAAAACCGGGGGCAGAATATCCGGAATTGGTGTGCATAGCACACAATACACGCTTAAAGTTTTTTCAACTCTCAATCCCCAAACGCGCCCGGAAGGACTCGAACCCTCGGCCTACGGATTAGAAATCCGTTGCTCTATCCTACTGAGCTACGGGCGCTTCATTTCTTAAGTGCTTGCACTATAACTACTTCCCATACACATTGTCAACCTCTTTGCTCAAATGCCGACTAATCGCACGTCCCATGCCGGCCTGAATAAAACCGCACCCAGAAGACAATTTCTGCAGTCAACATCCGTTCATTAATCCATAAAAACCCATTCATCCGGCGAACAAAAAAAGGGGCAAGCAAAATGTGCCCCCTTTGGATTCATATTACTACATCCGGCTATTCTTTAACATCGGTTGCTGCGACTGTCTTTCCCATTTGCTTCATTTCTTCTGTTTCACGCTTTGACTGCCAAACAGCCCAGACCAGCCCGACTATACAGATAACTATCACCACCCAGAAAAGCATGTCATGCCCCTTCGGGCTAACCGTCACGCCTTGCTTTTCCAGTATCCGCAGGACGCCCTTATCGTATGGCAGTATCAACCCGATAATCAAAAGACTGACCATATTCATGACTTTAATGAGTGGGTTAATCGCCGGGCCGGCCGTATCCTTAAGCGGATCGCCCACCGTGTCGCCCGTAACGCTGGCCTTATGCTTTTCACTGCCTTTGCCGGTATTAGCCTTGAGGTCGCGAGGCTCATCCTCGATCGTCTTTTTGGCATTGTCCCAGGCGCCGCCGGCATTGGCCATAAACACCGCCAGTAACTGCCCCGTCACAATCATCCCTCCTAAGAAACCTGCCAATGCTATTACCCCCAATCCAAAACCTACAAGCACAGGCACTAATATCGCCAGTAGTCCGGGGCCGATCAATTCCTTTTGTGCCGCCGTTGTGCAGATGTCCACGACTCGGCCATAGTCCGGTTTCTTTGTGCCTTCCCAGATGGCCTTGTCGCGGAACTGAATCCTGCACTCATTGACAATCAGAAACGCCGCCCGCCCCACCGCCCGGATGGTCATCGAGCTAAACAAGAACGGCACAGCGCCGCCAAGCAGCATTCCGATAAACAACATAGGGTTGGAAATCGTCAGCATTGCTGCCACCACGTTGTACACATCGTGGCTGACTCCTGACGTCTCGCCTTTGCCGCCCGAACCAACCGAGACGATATAACTGTTGAATAGCGACACCGCCGCAATCACTGCCGAGCCGATGGCGATACCCTTTGTGATGGCCTTGGTTGTATTACCTACCGCATCCAGGTCTGCCAGAGTCTGGCGTGCCTCCTTGTATTGGGCCTCACCCATCTCCTTTCTATCGTAACCCATTTCACCAATCCCGTTGGCATTATCCGCCACTGGCCCGAATACATCCATCGAAATGGTGTTGCCCGTCAGCGTCAACATTCCGATACCACACATAGCCACCCCGTACGCAACAAACGTCGCGTTGGTATTGCTGTAAATAAGCACGCTGCCCATAATCGCCGAAGCAATAATCATCACTGCGAACACCGTGCTTTCATAACCCACCGCCAGTCCCTGAATGATATTTGTGGCATGACCGGTCTGACACGCTTTTGCCAAACTCTTGACCGGCGCAAACTCCGTGCCGGTAAAGTACTCCGTGCACTTATTCAGCAGCACCGCCAAGACAATTCCAATCAGGCACGTCCAGGCCGGCCGCATATCCAATCCCTCAATACCCAGGTTTGCCCAGACAGGTAGATTTGTAATGTAGGGCTTGATTGCCTCATAGTTCGGATAGCTGGCATCAAATCTAAAATACAAAAAGCCTAACACAAGGAATCCGATTACGCTGATTGTCGAACCGATAATAAAACCACGGTTGACGCTCTTCATCGCCCCCGCCACAGTCCCCTTGTCGCCGGCTCGAACGCTATACGTGCTGATAATGCTGGCTATCACACCGATAGCACGCACTAACAGCGGAAAGATAACGCCCTTATGGCCGAAACTGGCGATTCCCAAAATCATCGCCGCCACAATCGTCACTTCATAACTCTCGAAAATATCCGCCGCCATACCGGCACAATCGCCCACGTTGTCGCCCACGTTGTCCGCAATTGTTGCGGCATTCCGCGGATCATCTTCAGGGATTCCCGCCTCCACCTTACCGACAAGGTCCGCTCCGACATCCGCCGCCTTGGTATAAATACCGCCGCCAACTCGCATAAATAACGCCAGTAACGTCCCACCAAACCCGAACCCAAGCAACGCCTCGTATGCATGCTCACCGTAAATCAGGAATATAATCGACCCACCCAACAGCCCCAGACCATCGGTCAGCATACCAGTAATCGTTCCGCTGCGATAACCCAGCTGCAATGCCCGACCGAAACTTGTCTTCGCAGCCGCCGCCACCCGCAGATTCCCCGTCGTTGCCAGCCTCATCCCCACAAAACCTACCGTTGCCGAGAACGTCGAGCCTATCAAAAACGCAATTGCTCGGCCCCACGCAATCGCCGCCGGCGATCCCGAGGCCTTCGCCGCAAAGAACAACACAACAGTAATAACCACAATCAGTAAGCCCACCACTCGAAACTGACGGTACAAGTATGCATTCGCCCCTTCACGCACCGCCAATGCTATCTCCTGCATTCGCTTAGTGCCCTGGTCGGCCCGCCTGACCTGCTTGACCAGCAGCAACGCATACGCCAAGCCTGCCAGCGCTATAAACACGTTCGTCACCAGCGCAATCTTCTCATACAGCGCATACCTGTCACTGACCAGCGGTTCCAAAAGCGTAATCTTATTCACTCTCTCCCCTGCCGCTGCTGACGGTGCCTTTTGAAACACTGAGTCTGGTCCGGTAGTAAATGACCACACCGCCGTCGCCAAAATACCGATGGTCAACAATCCGATTAATGAGATCCTCTTCATAAATTCCTCATTCCAAAGACTTTGAATAACTCATTCAAACAAAAACACCCGAACAAAAAAGTTACAATCTATCCGAACGCCCTCGTTTTTCAAGTGTTTTTTGGGATACTCCCATGGAAATTCGCCCAAGAGCCTTATCGTTGGAGCACCACCATCAAAAGAGGTTCTCAAGGCGGTAGATTCGCTTTCAACAACGATCTCAAAGCTATTTCACAAACTTGAGAGTTGATTACCGCACCTCTGTAGTGAAATCACTAATCAATTTGTTCTTGCTTTTCCCGACAATCTACACAATAATACTCGAAACGCGAGCTTCTAATCTTTGCTTTATACTAAATCGTTAAGGCTGGCATGCCCAAACTTCTTTTCGTTTGGGCATGGTCAACCCTTCGTGATTGATTCATTACGCAAGACGCAATATCAGAGAAATGTAGGATGGGCTTCAGCCCATGCTGTGGATTTTGGTTCTACAAGGTATTTTTGAAGCTTTGAATCGACAACCATTGTTGTTTGTAAGAAGAGGCTGCATCTCTACGCAAAGGGTAGTCTTTCTTATCTATCAGACTTGTTAATCCTTTTTGGTGATTTCGGACATAGCTGGTGGAAGATTGAATTCAGTTTTCCGACTATGCTGCCTTCCAACCTCGACTATTATGCCAATAAACGGATCGGATACTGGCCCAAAAATGGATACCCAATATATAATCCAATGGCTTTTGTAGAAGGAAAAGTTGGGATGGGCGACAGGTGAGTGGACGCTCACGTGGTCAGAGCTTCGCGCTGCATTGTACTATTCATCGATTCTGGATAGTTCGCCGGGTGACTTTTCTGCTTGGTATCATAATTGCACAGATGAAGCTGTAGCTGCTGGGGAATCGGCAGATGTGGAAACGATAGACGCTGATATTGATCCAACTCTTCCCTTGTCGCTTTTCTTATATCTTTGTATTTTTTAAGAAGGTTACAGATTTTCAGGTAAAGATATCAACAGGAGACCATTTGAATGAAAAGGAAGAGGACTATCATTTTCATCGCGGTAGGAGTCACCGGCATAGCTCTTATTGCGTTCGCTCTGGGGGCTATTTATCACTATAGGGTCCTTTCAGTCATTCGGTTACCAAAGCCTCCGAAGATAGATGAGGTACCCGTACTTAAGGTCACCATCAAAGATGCGAACGCCCAAATATCTGAGATGAAACGTTGGATTAACGAGGTGGAACCTCCAAAAGATGCGCAAATTGCCATAGGGGTTACAGATGCGGTGCAGCAAGTCGGCCAACTTTGGCAGGAATGGCAAGACCTCCTCAACTCCGGACAGATCAGAATAAGGCCTTGGGAGGGCACTACTCTCACCAGTGGATCTTGGGAGTCCCAAGATGGAAAGACCAATATCTGGCTCCTATTCCGGTCGAAAGAGAGACGAATATCACAATACACAAAGAGAATATACTCTTCAAAGGATGTAGTAGATCAGTTTTACTACTTTGAATTCTTTAATGATTTGGGCGAGTTAGAATACTGTGAGTTGGACGATCGGGAGTTCCTATGGTTCTATCCCGGAGACAAGATATCACGTTACGCTCGGAAGGTCGAGCCGACAAAAGAAGGCTTCGAGACTTGGTACGAGATCGAATGGGATGAGAACGGCAGGATTACTCAGGAGCGGACACGGACCTGGGAGAAACTACCCATTCAGAAAACTTTCGAGCGCAGAAAATCAAAGGATAACTAAAGGTAATAATTAGGGACATCTCTGAAAGAGCGGACCAGAGCGGCCTCTTGCGACAAAACATCTATAGCACGCACTACAATTTCTCAAATACGAACCTGTGCTGATGGGTATCGACCTTGATCCGACTGCCGTCGGAGAACTTACCGGCCAGAAGCTCGCCGGCTAAGGGATTTTCCAGTCTCTGTTGAATAGTCCGTTTTAGCGGCCGAGCGCCATAGACAGGGTCGTAACCCTCATCCATGATTTGCTCACGTGCTCTATCCGTAAATTCAAGCTCGATTTTGCGGTCCTTCAGACGCTGAGCGAGGTATTTGAGCTGAATATCAACTATTTTCTTCAGGTGTTCTTTAGTAAGCATGTGGAACACGATTATCTCGTCGATCCTGTTGAGAAACTCAGGCTTGAAAACCTGTTTGAGAGCATCTTTGACATGGGCTTCGATTTCCCAGTCTGCGCCTTTCTCTTCGGTCAGTTTCTGAATCTGCTGACTGGCGAGGTTACTGGTCATGATGATGACGGTATTTTTGAAGTCCACAGTCCGGCCTTTGCCGTCGGTGAGCCGGCCGTCATCGAAGACCTGAAGGAGCACATTAAACACATCGGGATGAGCTTTTTCGATTTCATCAAGCAAAATGACCGAATAGGGTTTTCGCCGGACCGCCTCTGTTAGTCGCCCCCCTTCTTCATAACCAACATATCCCGGCGGCGCGCCGATAAGCCTGGCAACCGAGTGCGGCTCCATGAACTCGCTCATATCGACACGAACCAGCGTGTTGGGGTCATTGAATAGAAAATCCGCCAGTGCCTTAGATAGCTCTGTCTTGCCGACGCCGGTAGGTCCCAGGAACAAGAATGTTCCGATCGGTCTATTTGGGTCGGATAGTCCCGAACGACTTCGCCGGACTGCGTTACACAGAGCCGCCACAGCCTCATCCTGGCCTACAACACGCTCGCGGATTTTCTCCTCCATCTTCATCAGCCGCTCTCGCTCGCCGCTCAGCAATCTTGAAACCGGAATGCCCGTCCACTTGGAAACTACCTGAGCAATGTGTTCCTCTGTCACCTCGTTGTGAATCATCTTCTGCCGCTCGGACTTAGCAAGCTGAGCTTCCTTTGCCTCAAGCTCTTTCTTCAGGTTACTGATGGTCTCGTACTTCAGACGGGCGGCGGTCTCCAAATCGCCCTTTCGCTGGGCGTCCTCAAACTGCGTTTGAGAATCCTCTATTTTCCGCTTCAACTCTTTTATTTGGTCGATTTCATGCTTCTCGCCCTCCCATTGGGCGGTTAGCTTTTTGTCCTGCTTCTCCAACTCGGCTAATTGCTTTTCGGTATTTTTCAGCCGCTCTTTACTGGCCGCATCGGTCTCTTTTCGCAGAGCCTCTCGCTCAATCTGCAATTGCATGGTCTTTCGGCGAATATCATCAAGCTCGGCGGGCAGCGAATCGTTTTCGATTCGCAGTTTCGATGCGGCTTCATCAATAAGGTCTATCGCTTTATCCGGCAGCCAGCGGTCGGTTATATACCTGTTCGACAAAGTCGCCGCGGCGACAAGGGCGGCATCCGTAATGCGGACGCCATGGTGAGTATCATAGCGGGCCTTCAGGCCGCGAAGTATCGCGATAGTTTCCTCCACGTTCGGCGGGTCTATTAAGATCGGCTGGAATCGCCGCTCAAGGGCCGCATCCTTTTCCACGTATTTTCGGTACTCGTCAATTGTGGTGGCGCCGATGCAACGCAGCTCACCACGTGCAAGAGAGGGTTTCAGCAGGTTTCCTGCATCGACAGAACCTTCGGCCCTGCCGGCGCCCACGACGGTGTGCAGCTCGTCGATGAAGAGAATGATTTGTCCCTCCGCGGCTATAACTTCTTTGAGCACCGCTTTTAACCGTTCCTCAAACTCGCCCCTGAATTTGGTCCCGGCAATCAGCGATCCCATATCCAGAGCGATAATTCTCTTATTACTCAGACCCGCGGGAACATCACCCGCAACAATCCGCTGCGCCAGGCCTTCTACAATCGCCGTTTTACCCACGCCCGGCTCGCCTATCAGTACAGGGTTATTCTTAGTTCGGCGGTTAAGAACTTGCATGCACCGCCTGATTTCTTCATCCCTGCCGATAACAGGGTCGAGCTTACCCTTGCGTGCCATCTCCAATAGGTCGATGCCGTATCGTTCGAGCGCCCTGTATTTCTCCTCCGGACTTTGATCTGTTATCTTTTCTCCGCCGCGAATCTCTTTGACTGCCGATTCGATTTCCTTATCGGTAACGGAGTTAAGCCTCAATATCTCTTTAGCGTCACTATCCACCGAGGTAAGCGCCAGCAGCAAATGCTCGACGCTCAGATATTCATCGCCCAAAGCATCGGCCCGGTTCTGAGCATCAAGAACAACCTGGCCGAACGCCGGGTCGGGCATGATTTGTCCACTGACCTTGCCTTGCGGCAGTCGTTTAAGCTCGCTTTCCGTCATGTCCTTGATTCTTGAAACGTTTGCCCCAATCTTCTTCAAGACCATAACCACGAGCGAATCGGGGTCGGCCATGAGGGCGCTCAAAAGGTGTAAAGCCGACACGACCGTGTGCGACTTGGCCATCGCTATCTGCTGAGCGGTCGCAATTGTCTCCTGAGCCTTCAATGTAAACTTATCGAATTTCATGACTATATCCTTGTTCAACAGACAAAAAAACAACGTTATACAACACTCAAATAAATACCTGCAAAGACCGTGCCCAGTCAACAAAAGACGTAAATCCGGCAATTACAGGTAATTCTAACTACGTGCGGCTCATAAGTATGTGCCAATATGGCAGAATCACTCTCGCGGTCTGAAGACAGCGTATAACGGGTAGTGTACAGAGAACAAAATACAGAACTACCGCGGTAAAAGTAAAAATGAGGGGAAAAAGAAGAGTATAATAGTCGGGAAATGAGTAAAAAAATGGGTTTTTGGGGGAAATTTTGGAAACTGGGGTGGTTGGCACTATTGGAAAGAATGATATTATTGGACTATGGCACTATTGAGCTAAAAATGGGGGTAAAAACATACCAAAAAGTACCGAAAATTCACCAAAAGTAAGCAAAAGTGCGCGGTTTTTAGCAAAAATGAGCAAAAATTGACACTTTTCTATGCTTTTTCACTACCACTTTTGGTGTAGGACGCCATTAAAGAATTGATTAGTGATTATTGATGATTGATGATTTGAGAGGGAAAGGAGTGGCCAGCAAGTTATTGGTAAATGAGTATATGGGTAGATAGGTAAATAGGTGAGACTGGATTTAAGATTCACTATTTTCTATACGTCGAAGGACGCCGGATATGCGCTTCGATTTGGGAAGAAAGATTGTGGCCCCTGCCTGGGGATTGCAGAGGCAAGTTTTATATGTTGAAAAGGCGGCAGGGAGAGTAGAATTGTGAAACAAGAAGAACAGGAATTACGAAATGAGGCGGCGAATAGGTAACTATGGGGCTGTTGGCGGTACATTAGAGTCCCAGAGTTCTTGAAACGAGGTTGAACATGACGATAGTCAGAGAACTCAAGTATCAAAAATTAAAGAAGTTGCATCGAGAGGATTCTCGGGATGGCTAAAAAAGCTAATCAAATCAGTTTGCGGAGAAGACCTCAATTGAATATTGAAATTGAAATAGAGAGGCTGTTCTTGGATAAAGATAACCCAAGACTTCCGGAAAACATACAAGGTCAAAATGAAGCAGAATTACTTAAAACACTTTACAAAGGCTTTAATTTGGATGAACTCATCGATTCCATGCGCCAAAATGGTTATTTTGATGAAGAGCCTTTGGTTGTAATTCCGCGAGACGTGCCCAGCAAGCTATCCAAGGCCGATGCTTCTTCGGATGAATTCATAAAGTTTATAAAAAGTGCCACAACTACCTTTACAGTGGTTGAAGGAAACCGCCGGGTTGCAGCAGCTAAGTTACTAATAGATCCAAAGTTGAGAATCCAACTTAATATCAAGCAATGGCGAGAAGTGCCAACAGAGATTGTTGACGATTTGAAACTTTTACCCGCCATCGTCTACTCCAACAGACAAGATGTGGTTCCTTATATGGGAGTACGTCATATTGTGGGTATCCAGAAGTGGGAGTCTTATGCAAAAGCACGATACATTGCAAATTTAATCGATCAAGGAAAGACTCTTTCGGATGTGGAAGCGCAAATTGGGGACAGTCAAGGTTCGGTAAGGAAAAATTATATTAGCTACAAGCTTCTTCAACAAGCCAGAGACGAGTTTGATTATGATACGAAACCGGCGGAGGAAGGTAAATTCTCTTTTTTGAACCTTGCAATCGGGCATGGGTCTGTTAAGCGATTTTTAGGTTTACCATCTAATCTAAAAAACATAGATCAAAATGCTCCAGTTCCCGAAAACAAAATTACTAATCTGCAAAACTTAACAAGCTGGTTATTTGGTGACGATAAAAATTCGGCGGTTATTCAAGAGTCACGAGATATTACAAACCAATTAGTTCATGTTTTGGATAGCCCAGAATCAATTAAGCGACTTGAGCGAACACGAAATCTCCAAGAGGCTTATGACTTAAGCGATGGGGAAGAACAAATGGTTCTTAGATACTTGGCGAATATAAATAGTAAGTTGCAAACGGTTTTAGGGATAGCGCATCTTCACAAAACAGCAGATGTCATTAGTGAGGTGGAGAAGTGTGCTGAAACAGCGAAACAACTGCTGAAAACAGTGAAAGAAAACTAATGATAAGGATCTCAGATCCAAATTCAACCGCCTTCGTTTCAGACTGGATAGAACTGTATATCGCCGTAACTGGCGAGTTTATTTCCAAAACGAAGCTCAGCCAACTGCTTGAAAGGGACACAGGAGAAGAGCCAAAGGAATCTTTTATTTGTGATGTTTGGACAGAACTAGAATACAGAAAGAAATTATATAGTACGTGTCCATTCCAGATTGATAGCCTTGCCATAGAACCTAATGCTAGTTTTGCACCAAACAGCGCATATTTGGCCTGTTTAATCATGGCTATCTTTGGTGCTGAAAACAGTTCACAGAGTACATCCAAGCTTTTCGAGAGACTTGTCTGTCAAGCCCTTCAAAAATATCTTTCTGGTGAAGCTATTGTCTTTGGATGGCCAGTTATAGAAGGTGAAAAAACTTCGATTCGAGATAGAATTATTGATTTATCCGTCAGACTTAATGAAAGATATGTAGAATCACCAGCAGAAAGGTACAAAGACCGTGGAGTGGATGTAGTTGCATGGAAACCTTTTTCAGAAAAATCACCAAGACCAAGTCAAGTAGTCATACTGCTTCAATGTGCTGCTGGCCAAGGATGGCGAAGTAAGACCGGTGATTTGCCTTTGCGTGCATGGGAACAGTATATTCATTGGTCATGCAATCCCATCAAAGCGTTTGCAGTACCTTATATAATTCCCAAACGAGATTGGCATGATGTGTCTAAAGAGGGTGGGATATTATTTGATAGGATTCGAATAGTAAACCTGATTTCCACTGCTACAGATAATAAGATACTTAACAGAGAGTTAGACTCATGGGTAAATACCAAGTTAAAAGAGTATGAGATTTGTTGATTTATTTGCAGGACTGGGGGGGTTTCATTTAGCTGCAAAACAGTTAGGTGGTGAGTGTGTTTTTGCTAGCGAGATAGACGAACAACTCCGAACAACATACGAATCAAATTTTGGAATTGCTCCAGCCGGGGACATCAGAGAAGTGGACCCTAAGAAGATTCCAAAGCATGACCTTCTATGCGCGGGGTTTCCCTGCCAGCCATTTTCCAAAGCTGGCGGTCAAAAGGGTTTGAATGACTCCATACGAGGCACGGTCTTCTTCAACGTTATAGAGATATTGCGATACCGCCGGCCAAAGTTTGTGGTTTTGGAGAATGTTGCTCATTTTGTCAGGCACGATGAAGGTAATACCTATAACAAGCTCAAGACGTCTCTGGAGGCGATAGGGTACGATGTGAGACATGCTCAGCTTTCTCCTCATAGATTTGACGTGCCGCAAATAAGAGAAAGAATGTATATGGTTGGGCAGCTTGGAGGCTTGAATGGCTTTCAATGGCCCATCTCACAAACAAACGGCGAGGACCTGTCAATTGAGACGGTTTTGGAAAAGAATCCAAAAGAGGCGTTGCCTCTAAGCAAGCAGGTTATTGAATGTTTGGA
>Ga0315274_10000739_pt1 | contig 50708 bp, 39 predicted proteins | sample YL17G02_20_MG_FD_203700 | JGI IMG/M metagenome (GOLD analysis project Ga0315274, IMG submission 203700) | Sediment microbial communities from Yellowstone Lake, YNP, Wyoming, USA - YL17G02_20 | ecosystem: Environmental > Aquatic > Freshwater > Lake > Sediment | place: USA: Wyoming | collected... | reverse complement strand
TCACCTGGTCCGCGATCGTCTTCCTCTCCGTGGCCAGGCGGGGAGAGAAGAACATTGTGCGCGGATCGACTTTGAAGGTGAGTCCATGCTCTTTGTATGTCGTGACGGTGTCCTTGCTTCCATAGAGGACCTTCAATCCCCTTGTCCTGGTCTCTCCTTTGACTCCCTCGTCCAGACAGACGGTTTTGACTGGTTTGTTCACCTGAGCGATCGCCTTACCGATCGCCTTTGCGTGAGGAAGAAGTTCGTCCGGCAACTTCACGATTGCGACATGCCCGATGACGTCGAATGAACTGGGGAGGAGCGGTTTGAGCTCTTCCGGGAGCTCGATGAGCTCGCGGTAGTCGCTGACAATCTGTTTCTGTTCCTTGAAGGGGCGTGTCACGACCTCGAACCCTAGCTCAAGGTGCTGGTTCACTGGAAAATAGACATTCTTTGCATCGGATTCGACCTGCAGGTCCGTTCGAAGGGCTGATTTTTCCATCAGCCTCCTCTTGACCTGCTCCGCCTTCTTCTTGGGGACCACTACCGCGAGGCTTTCCATCCGAGACGTCATGAGCGAGTTGTTAGTGAATAATGGTTGCGGAGAATCGCAGGCGCTCTAAGAAACGATATCTACCAATAGAAGTCTTCCTATTTTCGGATCAGATGGGCAAATTCATCTTCATCGGATTGGGACTGAGCGACGACAGGAGCATCACAATCGAGGCAATTGACGCGTGCAAGGAGTGCGATGTCCTTTTTGCTGAGCAATACACCTCTAAGGTCTCCCCCGGTTCGATCGAGAGACTGGAGGAGACGATTGGGAAGGAGATTCGGATTCTCGGGAGGAAGGACGTCGAGGACGGAGCGCCGCTTAAGTTCGCGAAGGATTGTACCGTGGGATTTCTGGTGCCGGGAGATCCGATGACGGCGACGACCCACGTGGACCTGAGGATCAGGGCGAATGGTCTTGGGCTTGAGACAAGGATTGTCCACGGGACCTCGGCGATGATTGCGGTCCCTGGGATACTTGGACTCCAGCACTATAAATTCGGGAGGACCATCACAATACCGTTCTCCCAAAAGGGGTTCGAACCGACTAGCCCGTTCGAGCAGCTAGATGAAAACTTGAGGCAGGGGCTCCACACTCTGGCACTTCTGGACATCCAGTCCGCGGAAGACCGATACATGACTGCCAATGAGGGATTGGAATGGCTCATTGAAACTTCCGCAGGATTGAAATCTCTTGCCATAACGAAGGACACGCTTGCTTGCGTTGTCGCGAGGGCCGGTTCGCATGATTGTATTGCAAGAGCCAACAGGATTCCGGAACTCATCACATTCGATTTCGGGAAGCCGCTCCATACGATCGTTTTACTGGGGAAGCTGCATTTCCAGGAAGAGGAGGCTTTGGTCCGATTCGCAGCCGCCCCGAGAGAATTATTTTCAGGCAATGTTTAGGGGCTTCCCGACGAGGAGGGTCACCCGGATCTTATCCCCGATAGTTGGATCCTCATAGATTCCATACATGAGCCGTGCGCTGGTGAGCTGACCCTGGACATCCCTCACGATCCCGTTGACCTCCCCCTGATCGATCGGATACGAGGAGATAATGAGGAAAGCCGATGGCACGTCTTCCCTGATGAAATCGAACCAGGGGGAAAGAAAAGCTTCTTTCATTGCTTCGACATCCCGCATTGCGCCGCGGCCCAGACCGACGCCGAGCTTGAAGACGCTCGATCTCTGGGCGATCTGCTTCATCATCGAGACATCCGAATCAGCCATCACCCTCGAGAGATCCAGCACCGGTCTTTCCATTATTGCATTCATCAATTTGAAAGCCTTGTCAATCGGCATCTTCGGCACCAAAGAAGCCAATTTATCATTCTCGAAGGTGATCACGATATCACTCCTCTTCCTGAGGTCGTAAAGGGATCTTGATGAGATTTCCACCCGGACTGGACTCTCCACCGAGAACGGCAATGACACGAGGGAAATCGAGAACTTATTCGCCATCCTTGCCAAGGAGGCAAACATCCTAATCCCGTTTGTCCCTGCGAACCCGCCGAGCCCTGCGAAAAAGACGGGGATGTCGTTGTCTGAAAGGCTTTCCCGCACTTCCAAAGGGGGGATGTCTGGGGAGAGGGCCGCTGGATCAGCATCCGCGAATCCTGAAAGAGTCGCCGAATCCAAAAGTAGTTTTCTAGATTTCTTGCACTTGTTGATATCTGCCTGGCTAATTCCGACAGCAACGCTCGGAAAATTCGATTCAGAGATGATGTTACATCCTGCGCCACCGAATCCAAAAAGCTCAAAGCGCAAGGGAGACTGGTCAGGCTTGCGACTGAAGGTGGTCTGCAATGCGCACATCATCCATTTGATGGATAGGAAGGCTATTTAGGACTTCCGAGGGTGGGTTCTTTCCCCAAAGATTATTTTCATTGCCCCATTCACCAGGATTAAGTATGAATCTGTCGATTCGATTATGAACGGATGATGACTCGTGGGAAGACTAGCGACCCAACAAATAAGTACGCATGTCTTTTCACGATGAACCGAATCAGTAACAGGGTCGAGGGTATGGGGGCCGAAAGACGATTCTCAATGATATGCAATTAAGAGAACAATTCAAGACGGAATTCACCTCAACATGCAGGGGTTATCGTGATGAAAATAGAAGCTCGAAGAAGGCTGAAAAGACCCATTCACGGTATAATAAATCTTCATACGGTCAAAAATAATATCTTAATGGCTTGAACTAACAATATTATAGGCGGGAATCGGGAATGAAGATCTTCCACATATCGGACACTCATCTCGGCTATTCTGCATTTGCCAAGTTAGACCCAGATAGGGGGTTGAACCAGAGGGAGGCGGATTTCTACGACTCATTCGGGAGGATTGTGGAGATCTCATTGAAGGAGAGGCCGGATCTCATCCTGCATTCCGGAGACCTGTTCGATTCGGTCAGACCCTCAAACCGAGCCATATCCTTTGCCTTGAACGAGATCAAGAAACTCGCAGACGCAGGCATAGGATTCGTCGCGATCTCGGGCAATCATGAGACCCCCCGGCTTAGGGAGACGGGGAACGTTTTCCGCATCCTTGACCACTTGCCGAACTGCGATTTTGTCTACGAGGGGGAGATGAAAAGGATTGAGAGAAACGGGCTCGAAATACTCGCTCTACCGCATACCGGCGAAGAACAGTTCCGGAAGGGATTGAAGTCGGTTCGAGAGTCCAAAAAGGAGATGCCGAGATTGATGCTTTTCCACGCCGGAATGCAGGGGCTGGGGGTGTTCCGAATGAACGAAATAAACGAGCTCGTCATGGACGCCTCTGATATCGATTCTGAGACCGATTACACAGCAATGGGGCATTATCACAATTATGTGGAGGTTGCAAAGGATTGCTGTTATTCCGGCTCGACCGAGAGGCTGAGCATATCTGAAGCCAATGCGGAGAAGGGGTACATCAGCCTGGACCTTTCCAACAGGAAAAGGAAGTTCGTCGCTCTGCCGACCAGGAAGATGATCGACATCAAGCCGATCGACCTCCGCGGATCGAACGCTTCTGAGGCGACCAAAGAAATCATCCGGAGTCTGGACTCTGAAGGCATTGATGGCGCGATTGCGAGAATGGCGGTGACAGGGCTGAGCAGGGACGCCCGGAAAGATATCGACATGAACCAGATCAGACGAATCGCCCAGAAGGCGCTGAACCTGGAGTTGAGATTCTCGGATAAAGAGGAGGATCAGGTCATTCAGAGCGAGGCTCCCCACATCGGCCGACTGGAAGAAGAGTTCGATCGATATGTCGAGAGGGCGCAGATTGGAGACCTGGACAGGAAGCGGTTGGAGAAGGAAGCGATGATGCTCTTCGCGGAGAAAGAAGAATGAGGCTCAATTACATCGAATTGAGGAACTATCGTAAATTCGAGCACGTCAAGATTGAACTCCCAGATGGGATAGTCGGCATCATCGGGGACAACGGTGTCGGGAAATCCACACTGGTTGAGTCCGTCGCCTGGGCTCTGTTCGGGAACCAGAAGGACATAGTCAGGGCGGGGAAGGAGAGCATAAGGAGGGACAATGCGAAATCGAATGAGCCCACCTCGGTGAGGCTGGAGTTCGCCTACGCCGGAGACGAATATGTCGTAACCCGCGAGATGTCCGGAAAAGCGCTGACGATCGATGCATCGCTCTTGGTTAACGGGAAGAGCATGGCCAGGGGTTCGAAGGAGGTAAGCAGCTACACCGAGAAGAAGCTCGGAATGGATTACAAGTCGTTCTTCATCTCTGTCTTCGCGAAGCAGAAGGATCTCGCCGCTATGTCTTCCCTGACTGACAGTGAGCGACGGATGACCGTTCTCAGAATGCTCGGAATTGACAGGCTGGATGAAATCATCGAGAGGGTCAGCAAGACTGAGAGGCTCGAGCGTGATAAAGTCGATTCTGCGAGGCTCACGCTTAGGGACGATGATGGGCGTCCGAGAAAGGACGCTTTGATTGAGAAACGCCGGAAACTGACCCAAGACCAGACCGCGGCGGCGAAGGATATCCAGACTCTCAGAGAGGAACAGGCGGCAAGCAGGCAAAAGGAGAAGGAAATCGAGCAACGATCCAGCGAGACAACGAAGAAACTCAAGGACCTCAGAGAAGTCAACGGAAAGATCCAGCTGGATCAAAACCGCCTAAGCTCCGGCAGGAAGAATCTCGAACAGATAGATAAGGACCTCATGGAGGCAGAAAAAGCCAGAGAGTCGATAGCCAAGCTCGACAATCTGAACGGACAGATCGAAGAAGAGAAAGAAAAGCAGGAAAAGCTCCTTGCAGCCAAGGCAGACTACGAGCAACTGCTTCGTCTAAATGAGGACCTGAAGTCAATCGACCTGGAGATTGCGTCGATTGATAAGGAAATCGCGAAAAGATCAGAGGAAATAAAGAAAAACTCTGAGCTGGCAGAGTCCGCCCAGAAGAATTCTGCAGAATTGGAGAAAACGCAGAAAGGCATCGCGGAATCGAGAGATCGCCAGTCAGAGCTACGGGAGCATATCAGGTCCCTAAACGAGACCATCAAAACGGATGATGAACATCTGAAAGATATCGATCAGCTTGGCCCCGATGGGGTCTGCCCCACGTGCGAACGGCCGCTGAGGGAGCATCACGGCAAATTGAAGATGAAGCTGTCTGCTTCGATACAGAAATCAAGGGGCGCACTAGCCGATCTTGAATCATCCATCAAGGAATGCGAGACCAAACTGACGGAGCAGACCAGAGAGTCGGAAATGCTCAAGAAGAGGTCAGATGCTCTCGCGAAAAAAGAGAGATATGCCGCACAGCTCGAGAGAGAGGAAGAGTTAGCGGAAAGATCGAAGCGGGATCTGGAGGCGAAGCAGAAGGCACTTCAGTCAAAGATCGAAAAAGGGGAACCCGCAAAGTTCGACCAGAACGAATTGAAAGAAACGAATGACAAGCTCATCGAATTCAACAAGCAGAGGGACGTCCTGATGGAGCTCGTTTCGCTTGCGAAGAAAGTCCCAGAGCTGAGGAGGTCCTTTGACACTGTAAAAGGAGAGATCCAGAGGCTTGAGAAGTCAATCGAGGAGAATAGAATCGACCCGGTCGAGATCGAAATCCTAGAAACGACGATGGGAGAGCTCGACCGAACAAGGATTTCGCTGAGAAAGAGGTCCGATGACCTTTACGAGTCGATACTTGCGCTCACGAAGAAGAAGGAGGGATTCGATGCTGAGATCGTCGCGGTCGACAAGGATATCGGCACGCTGGAGAGCACTATTAGGAAACTCGCTGACATGGAGAAGGATCTCTCATACTCCACGAAGCTCCATGAACTAATGATGGATTTCAAATTGCACCTCGTCGCGAGGATAATCCCCATGCTATCTGACATCGCAAGCACCCTGCTCTCCCAGCTAACGGAGGGGAGGTACTCCTCGCTCACCCTCGATGATGGCTATAACATCTACATCGAGGACGGCGGGGAGAGGTACATTCTTGAAAGGTTCTCCGGCGGAGAGTCGGACCTCGCGAACCTCTGCCTCAGGCTCGCCATTTCCAGGGTGATAGCCGAAAGGACTGGCACGGAGGGCATCGACCTCCTCGTCCTCGATGAGATATTCGGCTCGCAGGACGCCTCTCGCAAAAGGAACCTCATGACCTCCTTCAACGCCCTCTCCAAGCAGTTCAGACAGATCTTCCTGATCACGCACATCGATGATATAAGGGAGTATTTCAGCTCGGTCATCGAGGTCTACCAGGATGAGAAAGGGACGAGCCATGCCCGCCTGGTCTAATGATCGCGAGTGAATTCCCCGAGGGTCATCTGGTCCTGGATGATGATCTCCTTCTGCTCGTGCTGGATGCCAATCAGGTCCATCATGAAAAGGGCGTTCTTGACGGCTTTCGCCCTGCCATGGTTGTTAAAGTAGACCCTCACCTGGCCAGCGTTCTCCATGAGCTCCTGTATCTTAGGCTTCCAGATGTTGAGCTGCTCATCCGTGTAAAGGTAATCGTATCTGTTGATCCGATGGTCGTCTTCCTTCTCATCCCTGAACCAGATGTCATAGTTCCTCCCATGGAAGCGGACGTATGCGACGTTGGAAGTGAGGGAGCGGGTTATCGGGAACCCGGGTCCGTCGACGATGACATTCGTTATCTTGAATTCGCGGAGAAGATCGAGCACATCAGCCTTCAGGTCAGTCCCGGCCTCATTCAACCAGGTCCGATGCCTGAACTCCGTCGCGTAGCTGAACTTTTCATGGTTCACCACCTCGAACAGGGCTCTAAGCTTATTCAGGCTCTTTTCATCATCTAGGGTGAACTTCGGGGACAATTGGATTAGAACGGATCCGAGCAGCCCGGCGTTGGCGAGCGGCTCGATGCAAATGGATTCGAAGCTCGATGCCTGTGCGGCCGCCTTCTCGGCAGAGTCGTTCACAATGGACTCATGGGTTACGATCTCTGGCATCTTCACGGAGAATTCGAATTTTTCGATCTTGGTCCCTTTCTCTATCCAAGCTTTCACGATGTCGCTGTTGGGAACACGGTAGAATGTGGAATTGATTTCCACAGTGGGAAAGAACTTCGCATAGTAGGCGAGCCACTCGCTCTTCTTACTGCCGAGACTCGCAGGATAGAAGCGCTCTATCCAATCGTCATACGACCATCCGGAGCATCCGATGAGTGCCGCCATATCGATGATGATAGAATATTGGATGGTATAAGAAATTGTCCAGGGCATGCAGCCTCACTTATATAGTCAGAGCGGGCCAGCGTTTGACGCAGGGCAGTGAAAAGGTTCATATCGGCCCGTATGCTAAGTATCCCTGCCTGGAACGAAACGCCGCTGATCTATGTGATGCGGTCTCTTCCGACACCAGGCTACAGTGTGCCGATAATGGGCCCCCTTAAGACCAACGGGCGGTAGCCCTGGGATGATTGAGGGACAATAAGGTGCACAACAGCTCCCGAGCATGGGTCAGACCAGGGAGTCTGCGCGAAGCACCGCTGTGATCTGCGTTGTTATGCTCGGGGGACAACTCCCTTGCTACGGTTTCTTCTCATTCTCCGATGGCTTCTCGGCCTTCATATCCTCGAAGCGAACATGGTGATCGAAATTCTCATGATTCGAGTGATATTTCTTAAGCATCATCTTCCTGCTCATGCCCTGAATGCCAGGGAGTGATTTGAGCGTGCCGTCCCAGTGCTCTATTGATGAGCCGTATCCGCCTTCGATGTCCCTAACGAAGTAAGTGAGGTTCTTGAACACGGATTTGGGCGGCAAACCAGAATAGATCATGGCCGCATAGACCCAATTGCCCTTCTCGATGAGGATCTTTCGGTCGCCTAATTCCAGCATTTTCAGCCCGCCCCCCGACTGTTCCTTGAAGGAATCGCGGATGAACTCCTGGACGGCAGTGAACATCGCGCTCACAACATCCTGATCCATCCCGTTCTCGCTCGATTTGCCTTCATGGTATATCAGGCGGCCATCGTTATGAATTAGGAACAGTTCTTCTAGCTTGTGGGGGAAGACCCTGAAGGCGAGGAAGTAGCCTGCGATGCCGGCCAGGAGTATGACGATGATCAACGACCAGGGGTAGCCTATCATCTCCTCAATAGTCTTCTTTATTTCCACCTTGAAGGTCACGTAGTTGGAGTTGGCGACTCCGTCGGTCACGTAGATGGTCACCTGTGTCGAGTCGGTGCCGTCCGGGAACTCGAAATACAGGACCATGCCCACGGCCCTCACGAATGAGGGCGAAATCACCAATACTTCAATGTTGGAAAGGTCTGGGTCGTCCACATCGTGGATGTACTGCATGATATCCATGCTCCATTGCCTTCCGCCGTAGTGGTCGATATCCCCGACCTCATCCAGGACCGGCGGGTCGTTGACGGGTATGACCACCACATTGATCCTGAATGAGGTCCAAGCCCCTCCGGTGTCGGTCGCTTTGAAAACTACATTTTCATTTCCGTTCCAGTCCTTGACCGCGGAGAAATTCACCCAGCCATCCGGGGACAGCGAGATGATTACATTTTCGTTGTCGTAGAAGGTGAAGGTCAGTTGATCCGAGTCGGCATCCCAGAAAAGCGCGCTGAGGTTCAATGAGTACGGCTTTTCGAGCTTCGTATCTTCTTGGAAGCTGATGAACTCCGGCGGGTCGGTCTTCAGGATCGGCGGGTAATTGTCGCTGACGATTACCAGGAACGTCTTCTGGGTGCTGAGCCCCCCGCCGTCGGTCACGTGCAAGAGCAGCGAAACGGTGTAGGGGCCGGTGTAGCTCCCACTGCTCAAATTGGCAGGGTAGAGGATCGTGAGATGGGGGTAGGGTATGGTGCCATATGTCGCGTTGGCCGGGTCACTGGTGACGATCGTCAGTTCTTCGAACCCGTTATCGGGGTCCGATATATACATCCGGAGGTCGAGGGAATATTCGACGCCGTAATGTACATGCACCGGATCGATTGCTGCGATCTGCGGTGGGTCGTTCACCGGTCTCACCGTGATTACAATCGTGTCCGTCCTTAGGGCCCCCGTCGGGTCCGTCGCGATGAAGACAGCCGTCGTCTGTCCGGACCATTCGCTCGGCGAGCTGATGTAGACCTCGTGACTGGTCTCGTTGATGGTGATTTCGACATTCTCGAACCCTTTCGAATAGTACAGTATATCGCCGTCACTGTCAGTGAAGTAGTCATCGAGGTCGAAGGCGAAGTAGTTCATCTGCCCCTCATCAATGGTGATATCAGGGAGCGGTTTGATGAGATCCGGCGGCGTGTCGGATGTAGCCCACACCGTGACAGTCACATCATCGGAGGACAGGCCGTCGGAGATGACTAGTTTGACGATCCTGTAGTATGATTGGCCGCCGTATAGATCCGGGAACGTGTAGGTGAGATTGAGACCGCTCGACGAGATATAGTTCGATGGATCTGGGGCAAGGGTCAGCTGGTCTGGTGTGCTATCGATGTCTTCGATGTAATATGAGTAATTGAATGTGTACGGCAGGCCGAACTTCACGTAGATCGTCTTGGGCGGGTCGTTTATCCAGACGGGCGGGTCGTTCACCGGAAGCACGGTTATCGAAATCTGCCTGTTGTTCGTATAGCCCGTCGGGTCCCTGACCCAGAATGTGACGTAGTTCACGCCGTTCGCGTTGGGCTGCGGGATGATGTCGACAAGGTTCGGAGAACTGGCGTTGTGGCTAATTATCAGAAGCGAGTCGTTGACCCCGGTGACGAACCATGAGAGCCCCGCCGTGCCATTAACATCCTGCCAATTAAGGGCTATGACCTTGGGCGTATCCTCCAGAAGCACTTGGTTGCCAAGAGAGCCGAATGTCGGCCCGAACGGAGGAGTAATGACCGAAATATTGGCTTTGCCGACGATTGATCCGACAGCGACTTTTACCGTCCCCGATTCCGGGGCCATTCCACCGACCAGCGTCCCAGTCTGCCCTGAGCCCGTCAATAAGCTCATGGCATAGCCGTCAGAGCTCCACATAGCGGTGGGTATTCCAACGACGTTGTCGAAGGCATCGTACCCTACCGCGTGTATGCCAGTGGATCTTCCTTCCCAGATAGTATCGTTGTCAGGGGTCACGATTATCCTCGACAAGCCTGAAATGGTAATGTTCACATTGACGGTGAAGTTCAGGCCGCTCGCATTATCCTGGCACATCAACACAGCCAGACCCGCCTTGAGGGCGTGCAGTTGAACGGAGTATCCTGTGGGAGCCAGAGTTCCGTTGGCGGGGTTCAATTGCCAGTAGGGAACCCAGGAGCTGTTCTGGTTTCCGAACCTATCGGTGGCGTTCGCAGTAAGAACCAGGGTTGCCCCCGCAGTCATGCTGACCGAACTCGGGGTCACGGTTATTGCCTTCATGGCCGCCGGGGAGACCGTGATCAATTGGCTGAGGCCGATGGCGCTTCCGTTTGTGGCCCGAATCCGAATCGCAACCGGTGCCTTAGTGAAATTCTCGTCAATCGTCAGAATGCCCTTGCAGGCAGAAGGCATGAAAACTGATGAGGTCTTGAGGCCTGAAATCGGCAGACCAGTTGCGTTGTCAACCGCTACGATGGACAATGTCCCACTCCAATTCATCATCCGATTGCCAGTGGAATCGATTGCTTCGAACGTCACGTCGAATGATTCCCCTGCGGAGACTGCAATGTCCGAGGAGGACACTATGAAATGATCGACCTTCACTATGGAGAAGGTCCATTGGACCCAATCGGTGTTGTTGCTGCGATCTGTCACGGTGATGTTGATACTATAGTTGCCCACCGCGAAAGGCCCCATGTCGCTCCTGAAGGTCCTCCAAAGCGGGACAGCGGAAGCGTCTGTCGAATTGATCGGCATGTCTTCAGAGAATACCGTTGAATTGTCGGAAAGGTCGTTGACGACGATGTGCACATTAAAAATATCGTATATCCCCATCGCGTCGCTGACATTCGCAAATCCCCAGATGATTTCCTGGTCCCCGAATTCCGTACGAGGCACTCCGTCAGCACCGTACGAACTGCTGTCCGTTATCGAGATCTGGCGTGTAATGGAGAGCGATAGAGTCGAATCCGCGAAATTCTGATCGAAGAGGACATAGAGGTTCACGTTGCCGCCCACGTTGTTCCGAACCAGCCTCAGTATCAGTGTGTGGTCCGCGGGGACGGTGTAATTGATGCCTGGCAGGCTGATTGAGTACTGGGTCCATTCTGTCACAAAGGAAAGGGCGAGGCTGCCGCTCGATATCAGGGTGTCTCCACCGTAGGTCATGTCTGCGCTATCGTAGAGAAATGCGTCGAGGTCCATGTTTGTATTGTTCGTGGCGACACTTGCCCAGAAGGTGAAGTTCCCCGTACCAAAGATATGTAGAGGCGCGGCGAGACGAGCTGACATTATGAAATTGTCATAGTTCTTCGGGGGCTGCCTCTTGAGAGTGTAGCCCCAGCCAGCATCCGATGTATCATAGTCGATCACACCTGCGGGATAAGGCGGTAATGTGTTCATGAGATCGAGATAGTCGCCGGAGACGTTGTTGTAATGAAGGTGCAGGATCAGTGTGCCGTTCTCGGACGGACCGGCCAATGTCCTCGCAGGTGCAGTCGTGTCGACGAAGGGGGTGGTTCTACTCTGATCAACAAGCAGTACCGAGAAGAGAGAGGCGAGCAGGGTCATGAAGATGAAGAAAGCCAAGGCTCGCTCCTTGCGTGCATGTTCCCCCTCTCCGCAACCTCTCGAGGACATTTGCCCTCACATCACATGCCATTCGTGTTACGAATGGCAAATCGATAGAATATGATGGTGGTTCTCGCCTCTATATATATTCCCAATGGATTATCACACTTGGTAACGGGGAATCGCATTCTGGCTATGTTGAATGCATCTTAGAAACTATCTTCTCGGCCAATGCCTTGAAGATCGTCTCGACATTCTCCCCGGTCTTTGCGCTGGCCATGAATTCCGGAGCGTTGTACTTGTCAGCGAGCGCTTTCACATCTTCCTCGTGGAGGACAGCGCCGTTTTCAAGGTCGGCCTTGTTTCCCACGAAAACGATTGGAACATCGCCTGCGACATCGGTCAGAGCCTTTATCCAATATCTTAGCTCATCGAGCGTCTCCCTGTTGGTCACATCGCAGACCGCGATCGCACCGTGAGCGCCGAAGAAATAGGCCTCCCTCAAGAGCTCCCTGAACCCTTTCTGACCCATGATGTCCCAGACGAGCATCATGACCCTGACGGGTTCGCCTGTCTTCGAATCTTTCGTCTCGATGACTTTCTTGGTCACCTTGGTTCCGATCGTCGCGATATAGCGGTCATCAAAAACATCCAGAACATATCTTTTTATGAGACTAGTCTTTCCGACTCCGGCATCGCCAATGAAGCATATCTTGACCTTCATCAGATCTTCGTCATTCATCGCTTGGCCTCCATACCGCGCCGCTTTCTAAAGGTAGACGAACTTATGCTGGTAATGAACCCATTTCCTTTTAAGTCTTTTTCTGGGGTTCATAAGAGGGGATTGACCCCCGGTCCGATTTGACCAGCGAATCGAATCGAGCTCCGAACCAGCTTCTCCCTGCTTGCTCTCATGCGACTAAGATATATAAATCCTCCATACTTGACGAAACTTGCCATGGCTATGACCGATGCGAGGGAGGCGGCGAGGAGACTCATGATGCTTCTTCGCTCAGAATTCTCAAGGACCGAAAATGACAGGAAGCGCTTCGTCGTTTCATTCTCTGGCGGCCTAGACAGCACTCTGCTCGCAAGGCTGGCAATGGATCATGCACCGGTATCTGGGATTGTCGTGGGGATGGAGGGTTCCATCGACGTAAGGAACGCAAGAAGATCTGCCGAATCGATCGGGATTGAGCTTCTGGAAATCAAGATTGATGAGGAACTTGTGGCCGAGGGCGCAAAGGAGATAATCAAGGCGACCGGCTCGACAGATCCTTTGACAATCAGTTTCGAACTGCCGGTCTTCTTTGCGCTGCAATCGACCAGAGAGAAGACCGTGGTCACCGGCCAAGGCGCGGATGAGCTTTTCGGCGGATATGCCAGGTATGAAGGGCTGTCTGAAAAGGACTTCATTCGCGTGCGAGCTGAGGATGTAGACAGAGTCCTCGGCCCGATCTCACAGATGGAGGAGGCTATGGCGAGCTCGCTGGGCAAGACGGTTCTCAGACCGTTCTTGAGCAATGAGATCGTTTCCTTCGCAATGCACCTCCCCGCCTCGGTTGTGCGCCCTGCGTTGGAGCGCAAGGTCGTAATTCGAGAAACGCTAAGGGAGCTCGGGATGGATGAGATCGCCTCAATCGATAAGAAAGCGGCTCAGTACGGGTCGGGAACCTCCGCACTGCTCAAGAATGCCGCCAAGAGGCAAGGAATGAGCATGGGCGAGTTTATGACCCATCTTAAGGAGGGGGTGTGAGGGATGCCCGAAGGGAGCGGGGAGAGCAGGGAGACCAGAGATTGGCTCCTGTCTCTCCAGGGCCGCGGATGGGGGACGACGCTGGACGGGATGAGGCAGGCAATGCAGAAGCTCGGCGATCCGCAGAACGATCTAAAGGCGATCCATGTCGCTGGGACGAACGGGAAGGGTTCGGTCTGTGCGATCGCGTCCGCGATACTCCAAGCTGCGGGCTTGAAGGTCGGGCTGTACACCTCACCTCATCTGATGGACGTCAGGGAAAGGATAATGATCGACAATCGAATGATAAGTGAGAAGGCGCTAGCCGAAATCACTGTCAGGGCAAGAGATATTCTGGAGGGAGACAAGACCCCGATCGCCACGAGACTGACATTCTTCGAATTCGTCACGGCGATCGGAATGACGCATTTTGTCGAGAAGGATGTCGACGCAGCTGTGATAGAGGTCGGATTTGGAGGCAGGCTTGACGCAACGAACGTTCTGCCGTCGTCCGTGGCAGCCATAACCCAGATCGGACTGGATCACACCGAGTATCTCGGAAATACGATCGGCGCGATCGCGGCTGAGAAAGCTGGGATAATAAAGGAAGATTGCGGAGTGGTCTCCTCGGCTGGCGACCATTCGGCGATGGATGTAATCAAGGAGCGGGCACTTGCTCTCCGGTGCACGCTGGTCGAGAATGGTAAGGATTTTCTCGCTATGAACATTCGAGCGAGCCTGTCAGGCACATCCTTCGATTACCAGGGATCGAGGGATCTTCCGAACATGAGAACGAATCTGCTCGGAAGGCATCAGGCCGAGAATGCTGCCACAGCTATTGCGGCATGCGATGAGCTCGCCCATCAGGAGGGATTCGAGATAGCGGACAGGCATATCGAGGAAGGGCTTCAGAACGTGCATTGGCCCGGCAGACTTGATGTCGTATCAAGGGAGCCGTTGACGATTCTCGACTGCGGGCACAATCCGCCGGCGATCAGCAGGCTTGTCGATTCCCTTAGCGACCTCGGTGTAAATCCCGACACCGTGATCTATGCATCGTCCAAGGACAAGGATTACAGGACGTCGAGTTCGATCTTGTTTCCGAAAGCAAAGAGGTTGATCCTGACAAAATACGGGGCCCCAAGGTCAATCGAACCTGAGATCCTCGCACAATTGCCGTCTGCCCAGGATAGACCGGTCTTCTTATCCAGCGGCATCTCAGAGGCTTTGGATATTTCCAAGGATATCACTCCGAAGGATGAGGTCGTGTTGATAGTCGGATCAGTGTTCTTGGTAGGAGATGCCCTTTCATGGTTGAGATTTGGAAAGGAAGCCGATTTCAGCCTGGCAGGATTATGATTGTTCACAACGCCAAAGATTAATTAGCGTGTTGTGTAATCAGCCATTGCCAGAGAGCGGGTGTAGTGTAGCTGGCATCACTTGAGCTTGCCATCCCGGCCTTCAGGTCGGAGCGATAAGCTCAGAACTCGGGTTCAAATCCCGGCGCCCGCACTTCCCTTTGAAAAACGAATTTTGAGCGCCCGAGCTCTGATACGAAGTTGTCAATTCGGAAGAAGTCTTGACGCGAAAGTCGAATCGATCTTACTTCTTTCCTGAGATCTTGAACACTTTCGTGCCGCACTTAGGGCACTTGCCAGTGACGGCTTTCCGCTTGTTCTTCATCGTCACGGGTTTTACTTCGGTCTTGACCTTCTTCCTGCACTTCACGCAATACATCTCTTCGGTTGTCATGCTATTACACCTTGCCATGAGGACTATGCCTGTGAATCTCCGTTCTGATATTTATGGTATTCCAGACCCCAGTTCTTGATGGATCGGTGAAGCCGAATCATTCGTCGTTCAGCTCAAAGCGCCCCGATATCTTCATTCCACAGCTCGGGGTTCTTTAAGATGAACATACGCATCATCTCGATGCATTCGGCATCGTCCAGGTCGACAACTTCGACGCCGTGGGAGGTCATGAATTCCGTTGCGCCTGGGAAGCTTCTCGACTCTCCGACAATCACCTTCTTGATGCCGAACTGCACGACAGCTCCTGCGCAAAGATAGCAGGGCATGAGAGTTGAGTAGAGGATCGTGTCGCCATAGGTGCGGATTCTGCCGGCGTCGCGAAGGCAATCGATTTCGGCATGCATGATCGGGCTCCCCTCCTGGACCCGCCTATTATGGCCCTTTCCGATCACAACGCCGTCCTTCACAAGAACAGCCCCTATCGGGATTCCTCCCTCTTTCAACCCCAGCTCAGCCTCTTCGAACGCAGCTCTCATGAATCCTTCCAAGTCGATTTGCCCTCCGGATGCAACCAAGTGAATACTCGATTGCCCGTATCAATCTGACACCTCAGAACCCCGTTCGGCCATTGGTCTCTGTGCACTTGGGTTATTTCGTTTGTTTGAATCTGATCAATATACTGGCTTACATCAAGAGATCCCTCTAAGATTCGAGCGGTTCATTGAATGATGTTCTATTTCGGACAATCGGTATTGATTTCATTGAATATTGAGATTGTACTACTGGCTCGCCCGATATTTCACTTTATCGGCAAATGGCTATTTGAAGTTCGTCGCAAAATTTCCAACCGGTATAAAGCTTTATAAGGTCTGATTTCGAAAATTGATATTGAGCAGGCTTAAAAACCTGCAGGAGGACGCAACACATGAGAAAAGTATGGGCAATGAGGAAGAACGAAGAGGCGGTATCTCCCGTCATCGCGACGATTTTAATGGTCGCGATAACCGTGGTTCTGGCAGCCGTCCTGTACGTGATGGTGCTGGCCTTTATCCTGCCCCAAACGGGCGGGACAATCGGCACCTTCCCGGACACGGATGCGAACAACCACGTTTGGAGAGTTACCGCCTTGACAGGGTCGATCCTGAGGAGCGACGTGTTCGTTCAGGTGAAGAACGCTAGCGGCTTTATTATCCAGACAGAGCTGCTAACCACCGCCGCCGGAACCCACGGCTTTGGGTACCAGGCTGCAACCACTGGTGATTATATCGCCGTGGGGGACACCTTCACCCTGAGCAAGGCATACACCCAGGGATCGTCGATAACCCTCGTCAACTCTGATGCCAAACTTCAGTACTGCGTACTGGAAGTCTGATGGGGCTTCGCGATTCGGACAAACCATTTCCGATAGAGGCGAAAAGACCGCCTCTATTCGGCTTTTATTCCTTCGTTGCAAGGGCTCGGATTATGCATCGTCCCATTTTCTTCCCGGAGGCGATCCGCTGCTCCCAGTTAACCTCCGTGAGGAAGTCGATCTCAAACTCAGTCAGAAGTGTTGCGACTTCGTCCTTGACAAAATAATGATGAACTATGCCGTCCCCATCAGTCGAATCGCCTTTGTCGTCTACCGAGCCCATGACGCATCTCGCATCAGAGACTGAGAAGGATTCTATCGCGACGCGCCCTCCCCTTCGGGTCACCCGGCGAATCTCGTCGACAGCGATTCTACGTTCTGGACCGGACAGATGATCCAATATGAAGGAAGCGCGGACAAAATCGAATACTGAGTCTTTGAAAGGAAGTACAGTCGCCTCGCCGCATACTCCGTTAGTTGGGCTTGCATGCGAATCCACCACTGTCCTCAGTGCGGAGAGGGAGAAATCTAAGGCCGTGACCTCGCCCTTGAGCGACCTGGCGGATTTCCCGGATCCACTGCCCAAGTCCAGAACGCGGTCCGTTTCATTCACTTGAAACCACTCGTCGTGCGTCCTAGCCCAAAGGATTCCCTGGGTGGCGTATTTCCTTTCCCAGGCGCATCTCTGGCTTGCATTCATAAAAGTCGGTCAGCACTGATTCAGCTGCTTGTTGATTAGGTCTGCCTGGACATGCCCGACGACATTGACGACACACTTCTTGATCCCCTCGATCTTGCAGACTTCCAGCTTGATGTCCCTTGCGAGCTCGAGGCCCATTGGGCAGACGGGACTCGTTGGTATGAATGTGAGACTGACGGAATCCTTCTCGATCTTCAGATCGGTAACCAAGCCCATTTCGTAGACGCTCACGCCAGTGTGCGGGTCGACTATCTGCCTCAGTGCTTCAATCACTCTCTGCTGGAGATCCATCAGAAATACACCTCTTGTCGTATGAGTTTTAGTAACCTGGTCTAATTACTTTAGCTTTTTGTTTGCACAAGATGATGCATCGCCTTCAGATCCTCGGCGAAAAGAGCGAGATCGACGGGGACATCTCCTTTGAATTCCGCATTCAGGGAAAGGCCCTTCTCCTTCTTCTGTTTCCAGATCAGGGAGTTGAATTCAACGATCTTCTCCGTCGGCTTCCCATCCATATCCCAGGCATCCTTGGGTCGGGGCAGGGATTCCTTGTGGACGGTCCTTCCGTATACATCCCTGTAAATCCTGTCGGTGATGAACGGGCATATGGGAGCGAGGAGACGTAGGACATTCCGCAGGACCTCATGGAGCGAATACAGTGCGCTCTCGTCGCCCTCGTAGGCGCGGTGCTTGACCATTTCGATGTAATGCGGCGCGAACATGTTCCAGATGAAGTCGCGGATCTTCGTAGCCGGGATGAAGAAATTGAACTCCTGATAGCCACCATCGCACTCTTTGATCAGCTCGTTCAGCTCGGCCAGGATCCACTTATCGGTCGGGTTCAGCTCCTTTGGCAGCTCTTTCACGTCGAACATGGAGATGAAACGGGAGACGTTCCAGAGCTTGGAAAGGAACTTGGAGGTCCCGGATATCCTCTCGGGCGAGATCCGATAATCCTCACCGAGGTTCACCTCGCTGGCCGCCCATAACCTGAAAGTCTCCGCCCCGTAGGAGTTCAGGATCGATTCCGGTTCGACGACATTCCCCTTGCTCTTGCTCATCTTCTTTCCGAATTGGTCCAGGCCCATTCCGGTTATCCAAACGTGTTTGAATGGCTTCTGATCTAGGAGCTGCCTGATCCTGAGAGTTGTGTAGAATAACCAGGTCCTGACGATATCTCTCCCCTGGGGCCTAATCGAGCAGGGGAACGCCTTCGAGAACAGCTTGGGGTTCCTGAGATATCCACAGACATAGAGTGCGCTGATGCTCGAATCCATCCAGGTGTCGAAAACCTTTTCCTCCCCGATGAATTCCTTTCCTCCGCAGTCGCACCGCTCGAACGGCGCCTTGTCCTTCCAAGGCCTGTAGTACTCGCCGGGCTCGGGAACATGAGCCTTCCCGCACGTCTTGCAGTACCAGAGGGGGATTTCGGTGTGGTAGTACCTTCTCCGGCTTATGGGCCAGTCTATTGTGACCCCTTTCACCCAGTCGAGCAGTATCTGCTTGTGCCTGACCGGATGGAATGACATCTCCTCAGCTGTATCTTTGATCATGTCCAGGAACTGCAGTTGCTTGAGGTACCATTCCTTCATTGGAATGAACTCGATTGAAGTCTTCGAGCGCTCGCAGACCGGGGTTCTGTGATTTATTAGAGCCTGGTTCGTGATCAGGCCGGCCGCTTTCAGGTCGTTGATGATGGTCGCCTGCGCTTCCTTCACTTTGAGACCGGCATACTTCCCCGCGGCTGCCGTCATCCTTGCAGTGATGTCGATCGCGATTATCGGCTCAAGGGCCAATTCCCTGAAGAGCTGGATGTCCGTCTGGTCCCCGTAGGAGCATATCATCATGATCCCGGTGCCGAAATCCATCTGGGCAGCCGGATGCGCGATGATCTTCACCGCCCTTTGATAGAGAGGGACTATCGCGTGCTTGCCTTCCAGACTCTTGTACCTGACATCATCTGGGTGGTAGAGGATGGCTTGGCATGCGCAGAGGAGCTCCGGTCGCGTTGTCGCAATGATCAGTTCCTCGCCGGTCTCCTCAACACGGAATTTCACATCGTTCAGGGTCGTCGGCTTTTCTTCATAGAATATCTCCGCCTCGGCGATTGTCGTCCTGCAATCGGGGCAGTAGTAGCTGGGGCGGAAGTCCTCGTAGACCAGGCCGCGGTTCCAGGCCTCGATGAATGTCGCCTGGGTTGTCTTGCGATACTCGGGGGAATCCGTCTCGTAATAGAAGCGGCTGTCTTCGAACTCAGCGGACATCCCGATCTTCTTTCCGAGGTGAATGATGTCCTTGGATATCTTGTCGATCTCGGTCCTGCATAATTCTATGAATTCCTCTCTTTTGAATTCGTGGAGATGCTTCTTGTACTTCTTCTCGACGACCAGCTCGATGTTGATTCCGTTCCTGTCGAGGCAGAAGGGGAACAGCACCTCGTAGCCCTTCATCCTCTGCGTCCTGGCGATCATGTCGATCGCTGCATAATGCGCGACGGCTCCGATGTGCCAGGTCCCGCTTGGATAGACTGGCGGGGTATCGATCGAGAAAATCTCTTTCTGGGTTCCTTCGTCGAACTCGTAGAGCTTCTCCTTTTTCCATTGATCGAAAAGCTCCTGCTCGAAGCTCATCTGCCATTTGTTCTGGGCGAGTTTAGCGTCCATCGGATGCGTACCTTCTGCCTTACCTTTCTGCCCGCGCAGCTGATTCGCCAGCAAAGGCGGGCAACCGTCGTTCAGTGGAATGGATTGGATGATTAAAAGGTTTGGTCAGGCGGGCCATTCTATCAATGGCGGCCAGATGTATCTACTTCGCACTTGGGAAGAGCGCGAGGATCGATCCTCGGATCTCGGGCGTCATCGGTCCCTTCCACTTGCTGAGCTTGATCTTCTTCTTTTCAACGGCTTTGAGAAGCACTGCCATCTGGTGTGGGCAGAAGAGCCCTTTCTCCTTGGAGTCATCGCATTCGCATGATGTTCGGATGGTGCCGCCGTCATTCGCGTTGAAGAAGTCGATGTAATAGACTCGCCTGAGCCCTACATCCAGTCCGTTGAACTCCGCGTGCAGTTCCTTCTCCGAGGCCCCTTCGCCGATGTGCACCAGGATTTGGCTTTTCCCCCATTTGACCGCTTTTCGGAAGCTGTCCATGAGATATTCGGCCTCGGTCGCTGACAGAAATTCTTCGAGATCCTCCGGATTTGCGAGACGGATGACCGCCTCGACGAGATCTTTCTTCTTCAGATCGGAAATCCCTGAGATCCTTTTTATGTTGCAGAAGTTCAGCATCGCCTGGACCGTCAAGTTCGAAAGCCTTCGCTTGAGAGCTGACTTTCCTGATTGTTCCTTTGCCGATTGCATCTCCATCCCGACATCACTGGATTGACTGCTTAGCGGAAAAACCTTTTGAACGTTACTTCTCGAGCACGAGGATGTGGTCCTGGACGATCATGCTGTTGTTCCATCTCGGGACATCCAGATGCCGATTGATTATATCGTAATCGAAAAGCGCTTTCCTTTCGAATCCGACCTGCTGAGCGATCTTGTCCAGAAGGTGATATGTGGATATCTTCGTCCCCTTCATCACATTCTCGCCAACGACCACGCAGAATATGCCGTTCCTCTTAAGGACTCTCAGCACCTCCTCGAAGCTCTGGCGCATATCCGCGAAGTACTTGTGGACGATGAAGCCGCTCTTCTGATCCTCGACACATATCTTGCGAACGAGGGTATCGACTTCCGGGTGGAGTCCACCAGGCTCCCAGGAATTATACTCATCTGCATAGGCCCTTGCCGTCCCGATGATCCTGGAATCTAGCTCCGGCTCCGCGTCCATCATGTCCAGCCAGTACATCTCGAGCTTGTGGGTGGTTACATAATGGACGGCGCTGGCATAGGGAGGGGACGTGACTGCTATATCGACCTCGGAACCTTTGAGGTCAATATCCCTGGCATCCGTTCCGATGATCTCGATCTGTGATTTGTGCTTGTACTTCTTCTTGCTGATGACAAGAGCCTTTGCAAGGTCGGCGAAATCGAGCGTCCTCAGCCTCAACGTGTTCTCGAAGCGCGACATTACGTCGAAGTCGACCTTGCCCTGCTCCACCAGCTTCCTCTTGAAGCTTGTGACTTCCGGCATCAATGAATCGGCGTCGGAGTTGGACAGCCTCCTGATAGTGGACGAAAAGCACACCTTGAGGAAATCCTTCACATCGTCGTCAGGAAGGGGCCAGATATGTTTCTTGATAGTCGCGAGATTGGATGCCACATCCTCCCTGAACCAATGGTCGAAGTTGGGCATCTTGGGAATCCAATCCGTGTTATCCTTGGTGTCGGCGGAGATGTTCGCCAGAAGCCGGTCCGCGCTGGCTTTAAGACGCTCGACCGGCAGCGGGGTGACCTTCACCTTTGCGATCAACTTCGCGAGCGGATGGATGTCGATGCCGTAGGCGTCCCTTCCGAGAAGTAGGGCTTCGAGAAGGGTCGTCCCAGAGCCCATGAACGGATCGAGGACCGCGTCGCCTGGCTTGGAGTACCTCTCAAGGCAGAACCTAGGCACCTGAGGAATGAACTTCGCTGGAAATCGGTGTATCCCGTGCGTGTAATAGCTGACCTGGCGCCCGGTGAAATTCTTGAAGGAGCTTGAAAGATCGTGTCGGCCGTCGGCGTCGTCGATCGCCGGAACATCGTATGATGATAGCTTCAAATCCCCCGCTTCACCTCTTCGAACGAGAGATTCTGAGCGATCCTCGTCGCCAAGGATGCGAGGTCCTTCCTATTCACTCGGACCTGCTCCGAGCTGTCCCTATCGCGAAGGGTCACGGTGCCGTCCTTTAGAGTGTCGTAATCGACCGTCAGGCAGTAAGGGGTGCCGATCTCGTCCATCCTGGCGTACCGTCGCCCGATGGAACCGGCATCGTCGAACTGCGTGCTCACCCCGAGAAGGGAAAGTTCATCGGAAATCTCTTCCGCGATCCTGTCGAGGCCGTCTTTGCTGATGAGCGGGAAGACGCCGAGCTTTATCGGAGCGACCAGGCCCTTGAGCCTCAGCCTTGTGTACTCCCCCTCCCTGTGTAACGCATGATCAAGGATGGCGTAGAGTATCCTGTCGAGGCCGTAGGAGGGTTCGATGACGTGCGGGACGACCCTGATGCCGGAAACTTTCTCCCGTACCCTCACGACCTGCCAGCAATCTGCGGGTACGTTCACATTCTCCCCGTCAACGGTCACCTGGATCTCCGAACAGCCCTTGGGAAGCTGGTCGGGGGACATCGCCGAGAGAGCCTCTGCGATCTTCCCGGCCTTCCCCTTGAACAGAGGCCCCAGGCGCGAGTTGATCGGTTTGACCTTGTCGAGCTCGACCTCTTTCGGCTCGTCGAATCTCTCGAAGGCGGTCAGATCCGCACCGGAATGATTGAGGTGGGCCGAAACATCGTAGCAGCCTCTGTCGGCCACGCCGACCAGCTCCACCCAGCCGTACCCAAGCAACGCCTCCGCGTCCCAGCAGTCGACCGCGTAGTGCGCCATCTCGGTCTTGGCATGCTGGCGGAATCTCAGCCGGGTGCCGTCGATCCCGAGTTCGGTCAGGAATTTCCATGTCAGCCAGATGAAATAGGCGAGAGCCTCGTTCTTTATGATATTCTTCTCCACGGCTTCCCCGAGGAACATCTCGACGGCGCAATCACAGCCGCCTGGAAGCAGTAAGAGCTTATCGTTCGCGATCTTCCGGAACCTGGGCCATGTCTTCTTATCCGGGTGGATGAACAGCTCCGCTTCCATCATGTTGAACTCCCTGAGCCTGAGGACCCCCTGCCTCGGAGATATCTCGTTCCTCATGCTCTTCCCGATCTGAATTGCTCCGACAGGCAGCTTCTCCCTGCCGAGCCTGAAGATGGCTGAGAAGTTGACGAACATGCCCTGCGCGGTCTCGGGGCGCATGTACCCGTCCCTCCCCGCCGCCCCAGCACCTATCGCGGTCTTGAACATGAGATTGAACGATGCTGGCTCGGTGATCTCTCCCTTGCATTCCGGGCAGGATACCTCATGTTCCACCAAGAGCCCCCACAGCTCTTCCCTCTTCAGGGTCGAAGGATGATGATGGAGCCCTTCGGCGAGATGGTCGGCCCTGAACGAGAGCTTGCATTTTGTGCACTGGACGACGAGGTCCGTGAACTCCTTCAGGTGTCCGGAGGCTTCGAAGACCTCCTTGGGGGCGAGCATTGGGCAGTTGATCTCGAGGAATCCTTCCTGACGGACGTAGAGCTGCCGCCAGTATCCCTCTATGTTCTTCTTCATCTCGGCGCCCATAGGCCCGTAGTCGTATAGCCCGGCGAGGCCGCCGTAGATGTCGTACGCCGGCCAAAGAAAGCCCCGCCTCTTAGCGAGTGAAAGGACTTCGGAGGGATCTGTCATAGGAACTCACTTCAGGATAGTCGAAATCACATCAGTATCATAAATCATTCCAATGAGGTTATCCCTAGCCCCGCGGAGCGGGAGTTGGCCGAAATCATTCTTCCGCATTATCCTGGCAGCCTCGGAAGCAGGGGTCTTGCTGAAGACCGAGGTCGGGTTTCTGACCATGACCTCCCGGACGGACAGGTTCGGAAGTTCGACCTTCGAGACCTCGTACCAGAGTTTCATGACATTTCGGAGCCCTTCCCACGACCAGTTCTCCACGTCCTGGCTCAGGCCGAGGTCAGACATAACGACGGAGCCGTCCACCACCGACTGGTTGAAGATGTCCCGATCGGTTATTATGCCCGTCAGCCTCGCGTTCTCATCGAGCACTGGCAGCGCGGTGACATTCGCGACCTTCAATGTAATGAGCGCGACCGAAAGGGGGGAGCCTTCGTAGATCGGTACACACGTGGATCTCTCGATTTCGATCACTGGTGTCATATCGTTGTTCTTCTCGACGACTATGAGGAGATCCTTCGGCGTCACGATCCCCGCAAGTCTCCCGTCCTCGACGACTGGGATGTGTCTCACGCCGTTCTCGACGATCAATCTTGCCGCGTCCTTGACATCGCTATCCGGCGAGATCGTCGGGTAGTCTCGCCTTATCAGGAGGGCGAGCTGCTCTTCCTCCGGCCTGTTGAATATGTCCTGCCTTGTAACGAAGCCGATGAGTGTCTTGTCGCTGTGCTTGACGACTGGGACGCCGGTGATGTTCTCCCTCACCAGCAGTTTCAGGATGTCCGTCCTAGTCCCCGGGACCTCGGCGACTATCGGCTTGTCCGTCATTATCTCTGAGACCATCATCCGATCACCCCTTCTTCGCCCTGACCACCAATACGGGGCAGGGGGCGTACCTCGTCACCCTCTCGGCGACGCTGCCGATGAGCAGCTTCGACAGACCTGACCTCCCAAGGGTCCCGATGACCACAAGGTCATGGTCCGCGGCGATCTCGACTATCTTCTTTGCAGGGGAACCTTCGGCGATCATCGGCGTCACATCGACTCCGAGCTTCTCCCCCGCTTGTTTGACTTCGTCCACGACCTTCTTTCCCTCGTTCTCGAGGAGGGCGTGGATGGAAAATACGACGGTCGAATCGGCCGGGACGCTCTGAAGAGGGGTCTGGTCGACAACATAAAGGACTGTTACTTTCGCCCCCAGCAGCTTGGCGAGATGGAGCCCCTGATTGACGGCGAATTTATTCTCTTCCGAGCCGTCGGTCGCTATCAGGATCCTCTTGATCTCTTCCATTCTTCAGACTTCCAGGTCTTTGAGCCTATGGAAACGAGCTCGATCGAATGTCCGCACCCTGCGCGCATCAGCTCCTCCGGCGAATCGTTCTTACCCGCTTTCAACACCATGAATTCGCACGGGTTCCCAGCAGCGATAGTTATGACTCCCCCATCGTATAAGACTTTTCTAGAGTTCTCCACGGCCAGCTTGAAAACCTCGGCGGCATCCAGACGCCTACAGTTGCCGCTGAGCGAATAGGCGGCCCTTAGCTCTTCGATGACCGAGAGGTCGTGAAGCATCGCGTTATCGGTGCCGATGCAGACGTCGATGTCGAGATCGAGCATCCTCGAGACGTCGAGTCTTATGCCGAACCTCTTGTTGGACCTGGGGCAGACGACGATCGGGATATCCGCGTCCTTGCACGCCAGAAGGTCGTCTTTTGTCGCGCATGACATGTGCACGAGGAAATCCGGCTCAAGTTCCAGTATCGAGGAGATGTCTTCCCGCTCACCCTCGCTGGCATGGAGGGCGAATATCTTCTTCCGTCGCTTCACGTGCCCGGCCAGCATGAGCAAGTCATCATATGACCAGTCCCTCATCGCGCTGATGCCGATGCCGTCGGATTGGCCGAGGAGCTCTTCCACTTCATCCTCGGAATAATTGATCTTCTTGGGCCTGGAGAGGACGATTGGCTTGGGATAGGGATGTATCCGGACTGCGTCCTTGAGCTGCTGGAGCCCCTGCAGACCTCCCTCTCTGAAATCGACATATCTGCCGATTCCGAGCACCCTCATCTCGTCAATGGCATCGCCCATCGCACCGACCATCGTTTTCTCGCTCTGCTGCGAAAGGAGCCTGTGCTTGAGACCGTCAGGCGGACGGACCAGCTCTTCGAGGGTTGTCTGAGAATCTATCTTGCCTCTCAATGAGGCGTCTCCGATATGCGTGTGGCAATTGGCCAGCATCGGGATTACAAGGCCGTTGGCGATGATCTTTCCGGTCGGCGAGCCTTCTGCGACTTCCGTAATCACCCCTTCGTCGAACTCGACGTATCCTTTGAAGAATCTGCCCTCCGAATAGACCGTCCCATTTGCAATCATCGTCAACCGGGCTTCCTTGCCACTCAACCTGCAAGGCCGTGCTTAGATTTTTCCCTATCCCCTCATAGGAATATAATATAGCCATCAGCTGCTAGACACCTGTGTTTTTACAGCAAAACCTATATTAGAGACCTCATCTTCATTCAATCTCGAAACCTAGGGAGGGATGAAGTGCCAGCGCAGGTCAGTAAGGATGAGTGCAACGCATGTGGTGCATGTCAGGAAGTGTGTCCCGAGAACGCGATAGCCATGAACGACGTCGCAGTTATAGACAAGGACAAGTGCGTCGACTGCGGCGCGTGCGTCGATGAGTGCCCAAACAACTGCATAAAGCTCGGTTGAGTCTTGATTAAACCCTTTCGGATGGGAGAACTGAAGGACTGATGAGCTCCTGACTATTCTTTTATTTCTTTGTCTAAAAAAGCTTATTCTAATGTTCTGCGATACGCCATCCAATGGCCGATCTCACATTGTCGATCATTCTCATCATTTTGCTGGCCGCGTTCGTGCCCTCGCTAATCCTGATGCTTGTGGTTAAGAACACGGAGAAGAGAGGGAGAGAGCCTACAGGTAGGACCTTCTCCGCATTTCTGAGAGGGGCGACGCTATCGATATTCCTCGCACTGGTCATTGAAATGGTCCTCATCTATTTGATCTTCGGGCTCGATGTCGCAAGGATCTCTGATCTCCTCGGGGAACGCCCTGGTCTCGACACACTCATTCTGGCCTGCATCATCGCACCATTCGCGGAGGAATTTACTAAAGCCCTGGGTATGCGGCCTTTTACCAGGCGAGCTAGGGAACTGGAGGACGGGATTGTCTACGGTGCAATTGTTGGATTGGGGTTCGCAGCGACGGAAAACCTGCTTTACGAGACCTCGGCCTGGATCGAGGGTGGTGTCTCTGTCCTTGTCGGGACCATTATCATCCGTACAGTGTCCTCTGCACTATTGCATGCCAGCGCCAGCTCGATAACGGGATACGGTTTGACGGCCAAGAGATTCCTTGGAAAATCCTGGGTGCCGTATTACCTTCTAGCGGTTCTATTGCACGGAGCTTTCAACCTTGCAGCTTCAGCGGGCCCCTTCCTAGAGGGAAGCATGGGAGATACCGGATATCTGATTGGGCTGATAGTCGCCATCGTTATGGCAGTTGGAGCCTTCAGCTGGAGCAGAAGGAAAATAAGACAGATTGAGAGGAAGGGTGTCGCCTGAGATGATACGTGCTTTCATAGCGACCGAGATTCCTCCCTTCGATGAACTCGAGAGTCTAGTAGATAGATTAAGAAAATCCGGCGCTAAAATATCCGTGCCAAAATCAGAGGGCATGCACGTGACCCTCAAGTTCTTGGGCGACGTGAAAGAGGATTTCGTGACCGAAATAATCGGCCATTTAGAAAGGTCGGTCTCAGGATTTGCTCCATTCGAAGTGAAGGTCGCGGGCACGGGTGCGTTCCCAAACCCCCGGAACCCGAGAGTCTTCTGGATAGGCCTAGAAGACGGTGGATTTCTGGGCAGGATTGCAGGATCGATCGATGAAAGCCTTTCAACGATGGGGTTCGCAAAAGAGAGCCGTCCTTTTACGCCACACATCACCATCGCGAGAGTCAAAGCCCCTTTTGGGGTAGAGAGGGCGATGGGGATACTCAAGGAATTTGAGGGGACTCAGTTCGGGACGTACCTTGTGAAGGACATCCGACTTAAGAAGAGCACCCTCACGCCCGGTGGCTCCATTTACGAGGATCTCGGAGTAATCAGCCTTGTGAAGGATGCCGTCTCTGATAAATGAGCTCGATCAGATCGATTACCTGAATCCCACCGGAAGTATTTTCAGTCAGATTCTCGAAGCACCAAGGGCAACTGGTCACCATTGCTGAGACTCCTGCCATCTTTGCCATCCCGATGCGTTTCTTCGCGATGACATTCGCCAGCTCCGGATATCCGGATTTCACCCCGGCGCCGGACCCGCAGCACGCGCTCAGCTCCCTCGAGCGGCCCATCTCAATCAGTTCTACCCCCGGCAGCGCCCTGATGAGATCCCTCGGGGGATCGTAAATGCCGAGCCCCCTCCCGAGTTCGCACGAATCGTGATAAGTGATCTTGATATCGCTCTGCTTGGTCGATTTGCCGCTTCTCAATCCTGACAGCGCCTGTGTAGAGTGGAGTAACTCGATGTCGTTCCTTCCGGTGATTTCTTTCCCGAGGTTTAGGGAGACCAGGCAGCCCGGGCATGAGGTGACGACCTTTTTCGCCCCCGCCTTGGCAAAGCTGTCCAGAAGCTTCGCGACCTGCTTCTTGAACAACTCCTCATCTCCGAGCTTCCTTGCGATGGAACCGCAGCAGCACTCCTTTGCCCCGAGATGGGCAGGATCCACCCCTTTCTCCCTGAGGAGCTCAACTGTCTTCCTCGCGATATCCGGCCGCAGGAGGGAAAGGGAGCAACCAGGATAGTAAAGCACCTCGCCTTTCTCAGGCATCTTGAGGTCTTTGGCCCATTTCGCCCGTGATGCCCGGGGCTGCATCCAGGGGTTATCGTAGTTCTTGATGCTAGTTACAGCTGCCTTCTGCTCTTCCGTGAGAGAATCAGGCCCGCAGGCTCCCCGCGCGATATAGATGTCCGGCATGACATCGATGGAAACTGGGCAAGCCTTCTCACATGATCCGCAGGAAACGCATAAGTGCAGCCCTCTCTCGGCGGCTTCCTTCGCGGACCTTTGTTTTGACTTAAGTGCGACCCCAATCCCTCCGAGATGTCCTTTTGTACCGAACGCAGGTCCAACGACATCGTACACTGGGCATGTGAGTAGGCAATTGCCGCAACTGATGCATTGGAGGAGGGGCGATTCGCCCATTTCAGTCCTGCCAGAGTCAACGAAAATCACAACGATTGTCTTCGGACCGTGCATTCCCTTGAAGATCTTCTTCTCTATGTCCGCCGTGTAGCTCGGGCTCGATATGATGTCGATGTGCGCGCTCGTAAGCTTCCCGGTGGCGAAGAATGTCTGCAGCTTGACCTGATTGATCGCCTCGTCGAGGTTGGGGAGCAGCTTGTCGCGGGTCGTGATGATGATGTGCTTCCCTGGAGCCTGAGAGCATCTGGTCACATTCCCCTCGTTGTGGACTATTACGATCGCGCCTTCGAGGGCAGCGATCGCGTTCGCGCCTGTGATCCCGATATTCGCCTTCTTTAGGAAGCCGTCGAGCTCTTGTCGTACGGTCTCCGCGAGGACGTCAGGGTCCGGCGGTAGCTCCTTTTTGAAATGATCTGAAAGTATCTTGGCGACCTGGTACCGGGTCAAGTGAGCGGCGGGGCCGGTCGGATGAACAGGCTCCAGTCCGGAGATCTGGATTATCCTGTCGCCCAAATCCGTTTCGATGACCTCCACCCCCTTCGATTCGAGGGCATGGGTGAGGTCGATCTCCTTCGAGATGTTGGACTTGGATTTGACGACCAGCTTCTCTTTGCCGACCTCCTTCAAGAGGATCTCGATCGCCTGCTTCTCGTCCTTCGCGATCTCAACCTTGAAACCGTTCTCTTTGAGACGTTCGACGGCTTCTCCGAAGAGGCGATCGTTGCCGATGCACTCGGATTTGACCTTCCGCAACCTCTCCTTGCGCTGCTCGATATCTGCAATGAGCGGGAGATTCTCTTTCTGCCTTTCCTGTATGGTTCTGAAGGCAGACCTCATCCCATCCAGAGAGCTCTGCTCGTCGATTAGCTTCTTCAACCTCGTCCGGTCAAAACCCATCTCATCAACTGCCTTTCGGTGAAATCGTGAGACGCCCGTTCAAAGGGCACTCACTGCGGTATGTGCTTGAGGTCGTCGTACTTCACCTTGTGAGAGATCTTAGCCTTCTTCAGAAGGGCGCTCACTGATTCCGTGATGCGCACCACCTCGGCGCCCTTCATCGAGGACCTGAGGTACATCTGCGGCTGGTTCGTTATCGGGAACACCATCCTTACGCGGCCCCGGCGGTTCCATCCCTCTGGCTTGCGATTCTTCTCGAGATCGATCATATTGAGCTTGACGAACATCTTGATGATATCCTCTTCCGGGGGCATCTGACCGGACTCTTTCAGAAAGTCCCTCAGCAGGCGGTCGAAAACGGGAGCCAGGGCCTTCCATTTGAAGCTCGGGCTGAACACGATATGCCCGGATTGCGCTTTGATGACAGTCATCGGGGATTTGGATTATGAAATGGCTATTTAAACACTCCCAAGGGAATTAAAAAGACAGCCAGTACCTAAGAAATCGTCTATCGTCCGTTCTTCCCCTCAAACCCTTTTCGTTTCTTTTTCACTTTGAGAAAGAGAAACAGCCCCATTATCCCGACCGCCGTGCCTGAAATGAAAACGACACCGTAGATGGCGGTATCATATGCTATCATATTCTGACCTTCGGTTCCATTAATTTTAATCCACACATGATTTAAGGGGGCATCGAAGGCACCAGCCGTGATAAGATAGAATCCAGCAGGGAAATCCGCAGTAATGTTATGTATGAAAACCATAGTCTCATTTGGATTGATGGATTTCGTTACGATCATTTGGGCTTCCATGCCTCGGAGATAGACTTCATCTCCGGATTCAGTTGCAATACGGATATCCCAAGGAGGGGACCCTCCGGAATAGAGATCGATGGATGAATTTGTTGGATTTATCAGAGTAATCGTGACGCTGATGTTCTCTCCAGGGTCGTAGGCTGACTTATCGGTTCTTACGATAGTCGAGACATCACTTGGAGAGATGGCCGCAGCTGAAAGGCTAAGAAAAAACATAGCGACTGTCAAACCCATTGTAAAGAGGATACCACGGGCATTTCTATCCGGATAAGACATATCCACCCAAATAGGAATAATCAGTAATTGGATAAGATTTTTTCCGATTCCTTTTGAGAATGGCTATATAACTCTTTATGGTCACGATTGAAAACCCTATTAAGGGGCATGACCGATGACTTCGACGTGAAGATAGCACTGACTATAGCTGGTTCCGATTCAATTGGCGGTGCCGGCATACAGGCCGATCTGAAGGCATTCGCTTCGCTAGGGGTTCACGGTTGCTCAGCGATCACATGCATAACTGCGCAGAACACGAAAAGGATCACCAGGGTAGACGCCGTCCCGCCAGAGATGCTGAGGGCCCAGATAGAAGCGGTTCTGGAGGATATGTCGCCGGGAGCCGCGAAGACGGGGGCCATCTACTCCGCCGAGAATGTCGGAGTCATTTCTGAGTTGTTCTCTGACAGGAAGATCCCGCTCGTCATAGACCCTGTTCTCGTGGCAACAACCGGCGCAAAGCTGGCGAAGGCGGACCTGGTCTCGGCCCTCAAGAAGCAACTGGTCCCGATCTGCGCACTGATAACACCCAACATCTCCGAGGCAGAAGCATTGACGAGCATCAGGATATCAGGGCTAGAACAGGCGGCCAAGGCGGCCGAACAGCTCCAGTCGATCGGAGCCTCCGGGGTGCTCATCAAAGGGGTTGTCGAGAACGACAAAGTCACAGATTACCTGTCGATGTCCGATGGATCGACAAGCGTGCTCACCTCGACCCGGCTGCCAGGAGAATTCCATGGGACCGGCTGCGTGCTTTCCGCATTGATTGCCGGGCACATAGCACTAGGGGAGGACATATGCACGGCTGTCGTCAAAGCCCGCGGTGAGGTGTTCAATGCGATCGAGAGGGGGAGGGCGCTTGGCAAAGGCATCAAGATCATAGACCCGCTCGGAGAGGTGCTCATCGGGGCGACGAAGGTGGCGGTCCTTGATACGCTCGAGAATCTGAGATCAAGATTGGAGGACGAAATCAAGATCCAGCTGCTTCCAGAAGTAGGCTCCAATCTCGGGTATTCGATTCCCGATCCAAAGAACGAATCCGATGTGGCCGGTTTCACCGGACGAGTCGTGAGAGAAGGGAAACACGCGAGAATCGTCGGCTGTCCCCGGTTCGGAGCGTCAAAGCATGTCGCAAGGATCATCGTCGCCGCTTCGAAGCATGATCCGCGGATCAGATCGGCGATGAACATCAAGTTCAACGAACGCAACCTGGATGCCTGTAATAAGGCCGGATTGACCGTTTCTTCCTTTTCCAGAGAGAACGAGCCGGAAGGCGTTTCCTCCATGGACTGGGGGACGACGGAGGCAATAAAGGCTTTCGGGGCTGTCCCGGATGCCATCTGGGACGCGGGAGGCTACGGGAAGGAACCGATGATTAGGATAATGGGCAATGACCCGGTTGAAGTTCTTGAGAAGATATCCCGCATATCGAAGGGGCTCTAGGGGCTGAGGGAATTGAAGATCGCGATGTTCACCGACTCCTATTTCCCGACGATAGACGGGGTCGTTGTTTCATTGACCAGCACGAGTCAGGAATTGAAGAAGCAGGGGCACGAAGTGGTCGTTTTCGCACCTGAGCCGACAGGAGGGAGTGTCGATCATCTTCCTGACAGGGTGATATGGCTGCCTGCCTTCGGCTTCAGGGAATACGAGACCTACCGGAGCGCTCTTTTCCCTTCCTCGATCGTCTCACTGGTGAGATCGGAGCAGCCGGATATCATCCACAGCCACGGGATCAGCTTCATGGGCCTTCAGGCACTCATCGCGAGCAGGCAGACGAAAATCAGGAACGTCTTGACCTATCACACGTTGCTGCATGAAGCGGCTGACCACTACGCACCCCCGATCATGCCAATCGATGTCATGGTGCGACTCGCATGGTTTTATCAGAAGAGCTTCCTCAAGAGGCCACACGCCGTCATCACTCCGACAAGGGCTATCAGAGACGAGCTGGAAGGGTACGGAATCAGGGCAAGGCGTTGGGAGGTCATTGCGACGGGTGTGGATTGCGAGAGATTCTCCCCGAAAATCTCGGGGAGGGGAGTACGGAGGAAATATGATCTGGACGGCTGCAAGATGATCCTAACGGTCGGCAGGGTGGCGAAGGAGAAGAATCTGGAGCTTCTGCTCGGCGGATTCAAGGAACTGATCAAGAAGGAGAAGTGCGCCAAGCTCCTGATCGTCGGTAAAGGACCGGCGATGGAAGAGTACAAGGCTCTGACGAAGGAAATGGGGCTGGATCAAGACGTCTTGTTCACAGGTTTTATTCCGGACGACCAGCTGGCATCATACTACGCTGCTTGTGATGCCTTTGCCATCGCATCGAAATTCGAGACGCAGGGCATAGCGGCCGTGGAGGCGATGGCGAGCGGGAAACCCATTGCCGGCATGCGTAGCAAAGCTTTACCTGAGATAATCAAAGAGGGGGAAAATGGGTATCTATTCGATGACGACCCTAAATCGTGCGCGGATGCCCTCGACAGGGCGATCAATGACAGGAGCGACGTTTCTGCCGGTGCGAGACGGACCGCCCAGGAATTTTCACTCGACAAATGCACGGCGAAGCTTGTCAGCCTCTACAAACATCTGCATGACGCAGAGGACGCTTAACGGGCTTTCAGGATCTTGGTGACCGTGACCTCGAAGTACAGAGGCCGGTCCGCGATCTCACCGATATAGTTGTCCGAGTTGTAAATAATTGTGAATTCACCCTTCGTCTCATCCACGTCGATAAGGGTGAACCATATCAGAGCTGATGACGTCTCATCGAAATTCTGGCCTTTCTTCTGGTAAACGTCCTGAGCTGTGATGAAGTTACGAACCTTAATCTGCCCGATGCCGCCGTCTGCCGATGCGTTGATCCCGATGACCTCCTGGTACCACCCGTCTCTGGGGTCGGATTCAGGGTTACCGTAAGACGAGATTATCTGTCCGATATAGGGCTCACTCTGCATGATGACCTTGTCACCTTCAATGCCCTTAACCCTCGTGTCCCATTCCCAGAAATAGTGTTTGACCACCATACCGAGCACAGGGTTAGAATCATATATCGATTGGAACTGCGTGACTGTGAGGTTCTGAATCACCGGAGCCGTCAGGATGAGTGGGATGTGGACAGTGCCCTCTGGGTTTAGCGGGTATCCATCCTCGGTCGAGATGTAGATGCCTTTGGTCTCGGTGACCATCATCCCGACAACGCCGTCCACGAACGCCTTGAGTAGGTTCTTCGCGGTTCCGGCTGTGAAGTTCAATGGGCCGTATTCACTTGCATTTCTTTTGACATTGAAGAGGGATTTCATTAGACTGTCGTCCAGGCCGATCGCGCGCTTGTTCGTATCGAAAATCCAGCCACCGGGATGCGTCGGGAAATAACCGATATAATCGACATACACCATGTCGCCGATATCGACGGATGGATAGAGCTCAGTGTTAACGGAATTAGAAGTAGCGGTCACGTAGCCTATAGTGACAATAGAGACAAGCAATGCGACTATCAGAAGGGTTGTGACCTTCACATTGGTGAGCAACGATGAATCATTGCCCGATGGAATTCTCTCTGACACTTCCTGAATCTCCTGAGTCGGCGATTATAGGGTGGGCATATATAAACATTTTTTCAGTTACATTGATGACTGATGGCGATAACCTCATGTTCTGGCTCATGAAGATATTACGGATTAACCCCCTGAGACGGGGGGAAAGATTGCGACCTCGTCATTGGGGGTCATTTTAGCCTCAATGCCTCCAGAATGCCCAATGTTCTGGCCATTGACCAGAACGACGACATCATCCCGAAGTCTCCCATCTTTTGTAATAAGCCTGTAAAGTCTCTCACCGAATTTATCTCGCAGCGCAAGAAGAAGGCTGGGAATATCATCGGCCTCGACGTCGGCCCCGGGAACACCAGCGGCTTCCCTTATCGTTGCGTGGAAGGAGACCTTCATTTGAATCACCGCAATCTCATCAATAGATATTCAGCATGGAATAAGAGGATTCCCCCTCTTTAACCCGATTTTCTCCCCCCATGGAAGAGCTAGGTATTTTATGGTCAATTCGGATTCCGATGAGGTGTCAATTAATATCTTCCATGTCTTAGGCCGTCGCGACTCGATGAGATAAAGTTGATCACAGGTGTTAATGATGGTCAGAAAAACCGCTCTGCCGATAGTGTTGTCAGTCAATTCGAAAGTCTTCGGATCGAAGCAAAAGGTCAGACTGGCCAAGATACTGCTCGTCGACCAGGGCGGCGGCATCCTTCGAGAGATCTCAATCGCCAGCGACCTCTACGTAAGCAACGAGTCCGTGTCATCGATCCTTGTGGGCATGAACATGGCGATGAGGAGCGAGTTCGATATTCCTGGGTTCCGAATCAGAATAGTCCCAGGGGAAGGGCTCTCCGCCGTGATTATCGGAGAAGGCGGAATACCGGAAGCGGATGCGGCTGTTGTCGAGATGATGATGGGGAACCTGAGGGCCAACATCGGAGATGTGGCAGCCGCAAAGTTGAACGACCTCGCCCAGATGGAATCCAAGTTCCAGACTGAGAAGGCTGAGGCGGATGTCGCAAGGCAGGCCATCGAGAAAGAGAAAGCCGATTGGAAGACGACTCTCGATACTATGAAGGCTCGGGAAGATGCCTTCAACCAGAAAGATGCGGAACTCTCCGGCAAGGATCAATTCATTCAATCAAGGATGACCGAGCTCGATGCGCTAGTCAAAGAGATTGAACAGCGTGAGAGATCCCTCTCTTTGAGGGAGGAAGTCCTCGAGAAGGGGAAACGTGCATTCGAGACGATGGCGCAGTCAAAGAGGGAAGAGCAGAAGGTAAGAGAAGAGGCCCTCGCGCAGAGAGAATCTCAGCACAATGAAGAGAAAAGGAAACTCGAGGAGGAATCCCACGATCTCAAGAAGAAACAGAAGGACCTGGCTGACAAGGAGAAGAAGGCCAAACTCATCCTGAAGAAAGAAGAGACCCTTGACAAGAAGGAACGAGCCCTCGAAGATATGGAAATGAGGATTGCGGAAAGAGATAAAGATATTAAGAAGAGTTCGAGGGAGCTCGGAAAGGATGTCCAGGACCTCACCGCGAAGCTTGATGCTAAAAGAGCTGAGCTGCAGCAGGTCGAGCATGCGGTTGCCGACGAAAGGAAGAATTTCGAGGATGAGGTCGCAGCCGTCAGGAACGAGATGTCCCAGGTCGAGGAAGAGCAGAAGCGCCGAACCTCAGAGATTCAGGTCAGCGAGGAGAGAATCGCTAAAGAAAGAGATGAATTGCTCAGGAAACTGGCCGATGCTGAGAAGATCGAGAAGGAGCTCAACACCGCGACGGAATTCGCACAAGCCGAGCGCAGACAGATAGATGAAGAGAAAGAGAAGATCCAAACTATCAATTCACTGGCAATCAGAGAAATTGAAATGGCGAAGCAGCGCGAGGAATCATTCTACCAGCAGATGAAGGGAGAGCTGGATGCGAAGGAAAAGGAGCTCTCCGCACTGCAACAGAGCACCGAAAGCAGGACCATTGAGCTAGATGCCATGAAAGCAAGGGTTGACGCCACCGAATCGCAGGTCGCCGCGAGGGAAGCTGCGGTTCAGACAAAGGAACGCGAGATGCAATCAAGTTATGGCACCTTTGACACCCGCAGACAAGAACTGGAGGGGCGGGAAATACTCGTGGCCGACAGGAGTGCGGAGATCAAAGCCCGGGAGGACAGGATTCTTGCGAGAGAACCGGAATTGGCAACGAAGGAAGCCATCCTGATATCGTCGCTTTCAGATATTGATCAGACCAGAGCCATTCTTAATTCGGAAAAGATGAAGATGGAATCCGAGCGATCATCGATTTCAGCTAGGATGAACGCGTTAGTTGAAAGAGAAGCTCAGATAGATAGCCGTGAGAAAGACCTGAGTAAGAGCGAGATCGAGATCAGGCCCATGATCGAGGAGATCGAGAGGAAGATAGCCGACATGGAGAACCGGGAGAGATGGGTATCCCAGATGAGCTCGGACCTCTCTCAGAAGCAGCAGATGCTGGGGCAGAAGGAGGGGGAGGTTTCTGCTCGAGCCGCTCAGATCGAGGGACGAGAGAGAAGCTTGGACACAAAGGGCGCTGAGCTGAAGAGACTGGAGGAGCAGCTCGGGCTCCAGATGGCGAGCGTTGAGAAGGAAAGGGAGAGCATACGTAGCGTCAAGGACGACCTCGAGCAGATGAGGAAGAGCATCGAAACCGAGGAAAGAGATCTTATCACCCAGGAGAGCGCGCTCAAGGTCCAAGAAAACCAGATCAAGAAGATCACGGAGGAATTGAATAAGAAGGCGAGGGAGATTGATCAGCTGAACGCAAAGCTCGGCGGTGATCTAGACAAGGTCTCCTTGGACAAGAGGGAGATGGCCGAGCGTCTGAAGGCGCTCAGGGCTCGAGAGGAGCTGCTGAAATCCGAAGCGGATTCAATTCACTCACTGTCTGGCGAGATTGAGAAGGCCACAAATGAACTCATATCCGGCAGGAAGGACGTCGAGGGTACAAAGTCGCAATTGATTTCGGAAATCGGCAAGATTCAGCAAAGGCAGGCGGACATCGAGAGGATAGCTACGGAGATAGAGGGCAGGCAGGATGCGATCGTCGCCGAGAGACAGGAATTGGAGAGATCCCAAGCGACACTGACAAGCAGGGAATCCGCCGTCAACCAGAAGGCAGCAGAGCTTGCATCTGTACAGCAGACTCTGACGCAGATACAGACGGCTCTTGGTGAGAAGGAAAAGCAGCTGACGGTAAAGGAGACGAGCCTGCAGGAAGAGGACGAAGCCATAGCGAGGAAGCGCCAGGATATCGCCGCTCAGATGAGGGAGTTCGAAGAGTTCGAACGCAACTATAGCGGCAAATTGAATGATTTCCAGAGGAGAAAGACAGAGATCGAGCAGAGCGCCCAGCTGGTCGAACAGAGAGCGAGAGCGCTTGAGGAGAAGGAGAACTCCCTTAGAATGCTCGAACAATCGCTTTCCGGCCTCAGAGCCCAGCTATCGACGAAGGAGCAGGAGCTGCAGGCTCGAGGGATTCCCGCCCCCATCATCTCCCCAGCGGAACTGCAGACCCTCAGGGATGAGAACGCTCGGATATTGGCCGACCTTAATGCGAAGAACACGAAGGTGTCAGACCTCGAAACAAAGGTCTCCGGCCTGCAAAAGCAGTTGGACGATTCAAAGAGGAGTGCCCCCGCTGCTGAGGCGACAGTTGTGGCAACAACTCCCCTCGGCGAAAAGGAGAGACAGCTGGAGGACAGGGAGAAAAAGCTCGCAAAGGAGGAGGCGCTCCTTGAAAAGAGGAAGAAGGCGGTCGGGGAGCAAGTCGACACCCTGTCCGATATAACAAAGCGCCTAGAGGACCTCAAGGCAAGAACAAAGAAGGGTGGTAAGTAGAGGATATTGAGTCAAAATCAGATACCCTGGCCGCAGTAGGCGTCCTGCCCTGGATCCGAGACGAAGTCCATATTGTCCAGAAGGTGCATCTGAGCCTGCTTTATTTCGGCGATCAATTCCTTGGTCAGCTTGATCGCATCATCGATCTTCAGGTCGTCAAGCGCTCTCTGGATCGTCTTTATCTCAATGACCAGAGGGGTCACTATCCTCCCTCTGCGCTTCATCTCAATTATCGCTTCGCGGAGGCAGGATATCTGCCCCTGGACGAGGTGGGTCACGCCGGGAGCGAGAATCTTCCTCGATTCGTCGGCGAGATGCAACGCGCGGTTCCACTTGCCCTCATGACAGGCCTTCCAGGCCGCGAGGAGCATCCGCCTAGCTTCCTCAGTTTCCGCCCCGAAGTCGTTGGCCTCGTTGATGATGTTCTCGATCCTCCTCAGCACCCGTGCATAATTGGCGAACGCGAAGGAAGATCCCCCGGCGAGATGCTCGACACCGAGGCGGGAACGGCCATCTGTCAGCATGCTCAGCACATCAACCCTGGATGCCGCCGATTGCTGTCTGCAGGGATGCAGATCTCGCGAGGAGGAGGGTCTGACTGAGTCACCTTCCGGACCGGCCTCTTCGTCTGGACCGGGTGGGCTGGGACTCTTTGGTCCGTCCTCCTCTTGGTCTTGCTCGATGAACTCTGCCCCGCAGAACTGGCAGACCCGATCGGCTTCGCCCACCAGCATGTCACACCTGCCGCACATGAAGAAGAACTTCGGTTCATGTGCAGCTTCAGAGAGATTGTGGTTCTCGCCCGCATGATACGGGGAATTGTACAACCTGACTGAATCCCTGAGGGAGGATTCCGTCTCTCGTGCGTTCTCAAGATCCCCGACATAGCGACTGCTGTCGTCGAGGACGCGCCCGCTCGGGGCGCTTCTGTTGGCTAAGCTACGCATCGAAGACATGATACCCGTATAATGTTCTCATTCGTGGATATATAAATCGTGCCACCTGAGTATCACGAATGCGAACTCGAGCTATGCCAGCGGTTCAACCGTGTGCGTCCTTCTTCCGGGACCGTTCCGACAGGAAGAGCATCGCCGCGAAGACATGGGAGCAGACCGAGCCCTTTGATGCGCCGTGCAGAGTCCCGCGCATACAGGTGCAGCTGAATGTGCCGTCCGACGATAGACGGACTTTGTGCGGCTCGTGCTCCCCCTCGACGATGAAGTATACCGTCCGGTCACTCTCTCCATCGGGCTTTACCTTGCCCGACTCGTAGATGGCAAGCCCCTTTGTGAAAATCCTTGTGTTGAGCTCCGGCGGTTCCTTGCTTGTCGTCACATCCCCTCCATCAGGGTCTGCCTATATCACCATTTCACAATCAGTCAATCCCCGATCAACTTGAGGAAGTCCCCCTCGGTAAGTATCACAATGCCGAGTTTCTCGGCCTCCTTCACCTTGGACCCGGGATCTTCGCCGACAACGATGAAGTCCGTCTTCCTGGTCAGGTTCGAGCCGACTCTCCCTCCGAGGTTCTCGACCTTAGTTCCGGCTTCCGAGCGGGAGTATTTCTTGAGCACACCGGTGAAGACGAACGTCTTTCCATCCAAGGCACCAGTCGCCTTTACGGCTGCGCTCAACAAGATCCCTCGAGATCTGATCAGCTCGATCAGCTGCCGGTTAGATGGTTCGGAAAAGAAATCAATGATGCTGTCGGCGATGATGTTTCCGACCCCCTCGACCTTGAGCAAGGAGTCCTTCGATGCAGCAAGGAGTTCGTCCATCGTCTTGAACCGGTTCGTCAGAGATATCGCGACTGTCTCACCGACATGCCTGATGCCGAGACCGTAGAGCAAACGCTCAAGCCCCCGCCCCTTGCTTGATTCGATCTCCTCCAGCAGGTTCTTAGCGGATTTCTCCCCCATCCGCTCGAGGGCTGTCAGAGAGCCCTCGTCGAGAGAGTATATGTCGGCGATTCTGTGGATCAACCCCTTGTCCACCAGCTGAGATATGATCGCCTCACCGAGCCCCTCTATATCCAAGGCGTCCCTGATAGCGAAATGCCGGATCTTCTGCTTGAGCTGGGCCGGGCAGGAGGAATCAATGCATCTGGCGACCGCCTCATCGGCCTCCCGGATGATCTTGGACCCGCACGCAGGACAGGATTCAGGCATCTTGAATTCCCGCTCGCTCCCGTCCCTTTTTTCGGCCATCACCTTGACGACTTCGGGAATCACATCTCCGGCGCGCTCTATGAGCACCGTATCTCCGATCCGGATGTCCTTGCGACGAATCTCATCCTCATTGTGAAGGGTCGCTCTTGACACAGTAATTCCGCCTAGGGCGACCGGCTCAAGATCGGCGACGGGTGTTATTGCCCCGGTCCTCCCGACCTGAAGAAGTATATCCTTGACCTTGGTGGTCCTCTGCTTGGCGGCGAATTTGTACGCAATCGCCCAGCGGGGGTTCTTGGCGGTTTGCCCAAGGCGTCTCTGCTGGTCCAGAGAATCAATCTTGATGACCATTCCGTCTATCTCGTAGTCGAGCTCCTCGCGCCTTTTTTCCCAGGAGAGGCAATGGTCGATGACCTCTCCGATCGTCTTCAACCGCGTGATGTTCGGATTTATCCTGAGGCCGGAGCTCTTCATCGCATCCAGGCATTCCCAGTGGGTCTTGAAATCGCGCTCTGCGAAACTCAGCGTATAAAAGAACGCATCGAGCCTCCTTGAGGCGACTATCGACGGGTCGAGCTGCCTTATCGAGCCTGCCGCGGCGTTCCGAGGGTTGGCGAACAATGATTCGCCGTCTTCCTCCCGCTCCCTGTTGAGCCTCTTGAAGCTGGAAATCGGCATATAGACCTCCCCCCTGACCTCGGAGTTAACCAGTGACGAGGCTTTGAGCTTGAGCGGGATGCTCCGGATCGTCCTGATGTTCGCCGTGATGTCTTCCCCGCTGATTCCGTCGCCCCTAGTGGCCCCTCTCAGGAGAAGTCCGTCCTCGTACACCAGCGCGACCCCGAGACCGTCGATCTTCATCTCGACGACATATTCGATCGGTTCGTCCGAAAGCCATCGCCTTACGCGCCCGTCAAACTCCCTCAGGTCTTCGGGAGAATAGCTGTTGTCGAGGCTCAGCATCGGGACCTTATGCTCAACGGCTGGGAATTCCTTCACCGGCCTTCCTGAGACCCTCTTCGTGGGAGAATCGGGAAGAGCTAGATCTGGATGATCCGACTCAAGGGCCTTCAGTTCGGATACGAGCTGATCGTATTCGAAATCCGATATCTCAGGATTATCCTCAACATAGTACCTTGAATCGTGATGATCGATTTCCTCGACCAGCTCGCCCATCCGTTTCAGGATCGCCTCGTCAGATTTGGTCATCCGATCCCCCAGAATTTCCTCAGTTTGTCTAGTGGCATCGCGTTGATTATGTCAGACTTCCTGGCCCATCCTCTCCTTGCCGTCGCTATCCCATATCGCACATATTCGAGCTGCTCGGGGCTGTGCGCGTCCGAGTCGATGGAAATCCTCGCTCCCAGCTCGATTGCCCGCTTGACATTTAAATCATTGAGGTCCAGTCTATCGGGGAACGAGTTGATCTCCAGCGCGATTCCGTTCTGCTTGGCGACCTCGACCACCCTCTCGAAATCATAAGAATAGGAGACGCGCTGCCCGATCAGCCTGCCTGTCGGATGAGCGAATATCTTGACTTTCTCGTTGTTCATGCCGGCGATTATCCGCTCGGTCATCGCCTTCTCGTCCATCTTGAATCGCGAATGAACGGACATGACCGCATAGTCGAGCTCCTCGAGTACCTCCTTTGGATAATCCAGTTTACCATCGGCGAGGACATCCACTTCATTGCCCGCGAAAATCCATGGAGGACCCAGTGATTCACGGAGCTTCCGGATCTTTGACCCCTGCTCGATGAGGCTGCTCTCCGAGAGCCCTCCAGCGATCCTCAGGGATCTGGAATGATCCGTGACCGATATGTACTCGTAGCCAAGCTGTTTTGCTCTTTCCCACATTTCCTCAATCGTCCCTGCGGCATCGCTCCACTCGGTGTGACAATGCAGGTCTCCCTTCAGATCATGATAATCGACCAGCTCCGGCACAGAATTGCGGGATGCGACTTCGATCTCCCCCCTGCTCTCCCTCATCTCAGGCGGTATATACTGGAGGCCCAGCACATTGTAGATTTCCTTCTCGTCAGCGGCCGCAAGCTGCTTATCGGTGTCGCGGTCGAAAAGTCCGTACTCGTTGATCTTCTTTCCTTTCGAGATTGCTAGCTTCCTCAGCTCCACATTGTGTTCCTTCGAGCCGGTGAAATACTGAAGCGCCGCCCCCCAACTGCCGGTCGGGACGACACGTAGATCGACCTGCATGCCAGTGTTCAGCCGTATGCTCGATTTCGTATCGCCGTTGGCAATCACTTCCTCGATCGTTTTCATGGAAACGAAGGTCTTCATTATCTCTCCTGGTTTCTCGGAGGCGACGAGTATGTCGATGTCACCAATGGTCTCTTTCATCCGCCTCAGGCTGCCAGCCATGCTGATTTTGATGTTCTGATGATGATCATTAATGTAGGAGATTATTGATGACGCGGTCTCGAAGGCGTCACCCAGAAGTATCCTACCGCCCCTGCTTTCGACGACCCTTATCCCCTGGAGAATACGCTCTTCTGTCTTCGCCCCGAATCCCTTTACCCCCTGGAGCTTATGGTCGAAAATCGCCTTCTTCAGATCGTCCACGCTCTGAATTCCAAGCTCCTTGAAAAGGACCATGGCCTTTTTCGGACCGATGTCCGGTATCTCAAGGAGCTGCAATATTCCGGGCGGTGTCTCGGATTTGAGCTTTTCGAGGTATTGCAGTCTGCCAGTCGTGAGCAATTCGTCGATTTTCTCGGCTATGGCTTCTCCTATTCCCGGAATATCCCGAAGGGAGTTGGCCTTATGATATTCCTCGATATTCCGTTCGAGGTCGGCTATGGCAGCAGCTGCTCTACGATAAGCCTGGGGCTTGAAAGCAATACCCTGGAGTTCCAGGTAATCAGCAATCTCGTAGAACTTTCTGGCTACTTCGCTATTCTCCAATCTTCTCCCACCTATGGAATAAATGCTCTCCGATTCAAAAGTCTTACCATTGGTGCTGCATTAAGCATTTGCCTACTTGCAGACTCCGATAAACAGTTCGGCAACCTCCGAGGGGATATATTCACAGTAAGGACGGATTGAAATCAGCATCTCAGAATGAAGCGATCGGCAAATGGCTACACCTTCGAAAGCGATACTCGGCTGTAATGATCGTACGCCACCTTCGCAATCCTCCCAATTATATCCGATGCGATCGCGTCGTCGCTCTGGTTCAGCCTCCGGGTGAAGCAAGTTATCACAAAATGGGATTTCGGGTTCACATATACGACTCCAGCATCGTTACTGGTGCCAGCGAGCGATCCGCCCTTCCCCGAGACCGGGACGTCCGCAGGGAGATACAATGAAACAGAGTTCTGGTCCTGCCTTAGCAGCATAATCCCGAGCATCTGCTGGCAGGCGCTGGGAGAGGCAACTTCCCCAAGGAACAGTTTCTCCAGCAACCTTCCGATCTCGCTTGGAGAGCCTTGATTGTCGACGACCTCATCGAATGTCCTCTTCTGCTGGAACCTCTTCTCGCCGCGCCTGCCGTACATTGCCTCATACCTTGTCCTCAGCTCTTCAATCGGGAGCGTCTTTGAGTGCTGCGATTCCATGGCAGCCATCGAGCGGGTCTTCTCAATCTGGGATTTGTTCTTCCATTTCTGGACGAATTCCGACATATTCATGTCCTCGAACTCGTCGCTCATGAGAAGAGAGAACAGGTGGTACTCCCTATTCGGGATGTAGATATTCGTTCTAGTGGAGCCGAGCTCCCTGAGCATCATGTTAACTGATTGAACTCCGATCTTCTTCCATAACATGTCCGTCGCGGTGTTGTCCGAGATCGTCATCATCAGGACAAGAAGGTCCCTCATCGAGAGCTTGATGCCTGGTGAAAGATACTGGAGGATCCCGGAGCTGACAGTCTTGACGCTATCGGTCAGCTCAAGTCTGTCTTCGAGGGAGAGCATCTGCTTCTCGGCTTGACGGAAGACCTCGACCATGACCGCTATTTGAAACACGGTCCCGAGGGGAAACACCTTTTCGGCCTCGATTGTGATTTCCTCGTTGCGTTCGATGTGTTTGATATATACGCCCATGCTGCCAGGCACTTGCTTGACTAGCGTCAGAATCTGCTGCTTGAGACTCGCCTGGTCCTCTTTCATTTTCTTCTGAGGCATGATGCTCACCGCAATACGCTTAATCACTGAACGAATGGCCTAGCTCTCTCCTCCGACTCCCAAGATATTGAAAGACCAGACCCAATGTCCGAGCGCACCTGTCATATCAGGCCGGATTCATATAGAGGTTTCGGATGCCTTCGCGATGGGGATTGCCAGCCGAGCCGATAAACCATCAAATACCCGCTTCAAGTTGCGTGATATGGAGAATATGACCAAGGGCGCAGGGCGGAGAGCGGTTCCTCCGATGGCCATTATGTTCGACCTCGACGGCACATTAGTGATATCCACGATCATGTTCATGAAATTCCGGACGAGGCTTCTTTCGTACATAAGAGACAAAGTGACGGATATGTCGGGCTACAGCGCCAGGGAAGCGACCGTCACGATGATTGCCAGATTCGAGGAGGAGATGAAGGCGAAAGGGGTCGATGAGCTCATTATTGACTCGTATTTAGATGACATAGATGCGTTTCTCAATGAAATCGAATTGGAGAACATCGAGAGGACCACATCTGTGCCCGGAGCGAAGGAGTTTCTCAAATCCCTCAAGGAGAAAAAAGTGAGGATAGGGGTATTGACAAGGGGGGGCCCGGAATATGCGGAACGGGCGCTTAGGATTGCAGGTCTAGATCGCTTCGTCGACGCTATGGTAGCAAGAGATAGGAAGTCGGGAATAAAGCCCAAACCCAGTCCGGAGTCGGCATTCGCGCTCGCAGAGAGGCTCGGGGTGCCGATCGAAGACGCGATAATGGTCGGGGACTACGCGATAGACTTCGTCTGTGCAAAAGATGCGGGAATCAGGTTCTATGGTATAGCGTCCGATAAGGAGTCGCGGAGAAGTCTGAGCGAGGCTGGATGCAAGGAGATTCTGTCAAGCCTCGATGAGTTCAGAGTGAGAGTCGGCCTCTGAGGATCAGGTCCCGATTCCTTCCCCGGAAGGCACGTGGAATAGGTGCTCCGAGGATTCCATGTCGCCAGACAATGCGACTGGCGGAGAGACTACGTTGAGATTCCTCTCGAGCAATGCCTGCTCACGGACGGTGAGAGTTCTCATATCTATCGGCATTATCAGCACGGCTCCGGCCATCACGAACATGTCCCTCAGCTGATGAACGAACTGGAGCATCCTATCGTAGGTATTGAGTGAAATCAGGTATTCCAGACCGTCGATGAGTACGACTGGGCGTCGGTCGGCCTGCTCGACGAACTTCCTGATCTCGCTCATCAGTATGCCGATCGAAGTGGGGTTCATCCTATCCGCGCCCACGAGATTCGTCAGCCAAATGGTCTTTGTCGGGATCAGTATTGTCCTGGAGATCAGTTGCGATGGAGGGTCTCTGGACACGATCAACAATTCGGCTCCCTCGGATGAGAATTTCTCGCACAGCTCAAGGCTCTGCTTCGGCTTTCTTTCCTCGACGAGGTAAGCGCATCCGGCCGATGTTTCATCACTGGCTGAGATAGTTATATCTGGGGAGTCGCCTGACTGCATTCCTGCATCCCATCCTAATTGGATTCATTCGCAACCTCGATATTTAAGCATACGTAGAATGTCGGTTTTCTTAGAAATGGAATGAACTTCCGGTCACGGAAGAAAAGGAAAAATGTATTTTTGAGTCGCGTGCAAAAGAGCGCGCGACTCTCTCAGAGGTTTTTGACTACTGTATCCAGAGCTCGATCGCTGGAGCAGGCTCGTATACAAGCCAGGTGATGTCCGTGCAGTATTTGACAATCGGCACGAACGGTCCGACTATCGTCATGTCACCCATCTCCTTGTCGATTGTGTATGTGCCGGGGTAACAACCTACCGGATGGATTGTCGCATTGCCGAATACCTCGAGTACCCTCAGGAAGTCATAGTATCCGCCGAGGTAATTCGATCCATCGGTGTAGTCGCCGATCATCTTCTGCGGCAGGTAGCCGACCGCCATAGTTCTCGGGGTCTGCATGAATATGCTCTCGCCTGGTTTCAGGGTTACCACGGCGGGAACATAGTGATATTGGCTCGTCCCGCCCAAGAGGCTGCTTCCTGGGTCCGTGATTGTGTACCTCGGGTCGGATTCGTTTCTGTACGGCGCGTAGATGTTCAGCTCTGACATTGCTGGTGCCGTGGTCAGCACGTAGTCCAGCCTATCGACCTCCCACGTGAACGTCGCGGTGCCCGCAGGAGCCGCATCGGAAGTCCCTGCGGTGAACCCGTAGGCGACGACCCCGGTCATTGACACGTTGGCGTGGTCATCGCTGATGTTGACCCTCAGGCTCATGCTGTCGTACCACGGTTCGAAGGGCACTATCCCGTTCGGCGTCCCGTTCGGGTAGTTGTTCCCCGACCCGATGCCTCCCCAGTACAGCCACCTCGATATAAGCGCGTCGAGGCCGTAGCCGACGTTGTAGGAGGTAAAGCTGACATGGTTGGCGTCTATGTATCGAAGCTTGTACGCTGAGCCCCACCATCCCTGGCCGTAGTTGTAGAGGTCCTCGCATGCCTTGAGGTCTAGTCTTCCTACCGTCGTCGAGTAGCCGCCCTCGGCGCCGAGGAATCCCTTTTGTCCAGCCGGGTAAACGTTCCTTTCCCAGTTTCGGGATACGGTGAGGTTGTTGGCTGTCCACCAGGCGTCCAGGGTGGCCTTATCGGACCAGCTATAACTGGGCAGCCTGAGTATCTGATCCGCTGCAGCGCGGTCCATCGTCGCGTTGTATGTCAGGAAGTACTCCCAGCCGTCCCAGCTCGTGGACTTTCCGGCCGGGAAGTAGATCCCGTCCGCCGCGAGGACCTGAGCCTGGGTCATCATGTAAAAGTCTATCGCTATCGTCACATTGCCCGTGCCGTTATTCACCGGGTTCCTATGGTGCGCGAAGGTCGGGCTGCTCATGTTGATCTCAGGGATGTTCCTTGCCTCGACGTTCATCACGTACGTCGTCGTGAGCTCCCCTGCCGTCAATACAGCAGGATCGTCCCGGAATATCTCAATGGACGGCGTATAGTTGCGGAATCCCTCGTCAGTAAGCGAGTAGACCTGGGCTCTCTTCAGCCAATAGTCTGGCAGACCAGGCTCAAAGATGCTGTAGATCTTTATCTCGACGGTCCTGTTGTTGACCGTGGCGAATATCGAGCCATTTTGCGACGGGGTCCCTTGGACAGCCGCTGAGATGTTGTACGAGTCGGCTCTCGAGCAGGATACTGTCACTGATTTGACACCTTGATCGCCACCTACGAAAGTGACCGGGGTCGGCAATGTCCAACCGGTATCATTCGCCGTAAGATCGACATTGCCGCTGAAGCCCGTGACAACCTTGCCGGCATCGTTCACGGCCTTTATCGTGAGGGTTGTGCTCTCTCCAGGCAACAGGGAGTGTCTAGCCAGAGACAGTCCGAGTCCTGATACGGTCGCCGTGGCTATTACGATCTTGGCGGTTGCGTTCTCGCTCTGCAAGCCCAGGTTGTCCTTCACGAAAAGGTTCACGGTGAACACTCCTGCGGATAACCATGTGTGCGTCACATTCTGCGCATAGGCGCTCGAGCCATCGCCGAAGTCCCATGTCCAGTTGGCGAGGGTCCTTCCTTCCGGCGCGGAGAAGGTGAACGACCTGTTGCCCTTTATGACGACGCTGTCGCCGACGGTCGCGCCCCTCTGCATGACGATCTTGGCACAGAGATCGGTCGTGATGGCAAATATGACGGTGGTGCTATCCGTCGCACCGAAATCGTCGACAACGGTCAAGGTCACATTGTAGATGCCCATGTTGACGTATTGATGCGATGTCCTCGATGCGGTCGTAATGTCCGTATTGCCGTCTCCGAAATCCCACTCATAGGAAACTATGGTCGAATTGTCGTTCCCCGCGTTCTGGTCGTACGATGCGTCGCCGTTGAAAAGCTTCGGAGTCTGTATTACCCCATAGACGTTGGAGTTATTCAAAACCGCGACTGGGGGCAGGTTGTCCACGATTTCTACCATCATTGAGTCAATCGCCCACAATCCATCATCATCGGTCACTTTCAGGGAAACCGTGCAGTTCGCCTGGGTAATCCATGTGTGGGTCGTTGTCGGGGTGGTAGTGATGACATTCGGAGATCCATCGCCGAAGCTCCAATTATAGGAGACGATCGACCCGTCAACATCAAACGATCCCGATCTGAGGGTGAGCGAGCTATTCGTACCCCAAATCTTCGGGACCGCCAACGCGGCTATCGGTTTCTGGTTCACGTCACTGTTCACAACGAACTCGATCCTCGGGACTCCCTGCGGGAGAAGATTGAGCCTGCTCCAGTTCTCACGGAGCTCGCGCCCCGCGAGCGTGGTCTTGCTCCATTTTGTGGCATCGAACGGACCCTTGATCGTAATGGTCCTTGCAGTGTTGTTGATGAACAGATTTGACGGGACTTCCCCGGGGATCGGCTCAATCCACAGCGGAGTAAGCTTCCCGGAAACAGTATCGTTGCAATCGTTGGTTCCCGCATAGTTGTATCCCATTACAGTCGAGGAGGCGCTGGGCCACTCGATTGTGACGGTGTCGTCGGTGCCCAGGCTCCAAGCTGTCGGCGTGTAATCAAAGTCGCGCCAGGTGTTGTAGGCGGTGTTTGCGATCATCTTCGACCAGGTCTTCTTCCCGAAATATGGGTTGAACTCAGAGACGTAGGAGCCGGAGCTGCCCGGTAAGGCATCCGCACGTTGGAGTTCGAGAACCCATGATGTCCTCCCATCCCTAGTGCTGTTCATGGCCGTGATAAGGTACTGGGGAGTCATATTGAGGGTGAAGTTTGAGACAAGCGGCCCGATCTGAGCGACGAAGTGCATGTCGTCAGGCCAGCCCTCGAACTGGAGGAAGGTCTCCCTCCACCATCTGCCCAACAGGGATTCTATGCCCCAGGACAGGTGATCCAATATCTTGAAGACGATATTGTTCCCAACTTTCTCAATGTCGTAAGACTCGTAGAGAGTATTTCCTTCAAATTCATAGGCGTATTTTATCGCCCAGACGACATTCATCTGAGTTTGGATGAACGTGCTGAATTTCTGCTTGAAGATGGGGAATTCATCGGCTTTCCATGTGGTGAAATCGTTGAAATCCGCATCGGTTATGTTCATGACCATTTTTGCCGCGGTCTTGTCCATCGTCACGGTTCCGTTGAATCTCCAGAACCAGCTGTCATACCAATCCGCGATAGAACTCTGATAGTCCTTTTGGGCCTGCGCTTTTGTAAGATATGTCCCGTTCCAATCTATCTCGATGTTACCGCCCCGAACAGTGGGGTTGAGGACTGGGACGTACCAGGGGTTCTCGGAGGTGTTGGCTTTCGAGATGTTCTTCGCGACCACGTTCATGCTGCAGCTGCTGTAAAGAAAAGTGTTTCCAGCCGGGGTTCCGAACCACTCATATGCGACGGGGTAGGTGTCCTTGATGACCAGCTCCTGATACCGGTCGACCCACCAGCCACCGAGAGGTGCACCTAGCAGATTGTAAATCCTTGTCTTGGTCGAAGGCGGTGGCAAAATCGTAATGACCTTTATTTTGGCAGTCGAGGAGACTGTCTTTAAGCCATATGTGGCATTGCATACGAGATCGCCGGAAGCGTTGACGAGACCAGCCTTAAGGGTGGTCGTTGAGCCGCTGAGGGCGGAGATATTTCCGATACCCGGGTCACTCAGATACCAGGTGAAGGCCGCCGGCACCTCTGTATCGTTGGTCAATAATGCTCTCGCCGTGAATATTTGGCTCTTTCCTTTGAGTATGACCTTTTCAGCAGGGTCGATTTCGATATAGCTGAGGGCGGCGATACTAACGTTGACATTCACTTTCTTATAGGCATCATAGGGAACGAGATTCTCATCGACATACTTGAAGGTCCAGTTCAAAGAGGATGTTCCTACCATGTTGGATTTAAGCATATAATAAGCGAGAGCGTCGGTGGTCTTTCCCCTTGTCAGGGTGCCGATCTGCGCGCCCCCGGCGGACCACTTGCAATTTACGCTCAGCGAGACGAATGCCGATACGTTAGTACCTACAATATCGCTAGAGCTGTTCTTGAAAACCGCATAGGGAGTGAGCCTTATCTGAGAACCGTTGGCAATCGACACCGACATAGGTACGACCCTGACGGATAGTTCCGGGTGGCTCGGCTGTCCGCCCATCATC
>Ga0315274_10000738_pt1 | contig 50713 bp, 47 predicted proteins | sample YL17G02_20_MG_FD_203700 | JGI IMG/M metagenome (GOLD analysis project Ga0315274, IMG submission 203700) | Sediment microbial communities from Yellowstone Lake, YNP, Wyoming, USA - YL17G02_20 | ecosystem: Environmental > Aquatic > Freshwater > Lake > Sediment | place: USA: Wyoming | collected... | reverse complement strand
GAAGGACCATAAGGATTCCTTTCCTATCCGAGAGCGTTGGTTGTTGATTCACTCTCTTGATCGGGAGGAATCCCTATTTTCCATCAGTCCGCACATCCTCACTGTTACCCTGAATTGAACCAGGCCGGAACATGATTCAGCAGCCCGTTCGTAAGTATTGCTTCTGAAACAGGTTAAATCATGTCTAAGGCCGTAACATGATTCAAGGGCCGAAAGAGGCACCTTTCAGGGGTCCCTATGCCAAGCCGGGCGCGCCTTGGCCAACCGGGCAACCGCCCACTGCCGGCTATTCAGCCGAACCGGGTCGCCCAGATCGCACCCAGAATGCCTGGGTCGAATGTGAGCTGGATCCGGCTCGTGTAGGTGCGGTTGACCTTGGTGGACAGCAGTACGATCAGCCCGAGGCTCTGCAAGTAAGACAGGGTGGAATAGAAGGCCATGTAGGAGAGCGGCTCTTCATGGAATTGGGTACTGACCCTCTGGTAGGCTTCGTAGACCCCCTTGGCCAAGCCGTCCGGACAGCCCGTGACGGCCTTGAGGATCAGCAGGTTCTTGTCGTTCAAGTCCTTGACCACATCATACATGATGTCCCGCCTGGCCTTTTCGAAATGTTCGCGCAGCGGCACCTGTGGCTCCAGGGCCGACAGGTACAACGTCTTGATGGCGACCCGGACATCGGAGTTGGTGTTCTTAACGGTCATGGCGGCGATCTCGGCGATGGTTTGCTCGGGAACCGACTCCAGGCCGACCTTGGCGCGCTCGGGGAGAATCCCCCGAATCTCGCTGGGATTATAGCTGTCAAAGTGGATGATCTCCGGCTGAAGCGTGCTCTGGATGCTTTCGTCCAGGAGGTTGAGGAACTTTGGGTTATTGCTCAGCAGGAGGGCCATGTGGTTCCTGGGCGAACGGCTGATAAGATAGAGAATATCCTTGTGCCGGTCCTTATCGCTGATCAGATCGACCTCATCGAGTATGAAAACGACCTTGCCCTGCTGGGAGTCTTCGAACCTCTGCCACAGCTCATCCAGACTGCAGCCCCTGGGCCGCAGGCCCAGTAGGGATGCCAGGACCTTGAAGCTCGTATTGTGCTGACGGCAGTTGGCGTAGGCAAACGTGGGCTGGCCCTGCTGGGACATGACCCTCATTAGGTATCTGGCCAGCATACTCTTGCCCGAACCCCGGGAGCCCAGGATCAGCACGTTGTTGGCGATCCCGGTCTGCTGGTAGCGGAGCAGGGCATCGATGACCGGCTTGACCTCTTCGCGCATGAGCGGCTTTTCGGGAAGGTAATTGAAATCGAAGACCTCGAAGTTACGAATGCGGCTGGTGCCGGCATCGAAGTGCCTCTTTCTTTCTGCCAGGTATTGCTCGATGTCCATGGGACGTGTAAACCTCGGTGGACGTATAAAGTGACGTGGGTTTATAAAGCTAACGGGGGGCCAGACCGGCGGCCAGCCATGGGGCAGGGGGCACCAGCGGCCCGGAAGCTGGAGAATCACCCGCTGTTCCGAGATATTCGGCTAACCGAGTATCTGGAAGCCCGTGCTCTGAAGGTGGGAAGAACCGGGAATCGGGGGTTCACGAGTGCCCCTGGCGGAGTTGGGGAAAGCGCCGAATAGGGGGCCGGATGCCGGAGACTGGATGGTCGCAACTCTCACTTGGCGGCCATGGCGGGCAAAGGCGCCGAATAGGGGCCAGGAGAAACACCCGAACGCATGGGGGCGGCGGTCCTCTTCAGGCTCCGGGCTGTAAGAGCGTGCATTCCGGTGTGGGCTTTACCTTCTCAGCGTCCGATTGGTCTGGCTCAGGCATCGACACCGGGCGCTCGGCTGGCTGGCCAACCTTGAGGTATTTCTCGATGCGCAGGTCGGCCTTGAGCGCAAAGAGGTTGCGGCTCTGGTTGCCAATCGTGCAGTCGAACAGGTCCGCCTTCTGCCGGATCTGGTTCATCTGGTTCTTTACCGTGTAGGCGGACTTGTTCAGAGTCCTCGCCACGTCCGCATAGGACATCCTCATCCCTTTGTTCTGAAAGAAGACCGCCAGGACACGCTTTTCCTGCTCTGTGAAACGCTCAATATCGAACTGCTGGGGTGGTCCTGCCTGGGCAGGTTGCGCGGACGCGTAAGAGCCGTTCTCTACGGCTTGCCGGGTGGGCTGGTGAGAGGTTATGGGCTGGGCGGAAATGACAGTGACTTTCTGCTCCAGGGGCTGGAGTCTTTCCCCATGTTCTTGCAGCCGGGCTGTATGCTCTGCCAGCTGGTCATCGTGTTTCTTGATCGCGATGTCGATTGTGTCGATCCGGCCGCGCAACTGGCCAATGTCGATCTGTACGCTACGGAGTGCCTGACCGGTCTCAGAACCAGGGTCTTTGCTCTTGTGTCTGTGGACGGCCTTTCTCTTCCTCCTGAACAAGTTGAAGAATCCCATGGTTCAGCACCTCCAGTCCCTCTGATGGAGGTTGAGCTGATAGACGTGCTGCTCGAGTTTCGCCAATGCTTCTCTAATGGCTTCGCGCGTGCACTTGGGAAGCAGGTCCTCGCGTGGAGAAAGGCGATTCGAGCCCGGTGCGTTATTTTTTCTTTCCCAGGACCCAGAAGGCCTCGTCCTTGGGCGTCGTTTTGGCCTCGAAGCTGTCCGTGGCGAAGCCGTACACGTCGGTAATGAGCCGGTACTTCTCGTTCCAGACGTCCTGCGGCAGCCGCACATAGACGTCGGCGTCGGCCAGCGGCCGGGCAAGGTGTTTGCCGCCCTGGTCGTCGTAGGCGAACATCCAAATCTCTCTGACCCGGAGCCTTTCGCTTTCCCGCAGGATCCGGATCGCTTTGGAGACTTCCTCTTCATGCCGCTTGCGATTCGTGTATTCGCCCCATGGGCTATGGGTGAGCAGCAGGTCCAGCCGGTCCGAGGGGAGCAGGTCCATGATCGCGTCCTGAACCTCGACCGTGCCCAGCGGCTTCTGCTCGGGGCCGGCGTCGAGATCGCCCATCACGCCTCGGGCATTGTATCGTTCGAGGGCCTTGTGGAACCTCCCTGCCCGGTCCGGATCGCTCTTGCCGGTCAGCGTCACGACAGTCCAGCGGCTGTCGGGGTGCATCAGCATCGTCCCGCCCGCCCAGAGGGTCTCGTCGTCCGGATGGGCGACCACAACCGCACAGTCGATGTGCTCGTACGTCAGTCGACCAACTGGATCAGGTGTCATCCCTTTCCTCGCACACGTATTGTGTCACATATCGTGCGTATTCCCGGCACGCACGGCATTATGACACCGTAGGCAATGGTAATACATCGATGATGAAAAGCAAGATGATTGTGGACTCCAGGATCATCCTCCAGGCGTTGATCCAGTCCTGGTGGAGATCGGCGCCGTCCCTGCCGCGTCCGCTGATTTGCCCGGCGATTCCATTCTTGTCTTCTCCTGCCCACGCAACAAAAAAGGAGTCCGCTGCAGATCGCTCTGCGGAGAGCGGACTCCTTCATAGCACATGCCGACACAACGAATCTGAAACAGCAGACAGCACGATTCCCGGCTATCTCCGGCGGCTCAGGCAGCACTGCCGCAGATCACGAGATTGCGTTCCCCCCATCCCCAGACACGCTGGAGACGCCCGGCCCGGCTGTCTTACTACCTACTGCAGATCCGCAGGAATCTTTGAGGGCGCCGGTTTCGGCTTGACGGGCTCTTCCTTCTTGCAGCCCGTCACGGCAACCGAGGCGGCCAGAACGACCACGGCGAAGAACAATGCGACCAGTTTGCGTTTGAGATTAGCCATTTGTTTTTCTCCTTTTCCATTCCATATTGTGTGTCCCGACCCGACGCGGGACACCGTCCTTCTCACAACATCCATAGCGTGTACGCGCGGTGCCGCTCTTCGTGCACGCCATGGTAACATCCCTTGGGGGCAAATGCAATTCCCCGGCAAAATTGGCGACCTGATCTCCTACGTCCTGACAAGCTGGGCCCCCTCCGCCACCTGCGCGCCGATAGCGGCGACGAACTTGCGCTGAACGTCGCGGACCAGGTGCTCGCGTCCGGTCTTCGTCCGGTTCAGCAACGGGATTTGCCCGCCCGCATAGGTCAGGTGACCGCCGCCGGTGCCTCTGCGGGCCACGATGTGCTTGACGACTTTCTCGGCCAGGTTGCTCTCTTCCGACGTCCGGATCGAAATCAGCAGCTTGTCGTTCCAGAACCCGGTGCACATGGTCCAGGTGGTTTCATCTTCCCGAAGCAGCAGGTCGGCCACCTCGGCGATCATGTCCGGATTATCTATTTCGCCCAAATCGGTGATGATAGAGGGCCCCTGGACGCAGGCGTTACGAAGGGCGTCGGCAAGCATCTGGTAGTACACCCTCGGCACCTTTCCCCTCTGGATTACGCCGAGCATGCGCTTGTTGGCGTAGGGGTACAGGAACTCAATGGCTTCGATGTCGAATCGCGATGACTCCCTTCCGAGGTCCTGCGTATCGGACCGGATGCCGTAGAGCAGGGCCGTGGCCAAGGGCGTGTCCGGCGTGATCCCCGCCTCAATCAGGTACTCCACGAGGATCGTCGAGGTCGCACCGTAACTGCTGCGGATATCCGTAAATGTGATGGTTCGGGTTTGACGGCGAATCGGGTGGTGGTCGATCACAATGTCCGGCTCGATGGTCGGCGGCAGGGAATTGTTCCCCGTGCCCGGTTGCGTGTCCACCATGCCGACGAGGTCGAACTTCTCATAGTCCACTTCGGCGGGGGCCCGCAGGTTCATGCCGAGGTACTTGACGAGGGCCCGATTCTCCCCGCGGCCGACCGTCCCGCCGCACGCGATGGAGACATTGATGTTGGCCAGACTCTTGGCCAGCCGGCGCACCGCCATCGCGGCCGCAAGACTGTCCGGATCAGGGTTATCCTGCATCACGACCAGCAGGTACGCCTTGTCCGTGAACAGCTCGGTCAGTCGTTGTACCTTAGAGCCTGTCTTTTCGGCAGCCCTCATACAACAGCCTTCATCCGTCGTTCGTCGTGTGCACCGCGCATCGCGGGACTACCCTTTGTACGCACCACGCATCCGGTATTCTACTCGCACAGATCGCTCCTGAACAGGGCATTATGCTCTCAGCCCCTGCGGAAAGGCCTTACGGCGCCCAGGAAAGAGAACTGATGCCAGGCTCTGCGGATGGGGAAGACGCCCCGCTCCGCGAAATCCACTTCTTCAATGGTATAGAAGGCCTGGGCGTTGAACTTCTTGACAAGCTCGACGACCGTGCCCACGTCCCGGCGTGGTACAATCGTGAAGACAATTTCCACGGGACCATTGGCGCCCTGCCCTTCCACGCAGGTCACGCCGTACCGCCTCTGCGTGAGGCACTCCACAAGACCGCCGATCTCTTTTGGGGTAATGACTCGAATCAGCACCATGCCAAGAGAGAGTTTCTCGGCGATCAGCAACCCGATGAAGTTGCCCGCAGCGAATCCGCCGGCATACGCCACGTAACAAATGGGATTGGAAAGATGCTGCATGATTTGGCCGATGACCAGGATCCAGATGAGCACCTCGAAGAAGCCGACAATCGGCGCCAGGTACTTCATGCCCCGCGAAATGAAGATCAGACGCACCGTGCCCAGCGAGACATCCGCGATTCGCGCCAGGAAGATCAAGAGGGGCAGAATCACCCAGGCGAAAAACTGAGAATGGGGAAACAGAAACGCGATCATCGCCTATGCCTTGCCGCGCTTTTGTCTCAGGAAGTTGCTCGCCACCAGGACACCGATCACGAATCCCAGAACGAACGTCAGGATCAGCAGCAGCGCCCGAGACATGGGCAGATTCCAGAAAAGGATGCGTGCCTGTGTGACCTCCGTGTTCTGCAGCACGACAATCAGGGCCACAACCGAGACGATCACAATGGCAGCCAGTTTCGCTTTCTTCATGCGTTCATTCCTCACCATCCGCGCGGGATGACGACGGACCCATTTTGCGTATCTTCCCATCACGGCTGGACAATGCAGGGAGTATACACAGGCCAAGGCGCCAATGCGAAGGAAAAACGGCCCTGTGGGACACGAGTGAAGGGAGTAAATGATGGCCAGGACCAGGTTCTGCATCCGGGGGCGTTCATGCCGTCGCCCTCCTTTGGCGGGTTCTCATCACATCACGGCGTCTCGTTCGGCTCCGCGGGCGGCGTCTTGTCCGTGGCCGTCTCGCCCGGAACCTCCTCCTCCGTGGGCTGCCCCGTCACACCCTTTTGCAGCTCCTCAATGATCTTTTGCTGCTCCTGCACCAGTTTCTTCAGATCGGCGATCTGCTTCTCCAGGCCGGCCGTGGCGCCCGCTTGGCTGTTCGACCTCGTGGCCAGCTTTGTGATCGCCTCCTTCGCCTGCCCGGCAAGGGTCAGCGCCTGGTCCCGCTCCTGCTTGATCTTGTCCATCTGTTCCTGGAGCTCGTCGCGCGTCTGCCGGACCGCTTTGAGCTCCGCCTTTGTCTCGGATATCTCCTTCTTGGCGCCCGCCAGCTGCATTTCAAGTGAGGCAACAGTCCTTCGAGCCTCGCTGGCTTCCTGCCGGGCTTTCTGCAGACCACGGTCTCTGCAACCGGCCGGCAGAAGCAGGCCAAGCAGCAGCGGAATGAGCCATTTGTTTCGGTCAAGGGGTCCCAATCGCAAGGGTGCAACCATCCATCCTTCCACTGCTCGGCTCAATGTCGCCTTCATTGGGATTCTCCTGCAGGCACCGGCTCAAAAATCTTGCTCCACCGCCTTTGGGCCCGGTCCTCCCACAAGCGGCCATGGAAAGCACAACTGGCGATCAGAGGCAAGATAGATGTGGCCTCCGCGAAAACCATCTGCTCATAGGTCGTATCCACCTTGCCCCAGGAGGACGCCTCCTTCAGGGTGGAGCTGGAACACGCACCGTCGCGGACATCGGCGACGGTGATCTGGACCGCATACTTATGCATATCGACGCGCCGGCCCAGAACCTCGGCGCAGACCACGGTATCCTGCGCGAAGTTCTTCGGCACGTCGCGCTCATACGCGACCCGAACGAGCGAATCGTTCTTCTTGCCATGCGTCATCAGGTACTTGCCCATCTCCTGGATGAACTCCCTGGAGGAGTACGGCCGGGGCTTCAAGCCGTCGGCGATCTCCTGGATCGTGTTGTCACAGATCTGGGGCTGCTCCTCATCGATGTAGGTGTCATAAATCCTGTCGATGTACAGCTCTCTAAGCCCTTTATCGTCCGCTGCCGACGTGCCTCTATAGTGCCGAAAGCCCAGGGCCTCGAAAAAGTCCATGTCCACGATCGTGGCGCCCGTGGCGACGATCACATCGCCTTGATATCGACATGCTCGATAGGCTGTCTGAGAATATCTTTCTTATCCATATCTGTAGCTCAGCAGTTTGTAGATCAATTTCGCCGCCATGAAGTCGGGGCCCCAGTTACTCGCCACCGGGCAGAGCTCGACGACATCGAAGCCCACGACGGCACTCCGGCGGCATACCTCCTGGAGAAGGGCCAGAACCTCGTACCACGACAGGCCGCCGGGCTCGGGCGTGCCCGTCGATGGCATGATCGACGGGTCAAACACATCCAGATCGATCGTGATGTACACCTGGTCCGTCAACATTCCTATAATATCATCTATGCCAGTGATGCCGGCGTGGAGGTCTTCGGCAAAGAAGACACGTTCGCGATCCAGGGCGGGCTTCTCCGAGATGTCCATACTCCGGATGCCGACCTGAACGATGGGACAGATCTCCTTGACCCGGGCCATCACGCAGGCATGATTGTACCTGGAGCCCTCGTAGTGATCCCGCAGGTCGGAATGGGCGTCGAGCTGCAGAACCGTCATGCCGGGGTACTTGCGGGCATGCGCCTGTACCGCACCGACGCTGACCGAATGCTCCCCTCCCAGAACAATGACGAACTTGTCGTTCGCAAGATGGCTACTGACCCTCTGTTCCACCGCGTTGCTCATCTTCCGGGGCTCAGGACCGCTATCGACCGGCTCATCCGTGAAGATCCCGTGCAGGTACACCTGCGAATCGGTCTCGATATCGTACAACTCCATATTCCCCGAGGCCTGGATGATGGCCTCGGGTCCCTTGTCCGCACCCTTCATGTAGGTGGTCGTCCCATCATACGGCACGGGAACGATGACAACTTTCGCGGTATCGACGCGGCTATACTCAAGGGGCAGGCCCCCGAAATTGGTGGCTTCTATCATGGTGCTGATCGACTCCCGTACCGGCCTCTGCCCGCGCAGGCGTGCACAGTCTGTCGCAGTCGCCGCACATGGATCCGCCTTGCGGACAACCGACCGGTGGTTGACATATCTTGAGGACCCGTCGCGGATGAATGAGCAGCGACCGCTGCGCGGCCTTGCTGGCTCATGTTTGCACGACTTGTTTTCTTACGGGTCCTATGGGTACGGCAAGAGGCCCGAATTGTTGTTGAAAAGGAACATGGCAATGGCCACGGTCGTGGTCCAAAGATCCTTCTTGCCTCGGGCGGTTTGCGTGATGTTGGAGGTTCGAATGATCAGGCCGCTGGACCGATAGACTTGTTCCTTCTCGGACCATGCCTTGTTGGGGTCCACTTCCAAACCCAGCGTGGTTCCGAGCATTCCGGCGGCAAGGTCTTCCGCCAGGTCGGACGCCTCCTTCTCGTTCATGCCATGGCCATGCACTTCGCTGAGGTAGCCCCACTTGCTCTCGTCCTTGGGCACGGCGATTCCCACCGAGGAGGCCACAAACCGGCCGTGCTCGTCGGTATCGGACCGCGCCATGACGCAGTAGCAGATGCCGCCCGGAGTCAGCTCAGCCAGCCCTTTGTCCCGGCTGATCAGCTTGCATCGCGGCGGAAGAATCGACGATACCTGCACCAAGTTCTGCTGCGCGACACCGGCTTTGCGCAAGGCCTCCTCAAAGGACTTGAGCTGATACTTGTGCCGGCCGACGCCCTTCGTCAGAAAGACCTTCGCGGGAACCAGATTTCGCATCTTCACCTCCTTAGGCCTGACCCACACGGTTGACGGTCTGTTCTCATGTGGAACTCTGCAAAATGGAGATTCGGCTCATATCATCCAAGGAAATTTGCAGAACGCCACTTTCCATTAGGTTCAGCCAACGCATTATAGAAATCCGCCACCTTTTCGCAAAGAAAATCTCAAAAGGTTACATAGGGCCGGGCCTTGCCCAGCCTGGCGCCGACACGTCCGATCTCTTCGAGCGATCCGACCCGCTGCGTTTGCCGCAGACGCAGAATCCGGCTCACGGTGATCGGGCCGAGCCCCGGCACACGCAACAGCTCCAGCCGGGACGCCCGATTCACGTTCAGCGGAAAATGCTCCGGGTGCATCCGGGCCCAGGCTTCCTTCGGATCGGTCTCCAAAGACAGGTTGCCCTGGGCATCGAACGGGACATCGGCATCGCAGAAGCCGTACTTGCGCATCAGGAAGTCCACCTGGTACAGACGGTGCTCCCGCACGAATACGGCCTGCGAATCCTCCATGCCGCCCTGCGAAGCCGATAGCGATGCATCACCCAGACCCCTCTGGTACGCACTGAAATAGACCCGGTTCATCCTGAGTCGCCGGTACAGCCCCCACATATACTTGACGATCTCGGCGTCGGACTCGCCGGCGGGCCCGACGATGAACTGCGTCGTCTGCTTGACCTTCGCGAACCTCGACCCGCGAGCGGTCAGCCGGCTTATGCACTTCATCGGCTCAACGATGTCCCGCACAAAGTCCTTTCGGGCCGACAGTTTCGCCAGATGCGCTGCGCCGGGCGTCTCGATATTGAGCGAGACCGCGTTGGCGAGCGAGACGGCTTCCTCAATCGCCGCCTGGCTGGCGCCGGGGATGATCTTCAGGTGGATGTAGCCCTTGAAGCCGTGCTGTCGTCGCAGCAGGCGCGCCGTCGTGTTGAGCCGATCCATCGTCGCGTCGGCCGAGCCGATGACGCCCGAGCTCAGGAACAGCCCGAAGACCTCCCGCCGGCCGTAGTAGTCGAGGAACACGCGAACCGTCTCCTCCGGATTCAACGTGCACCGGCGAATGTCCCGCTCCTGCCTCAACGGACAGTACTTGCAGTCGTTCACGCAGACGTTGGAAACAAGCGTCTTGAACAGGACGCTCTTGCCGCCGTTGGGGAGTGTGACCGGGTAAATCCATCGCCCGTCGCCCCCGCGCCGTCGCGTATCATCCTGATTCGTGCCGCACGCACAAGCCAGATCATACTTGGCGTCGTCGCTGAGGATTTCCAGCTTCCGACCTACATCCGGCTTGGAGACGATTCCGACCATCCTTGTCCCAATCTGCTTCCCTACGGCAGGGAAGCAATGAAAAAGGAGCTTCCGTGCCTGTGGGCTGCCGTGCTCAGCCAACCATACGGAGCGCTTGCCGCGCTTCCGCGGGCAGCTCGATAGGGACAAAATAGGACGCCGGGTAGAGATAGTCCTCGCCGGACTCGTCAATCACCCGCACGTAGCCCTCTTTCTGGGCCTCCTCATCCGGAAGTACGATGTAGACCTTCCGCTTCTCCAGGTCCTCGCTGTCCTTGTTCTCAACGCACAACGCGAATTGTCCGTTCGAGTTCACCTTTGCCATACGCGTTAATCCAGAAACCGCTTGATCTTCATTTTCCGTCGGCCGATGCCGTGAGCGTCATACCAATGCAACTCGGCCAGACGCACGTTGCCGTGCGCCAATCGGACCCTGGCAACGCCTTTCAGCTTCCGCCATCGGCCGGGACCGAACTGCCGTCGCAGCCGCATGATATCGTCGATATTGCCGCCGACGGCAATCACCTCGACGTCCCGTATCTCCCCGACGATCTCAAAATGCATCCCATACGTCCTTGAGGACGAACCCGACTTCATCTGGCGCTTTGATTGTACCCTCTCACCGGAAGCGGTTCAAGCCTCTTCAGACGCTTTCGCTTTGTGGCGGCCTGCGTCACGGAGATGTCGACGAAGTCGTGCGGTCGACCTGCTCGTTCTCGTACCAGGCAATCTTGTCGTCCTCCGAGGAAGCCGAGAGGACATCCAGGTCGCCATCGGCGTCCAGGTCCGCCGCATAGACGCACTTCGCCCTATCCGCCGCGGTGGAGATCGCCTGCTGGGGTCCGAACTGGCCCTTCCCGTCGTTGGCATACCAGGCAATCAGGGAGTCCGTATGGTACACTGTCCAAACACCCTCAGAAGCCGAGAGGACGTCCAGGTCGCCATCGCCGTCCAGGTCCGCCGCATAGACGCATCTCGCCCCAGAGGCATCGGCCTCGGTGTTGATCACCTGCTGGGGCCCGAACTGGCCCGTCCCATCGTTGGCATACCAGGCAATCTTTGAGTACCCATAACCCTCGCCCTCCCAATAAAGAGCCGACAGGACATCCAGGTCGCCGTCGCCATCGAGGTCCGCCGTATACACCGAGTCTGCGCCAAAGTCCTCTGTGGCGATCACCTGCTGGTCGCCGAAGTGGCCCGAGCCGTCGTTCGCATACCAGGCGATCTTCCAGTCCCCCACGACACCCCATCCCGCACGCCACGTCGCGCACAGGATGTCCACATCCCCATCGCCGTCCAGGTCCGCCCCGCGGGCGGAGTACTCCGAAAAGGCGGAATCCTCCGCCCAGTCCTCAGGGGTGATTATCTGCTGGCTGCCGAAATGGCCCGACCCGTGGTTCTCATACCAGGCTATCGACTTTCCGCCAGACAGCACGTCCAAGTCACCATCGCCATCCAGGTCCGCCGCGTACACGGAGTTGGCATTAACGACCTCTGTCGTGATCACCTGCTGGCTGCCGAAATGGCCTGACCCGTCGTTCGCATACCAGGCAATCTTGGAGTCTGCATAGCCAGACCCTGTCCAGACCCAGACACCAGAAGAAGCCGAGAGGACGTCCAGGTCGCCATCCCCATCCAAGTCCGCCGTGTGGACGGAGCAGGCCCCAGCAGCCTCCGTGGTGATCACCTGCTGTTGGCCGAAGTGCCCCGAGCCGTCGTTCGCATACCAGGCAATCTTGCCGTCATAGTGAAAGGCCGAGAGGACATCAAGGTCGCCATCGCCATCCAGGTCCGCCGCGTACACGTGGTTGGCCCCAGCGACCGCCGTGCTGATGGCCGCTTGGTTGCCGAACTGCCCTGATCCGTCGTTCTCATACCAGGCAATCTTGTCGTCATCAAGAGAAGCCGAGAGCACGTCCAGGTCGGCGTCGCCGTCCAGGTCCGCCGCATATACGCAGGTCGCCCCAACGACACCTGTGCTGATCACCTGCTGGTCGCCGAAGTGGCCCGAGGCGTCGTTGGCATACCAGGCGATCTTGGGGTAATACCCCCCTGAGGCCGAGAGCACATCCAGGTCGCCATCACCATCGAGGTCCGCCGCATACACCCAGCGTGGCCCATCCTCCCACGTTGTGATCACTTGTTGAGGGCCGAACTGGCCGGTGCCATCGTTCGCATACCAGGCAATCTTGTCGTCGCCAGCAGAAGCCGAGACGACATCCAGGTCGCCATCGGCGTCCAAGTCCGCCGCGTACGCAGATTGTGCCCCATCGGCCTTTGTCGTGATCACCTGCTGGGGGCCAAACTGGCCGGTGCCATCATTCGCAAACCAGGCAATCGTGTCCTCATACGGGAAGTCCGCGACCAGGTCCAGGTCACCGTCGCCGTCCAGGTCTACCGCACATAGGGAGTGGGTCCCCTCGGCTGCTGTCGTGATCACTCGCTGACTCCCGAAGTGACCCGATCCGTTGTTCGCATACCACGCGATCTTTCTGTCCGCCCCCCAGGAAGAAGCCGACAGGACATCCAGGTCGCCGTCGCCATCTATGTCCGCGGCATAGACGCACTTTGCGCCATCGGCCATTGTGGTGATCACCTGCTGGGGGCCGAACTGGCCGGTGCCATCATTCGCATACCAGGCGATCTTGTCGTCATACTGAGAGGCCGAGAGTACATCCAGGTCCCCGTCGCTATCCAGGTCCGCCGCATACACGCAGATCGCCCCATCTGCCTCCGTGGTGATCACGTGCTGGTCGCCGAACCGGCCCGATCCATCGTTGGCATACCAGGCGATCTTGTCGTCATACTGAGAAGCCGAGAGGACGTCCATGTCGCCATCGCCGTCCAGGTCCGCCGCATACACGGACTCGGGCCCGTTGGTTTCACTCTGTACGATCACATGCTGCTCCGGCCGGAAACCGGCATAGAGCGCCGGGCAAGACGTGGACACCACCAGCAGCAGAAGGAGTCCTCTTTGCGTGACGCATGATCGGTTCATCGAAGCACCCTGCCTTTCAATGGTCCTGATGGCCACCGCCCGCCCTGGCTCCATTCAGACGGCCTGTGTGAGATGTGTCTCGGTCCGCCGGCCGTCGCGACGGGCCTCCATTTGAACCTCCATGATACCCTACCGTCGCCCATGATGCAAGGCCCTTGAGATTGATGATTTACGATTGATGATTGGGGGAGCAGCCTGCTTGGCCAAATCAGCTTGAACCGGCCCTACGTAATCTGGGCGACGGGGTGGTCGAGGATGGGGGCGAGATTGTCGTACGGGCGCGCGGGGCTATCCAGTCACAGGCGCGCCCGTCAACAGATCGCTCTTGAGCACAGATTGGGAGTTGAGTATATTGTCATGCCGGTACCAGGTATCCCGGAGTACGGGTTTCTTGAAAGGATCGCTGTCATGAGGCACGGCAAAACGGCTGATTGTTCGGATCTGTCATTGTCTCGCAGGAGATTGATGCAACAGGCGGCGGCCGCGGCGGCGTTTACCATCGTGCCCCGGCACGTCCTGGGCGGCCAGACCGGCCCAGCGCCCAGCGAAAAGATCAACATCGCCGGGGTTGGCATCGGCGGCGTGGGCAGGCCTTTTCTGCAGGGCTGTGCTTCGGAAGAAGCGGCGAGAATCGCGTTTCTGTGCGACGTGGACGAGCAGTATGCCAAGCCGGTGTTTGAGGAGTACCCCCAGGCGAAACGATATCGCGACTACCGGGAGATGCTCGACAAAGAGTCGGGGATCGATGCGGTGCTGGTGGCCACGCCGGACCATACGCATGCCGTCATCACGATGGCGGCGCTGCGAAAGGGCAAGCATGTGCTGTGCGTCAAGCCGCTGACGCGGACCATCCACGAGGCCCGCACGGTCATCGAGGCCGCCCGCAAGGCCGGCGTGGCGACCCAGGTGACCGCCGCCTCCTCCACGAGCGAGGGCGCCGCCCGCCTGTGCGAGATGATCTGGGCCGGCGCGATCGGCGAGATTCGCGAGGTGCACTGCTGGTCGAATCGGCCGCTCTGGCCGCAAGGCATGGCCCGGCCGGAAGGCTCCGACCCCGTGCCCGCAAATCTCGACTGGGATCTGTGGATCGGCCCGGCCCCGATGCGCTCCTTCAAGGACAAGTGGGGCAAGGACCACTTAGTCATGAAGCAGGCCAAGTACGACTACCCGTACGACGCGGTGTACCATCCGTGGAACTTTCGCGGCTGGTGGGACTTCGGGACCGGCGCGCTCGGCGACATGGGCTGCCACCATTTCAGCACGCTGTTCCGCGCGCTCAAGCTCGGGCACCCGACGAGCGTCTGGGCCAGCTCGACCAAGGCGATGCCCGAGGCGACGCCGCTGGCTTCGACGGTCGCCTGGGAATTCCCCGCCCGCGAGGGGCTCCCGCCCATGACCGTGTACTGGTACGACGGAGGCATCAAACCGCCGCGGCCGAGCGAGCTCGAGGACAATCGCGACTGGCCCGACGAGGGCAACCTGTACGTCGGCAGTAAAGGCAAGATCCTCGGCTACGTGGACAGCGGGCGAATCATTCCCGAATCGAAGATGCAGAGCTATACGCCGCCGCCGAAGACGCTGGCCAGGTCGAACCACAAGAACATCGCGACGGGCGAGTGGATCGCCGCCTGCCGTGGCGGCGAACGGGCAAGCTGCAACTTCGACGTCGGCGGCCTGCTCGCCGAGGTCGTCCTGCTCGGCAATATCGCCATCCGTCGAGGCAAGAAGCTCTCTTGGGACGCCGCCGGCATGAAGTTCACGAACGACGAGGAGGCCAACAAGTACGTCCAGGAGCCCTACCGCGACGGCTGGCGACTGTGATTGGCGATCGGGCCAATAAAAAGGGGCTGCAACAGATGTCACAGCCCGAAAGCCAGTGTACGGCGTTTTGGCACAGCGTCCCGAGGTATCCGATCAACTCCCCGGACTGAATGTGCCGAAAATCACTACGGCGGAAGCCTGCACCCTCACCTGCGTGCCTGCTCTCAAGTATCCATACTTCAACAGGCGGCCTTATACCCATCTTGCACCTCCTTGTCAACAAAAAACTGCCCATTTTTACATGGATTTGCCCAATAAATCCGCTTTGTATCCCGCCCGTCCCCGGAATCATCGCATGGCCAGGATGGATGCGAACTCGTTGTGGCCGCTCTTGCCTTGCCAGCCGGCTGAGAAGCGGATAGCCCTTCGCTTCGAGAATCCACCGGTTGGGCTCATGTCATCAGGCGTATGGGCCACGGGCTCCCCTCGCTCGCATCCTCTATGGGATCGGTTGTACCTGTTTCAACTCGGCAAGCCGGATCAACTGGCCAGAGGCCGAATCATGGTCGCCGTAGGCGATGAACCCCCGGCTGCGCCCGAAAAGCCCGGCCCGAGAACTCGCAAGAAGCTCTTGTCGTCCGACAGCCACTGCCGGACCCGAGCACGCAGATCATGATTGCACAGACACTCTTCCGACAGGGCCAACGGGCGAGATGGGATTCTCCCTCGTCACGAGCTCGCGACGAACTTCCGGTGTTGTGCCTGATTGCCTCCGATCTTGGTGCCCTTGTGAGAACCGCTCTCCCTCTTCGATTCTGCCTTGTCATCTTGCCGTTTGATTCTTGATCTTTGATCTACGGCGACGCCCCGTCGCCTTGCTCCCACGCCAGCCTCGGATAGTCCTTCCCTTCGAGAATCCACCAGATGTCCTCCGTCCCGTTCACCGTCTCGCCCACGAAGTCCCACCCGGCCTCAAGGAACGTGCTGGCCGTCTGCATCTCAGCCGTGGTCTTGCCTGTGCCGCCGGCACTGGTAGCTTGGCCTGACGTTTGCGTGTCCCAGAAACAGTTCATCACCGGTCCTCCGCTCCATTGAAAGCCCCCGTTGTTTCCCACCAGGCCGCCGACATATTGTCCAGTGCCACTGACTGCACCGATGCCGTAGCAGTTGGTCACTGTGCCTCCATTCATACCCACCAGCCCACTGAGAAAGGACCATTCAGCAGTGCCACTAACCGTACCGGTGCTGTAGCAGTTTGTTACAGAGGCCCCAGTCTCGTTCCTTCCCAGGAGCCCACCGACAACATTGCCCCCTGTCACCGGGCCGGTCGAATAGCATTCGGTGATACAGGCCCCCTCCGTACCGCCCTCGTTGGGCGCGTAGTTTCCGCTCTCACCCACGAGTCCACCGACAGTCTGATAGCCACTGACTGCGCCGGTGCTGTAGGACTGCGTCACAGACCCGGTCTTGTTCCCCCCGACCAAGCCGCCGACCGAATCTGACCATTGACCGACGCCGCTGACTGTACTGGTACTGTAACAATGGGTCAGAGTGCCGTAATCGTTACGCCCCACCAGCCCGCCGACACAATAGCCACTGCCACTGACAACGCCGCTGCTGTAGCAGTCGATCACAGCACCGTCCCAGTTGTCCCCCGCCAAGCCGCCGACAAAGTCACCTGATCCGGTGATGTTGACATCCACCACCCCCAGGTTCTTGACCTCAGCCCTAGTCCCCAATCGGCCAAACAGTCCCACATCGCTCCGTCCCTGGATCGTCGCCTGCGAGATCGTCAGATTGTTGCCATCAAAGCTGCCTTGGAACCAAGGGATCACGGCCCTGCGCCAACAGATGCCCGAAAGGTCGATGGAAGCGGCCAGTTGATAATGGACGCGGAGACTGTAGTGGACCATCGCACCCAGGTCCAGAGCGTCGGATATCAGGTATGGATTCTCAGGTGTGCCGAGGCCCTCCAGTTGGTGCGGGACCGCGAGGACCGGATAACCACTCCCTTCCGGGATCCGCCAGATTTCGTGGAGGCCGTTCTCGGTCTCTCCGGCAAAATCCCACCCTGCATTCAGGTAAGTCCGGATGTCTAGCATCTCGGCTGTGGTTACGCCTGTGCCACCGGCACTCCAAGTCGGTCCTGAGGTCTGAGCATCCCAGAAGCAACCTGTCACATCCGAGCCATAAGAAGAACCACCCACCAGACCGCCGGCGTTCTTTTGTCCATTGACCGTGCCGGTACTGTAACAGTGGTCAACGTCACACGCGTTGTACCCAACTAGCCCACCGAGGAACGTAGTGCCGCTGACGGGACCCGTGCTGTAGCAGTCGGTCACCATGACGCCCTCGATGTAATCGGAACCGTTCGACCCCACGAGTCCGCCGACCTCCCCGTAGCCGCTGACCACGCCGACACTGTAGCACTGGCTCACGGTGCCCAGGTTTCTCCCGACCAGCCCACCGATGTTGTGGCGCGTCCCGCTGACGCTACCAGTGCTGTAACAATGGATCAGGGTGCCATCATGGTTCTCCCCGACCAGCCCACCGATATGCCAATCCCCGCTGACCGAGCCACTGCTGTAGCACCGGGTCACAGTACCCCCGGCGTTGATCCCTACCAACCCACCAACGCCGTACCCAGAGCCAACAATGTTGACATCCACTACACCCAGGTCTTTGACCTCGGCGCAGATGCTAGGCCAATCTCCTAACTGCCCAAACAGCCCCAGCCAGTCCTTGCCCTGAACCGTCAGATGTGAGAGCACGTGGCCATTACCGTGGAAGACCCCAGTAAAGACTGAACCAGATGGTGCAATGACCGCCTTGTCGAAGACCTTGCCGCCGGGGAGGTTGGGGTCCAGGTCGATGTCGGCGGTCATGACGAAGTTCTTGCCGTAATCGGCGGGACTGTCGCCCAGCAAGATCAGATCGGCGGCTGTGGCGATCTGGTACGGATCGTTCGGCTCTCCCGTGCCGCCACTGTATTTGGCGTGAGCAGGCAGGACGAACAGACACGTGGTCAATGTTAGAAGCAAAGCTCTCATGGTCTCCAATCCTCCAATACCGAATCAACCTACGATCACTTCAAAATCAGCTCGCGCCAAGACGCAAAGCACGCCAAGGACATGCCAGAAAGGACCCGCTTGCCCACTTCTCCCTCTTCCTTGGCGATCTTTGCGTCTTTGCGTGAAACCGAATCTTCTATTATCCGCGTTCATCACCGTTCATCAGCGGTTCCAAGCCGTCCTGTGGTGTGAAAGAGCCATCGCCTTCGAGAAGACAGGCCCTTATGCTTGCGTACTCCGTTACATCCCAGTGCAGCCAGTTTACCACACTTTACGGCCAATCGCAAACAGATTCCCGTCAACCGGGCCGGCCATTGGCCCCGGCGATCCACCCTTCTTCCCGGCCCGCGAGAATCCACATAATTCCATGTCCGACAAGGGTTTACCTTCACCCATCGGTGGGCCATAAAACCGCCGCATTGTCGGGATTTTACTTGACACACAACCGATGCGATCGTATGATACTGAAGCAACTGAATAGATGATCATAAACAGTCGATAGTCAATTTGGAGGGTCTGGCCAGGCCCAGGGAAGCACAGATTTCGGCCCGTCCGGTTCGCGCGTATTCCTTTTGCCCTTTGGGGACGCTGTCCCCAAGCCCCTGACATTTGTCGCGTTAGGCCAGTAGCATGATAGCAGACGCAACCGCTGTGGCGGAGGAGTTGCCCGGATGCCCGTTCGTCTTCGCTCGATCCAGGTTTTGACGTGGCCGACGGCGTCTTACAGCGGGTGGCATCGGCAAGGCCGAAGGGCTTGCCGATGGCTTGCTCGTATAGGCGAGGGACCATCGCTCCCATGCTATTGGCGAAAAACGCGAAATGCCAGGGGTCCGGGGACAGCGTCCCCGGCCGTTGGGTACTGTGGCACCCGATAAGCGTACAAAAGGCGGATGAGCGCAGGTCTCCGCCACCGGCGGAACGCGGAAGACCCCGCCAGCGCCCGGGACGGGCGACTGTGCAAAACAAAGCCAATTTGAGAGGAGTGTCAAGTTTGAGGTTTCAAGTGTCAAGCAGGAGAGGCCACGCATCGAATCATCCGACTTTACCCTGTAGACTTTCCACTTGCCGGAAAACGCCTTACGGCGTCAGCAAGGCCTATCGTGCAAAACAAAGCCAATTTGTCCCGCCCGGCGGATGGTGGGCACGGCCGGCCCTGCGAAGTGGCGGAGAGGCGGTTGTGCGAAACAAAGCCAATTTCGATGGGCGAGATTGCCGCGTCGCTGTGCTCCTCCCAACGACATGGACAGCCGACCGGGGCAAGCGTGCGAAACAAAGCCAAACTTGGGGAAAATGGGATATCCGGGTTGAAGAATAAGCCTCACGTACGCGGCGGCGGCGGTTTTGTCTTGAAGGTGCGGCGGCCGGCGGTATCCTGAGGGCGTCGCGGGCGGTCGGATCGGGAATCCGCACCACGCAGAACATAATAAGGAGCAATGGATGCCGAAGATCATCAAGGTCCTGTGCACGGGGGCGGGGCAGCATGAGAACCAGATCGATCTGGAGGACGTGATCGGGTCGGACGTAGTGATCTACGGCGGCCCCATCGCGACCGGCCGGGACCTGCCCGCCCAGATCGTCCACCGATGCGCCATCTGCGACGAGGGCAGAGTCATCATCACCCGCGACATGATCGAAGCAGCCCTCTGAGGAGATTGCTTCGCTTCGCCCGCAATGACGTTGAGGACCCGCTTCATGGCTCACGAACCGCGCATTCAGCGGTCGAGGATTTTGCCGATGGGCGGGGCGTCGTAGAGGCCGAAGCTGCTGAGCGTCGGACAGACCCGGCTATCCAGGATTCGCAGGCGGACCTTCGAGGTCGTGACATCGGCGAAGCGAAGCAGCCGCTTGTAGCCGACCGTCGTCCCGTGGGCGAACTCTTTCCAGTCGGCCCCGTCCCAGGCGTCGAGGGCAAATCCGGATATATGATGCCCGGTTTTAATATATTCGGCCAGCTCCGCCACGTTGAACGTACAGGGCTTGCCGAGGTCGAGCTCGACCGTCGCGGCCGTGGTCCAGTCGTCGGTGGTCCAATACGTGTCCCTGTCACCGTCGGTGATCTTGTCGGCGGCGAACGCGGGATCGCTCGCGCGAATGCTCGACGCCGTCGCCTTGGCGCCGGCGGCCTGGTTCTCATCGAAGATGGCGTCGAGCACCTTGCGGAACTCGCGGAGCCGCTGCACGTCGTTCTCGTGGATCAGGCCCCGGCGGTCGGGCGGCAGATTCAGCAGCAGCACGCTGTTGTAACCGACGGAGCTGAAGTAGATGTCGAGCAGTTGCTCGACCGATTTTACTCTGCCGTCCTCCCTGGCGTGGTAGAACCAGCCCGGGCGGATGGAGACGTCGGTCTCGGCGGGATACCAGACCAGGCGCTCGCCCTTGCCCAGGGCATCGAGGCTGCCGAGGTCCTTTGCGGTGCAGTTGACGATGCCGAACAGCGAGCCGTTGCTGTTGACCACGCTCCACTCGCTCTCGCGGGCGTAGCCCCGCTCGTTGCCCACCCATCGGATGTCGGGCCCGTTGAAGATGACGGCATTGGGCTGGAGCTCGCGGACGATGGCGTAGTAGCCGTTCCAGTCGTATTCCATGTCCTTGGCGTTCTCGCCCTTGGCGCCGTCGAACCAGACCTCGGTGACCTCGCCGTAGTTGCTGAGGATCTCCCGCAGTTGGCTCTTGTAGAACCGGTTGTAGCCCTCCGTGTTGCCGTAGGTCGGCTCATGCCGGTCCCACGGGGACAGGTACAATCCGAGCTTCAGGCCGGCCTCCCGGCACGCCTGGGCCAGCTCGCCGACAATGTCGCCTTTGCCGTTCTTGTATGGGCTGTTCTTGACCGAATGCTCCGTGTACTTGCTGGGCCACAGGCAGAAGCCGTCGTGATGCTTGGCCGTGAGGATGACCATCCTCATCCCGGCGTCCTTGCAGGTCTTGACCCACTGGCGGACGTCGAGCGCGGTGGGATTGAAGATCGCCTCGCTCTCGGTCCCGTCACCCCACTCCTTATCCGTGAAGGCGTTCACCGTGTAATGGATGAACCCGATGAATTCCAATTGCTGCCAAGCAAGCTGTTGCGGCGAGGGACAAACATCAGCCGCACGGCGGATCAGTTCTCTGCCCTGGTCGTCCTGTGCGGACTTCGCCCCGCCGACGGGATCATAGACCCGCACGTAATCGACGACAAAGTAATCGGGCAATGCCGCCTGCTTGATATCGCCGGCCCACGCGCCAATCTCCTCGGTGAGCTTGGCGTACTGCGGCACCTGGGAGACTCCGCCGGCGCTGGTGCGCCAGGTCTCCTTGCCATCGACGTAGAACACGTACTCCTCGGGCGTCCAGAGCAGGCCGAAGGTGTGCCAGCCCTCACTCAGGCCCGGCACTGTGAACTTGGTGCCTTCGCTCTGATGCTCCTTGCCGTAGCCGTCCCAGTGCAGGTTCTGGGTCGTACGGTCGTCGAGCCAGGGTTTCTCCATGATGTCGATCTCGGTGCCGTCGCGTCCGCCGTCGCCGACCTTGCCGACGCTGTCCGCGTGGAGCCAGAAGGCGGGCCAGTGCCCCTGTTGCTTGGGGAACTTGCACCGGCAGACCCAGTAGCCGTACCGATGCTCGAATTTGCCCCGCGTGCGGACCGACCCGCACGTGTAGCGATCTCCGTCCTTCTTCGTGCGCAGGAGCAGGTGGCCCTCGCCATCCGTGTAGGCGTCTTCTTTGACCCAGTAGCCGTCGCGCCGCTTCATGTCCCCGAGCAGCTCCCACTTGGCCTGATCCACCACCTTGCCGTCAAACTCATCGCTCCAGGCCAATTGCCAGCTTTTGCCCTCGGGCAGCGGAGGCAGGAACTCGTTTGCAGCAGCCTGGTCCGTTTGAGACACGGCACACCTGGGAAGTGCGAAGCAGGCTGTGAGCAGGGACAAAAACAGTGCAGTTCGTGAAAGCGATGGGCTTCTCATAATCACTCCTGCCACGTTAGATTTGTACGGCTTTGGTCCGTTGTGTTGCGTTCAGGCCGGAATACACGGTGATGGCAATCATGGCTGCAAGGGTAATGATAGTAAACCACTGCCCCCACAGGGCATCCGGGACGTGCGCCGTCTTGATAAGCACGGTACCGATCGTGAAGGTCTGGACGAGCATTTTGATCTTGCCGGAGATCACGGCGGCGAAGTTGATGCCCCGCGCCTCGGCCATGTGCCGCAGGACCGTGACATAGGTTTCCCGCAGGATGAGAATCCCCGCGACCAGCCAGTGGATGATGGCCAGTGCCGCCGGCTCCCAATGGAAGAGCCGGGGGATGCCGATGATGGCAAAGCAGAGGAAGGCGCCGCAGACCAGCACCTTGTCCGCAAGGGGATCGACGATCCGGCCAAATTTGCTCGAGGCGTTGAACCGCCGGGCCACGTGCCCATCGACCACGTCCGTCAGGCCGGCCACAACGAAGATGACGAAGGCGACATCCAGCAGGAACGAGCGGTCCGCCACATGCGGCGAATAAAGAATCATGCCCAGGAAGATGATCGTCAGCCCCAGGCGCATGAAGGTCAGGATGTTCGGAACATGTTTCCACATGGCCGAGAGTTTACTGAGGCCGGCAGGCCGCTTCAATATCAAATTTGCCGGACAAGCAGATCGTAGTCTTGTGTCCCGGTGACCTTTGCCTGCAAGAATTGTCCCGGCGTCCGCTTCGGCGAGCCTCGTCGAGCCGGGGAGTGGCCCTTGACGATGCAGATACCGTCGATATCCGGGGCCTGGCCGTAGTGCCGCCCGCGAGCCAGGCCGCGACCTTCCACGGAGTCGATCAGGCACAGGAGTTCGCTGCCGATACGCCGCCGGTTCCTGGCGAACGCGATCTCCTGCTGCCTTAGCATCAGCTCCTCCAGGCGGTTCTGCTTGACCTCATCGGGGACCTGACCGGCAAACTCGGCTGCCGGTGTGCCGGACTCCGGATAGAACGTGAACACCCCGAGCGCATCGAACTGGGCCCACGTGACAAACTCGGCCAGCTCATCGAACTGCTTCTGCGTCTCCCCCGGGAATCCCACGATCAACGTGGTTCGCAACACAATGTCGGGTATGGCCGTGCGGAGGATTTCTATGAGCTTTCTGAGCCGGCGATTGGTGTCGGGCCGTCGCATGGCCTTGAGAATCACGTCGCTGGCATGCTGGATGGGGATATCGAGGTAATGAACGATCTTTCTACTTTGGGCGATGGTCTCGATGAGGGCGCCCGTGATGCCGGTGGGGTAGGCGTAGAGGATGCGAATCCACGCAAGTTCGGGAATCTGCTCCATCTGCGTGAGCAGAGAAACGAGTCCATCCCGCATCTTCAAGTCCCGGCCGTAGACTGTCGTGTCCTGCCCGATAAGATTCAGCTCCACCGCCCCGGAGGAGACGAGTTCCCGCGCCTCTTCGAGAATCAGCTCCGCAGGCTTGCTTCGGTACGGGCCACGAATCGCCGGAATCGTGCAGAAGGAACAGCGGTGGTTGCACCCTTCACTGATCCGCAGGTAGGCGGAATGGGCTGGGCCGATACGCAGTCTGATCCGGTCGTCGGCCACTGCACATGGCGCCGGCCCAAGATAAGCCGATGGTTTCCCCGCCGCCAGCGTGTCCTGGATGATGTGCGCGATGGCATCACGCTGCTCCAGGCCGACTATCGCATCAATGCCCTCCACCTCACTAAGCAGCTCGGCGCCGGCACGTTGAGGCAGACAACCTGCAACGATCACCTTGCGAACGCCTCCCTTCTTCTTGGCCTTGACGGCCTGCCGGATGGCATCAAGCGATTCTTCCTTCGCCGGAGCAATGAAACCGCACGTGTTGATGACCACGACGTCCGCCCGCTCCGGCTCTGCCGCGATGAGCAGGCCCGCCTGCGCGATTTGCGCCAACATTCTCTCGCTGTCGACAAGATTCTTCGGGCACCCGAGGGCAATAAATCCCACGGTCACGGGTTTTTGTGTTTTTCGTGTCATGAATTCACACATTAGCAGGAAAGTGCTATTTTGTCCAACCTCTTAAGATGGGTAAGATGAAAAGGCTTATTTTTGCTAATCCGATCAAAACAGCCTTGACGATAAGAGAAGATGCAATAGAATAGAGTGTGCTGCCGTCTGCCTGCGTAAAAGGAGGTTCGAGGGTAGAACAACAATAGATTGTGCATCATCGCAGAACCGACTGGTGAAACGCCTATGGGAAAGAAAAGCCACATGACCAGCCGCATTGGGGGACTGTCTGTGGCCTTTCTTGTTGTCGGATCACTATGTCTGTCCGGCTGCCAAGATTGGCCGGACGAGCGAGCCACCGCGATCGAAGCCCAGAATATCCTGCGAGACCTCAGCAGAATAGAGACCATCGCCGATCCCAACGTGCAGGGGCCCGCCATTTACAGGTCGCCTCCCAAAAAGTTCAAACAGATCGTCGGCGGAGGGGAGGAGTGGAAGCTGATCTACTTCTGCCAATACCACACGGCAGACGAAATGAAGTCGATCCTCAACGAGCAGTTTGCCACCAAACTGTTCGACGAAAAGGGCAAGAGCACCAGCGTCTCCGACTACACGATTACGGCAAACCCGGCCACCAACCAGCTCATCGTCCGATGCCCGCTGGAGCAGGATGTTGATGCCGTCATGGAGATCATCGCCGAGACGGATATACCGCCGGTTCAGGTCCATATCGACTGCCTGGTTTCGGAGTTGTACGCCGACCTGACCGTGGACCGCGAAACCTCCATGCTGGTCCAGGATCTCTTCGGTGAGGGCGTCACACTCGGCGGGCAACCAGACAATGACAATCTGGCCTTTCCCGGCGCGGCCCTGCGCGATCCGGCGAGGGCCAAGTTTGGCCTCAAGGTCGGCGTCAGCCGGGGCTTGGAAGGGCACAAGTTTCAAGCCCTCGTCGACATCCTGGTGTCCCGCGGCTACCTGAAAATCCTGATGAATCCGACGCTGACAATCGTGAATGGGCAGACGGCGAAGATCCAGTCCAAGCAAAAGGTGCCTTTGCAGCAGATCTTCCTGCGGTATGCCGCCACCAGCGACGCTATCATAGAGACAAAGACCGAATACGCCGATATTATCGATTCGCTTTCGATCACGCCCCATGTCTTCGCAGATGGATACATCGGTCTGGAGACCCAGGCTCAGATTGCGGCCTACCTGACCCCCGAGGGCATCAAGCAGACCCCCATCGTGACCGAGCGGACCATCACCACCAAAGACAACCGGATCCGGATCGGGGAAAGCCTGATCATCGGCGGCATTCGCAAGTCGGAAAAACGCGACGTGATTCGCGGCGTGCCCATCTTGAAAGATATCCCGGTGCTCGGTCTCCTGTTCTCCGGCAGGGATTTCGAGGAGCGAGCCACCGAAGTCATCTTCATCCTCACGCCGAGCATCTCGACAGGCGGCAAACCGAATGAGGAAATGGTCCAGTTCCTCCGGGAGCGGCACGCATCGCCGATGAGCCAGTCGTTCCAGGAGCAAATGATGGACCCGCTGGGCATCAAGGCGCGGGAGCAGGAACAGCAGCGCCAGCTCGACGAGGCCCGCGAGGCGAAGCTGCAATTCGAGTCCCAGGCCACAATGACCCGCCTGGAGGCCCTCGAAGCCGGTGAGCAGATCGAGGATCTGCAGACGGAGCTCGATCGAGCGAAGGTTAGAGTGGATCAGATCAGCACGAAGGCGGATGCGGCGGCCTCGAAAGCCGAGGAAGCCAAGACGGAGGCTCAGAAGGCGGCCACGGAGGCCAAACAGGCCAAGGAACAGGCCGGACAGGCCAAGAGTCCGGCCGAAGCACCCAACGTCGAAACGGCAGAGAACAAGAAGGCGGATCCGCCCAAGGCCGAAGCTCCAAAAGAGCAGCCCCCGCAGCCAAAGGCGGACGCTCCGAAGGAGCCGGTGCCGCAACCGCCACAGAATGGCCAACAACCGAAACCGGCTGGGTAGAAGGCTCAAGAGTCCCAAGCAGATACCAGTAAGACCAAAGAGCAGAAACAGGGCTGAGATTCCTCCCGATCGCCGAGACAGCCTGTGAACGATTTGTGTCTGACGTACGCGCTAACCTGTTTGGAGGCACAACGCATGGACAACTTGGGCAACAACAGCGCTCACACCGACAGTTCCGACAAACCCATTCCCCTGAACGGTGGGCCAGGCGGTCCTGCCCCCGTCAAGGAAAACCCGGCACCCGGCGCAGCGCCGGTCTCTCGTGCCCCCCTGACCCTGGGTGGGACGGGCACACCCGTGGCAGCAGCCAGCGCACCCGCGAGCCCGGCTGCACCGGCCGTGGCACCAAAACCCGCGCCCCACATCCAGGCACCACAAGTCCCCCTCAGGAAACCAGTAGCGGCGGGCCCGGCGCCGGCTGGACGGATCTCGAATTGCAGGACATTCTTCACCAAGCTCCATCCAGGCGCCATCAAATTCCTCGATGACCAGATCACGGGCTGGCTCAAGGAAAACCCGGGCGTCATCATCAAGCACACCAACGTGACAACGGGCGACATTGTGGACAAGAAGACCGAGCCCAATATCCTTGTAACGGTATGGTATTAGGTTCTTTGCGGACGGCACACCGGTAGCACCTGCCGGATGCCCCTGCAGTCCGGCAGGTGCATCGACGCTACGTTGTTCTCGAATGCCCAGCCATCGATTTCTGCCCCTCCATTCGCTGTTTCTATGAGAAAATACAGTTCTTATAGGGCCATCTGCCACTCCCCAGGCACACACGGGCTTGGTCCGCCGTAGTTTGAACGATGGAAGTCTTTGCTTGGGTCTTTCCGCCTGCCGGCGGCCGGCGCAAGGGCCGGATATGACGGCGGTCTGCCGCGAAATTATCGCCATAAATACTGCTTGACAGTGCAGGTCGATTCGGGTATTTTTTTGTGGTTTCGCCGTCTCTCTATCGCAGGCAATTGTATTCAGAGGTGATTTGGAGGTATTTGTGGCTAAACAGTTGGCGCGGGAACTCATCAACGCAGGAGTGCACTTCGGACACGGTGTCAGCCGGTGGAATCCGAAGATGGCTCCCTACATCTTTGCCAAGCGCGGCAATATTCATATCATCGACGTGAAGAAGACCCTCCGAGGCGTTCTGATCGCCAAGAAGCTGCTCGCCGAGATCGTCTCGTCGGGCAGCGACGTCGTCTTCGTCGGGACGAAGCGCCAGGCGCAGAAGGCCGTGGAGGCGGCGGCGAATCGGTGCGGAATGCACTTCGTGTCGGAGCGATGGCTTGGCGGCATGCTGACCAACTTTCGAACCATCCGCTTGCGTCTGCAGCGTCTGGAGCAGTTGGAGGCGATGGAGCAGGATGGCAGGCTCGAGTCCGAGAGCAAGAAACAGGCATCGCGGCTCAAGCGGGAGATGCGCAAGATTCGGACGAACCTGGACGGCGTGCGCAAGATGACCCGGCTTCCGGGCGCGGTCGTGGTCGTCGATGCCAAGAAGGAATACCTGGCCCTGCGAGAGGCAGGCAAGCTGACAATCCCAACAGTCGGCATCCTTGACACGGATTCGGACCCTGACACGGTCGATGTGGCAATTCCGGCCAACGATGATTCGATCCGGGCGGTGGAGATCATCCTCAACGAGTTGGCAGATGCGGTGGCGGTCGGCAAGACGATGGTTTCCGCTCGCCAGCAGGAAGCGGGTCCACGACCCCCGCGGCGTGTCCGGCCCCGAAGACCCGCCATGGCGCGTGCGGAAGGCAGAGAATCATCCGCCGTGGCCACCGTCAGCGAGGAAACACGGGAGAGCGAAGAGCAGTCGCTTCCACCGGAAGAGACCGCCCCGCCGCAAGCCGATCAGACCGCCGGCACATAGCGCCCTCAAGAATACCCTGCGACGGAGCACGCGAAAGCAAATACGACACAGAGAGCCTGTGAAACATAGAAACGGGAGTTGGTGAAATGGCGGAAATCTCAGCGGGAACTGTGGTAAAGCTGCGAAAAATGTCGGGCCAGGGCATGATGGACTGCAAGAAGGCCTTGGAGGAAGCCAACGGCGATATGGACAAGGCCATGGAGATTCTCCGCAAGAAGGGACTGGCCACGCTGGCCAAGCGTGCGGAACGTGAGACGTCCGAAGGCGCGGTTGTGTCGTGGCAAAGTCCGGACGGCAGGACGGCGGCGCTGGCCACCCTCTGTTGCGAGACCGATTTCGTCGCCCGGAGCGACGACTTCCTTGCCATGACCAATGTTGTCCGCGACTACATGGCCTCCTCCGGGAGTCCCGAGGGGCCCGAGGGCCTTTTGCAGACGGTTGTCGGCGGACGGAACTTTCAGGAGATCGTTACCGAAGGGATCAGCAAGACCGGCGAGAAGATGCAGGTCGGCGACTATGTGAGGTTCGGACTCGAAGGTGCAGGGATCATCGGCATCTACGTGCACTTCAATCACAAGGTCGGCAGCATGGTCCAGATCGACACCAGCGATGAGACGGTTGCCGCCTCTGCGGCCATCAAGCAGGCGGCCTCCGATCTCGCCATGCATGTCACCGCGAGCAAGCCACTGGCGCTGGACGTCCAAAGCCTCGACCCACAGGTGGTGGAACGGGAGAAGGTCATCTACGCCGCGCAGGTGCAAAACAAGCCTCCGGAGATCGTCAAACGCATCGTCGAAGGCAAGATGAAGAAGTTCTACTCCGATTACTGCCTCCTGGAGCAGCCTTTCGTGAAAGACGATACGAAGACCGTCGCGCAGGTCCTGAGCGACGCGGCCAAGCAAGCCGGCGGAAAGGCCGGCATCAAACGCTTCGCCAGATTCGAAGTTGGATAACTGTCGCAGGGAATCGATGGGAGAATGCAAGTACAACCGGGTATTGCTCAAGCTTTCGGGCGAGAGCTTCTGCAAGCCCGGTGATTTCGGCATTGACGGCCCGTCACTGGAGTCCCTGGCAGAGCGAATCGTGGATATCTGCAAGCTCGGACCCCAGGTCGCCATCGTCGTCGGCGCCGGCAACTTCATTCGCGGCGAGACCTTTTCCCAAAAGAGCCACATTCCTCGCAACACGGCGGACTACATGGGCATGCTGGCCACGATCATCAATGCCTGTGCCCTGCAGGAGACCCTGGAAAAGCTGGGCCTGCCCACGCGGGTCTTGAGCGCCATCGATGTCTCCGCGATGTGTGAGCCTTTCATCCGGCGACGAGCCATGCGCCACCTCGAGCGCGGGCGCGTCGTGATCCTGGCGGGCGGAACGGGCAACCCGTTCTTCACCACCGATACCTGTGCCGCGTTGCGGGCCTCGGAGCTCGACGTGGATCTGCTGGTGAAAGCCACCAAGGTGGAAGGGGTTTACAGCGACGACCCCAAGAAGAACCCGCAAGCGACGCTCCTGACGAAACTGTCCTACGACGATGTGCTCAAGCAAGGCCTGCGGATCATGGATCACGCGGCGATCAGCCTGTGCCGGGATAAGGGGATCCCCGTCATCGTCTTGAACATTTTCAAGAAGGGCAATATGACAAAAGCGATCTGCGGCGAACAGGTGGGCACGTTGATCACCGCCTCCTGAGGCAATTTCAAAAACCAGAATGCAGCCGCCGAAGACGGGCGAAGTCGTCGCCGCAGTTGTGACCTTGGATCTGAATCAGGGGTAACCGATGTCAACGCAAGCAGTCATCTCAGAGAACAAATCGAAAATGCAGAAGGCGGTCGACGTGCTGCAGGATGAGTTGAAGGCGTTTCGAGGCGGCAGAGCCACGCCTGCACTCGTGGAGCATATCCGAGTCGACTACTACGGCAGTCCCACCCCGCTGAAATCCCTGGCGACGATTTCCGCGCCCGAGGCGGACATGCTGGTCATCAAGCCATTTGACCCCGCCTCCCTGAAAGAGATCGACAAGGCCATCAAGAACAGCGATCTGAGCATCGCACCGATGATCGAGGGCAAGTTCATCCGGCTGAACATTCCGCCCCTGAGTGAGGAGCGGCGAAGGCAGCTCGTGCAGCAGGCCAAGCAGAGCGGCGAACAGACCAAGGTGAGCATCCGCAACGTCCGGCGCGATGCCATCAAGCATCTCGAAAAGCAGGAGAAGGACGGGGAGATCACCGAGGACGATCTGACCGCGGGCAAGAAACAGATGGATGATCTCACCAAGGAATTCTCCGACAAGGCGGAGAAGATCGTCGCCCACAAAGCCGACGAGATCATGAAAGACTGATCCCCGGCACGACGTTACGAAGACTGCGCGGCCTGCAAGTCATGAGCCCGTCCCGGCCTATTGCGCGCCGGGCTCGCCGATCGCCTCCTGTCGTGCTGAACCCCCGGCAGGTGCTGCCTACCACTACTTGGGCGGCTCCCGGCCGGCAAATGCCGATTTCTCACTTTATTTCCCCTGTACGCGTACACTACAATAGTTGACAGGAACAGTCGTTCGGACGGATCGATTCGGAGGTGTACAGATGGGAAAGCAAATACAGGAAAAGCCCCAGGTCCAGAAGACAAGACGCTCGAGAAAATGGCCCTGGATACTGGGGGGTGTACTGGTTCTCATTATCGTGGTTGTCCTGTTGATCCCCGTGATCCTCTCATCGGGCGGATTCACGCGGTGGGTCCAGGCCAAGATCAGCAGCAGCACGGGGGGCCAGGCGAGTATCGGCGATCTATCCGTAGGATGGCTGAGCGGCGTTCGGGTCGCCGACTTCAGTTTCCGCGGGCCCAACGGCTGGGCCACGGTGGATATCGACCGCATCGCCGCGCAGCCCAGCTACAGCAGCTTGCTGGCGGGCACCTTGGCCGTGGCTCGTGCCGAGATCGATCAGCCACACATCGCCGTCGATCTGCGAGAGCGGCCGCCGTCAACCGGCAGCTCCTCCACGGACATGAACGACCTGTCACGGATCAGGGACCTGGTGATCCGTGACGGCACGGTCCAACTCACCGGCACCACCGGCCAGACGGTGAAAATCGCGGACTGGAATTCACAGTTGAGCGTGCGGCCGCCGAGACGTACGTCGCGTTTCAGCGTCGATATGGCCGTCGCCCAGGCGACAGGCCCGGCCCAACTGCGGGCCTCCGGGCAGGTCACACCGAGCCCAAAAACGGGCTGGAGTCTGCGGGGCACCACGGGAGATGTCACCGTAGAAGTCAACGCGCTGAATCTGGACTCCATCGCCCCCCTGCTCGACATGGCGGGCGTCCAGGTGCAGGCGAAGGGGCAACTGACCGGAAGCATCACCAGTGCAATCCAGGACGGCCAAATCGAGAAGATCAACGCCACCCTCCACGGCCAGAACGTCGATATCAGCGGGCCGGCTCTCAAAGGAGATCGGCTGCAAACCTCGCGACTCGATATCCGGGCCGACCTTGCCCAGACCGGCGACACGATCGACGTCAACCAATTGAACGTGCAGACCGACTGGGCCAGCGTCTCGGCGACGGGCACCTTCCCCAAGAACGCTCGCTCGCTGGCCCAACTCACGGAGAGCGGGGCCGCGTATGACCTGGCGGGCAATTTCGACGTGAATCTGGCGGCGCTGTTGTCGCAGATGCCGAATACCCTCGGCGTCCGCCCCGGCATGCAGATCACCGGCGGCAGGGCCACGGGGAACATCACCACAGTCACGGAGGCCGGCCGGCCCACGCTCGTGGCCAAGGCCCAGGTCGCCGGACTGGCGGGGGTCGTCAATGACAAGAAGCTGAACCTGAGCCAGCCCATGCAGGCAACGGCACGGCTGTCCAGCGACAAACAGGGGGCACAACTGGAGGGCCTGAATGTCTCGACGTCCTTCGCAAAGATCAACGCCAGCGGCAACTTCAAGCAGATCAAGTACGACGGCCAGGTCAACCTGCAGGCCCTCCAGTCGGAACTGGGCGCGTTCATCAATCTGGGTTCCTACCAGATCGCCGGACAGGTGGCAAGCACCGGGCAGGTCTCCATCGGCGATAAGACCACAGATATCGCCGGCTCGCTGTCGGCACGCCAGCTTGTCTTCGCGGCCCCCGACGGCAACAGCGTCTCCACCCCGCAGGCCAGTGCCAATTTCGCGATTGGCTTGAACCGACAGCAACAGGGGCTGTCCGTCCATTCGCTCACCGCCGATACGGGTTTCGGGCTCATCAATGTCAAGAATGCCACGATCCCGCTGGCGCAGAATTCACCGGTTCCACTGAGCCTGCAGGTCCTCGTCGACAAGCTGGACCTGTCCCGGCTGGAGCCCTACGCTATCCTCTTCGCCTCGTTCCCGCCAGATCTCACGCTCGGGGGCATCGCCCAGTCGCAGATTGACGTGACGGCCGAGAAGAGTGTGTACCACGTCTCCTCCAATGCCACACGGATTCAGAACTTTCAGTTGATCTCGCCGCAGAAGGAGCCCTTCAAGCAGGACCTGGTGACGGCGCTGTTCGACGTGTACATCGATCCGAGCCAGAAGACGATCGATATCGACCGGCTCCAGGTGGAAAGTCCGCAGATCCGGATTCGCAAGGGCGAGCTCCGGCGAACGAGCCAGGGCAGCACAACCAGGTTCCAGGGTCAGCTCGATGCTCAATGGGACCTGGCCGCCGTTGGGCAGGTCGCCTCCCACTTCCTGCCGGACACGCTGAACATGGCGGGACAGAGGCAAGTATCGTTGAATTTCGCCAGCACGTATCCCACGAACGACCCGAACGCGCTGCTGGCGAATCTGAATGGCAAGACCTCGCTCGGTTTCGATCAGGCCGCCTACATGGGTCTCACTTTCGGATCTGCCGACATGAATATTCAAGTGGAAAACGGCCTGATGCGAATCGGGCCGGTCTCCACCACGGTCAACAACGGCAAGCTGGACTTCGTCGGCCAAGCCAACCTGCGGCAAAGACCGATCCTCCTGACCATTCCCGCGCCGGTCCGTCTGGCGCAGGGCATTCAGATCAACGCAGAAACCACGGAGAGACTGCTCAAATACGTCAATCCCATCTTTGCCAACGCGGTCAACGTCACTGGGGCCGCGGATCTCGATCTGCAAGAGTTGGCAATGCCTCTGACCTCCGGCGCCGGGAGTGGCACGCAGCTCACCGGGACCCTGTCGATCCATCAACTTCAGTTGGGGGCCTCGACCATCCTCAACCAGATCCTCAGCGTGGGCGGCCAGTCCATTCGCGGGCAGACGTTGACCGTCCATCCGACGAATCTCGTCCTTCGGAACGGGGTGCTGCGATACGAGGATATGCAGATCGACGTAGGTGACAGCCCGATCAATTTCGGCGGGTCCGTCGGTCCGAATGGGGCCCTGAACATGACGGTCGTTCTGCCATACACCGTGGAAGGACGCACGGTCCGCGTTGGACGGGAACCACAGGGCGGCCAGCGAATTGCCGTGCCCCTGACGGGCACGATCGGCAAGCCGGAACTGAACCTCCAGAAACTGATCCAATCCCAGCTCCAGGAGCAGGTTTTGAGAGGGCTGCAGGACCTGTTGAAGAAACGGTGATCGATGAGAACTTTGAGAGACCTGCTGACCACACCCGCCGCCGAGCTCGGCCGAGCCGGCCGATTCCTCGTTCGCCAGTACCGGCTCTGGTCCCACTGCTTCAGGCTCCTGAACAAGAACCGCGCCGAGCAATTAGCTGCGGCGCTGTCCTACTACACCATCTTCGGAATCGTCCCCTTGGCCATCGTGGCTGTGCTGATCTTCCATTCCCTCCCCGCGTACCGCGAGATAGGAGAGCAGCTCAAGAGCATCACCTACCAGGAGTTGCGTCTGACGAGCATTCAGTATCCGGACCCGGACAATCCCGACAAGCCCGTCGTTCTGACCGACTACCTGGACGGGATCGTCAACCGCTTCTTCGCGGACGTCGACAAAGGCTCCCTGGGAGCGATCAGTGCCCTGCTCCTCGTGTGGGCGGCGTTGCGCCTGCTGTCGATCATCGAAGGCGCCTTCAATCACATGTGGTATGTCCCGCGGGGCCGGCGGTTTCTGCACCGGGTGATCAACTACTGGGCCCTGCTGACGCTCGTGCCGCTGCTGCTCGGTGCGGGCCTGTACGCGACGACGAAGTACTCCATCCTTCAGAGCATCCGCACGGGTGTCCCGGCGGCAATCGGTCCTGTGATCTCGTACTTCATGTCGGCGTCGGCCCTGTTCGTGCTGTACCTGGTGATGCCGAATGCCAAGGTGCAGGCTGGCCCGGCGGCCAAAGGCGCCGCTATCGCAGGCCTGGTGTGGAGCGTCGCCCGGTGGGGCTTCACCGTTTACGTCACCAAGCTCATTCCCTACAGCACGATCTACGGCGTGCTCGGTCTGATCCCCCTGGCCATCTTCTGGGTGTACGTCACCTGGCTGATCGTATTGTTCGGGCTGGAACTGGCGTTCACTATTCAGCATTTCGAGACGCTCGAGACGGCGGAAATCCCCAAGGCCACGGAGACGGGGGACCGGTTCATTGCCAACGACATGACAGCCATCGCCGTCGCACGAGAGATCGCCGCGGCGTTCGAGAGCGATCGCGGGCCGGTCTCGACCGGCGATGTGTGCAGCCGGCTCGACATACCGGGAGAATTCGGGGAAAAGCTCCTCAACGAGCTGGTGACCCGAGGTGTGCTCGCGAAAACGTCCGATCCCAGGCAGGGCTTCACTCTCGCCAGAGACCCCGAGCACATCCGGCTGTCCGACATCGCCGACGCCGTGGCGGCCGCCTCCTTCGGACAGCCAAAACCCGACGAGAAGGCCCTGCGCCAAGTGATCGAGGCACAGCAGCAACTGCTCGCCCGCTACAGCCTCAGACAACTCTTGGACACGTCCACGGCCCCGCCCCAAGGATCGCCGCAAGTCCGGGAAGGTCCGCCATCGCAAGAGCAATCGCCGGATGCGCCAACAGATTGAGCCCTCCCGATCCGTCTACCTGTGCGATGATTGATAGCGTTGAATGTCGGCCGCGGAGACGGCGGTCGAGATGTACTTCTCGTCGACGCGCCCGCCCTTCTTTGTGATTTCCAGATGATCGAGGATGCGCCCCTGCGGGTCGATGGTATCCATCGTGAGCATATCCCCTTTGATGTGAAACAGGCAGAAATGGTACGTGGTCTTGGCACAGACATGAAGGGAGCTCGGCACGACGCTGCTGAGCGGCGCTCCGCCTCCCCCGGCGGTGACATAGGTCACGTAGCTGCCCGTCTGTTGCGGCGGCTCGACCGGCCGGAATCGCTCGTACTGGTGGGAATGGCCCGCCACAACGAAGTCGATCCCGGCGCCGGCGAAGCCGGGCAGGACGTCGCTCTGTCGCCAATCCGACCAATGGCCTCCGAAATTCACGCTCGGCACGTGGTAGCTGACGAACTTCCACGGGGCCTTGCTCGCCTCGGCGTCTCGAACGATGCGAGCGACGAGGCGTTCCGCCTCCTTCTCGTTGGAGTAGTTGTCCGCGCAGAAATAGTGCACCGGCCCGTAATCGAACCCGAAGCTGTTCTCCTCGCCGGGCGGGACGAGCAGCTTCTCAAACGTGCCGCCGCGTCCTTCATGATTGCCCTTGGCAACGTAGATCGGGACTCTTTCCGCCAGCCCCTGGAGCGGTTCAAAGAACTGCGGGCCCCACTGCTGATAGTCGTCTCCCTTCGAGACCAGGTCACCGGTGTGAACGACGAAATCCACGTCGTGTTTCAACATCTGTTTGACGAGTTGCCGGTTGATGTCCGGCCGAGTCCGGCTGTCGCCGCCAACGATGAAGCGGACCTCGTCGGTCTGGGCGGAGGGGGTGCGGAACTTGTAGACGTCGCCTCGCACCTCCGGGCCGACGAGGCGGTAGGCATACGTCCGGCCGGCGATCAGCTCGTCGATCCACACCTTATGAATGTACGCGGTCTTCGGCTTGCCCTTGGCCGACTTGCTGCTGTACGTGACCTTCTCGGCGGTGCTCACGAAGTAGCGGTCGGGCCGGCCCGGCGTTCCGCAGGAGACACCCCACTGCCCTGGCGTATCCGTCTCCCACATCAACGCCGCACGATCCGCGTAGACACGCAACAGGCACGGGCCCTTCGTAATCCGGCCCTGCGAGGCGGCGAATTGGATCGTCGGGGGCTGCGCGCAGCCCGTCGGTAGGAATGGCGCAAGGGTCAGCAGCAGGACGTGCACGTAAGATGCCCGGTGCTGGTGGTAACTACGATTCGTGTCTTGATCGCTATCCTGCCGCATCAGAGAGAATCCCTAATCATGCCTTCTAACGTTATGACCTGTAACACAATGAAGCACAGACCGATGCCGAGCATGGCGGCCGCGCAGACGGCAAGCACGATCCGCTGGCGCTTCGGGCCGAGGAGCACCGAGCCCTTGAAACTGGCCCAGGAGAGGGTCGTGAGCCAGGCGAAATCGCATGACCAGTGCGTCAGGGCCATGAGCCCGAAGGCCCAAAGGCCGAAGTTGTTCTTGGCCGTGGTAATCAGGGCCAAGCCCGCCGTGGCCCACCAGATGAGGAAGTACGGATTGCCTGCGGACAGAAAAATACCGGCAACAAGAGGGCTGCCTCTTCCTACCTGCACTTCCTGACCGTCGGAATTCCTGAGCCCGCGGAACATCTGAACCGCCAGGAAGATCAAAAAGCCACCGCCGGCCAGACCGATGACAACCTTCGCGGCAGGAAGCTTGAGGAGCTGGCCGACACCGAAGAGGAGCAGGACCATGAGCGGAAACTCCACGATGCCGTGCCCGAGCGCCATGAGCACGCCGGCGAAGCGATTGCGCGATCCCATCCCAATGGCGGCAGCGGTGACCGGCCCGGGCGCCAACGCTCCAGACAGGGAGATCACCAGAACTTGCAGGAGAAAGAAAGGGAATTCCATGTGAGCGACCGCCTATTCTCCGATGATTTTGACCAGGACGCGTTTGTTTCGTTTGCCGTCGAATTCGCCGTAGAAGATCTGCTCCCACGGGCCGAAGTCGAGCTTGCCGGCGGTCACGGCGACGACCACCTCGCGGCCCATGACGGTCCGCTTCAGGTGCGCGTCCGCGTTGTCCTCGTAGCTGTTATGCCGGTACTGGCTGTAGGGTTTCTCCGGGGCGAGCTTCTCCAGCCAGGTCTCGAAGTCCTGGTGCAGGCCCGGCTCATCATCGTTGATAAAGACGCTGGCCGTGATGTGCATGGCGTTGCACAGCAAGAGGCCCTCCTCGATCCCGCTTTCCTGCAGACATTGCTGCACCTGCGGGGTGATATTGACGAATTCCCGTCTTTGCGGAATGTCGAACCACAGCTCTTTCCGGTAACTTTTCATGGCCGCCCTTTCCAGCACGCCTCTGGCGATGACGCGAGCTTTCATCCATGCGTTCCCAGGTCAAGGCCGGATTGTAGCACGTTTGGCACGAAGGCGAAACAGGCTCGTGCAAATCGAGACCGTGCCTGCGATCGCGTGGAACTCACGCAGGTTCCCAACTGTCACTGTCCAAAACCACGTGACAAAGCGGACTGGCCTCTTGACACTGTCCCTTCACAGGGTAAGATTCCGCCAGTGTGCCGTATCGTAGGAAACTGTCAGGAAGGTCTTAGGAGACACCCAATGCTGGACAAGAAAGCGGATTTGGCCGGTCCCGGAATCGGCGATTACACCGAACTCGAGAAAATCCTCCCGCGCGACTATCGCTCCCTCTTGACACCCAGAGACACTCAGATTGCCACCTACGCCGTCAAGGACTATATCGAGCAGAACCTCTGCAAGGAGCTCAACCTCATTCGTGTCACGGTCCCATTGATTGTGGATGTCAGCAGCGGCGTGAACGACTACCTTGACCGCGACGGCTCGCGCACCCCCGTCCGGTTGCACATCTCCAACGACCACGGCAAGAACCCCGTCGATGCCGAGGTCGTCCAGGCCGCTACGAAGTGGAAACGAATGGCCCTGAAGCAGTTCGGCATGCAGCCGGGCGAGGGCCTGCTGACCGACATGCGGGCCATCCGCAAGGACTACTTCCTCGACCATGACCACAGCGCCTACGTCGACCAGTGGGACTGGGAGTTGGCGATCACGAAAGACCAGCGAACCCTGGGATTCCTGAAGCAGGTCGTCACGAAGATCTGGAGGGTCCTCAAGGGCGCCGAGACCCACGTCCAGGGGCTCTTCCCAAGCCTCAAGACGGACAAGTACCCGGACCTGCCGGAGGAGCTGAGGTTCATTCATGCGGAGGAGATTCTCGACAAGTACCCCGACCTGCCGCGCAAGCAGCGGGAGACGAGGCTCGTGCAGGAGTGCCCCGCCGTCTTCATCATCGGCATCGGCTGGGTGCTCCAGGACGGCTACCCCCATGAAATGCGAGCCGCAGACTACGACGACTGGGCCACGGAAACCACCACGGAAGACGGCCGGCCGATGCACGGGCTCAACGGTGACATCCTCGTCTGGAACCCGGTGACGAAACGCCGGCACGAGTTGACCTCCATGGGCATCCGCGTCACCGCCGAATCCCTCAAGAAGCAACTGGAAATCTGCAAGCAACTGGATTTCCTGAAACTGCCCTATCATCAGGCGATCTTGAACGACCAGATTCCGCTGAGCATCGGGGGCGGCATCGGCCAATCCCGCACCTTCATGTCCATCCTCAAGAAGGCCCATCTCGGCGAAGTCAGCGCCACCGTCTGGCCCAAAATCCTCAAGGACATGTGCCGGAAGAAGAACATTCACGTGATCGAATAGGCCCATCCGTGTATTTTCCTTGACGAGCCACTCTAAACACGTTGTACTTGCAACTGAACATAAGTACCCGATTTCCGTGCGTGGTCGGACACATTCTGAGTTATCCATGTTGTCGCGATGGGGATGTCATATGGTCGCTCCAATATCGAGGATTGTCACAGCAGATGTGGGGCAAACACAGTTGTTCCAGTTCTTGATTCGAGATGAAGTTCTCCGGCAAGGCAGAATCAGTTTAGACCGGGGACCGGCGCATTTCTCAGTTGTATTTGGGAACAAATGCTGGGCCATACGGGTCGAGTCCGATTTGTCCAAGACAGGGCCCACTCAGACACAAGTACACTACGAGATCTCCCACGGGGGTTGGTGCTCGCGCATCATGAGGACCCTGACCTCACTGCCTGATCCGGAAGTCGTCAATCGCCGCATAGAGGAACGCATCCGTAGCGCCCAGTTGCCCCCACCTGACGATTCCGAGGGGAGTCGCAGAATCCTGTGTCACGTCATGGATGAGGCATGGCGCGACCACCAGCACACACGCGACCAAACGTGGAAAGCCCTCCAAATGGAATTCGTCATCGCCGCCGCAGTCGTGGGCCTGAACTGGAAGATCAGTTCCGTGTACGGTGCACTAATATCCGGGTTTGTACTCTTCATCTTGGCCCTTTGCGGCGTCCAGATCACGCTACGGCACAGAAATCGCGTGGAGCTTGACAAGTTCCGACACATCATGCACTGTGAGGAAGCATTAGGCCTCCATCGTTCCGAGCTTATTGATGGTGTGCAAATGCCCCGACCCATCTCTTTTTTCCAAGCCTTCAATCCCGTGAAGGGCAACACGGCATTGTTTATTCTCCGCATGCACATTGCTATCCTTGGTTTTTCACTCTTATTTATCTTGTACAGTCTTATGTAGTGCATCCTTAGCAGTAAGCAGCAAGATGCCGCCGAGACCACGCCCAACACATGGGCGGTGGTCCGAAGGTTTCATAGTGCCATAGTCCATCCTCCGAGAGTGACACACCAGAAGCATCGGCAATTCCGCCGGGTGGCGCACGACTACGCCGGGGCCCGCACCAGAGACCTGTAGACTCCCTCGATGGTGTCCACCATCGTGTCGGGGGCGAATTTGGTTTTGACGGACTCGCGGCCGGCTTGTCCGAGCCTTTCGCGGAGGGTTTTGTCCTGGATCAGTTCGGCGCAGGCTTCGATGAGCTGGTTGACGTCTTTCGGCTCGACGAGTCGGCCGGTGGTGTCGTTGACGACCTCGCGGGCGCCGTCCACGTCGAAGGAGATCGCCGGGCGGCCGCAGAGCATCGCCTGCGGCAGCGTGCGGGCCAGGCCCTCGCGAAGTGAGCAGTGCACGAGGATGTCGGACGACTGGATCGCCAGCGGGATTTGATCGGGGGGCATCAGGCCGGTGAAGCGAAAGCGGTCGGTCAGGCCGAGATTGCGGATTTGCTCTTTGTAGTCGTCCGCGAGGTTGCCGTCGCCGACGAACAGCCAGATCACGTTGGCAAACCGCTTCGAGAGCTCCCGGGCCGACTCGATGATGTACTCGTGGCCCTTGAGCTCGAACAGGCGGGCGATCGTGACCAAGACGACCGCATTGGCGGGGATGTCGTACTTGCATCGGAATTCTGCCCGCTTGGCCTCTGGAATCAGGGTCAGGAACTGCTCCTCGTCGATGGCGGAGTAGGCGGTGGCGTAGGGCTTGTCCACGCCGATGCCTTCGGCTTTGCTCTGCTCCGTCATCGCGTCGGCGACGCTGATGAAGTAGTCGGTTCGCTTGGCGGCGGCCTTCTCGACGGCGATGTAGAAGCGGTTGAGCCAGGGCCCCTGGTAGGGGTGGAAGGAGAGCCCGTGCAGGCTGTGCACGACGGCCGGACGGTTCGGCGCCCATTGGCCCTTGAGCGACCTGGCGGCGAAGCGGCCGAGAATGCCGGCCTTCGCGCTGTGCGTGTGCACGATGTCCGGCTTCAGCTCACGAAGCAATTCCTTGAGCCGGCCGTAGCTGACGTAATCTTTCGCCGGATCGATGGCACGGCGCATCTCGTCAACGACGACGGTCTGGTATTTCTGGCCCTGGGTCTGGTCGAAGAGCTGGCCTTCGGGACCGATGGCCGGGCCGGTGATCAGGGTGACCTCGTGGCCGCGCTGAGCCAGCAGCTTGCACGTGATCAGCGTATTCTCCTGGGCCCCTCCCAGGATCAGCCGCGTTATGATGTGGACGATTCTCAATTTACGATTTCTGATTTACGACTCGATCATGCACCTCGTGCCATACGCAGCCCAAATTGTAAATTGTCAATCGTAAATCGTCAATCCGAAGGGCTGCAGGACCCGGCGGAGGGCCTTCGGGCCCTGGATACGGGCGAGGAAGAGGCCGTAGTTGGTGTAGGGCACGCCGGTGGCGCCGAGGTCGCGGAGGCGAGCGAGCAGCTTCTGGGCGCTGATCATGCAGCCGCCGCAGTGGATGACCAGCTTGTAGGAGGCAAGCCGGTCGTTCTCCTGGAACTCGCGGCCGAAGTTGTGCTCGATGACCACGCCGGGCCAGCGGCGCTGGATGTAGTCGGGAATCTGGACCGTACCGATATCCTCGGCGATTCGCGAGTGGTTGCACGCCTCCGTGATCAAGACCTTGTCGCCGGCCTTGAGGGTATCGAGTGCCTTGATCCCCTCGACAAAAGCCGCGAGCCTGCCGCGACTGCCGTAGTTGATCATCATGATGGAGAACGTGGTCAGCATCACGTCCTCCGGCGTCCACACATGCATCAGGTCCACCGCCTGCGAATCGGTGATGATCGCCTTGGGCCGGCGGCCGAACTGGGCCAGGAACGCGTCGAATCGCGCCCGCTCGCTGGGGTCGCCGCTGCGAGCCTTGGCCAGATCCATCCGGTACGAGACGGGGTACGCCCACTGGCGGCAGATGTACTCTTCGGCCATCGCTTGCGGCCGCAGGTACCTGCCCGGCGGCGTCTCGGCGTCCATCGGGATATTCAGCACGTAGAACTCATCCGGCCCCACGAACGGCAGCAACTCCATCTTGAAGTTCTTCGAGACGAAGTTCGCGAGAATGAAACCGAGCAGAGGCTGCCTATAGCTCGGATCGATGGCGGCCAGGCTGATCTTCTTATGAAATCGCAGCAGCGGGATGCATTCCTCGACAACTGGGATTCGCTGCTCGCTCGACGGTTTGAACAGGTTGTAGATCACCAGGATTTGCCTATCCAACTCGCGGGCGTTGGCAAGGATCTCGTTCTCCGTCGCGAAGTCCTGCGTGTCCGGATCGATGACCAGCAGGACAAGGTCGCATTCCTTTAGATCGGCCAGGACCTTGGCCCGTTTCTTTTGCCCCAAGCCACTGCCCTCATCGAGTCCGGCGGTGTCGAACAGCTTGACCGGCCCCATACCGTGGATTTCCTGCAGAGCGATCTTCGTATCCGCCGTCGTCCCCGGCGTCGGATCGACAATCGACGTCTCCTGCTGAGTCAGCAAATTCATAATGCTGCTCTTGCCACAGTTCATCTTGCCGAAGATGCCGATATGATCTCGTTCAACCATCGTACTTGATCCACATCAGGCACAGGCCGTTGGGGGGGGCGATGGGGCCGGCGGCCCGGCGGTCCCGGGCTTCGAGAATTTCGGGAATCTTGTCGGGCGTCCAGTGGCCCACACCCACTTCCACGAGCGTGCCGACGATGTTGCGGACCATGTTGTAGAGGAAGCCATCGCCCTCGGCATCGACGTACACCCAGCGTCCGTCGCCCGTCGGCTGATCCGTCACGTCGCAACGGAAGATCGTACGAGTGGAATCCTCCCTGTGATCGGCCGCAGCGGCGAAGGATTTGAAGTCCTTCTTGCCGACCAGCAGCCCGGCCGCCTCGGTCATGGCCCGGACGTCAAGCTCCGCGGGCACATACCAGCAATGCCGCACGTGCAGCACGGGGCGAACGGGGCCGGAGAAGATCGTGTAGTGGTACCGCTTGCTCGTGACATCGCCGATGACGTCGAAGCCCATCGGGACTTCCTCGGCCTTGATGATGGCCATATCCTCGGGCAAGCGGTCGGTGATCGCCTTGGCCAGGTTCTCCGTGGGGATGGGCGAGTCGATCTGGATCAGGCCGACCTGGCCGAGGGCGCTGACGCCGGCGTCGGTGCGACTGGCCCCGCAGATTCTGGCCCTCGGGCCCAGCAGGCTGCGCAGGGCATCCCTCAGCACCTCCTGGACGGTCCGACAGCCCGGCTGGATCTGCCAGCCATGATACTCGCTGCCGTCATAGGCAATTGTCAGTTTGACGTTGCGGAGAGCCATTCCATGAAACCTAATCAGTGGAGTTCTGCAAAATTGATGCATGATATGTGCTTGTCGATTCAAGGAAATCCCAAAGCTGATTTCCTTGAATAATAAGCCCAACTTCCATTTTGCAGAACTCCACCTATAAAGAACAGAGCCGCTCAGGATGATATGCTGAGCGGCTCCAAAGCACAAATCAATGACGCAAGGATTTGCGTCGAACGCATCCCGTCTACAACAGCTCGGCGATCTGGATCGCGTTCAGGGCAGCGCCTTTGCGCAACTGATCGCCGGAGACCCAGAGGTTGATCCCGCGATTGTTCGGCAGAGACTCGTCCTGGCGAATTCGCCCGACGAAGACGTCGTCTTTGCCGGTGGCGTCGATCGGCATCGGGAAGCGGTTGTGCTCGCGGTCGTCGAGGACCGTGACGCCCGGTGCCGCCTTGAGGATCTCCCGCACCTTGTCCGGGGTGATCGGGTTCGTGAATTCGAGGTTGATGCTCTCGCAATGCGCCCGCATCACCGCGATGCGAATGCAGGTCGCCGTGATCGCGATCTCCGGACAATCGAAGATCTTGCGGGTCTCTTTCACCAGCTTCGTCTCTTCCTCGTTGTACCCGTTGGGGCCCAGCGCGGAGTTGTGGCTGAAGCAGTTGAACGCGATCTGGTGCGGGAACACGTTCTTCGTCGGCGGCTTGCCGGCGAGGATTTCGCGGCTCTGGCTCTCCAGCTCCAGCATGGCGGACATACCCGCCCCGCTGGCCGCCTGGTACGTGCTCACGACCATCCTCTTGACCGGATTGATCCTGTGCAGGGGCCAGACCGGCACGATCCCGATGATCGTCGAGCAGTTGGGGTTGGCGATGATTCCCTTGTGCTCCTTGATCTTCTGCGGGTTGATCTCGGGGATGACGAGCGGGACGTCGGGGTCCATGCGGAACGCCGAGGAGTTGTCCACGACGACCGCCCCGGCCTTCACCGCCGCCGAGGCAAACTCCCGGCTCCGCGAGGCGCCCGCGCTAAATAGAGCGATCTCGACGCCCTTGAAGCTGTTCTGCGTGAGCTCCTCGACCGTATATTCCTTGCCCTTGAAGGGGACCTTCTTTCCCGCCGACCGGCTGCTCGCCAGCACGCGGAGCGTACTGAACGGAAACCTCCGTTCTTCGAGAATTGACAAGAACTCCTGACCGACCGCGCCGGTCACTCCCACTACCGCTACATTACGTGCCATGCTCAGGTACTCCTCACAACAGTCGGGCGAAATGCAGGTACAGCCAAACCGATGGCTGCCTGCAGGGATTTTGCCGCCGGAACTTATAGAACCGTGCAGTTTAGCGGTTTTATCGGCAAAATGCAAGGGTGGTTCGCTAATATCCGGTATTATTTTCCACCACGGTGGCTGGTTGGGGGAGGTGTCGCTGCCAGTAGGCGGCCATGAGGGAGGCCGTGATGATGCAGATGAACACAAAGGCCGCGGCGGGCATGGCCGCCCGGGGACCGAAATGATTCGACGCCAGGATGGTCCCAAGGCCGGCATTCTGCATGCCGCCTTCTATGGCCAGAGACCGCCTCTGGGGCACATCCATTCGCGAGACCCAAGCGATCAGATAGCCGCCGGCCATGCCAAGGATGTTCATGAGCACGGCGGTGGTCAACAGCACGCCGGTCATATCCGCCAGGTCGCCCTTATTGAAGGCAATCACGCGGGAGCAGATCAGCGCGATGAACGTCACCGAAATGGCCGGGAAAACCAGCACCAGCCGCTCAACCCTTTGCTTGAAGACGTGTCTCACGCCAAGACCGACGAACAGCGGCACGATGACCAAGAGCACGACCTCCGTCAGCATGTCCATGAATGGGACGTCCAGCTTCGACCCTGCCAGCAGATACGTCAATCCGGGGGTCGCCAGCGGTGCGATCAGGGTGGAAACGGTCGTGAGAGACACGGAGTAAGCCAAGTCGGCCTTGGCGATGTAGCTGACGACGCTGCTCGACATGGCGCCCGGGGCCGAGGCGGTCAGGATCAGCCCCACCGCGATTAGCGGGTCGAGGTGGAACAGGTTGGCGATGGCCCAGGCGGTCAGGGGCATCAGACTGTACTGGGTGATGGTGCCGATCAGGACAATCACCGGCCGTTGCACGATCCGCCGGAAATCCTCCGTCTGCAGGACCGCCCCGATGCCAAACATCGTCAAACCGAACAGCACGTTCATAGCGGATTTGTCGAGGAGCTTGAACGGCCCCGGCCAGAAATACGCCGCAAGACCGCCAACAACGACCCACAGGGCAAAGCAACGGGTATAGAGGGACAGTATCTTCTCGAACATGGTGAGCGGGAGTATATGCCCGCGTGTGTCTTCAAGCAACGCTATTCGGAGCCAGCCCCGCCGGGAGCGGGGCCGAGGCATTGCGGATCCTGCGGCCGCTACTCTTTCTTGTCCTGCTGCAGGACCACGTAGCGGTCCACGCCATCATCTCGGACCAGGAGCAAGATCTTGCCCCGGCCCTGGGCTTTACGCACGGCGTCCTTGAATTCCCGCACGTTGCCGACCCGCTCGCGATCCACTTCGCGAATCAGCGCTCCCCGTCGAATCCCCTTCTCATCGGCCTGCGAACCGGCTTCGATCTCCGTGACCACGACGCCATCCAGACCCTCATACCCGAGCCGCTGAGCCAATTCCTCCGTCAGTGCCTGCACGGTGAATCCCAGGCGGCCGGGCGATTCCGGCTGCTCGCTGGACGCGGTGGCCTCATCGGGCCTCTGGGCCAGCTTGACGCTGAAGTCCATCCGTTTGCCCTCTCTCAGGACCACCAGATCGACTTTGCTGCCAGGTTTGTGCATAGCGACACGCATGCGGAAATCGTTGGCGCTGTCTACGGGCACGCCGTCGAACTCGGTGACCACGTCGCCTCGCTTGAGTCCCGCCTCATCGGCGGCCGAGTTTTCCGTGACCTGCGAGATGAGAACACCTTTGGTGTCCTTGAGCCCGAAAAACTCCGCCATGTCCGGCTCGATATCGGTCGGGAAGACGCCGAGGAAGCCTCGCACGACCGAGCCGGTCTCCTTCAGTTGCTTGTAGATGTCCTTGGCCATATTGATGGGGATGGCCAGGCCGATCCCGATGTTGCCGCCGGGACCGATGATGGCCGTATTCATTCCCACCACCTTGCCGTCCAGGTTCAGCAAAGGTCCGCCCGAGTTGCCGAAGTTGATCGCGGCGTCGGTCTGGATGAAATCCTCGTAATTGGCAACGCCCAGGCTGCTGCGGCCCTTGGCGCTGACGATGCCCGCCGTGACCGTGTGGCTCAGACCGAACGGGTTGCCGATGGCGATCACCCACTCGCCGACTTCGAGGCTGGCGGAGTCGGCCAGCTCGAGGCACGGCAGGCCCTCGGCCTCGACCTTGATGACGGCGACGTCGGAATCCGGGTCGGCGCCGATGACCTTGGCGTCCATCGTCCGGCCGTCCGAGAGCTTGACGCTGACCTTCTCCGTCTGGCCGACGAGGTGGTTATTGGTCAGGATATAGCCGTCGGCCGTCACGACGAAGCCGGAACCCTGGGCGATCTCCTTCGGCTGCGGCCGCGAGTACTGGCGAGGCATCCTGCGGCGGAAAAAGTACTGGAACAGGTCATCCTCATTCAAGGGGCCGGACGGGCCGCCGTCAAGCTCGTCGCGCGATAGCGCGTCGCTCTGGGCGATCTTGGTCACCTTGATGCCCACCACGGCCGGCGAGGCCTTGCCCGCAATCGTGGCGAAGGCTTTGCCCATCTGCCGCAGCGCTGCAATGCTCTGATCGTCCTCCCCACGAGCCGAAACCGGCAACATGGACAGAAAAAGTACAATAATAACCGACGGTATAAGCCGACGAAATCTGCTCTCTGCGTGCACAGTGCCTGTGCTCATCGCTAATCTCCAACTGTGTGTCCACATCACAAAAACCACAGGGTTGCTTCAATGGCCACCCATTCGAACTAAGGATGCCCACCACCATATCCGCCCCCCCTCCCACTGTCAAGCCCTTTCCAACGCTCGCGTCCTCCCGCGCACGCAGCAAGGCCGCCCGGCTATCCCACTGACATTGAGCCCCACACCGGCAACCGCCGTGTCCGACCAATGGCAGCAAAAGAGAGAGCATTGGCCGCAGCAGCGATAATGAATCGTTGCCCCCCAGCCTTGTCTGGTTCGTGAAGAGTGTAGGTTTACCCCCTGTTGAACTCGGTCCGCCGCGCTCTCGCCTATCACCTGTCCCTCACCCTCGGGGTTCCCCACCGCCATGTTGCACTTCGCACGTTAGTGCGCCTCTGACGGCAAAGCCCACATTCCGTGCTCACAACATATCTTCCTTAGGAGTCCTACCAAAGTACCAAGCCAGTTTGTCCCGCAACTCCCCTCGCGTGTCGATTGAGATCTGCAGCACTTTCGGTTCGAGTGGGGCTTGCTCGGGCTTTACTACCTTTTTGCACTCGATCCGGCATATCCTACGGAAATCGAGCATGTAGAATCCAGTCTTACTGAGACCTTCTTGGCGCTTCACTGCATAAGTATCGAGGAGATCGTGAGGTGCATATACAAAGTACTCTAAAAGGGCATAAACGTTGCCAGCAGACGTTCGCTTCTGCTTGTCTTCTGGTGAGAGCTTTGCCCATTCATCCGGCCAAACGGTCTTCTCAGGGGGCATGCGTCGGTTGATGTTAGTCAGATCGTCCGCAAAATACGGGTTCCGAAAGAATTGTGGACGTACTTCGATCAGCGGGCTGACCGCGAGTGTGCCCTCACCAATGGAACAACACGGTGACATAATGACTGCGAACTTCGGAATGCTCACTTCCACGCGGTACTGGACAGGCGGGCTTATGCCTGGAGAATCGATTTGAGGAGCACTCAACACATACCCCTTCACCACGTCCCCAAACCTCAGCACATTTTCGGGTTCACGCTCGTAGAACATCGCCTTGTTGGCCTACCTATCCTTCATACAAATCACTCACATCGTGGTAATCTGCGGACTCCAACTTCTGTTGCACGGAACGAAAATCCTTACTGACTTTGACTTCGACAATCCTCAAGAACTCGCGATGGGGTCCCAGTTCTAACACGATTTCGTACCTGTCGAATCGTACGGTAACTGTGGTAGAAGATAGACCGTTGTCACCGGTGTTCTGCCCAGAGAATGTATCGCGAGTGGTCATACCTTCTTGCCTTTCTTCCTTCGCATGTACTCACGTACAGGCTCCTTTATGCTGGCCTCGTACTCCTTCGAGATTAACTCGTGAAGCTCATCGGTCACGGTCAGGTACTCACCCGCGGGCACACCCTCCGCGTACCCATCAAAATCCAGCATGAACTTCAATTCACCCTCAACATCTTCGAAAGACTCTATAAACCGCAGGTACCGATCTCCCTTCTTGACACGAGCCTCGAATGCCAACTTCAAGGCGTTCTCGACCGGAAACCGCTTCAAGGGAAACGTAGTGTTGTAGTATTTTTGGAAAACTGTGGTCTGCTTCGCGGGGACAGGACACTCATCAATGTACCGCAGCCCAATCCTGGTAAGCTTGGGGATTTGTGTGACTTCGAGGAACTTGCCAACCGCGTACTCTATTGTGTCTCTAAATCGATTACCCTCTCTGGGATTCGAGTAGGTCTTGTGGAGGGTAGAGGATATGTCAAGGGAGTCATTATGAACATTCAGTTCAGTGCCTTCTTCAGACTTGAAATTCCAGATCTTGACACTCGCCAAATTGCTGGCATCCTCAGCGATGTTCTCGAGCTGTGCCCGAGATCCCACATCAGCAATCAGAACACCCCGCCTCAACAACAGTGCGGACTTGGGGAACGCTGCCATGATTTTGACTTGGTAGTCGCCGATGAGCCTCTCCATCAAGAATAGGTTCGGGAACCGAATCTGGAAGATGACTTGCTTCACCGTCGGATTGGGGAAAACCTCTTTTGTGGCCATCGTCATTCTCCTCGATTCTATTCAAACCGTTGCAGGACACCAGAGTGCATATATACCACCAAACAAGGTAGATTACCATATTCAACGGCGAGGATCAAAGAAGATGCTCGGATTATGTCGCCGTAAAACGTGCCATCCCCACACGGACGTTGTCCGCGCGGCAGAAGATGAGCCTGCCGAGAGAAGGCGTAGCAGAAACAGAGGGCATGGGGGGCGACCCTTACGTCATGCTTTAGCGGGGTAAGCGGAGTCATCGACTGAAGAGGACCCGGTCGTGGACGGCGGTTCGGATGAAGTCGGCGAGAGCGAAGAGAGTTGTCGGTTGTCAGGTGATCGTTTTCAGCTCGGAATCAGCATCCATCGGTTGCGGCGGCGGTGGCCGGCAGGCAGTTGTCGGGGGAGTCCAGAGGGGTCTGCGGCCTTCGGCGATGCTCACAGATATGCGTCCACAAACGCTCTCGGACGAAGTACCTGAATTCCAGCGAAACCGGAGGTCTTCAGGAGATGTCTGTCACCGCTGACCACTAGCCGGGTCTTTGCGGCGAGGGCACAGGCCAGGAAGACGTCATCGTTCGGGTCCTCGCAGACTGGCTCCAGGAGTGGGCAAGCCTGAACGATTTGGGACCGGACGGCCACAAGGTCAATGAAGGGCTGAATATCGACGCCCTTATGCTTCTGGCTCAGTCGTACCGCGACTCTCCGGTACTCGGCCAGGATCTCCAGGCAGACCACCAGTTGCACCCGCCCGTCTCGCCACGCCTGCAGAATCCGGTAGGGCGGGCCGGCGAAGAAGACTCCGGATATGAGCACGTTCGTATCCAGGACTATCTTCACCCTCGCCTCCGTACTTCGGAGACCGCCGCTGCAATATCGGAACGCTTCACGCCTGCGGACTTGGCCTCGACTCTGGCCTTCCGGACAAGCCGGTCAAAGTCCTTCATCGAAGGGGGCCGGACCATCTTGAGGATTACCACGTCGTCTTCTCCGACAACGATAAACTGTGTTCCGGCGCCCAGTCCAAGCTCCCGTCGGATCTCTTCAGGAATAACGACCTGGCCTTTCGACGACATTCTTGTGGTTGCCAAACATCTCATGTACATCTCCTTCACTAATCTTACGAATAAGATTATACATGCCCCGAGGCCGGGTGTCAAACGAGTACCCGCCGTTGGACCCACCTGCTCCGGAACTTCGAGAGGCATCCTTTGCTTTAAGCTTCAGCGGGTGAGCGGAGCCATCGGCTGAAGAGGATGCGGTCGAGGACGGCGGTTCGGATGAAGTCGGCGAGAGCGAAGAGAGTTGTCGGTTGTCAGGTGATCGTTTTCAGCTCGGAATCAGCATCCATCGGTTGCGGCGGCGGCAATCATGGACTCTTCTTCATAGGTCAGTCGGACGTTGATCTGGGTGGTTCGCTGTACCCTCTCTGGCTCTGCGAAAAATAGTCCGCCCAGGATTGCTGCCATGCTCCCTCGTGTCTTCCTTCGCGGCCTTCGTGCCTTTCGTGGTTGAGAAACCTGGATTCCCGCCTTCGCGGGAACGACATGAACGAGAATCCGTGTGAATCCCGTCGGACGGCGCCAAGCTACGCCCTGACATCTGTAAATCCCTGTCGGTAAAGGGGTTATCAGTTGCCAGTTGCGAATCTGCGTCCATCAGGTGCGTCAGTGAAACTATCGTTGTCTTGTGATCTGAAAGGAGGTCGCCATGGAATGACCCGTTTGCCATGTAGTCCCGTAGGCATGCCGGCGGGTGACCGGTCGGTGTGAAGCCCTGTGTGA